>ERZ1034917.1728-NODE-1728-length-12253-cov-4.138301_pt1 | contig 12253 bp, 10 predicted proteins | sample MGYA00520605_ERZ1034917 | MGnify/ENA primary metagenome ERZ1034917 (study PRJEB33766, sample SAMN09781784) | gut metagenome | biome: gut microbiome | host: Homo sapiens | place: Madagascar | study: EMG produced TPA metagenomics assembly of the PRJNA485056 data... | reverse complement strand
AGACTAAGCTGTTCCGCTGGCTGATGCATCACGAGCGTGGCCGTAAGATCCTGTTCGCAATCTTTGGTAAAAAAACGGACACTCCGCTTCCGTTCCCGAGCTGTATCTCCCACACAGACGAAGAACGATGTGAAAACATGCCGTGGATTCTCGGCACAGATATCGAATATGTAGCGACCGAAAAGATCGATGGTACTTCTTCCACCTATCTTCTCGAGCGAAAGCCTTTCGGTAAATTTGATTACACTGTATGCTCCCGCAACTTGGGTCTGCATCGTCCTAAAAATGAACGCGAAGCAGATTCTTACTGGGCTATGGAGTTCAAATATAATATCGAAAAGCATTTAAAGGAGTATCTTGCGGCAAATCCTGATAAGAAATTCATCTGCATTCAAGGTGAGATCGCAGGCCCCGGCATTCAAAAGAACCCGCTCTCTCTTGATGATGTTCAACTGTTTGGCTTTAATGTCATTGATGATGTAAATGGGCGCTGGCCTTCCTATAAAGGCAGGGAGCTTCTTGAGTCCTTTGGCATGCAATGGGTTCCTGTCCTCGGTAATACCACGCTCCCAGCCACCATGGAGGAACTGAAAGCCACTGCAGATGGAAACTCCGCGCTGAGTCCCTGCCGCCTGCGCGAAGGCATTGTATATCGAAGCCTTAATGGTAAAAATTCTTTTAAGAATGTCTCCAACGAGTACCTGCTTCATCAAGGCAAACTCAAACCGAGAAAGAAGGCTGCGACTAATGAATGACTTCAAGGATAATGCAACATTCAGCTTTGGTAAGGTTGAATTGGGTGTCGTCCCGGAGGAAGCTGACATCAAACCGGTCAATGTAAACGCTCATACAAACCGTGTGAATGTCGCACTGTGCAACAAGATGGACGCAGTGGACGCACTCGATGTTTTGCGTCATAATATGGTTTCCAACCTAAGCAAGGCGCAGTATGTCATTATCCGCAATTCGCTGGAAGAAATGGCTAATTTGATCCGTGAATATGAGGGCAAATCCACTCCCGTAAAACGGTCCAATGATCCATATCGAAATAATAACCGAAAAAACAAAAGCAAGCGGAAAGGCGGAAAAAAATGACAAAAGTAGTATGCAACCTCTGCGGAAAAACATTCAGCATTTATGATTGCAAGAATATCGTCACCTTCGACACAATGCTTCCTTACGGTAGTAAATATGACGGCATGTCGTTTAATATTGACATGTGCCCGGAGTGTTGTGATAAAGTTATCGATCTTATCCGCCCGCTGTGCAAATTTAACCCGCTAGTAGAATCGGATTGACTTTTTTCGCAAAATTTAAAAGGTAAGTTTTATTTCTATTTTTTATGCTCAAATATACCAATATCAACACAAATACATATCAAAGGAGTAACTTGTAATGGCTAATCAGATTTTTGACCTTCCCCAGCAGCGCGGCACTTTCCAGATGCGCGGCATTGTTTCCGGCGTGGAGCGTAACAGCTTTTACAGCGAGAAGAAGACGAAGCGCGGCGATGATTTCCGTTCCCTTTATTTTCAGGTTCGCACCGGCAAGGACGGCGCTCCCCATAACATCAACATGAACGGCATGGTCCGCGATAATGTCATCTTTACCCGTCGTGAGAATAAGGAGCGCGGCATCACCAAGGATGTAAAGAAGGTCCCGTTTAAGGATCGCAACACTTTCGTCTGCCCGGATGATTATTCTCTGATGGGTGTCCATCTCGGCCTCGTTCAGAACACGGTGGACGGCAAGGCAGAGAATGAAAAGGTTACTCTGGTTGAGTTCGATGCCTGCAAGTACATCGCAGACCATCTGAAGGACGATGAATCCGTTTTCGTCAAGGGTTCCACTGAGTTCAGCAGTTACAATGGCCGCCATCAGACCAAGTTTGTCCCTCAGCAGATCAGCCTGTGCAGCAAGCCCATTGATTTCGATGCCGATGATTTCACCGAGAATGCTTTCTTCACGCAGGATATGGTCTTTACCGGTATCCAGTTTGACAAGGAGCTTGGCGAGGCAATCGTCTCTGCGAAGATCGTCGGCTACAACACCATTGAGGATGCCGTTTTCTACATCAATCCCAATGACAGTGAAAAGGTCAAGAAGCTGATGGCCAATGTCAAGAACAAGCTCAAGCCCTACACCAGCTTTACCGCTTCCGGCTATATGAAGGGTGTCGAGAAGGTCGAGACCGTCACTGAGGATGACGGCTGGGGTGAAAGCAATGAGATGGCCCGCCAGTCCAGCCCTGTTGAGCGCAAGATGTATATCACCGGTATCGATCCTTCTACCTTCGATAAGGAAACCTATTCCGAGGAAAAGATGGCTGAGGCGCAGGCAAAGATCATTGCTAACGCACAGGCTAAGGCCGACTTTGGCACCAAAAAGTCTGACGAAAAGCTTCCGTTCGATGTCGATGACTGGGGTTCTGCAAGCGCCGTTTCCAGTGACGATGACGATTGGGTCTAATAAGGGAAAGAGAGGTTTATACATATGATTCGCAATGCTTTTTCTGTCCGTAAGAAGCTTCGTATGCTCGTCTACGGTGAGCCGTTCACCGGCAAGTCCACTATTGCTATGCAGTTCGCTTATCTGAAGCGCACTGACGGTGAGGATTTCCGCGTCCTCTATCTCGATACCGAGGGTGGCTCTGTTGATAACTATGTGGATGATCTGCTTGCCAATGGTGTTAAGCCGGAGAACTTCCTGATCGTCTACACTCAGTCCCTTAATGAGGTGCAAGACTACATCAAAACCGTCACAAATGATGAGGATATCACCGATGATGATGGAAACACCATCATGGACGCTTACGGCAAGCCCTTCCGCGCCGATGCGATCGTCGTTGATTCTGCAACGATTCTGAACCTCACCACCAAGCAGGGTTTGTCCAGCTTCAGTCAGCGCCGCGCAAAGGTCAAGGCGGAAGCTGCTGGTCTTGTAGGCGATGCCAAGGCCGTTAAGGTCGAGGGCGCTGGCATGGAGCTGAAGGATTACCAGGTCCTTAACTTCAAGGGGCAGTCGTTTATTTTGGATCTGAACGCATCCGGTGTTAATTACATTATCACCTGCCGTGAAAAGGACGAAACCGTAAATAAGGAAGTCAACGGTATGGTTACCGGTGTTTCCACTGGCCGTAAGATTCCCGATGGTTTTAAAGGTCAGGATTATAACGTGGATACTGAGTTCCGTCTGTACCGTAATCCCGATGATAAGTCTATCGTGATGGCTTACTTCGATAAGGACCGTACCGGTTTGCATAAGGACTGCGAAGTTGTTGAGAACCTGAGCCTGATTGAATACCAGGATGTTCTTGACCGCAGCGCAAAGAACAAAAAGGTTGTCATCAAGAACGGTCTGAACGATGCCGTCAAGACCGAGATGGAGCTGACCATGCGCGACCTCGGCATTGATGACGAGGAGGCCGCAAAGAAGGAAGCGAACGAGGAAACCGAGGCTTCCGCTGGTCCTACTGTGGATACGCTCCGCAATAAGGCACGCAAACTGATTTCTGACTGCACTAACCCTGTTAAGAAAGCCAACGCACAGAAGGCCGTCAAGGATGCTGGCCTGCCCACTGCGTTCTCCAAGGTCACGGACATCAATGTCATGAAGCAGATCGTGTCCATCGTGGAGAAGGAGATCGTCTGATGATTCGTCCCCGCAAATGTAAAGTCTGCGGGAAAGTGATCAATCTTATCAAAGAGCGTGAGAACTGCCTTTTTGTACGTGGTGGCTACTATCATACACAATGTTTCATAGATAAGAAAAAGGCAATGAAAAGCCCCTGGTCAGATGAAGAACTGGGGGCTTTTCTTCCCACGGCTCAAGCGGAAGCGAAGGTAAAGATTGATTCTCTCATTGCCGCAGAGGAAGAAATAGCAAACAAAAAGCGTCTTGCAAAGGTCGAAAATGATAAGCGTGTAGCATTTTTTGATTTCATACGCGACACCTATTACCCGGCAATCGTGCCAGGCAAGTTTTATGCAAAACTGCAGCGTTATATCTATGGCACGGATAAATCGTACAAAAGCGCAATCCCTGCGGAACACCTTCACTATATGTGGAAAAAACTTCTCCCCAAAATGAATGAGATAGATGCTTGGAACCGCGCTCACAATAAGATTATTGAAAATCGTTGGGATTATGACCTTAGCATTGTACTCAATAGATACCCAAAATATCTGGAATGGCTCAAAAAGCAAGAGGAAAAACAGCAAGCAATTTTGGACGCAGCCGCCATTAGTGAAAGTAAATCACTTCCGCAAGCTCCTGTCGTAAATCACACGCAGGAGGAAAATGAGCTGGATATTGCATCTATGCTTGACGAAATCTAATCACGCAAGAAGGGATGTGGTGCTGTATCGAACTTATCAGTAATGTGACCAATGAAATCATGCTTGTAGGCGCGATCTACAAGAATCCTGATTTGTTGGTCGAATATAGCCAATACATCAAAAGCAAATATGACTTCTATGACGAAGGTACAAAGTTCTTTTATGACCAGGCAGAGACCTTGTACGCTACCCGCACGCAGGAGTTTACAAAGACAAGCGTTCTGACCTATATGGCCGAAGATGATTCAAGAATGCGCCTTTATAAGGAGTTTAAAGGCTGGAATACAATCGACGGCTATATGAAGCTTGCCAACCCGGATGATGCAAAAGGCTATTTCGAGGTTCTTAAAAAGTTTTCGCTTCTCCGTGAATATCAGCGTAATGGGTTTAATATTGAAGGCATTTGTAAACATCCTAAGTTTGAAAAGCTCAAAGCGCAAGATATTTATAAGCTTATCCGTGGCAAAGCGGATAAGATCAATACCGTTATCCTGACGAATGATGAGGCAGAGATCCTCAACACAGGACTGGACGCGACGATCAATGAACGCCTTAAAGCCCCTGATATGGGCATCTCCATTCCCTTTAAAACCATGAACGAATTGTTCCGTGGTTTTAAACTCGGCACCATGATGTGCTCCGGTATGCTTTCTAATGCTGGTAAGACGCGCTTCATGATGTCTATGGTCGCGCATATCGCCCTTGTGGAAAAACAAAAGACCCTTGTCCTTCTCAATGAGATGGATCTGGAGGCTGTCCGCTACTGTCTTATCACAACTGTCATCAATAACCCAGAGTTTCAAGAACTCCACGGGGTAAAGCTACATAAGAATGAGCGTGAGATCACACTGGGTCTGTACCGCGATGCCAATGGCGAATTTATCATGCGTAAAACGGATGACAAAGGCAATTTTACCGAAACCTATGACGAGTATATTACCCGTGTTGCCGAAAACAGCGAGGAATACCGGAATGTCATTGCAATCTGTAATTGGATCGATGAAGCAAGTCAGGGACTCATCTTCGCTAAGGATGTCAGTACAGACTATACAGATAAGAGCTTGGAGTTTGAGATACGCAAGGCTGTCCTGACAAAGGGTGTTAAGTATGTTTTCTACGACACACTCAAAAACGAAACATCTTCCGTCGGCGAGTGGTCAAGCTTTAAAATCACTACCACAAAGCTTTCGGAGATTGCAAAACAGCTTCGCATTTTCCTGTATGGCAGCATCCAGTTGACGGACAGCGCCAATGATTACGAATCGGATATGTTGAACAGTAATAACATCGCCGAAGCAAAATCCATCAAGCATGTTCTGGACACTCTGGTGCTGTACAAGGAAATTCCAAACGCCAGTCTTGGCAAGTATTATTATCTTTCCAGAAATGACGACTGGGGCGAATTTGTTCCTACCGATCTTCGCAAGGACAGGCGTTATTATATCGGCAATGTCGATAAAAACAGATTTGGTTCCAAGAAAAAGCTCCTGTTTGAGGTCAATCTTGACCGCAATACATGGTGTGAGCTGGGCGAAGTTCTCAGAAAATAAAGATAGGAGGAAACTATATGTACAAATGTCCATATTGCGGTTCTGCTCGCCTTTTTCGCTACCAACGTGATAGCGATTATAGTGGTGGCGCGTTCTATAATCCGCTGAACGAAACCGAGTTGGGGATTTACGAGGAACCTGATCTGGATGACCCGGCACCTCCGGACATTGACATTTGTTACTGTCTGGACTGCATGATGTTCACGGATTCGAACAAAATTTTGGATAATTGATAATTTAGGAGAGGATTTATTTTGGTCAGCATCGCTGATCTCAAGACTTATATTCTTGAGGAAAACATGATCAGCACAGTGCTGGAAGCACTTGGCTGCCATCATATAAAGCGTAAATCCGGTTACTATCAATGCGCAAATCCAGATGGGGATAATCAAACAGCCCTTTGCGTCTATGAAAATGAAAATCTGACTGCGGTAGACTATACCCGCGACATTGCCCATGGTCATACAAGCGCAGATATTATCTCCGTTGTGCAGTTCTTCGAGGATGTCTCTTTTCCAAAGGCTATCTACAAAATTTGTGAGTGGGTCGGCCTCGATTATTACTATGACTTTGAGGAAAACCTTCCCAAAAGCATTCTTTTGACCAAGGAACTGCTTGCGATGCAGGGTGAGGATGGTCAGGAAATGGACGATAAGCCTGTAAGACCGATTCCAGAGAAGATACTTTCCTACTACGTAAAGCGCGTCAACCAGCCATTTGCCGATGATAATATCTCGTACCTTACCCAGCGCGAATGGGAGGTCGGTTTCGATCAGATGACAAACCGTATCACGATTCCTATTCGGGATGAGATTGGTACGCTTGTAGGCGTTAAAGGCAGACTTCTTGACGTAAGTCAAGTAGATCCGGAAGAAGCGAAAAAAGCGAAGTACCTGTACATAGAGCCTTGTGCAAGAAATCGTATCCTGTATGGACTGTACAAAACGATTGATGCCATAAAGTCTATCGGCAAAGTTTATGTAGGCGAGGCTGAAAAGTCCGTCATGCAGATGTGGAACATGGGTGTCTATAACTGCGTTGCAACAGGCGGTAAAAAAGTAACGAATTATCAAATAGAATTACTCACCAGACTTTGTGTTGATGTCATATTCCTGTTTGATAAGGATGTTCAAAAGGATGAATTATTACGCCTTGGCGACAGGTTCACTATCGGCACAAAAGTGTACGCAGCGTATGACGATAAAGGGATTCTTGCCGATAAGCAAGCGCCTACTGATGACCCGCAAAAATTTCAAAGAATGATTCAAGAATGTGTAAGGAGGATACACTAATGAGCCTGCCCGTAAAGCTGTGGCCGGGAAGCGACAATAACCTGTCCAATCCAGCCAAGACGATCCTTCGTAATCGCGGCATCGATGATTACAAGGAATATATGAACCTTTCCGATAAGGCACTGTATTCGCCTTATCTTCTCAAAAACATCGAGGCCGCTGCTGATCTGTTTATAAAGCATATTTCCAGTAATTCCAGTGTCATCACGATCCTTGTGGACTGCGATGTGGATGGCTTTACTTCTGCCGCTATCCTGTATAACTACATCCATGATATGGAGTTTAAGGGCACTGTACATACTTTGTTCCATGATAAAAAACAGCATGGTCTTACGGATGATGACATTGTTGTACCTGAGGATACAACGCTTCTGGTCATTCCCGACGCAGGCAGTAATGACGCTGAACAGTGCGCGGCTTTAAGCGAGAACATGGGTATTCTTATTCTCGATCACCACATCATCGAGCGCGAAAATCCTCACGCTGTTGTAGTAAACAGTCAGGACGGTGAATACCCAAACAAAGAACTCTCCGGTGCCGGTGTCGTATGGAAATTCTGTCAGGTTGTAGACGATATTCAATGGACATCTTTTGCAAACAAGTACACAGACCTTGCGGCCGTAGGCAACATCGCAGATGTCATGGATATGCACTCTATGGAAACCAAGCGCATTGCTCTAAAGGGGCTGTCTCAAATCGTAAATCCTGCCCTAAAGGATTATGTAAATTTCAACAGCTACTCTATTGGCAGTGATGAACCTACTTGCATTGACGTTGCATTCTATGTCGTTCCCCTCATGAACGCGCTGATCCGTGTCGGCACGCAGGAGCAAAAAAAGCGACTGTTTGATGCTATGACGTACAGCACGGCAACTTATGAATACACTCCCACACGCGGCAAAAACAAGGGTGTTACGTCCGTGGAAAGCGAGGGCACACATTCTGCTCGTGAAGCTAATGGATGTAAGTATAGCCAGAATAAGGAGAAAGAATCCTGTATTTCCACCTTGCGCGATAAGATCAGTTTCTATAAATGGGATAATAATAAGATCCTGTTTGTAAACGGTGATGGCATCGTTGGTAAGGAGCTGACCGGTCTTGTGGCGGCGAATCTGGCCACCATGTACAATCGCCCGTGCGTACTTCTCCTGCATGATTCCAATGAAAAAGATATGTTCGGCGGATCTATGCGCAATGTTCACGGCGGCGGTATTGAGAACCTCAAAGCTTTTCTGGAATCTACAGAGTGCTTCGATTTTGTGCATGGGCACGAAAACGCCGCCGGTGTTCATATCCATAAGGATAAAGTGCCGGAAGCCATCGCTGTCAGCAATAAACTCCTTCATGATGTCGATGTAAAAAAATTCTATGTTGTGGATTTTACCCTCGACTATGAGCAACTTACAATCGGTCTCATGCGCGATATGTACGCTATGCGCCGTGTCTGGTGTCAGGGTATTGAAGAACCGTTATTCTATATCCGTTACATTCCGCTTCCGCACCCCTATTGCACCACGATGGGTAAGACTGGCGGCACATGGAAATTCACGGATCCCGACAGTTATATTGAGTGCGTGTGCTTCAAGGGTGGCAACCTGCTCGATTGGATCAGTAACGATTTCTATTCCAATGAGGTAAAGATCATCAATGCCGTTTGCAAGCTTGGTATGAACCAGTATGGTTCCCGTGTAACGCCGCAGGTGATTGTAGAAGCATATGAGGTAGTAAAATGAGCAGTTGGAAACGCGCTATCGCTATTGATTTTGATGGCACGCTTTGTCAGAGTCAATATCCAGATATCGGCGAGCCAAATTGGAGTATCATCTACCAAGCCATTCAAGAACAAAAGAACGGTGCGGGCTTGATTCTCTGGACTTGCCGGGAAGGTGAATTGCTATCCGATGCGATCAAAGCCTGTGCCGAGTGGGGTTTACACTTTGATGCTGTTAATGACAGCCTGCCGGAGTGGAAAGAGCATTTTGGTTCTGATTGCCGCAAGATTGGCGCCGATGAATACTGGGACGATAAAGCAAAGCCGGTAAAAAATGGTTGCCTTGTTGATTGTGTTTATGACTGCGAAGTAATGAAGGGGATGGTGTCGAATGAGTAGTAGTTTGCATGTGCATTCAGCGTTCAGCTTATTAGACGGACTGTCTATGCCGGAAGAAAACCTCAAGCGTGCCAGCGAGCTTGGCTTAAAAGCACTAGCTATTACAGAGCATGGCGAGGTAACAAGCTGGCCTTACTACTCTGAACTGCAAAGTAAATATCCAGATGTAAAACTTCTCTATGGTATCGAAACTTACGAGTGTGCCGATAGGGAAGTGAAGGACCCTAACAATAAATACTGGCATCTAATCCTTATTGCCCGCAACGAGCTTGGCCGTCAGGCTATCAACCGTTTATCTACACTTGGTCACTTGCATGGCTTTTATTCTAAGCCGCGTATCACACTTATCGACATCGCTGCAGAGGACACGGATAATCTCATTGTACTGTCCGCTTGCCTTGCCAGTCACCTTTCCAGAGAGACAGATTATGATACATGCGTTGCACTTGTCAATGAATACAAGTCCGTTTGTAAGCACTACTTTCTGGAAATTCAGGCACATGATAATGTAGACCAGGCCGAGTATAATCGTAAAATCATGCGTCTCGCCGCAGACACCAACACAAATGTTGTTGTTACTAACGATGTCCATTACGCCAGAAAAGAAGACAAGAAGTACCAAAGTCTCTTTCTTCGCATTGCGAATGACCGTGATACCGCTTCTGAAATCTACGATGGCTGCTACTTCATGTCTGATGCGGAGATGCACACCATTCTCGACCCTCAAATCGGAGCGGATGCTGCAACACAGTGTATTCTAAATACTGATATGGTAGCAGATCTCTGTGATTCCGTTACGATGCCATGGCATGAGCCGGAACTTCCTAAAATCAGCATTCCCGCCCCATACACATCATCTGCCGAGTATCTTCGTGCTCTGGTAAAGCAAGGTTTTGTAAACAGAGGCTGTAATAAATTCAATGAATATAAGCAGCGTATTTACAAACAGCGTGTAAAAGAGGAGTTGGATGTCATTGAAAAGAAAGACTTTTGTGATTACTTTCTTATTCTTGTCGATTATATTTCTTGGTGTCGTAAGAATGGTATCATTGTTGGTCCTGGACGCGGCTCTGCATGCGGCTCTCTGGTGTGCTATCTGATCGGCATTACAGAGCTTGACTCCATCAAATATGATCTGGATTTCGGTCGTTTCCTTACGATTGAGCGCAAAGACCTCCCCGATGTCGATGTCGATGTCAGTGACCGCGCTCCTGTTGTTGAGTACCTCACGAATAAATATGGCGAGGATCGTGTGGTTCAGGTTATGAATATCGTTTTCACTACACCTGTTACAAGTATCCGCGATGCAGGCAGAATCCTCGGCTTCTCGTATGCTGAAATGCAAAAGGTAAGCAACACATTTGTTCAAAAAACATGGCAGGAATGTCTTGATGCCAATAAAGAAATCGCTGAAAATCCGCGCTATGCCGAATTGCTTGAATATGCCGGTCACATCACAGGGCGGCCTCGTGGATATGGTATTCACGCCGGTGGTGTTATCGTCTGCCGTCAGCCGTACTATGAATATATTGGTATCCGCCATGGCCAAAACGGTGAGCATGTTATCTCCGTTGATAAAATCATGGACGAGCGAATCGGTCTTGTTAAGTTCGATATCCTCGGCGTTGCATCCCTCGTCGCTATTGATGAAGCCATGCGTGAGGATAATATTCCTTCGTGGGAGATCAACATCAATAACCCGGAATTTGAGCATGACAAAGCGTCCTATGATTTGATTTGCAGCGGCAAGACAGACAGCATTTTTCAGATCGAATCCAGCGGCATGAAGGATCTGGTTGCACAGCTTCAGCCCAGAAGCATGGAAGAACTTAGCGCTCTGATTGCTTTGTATCGACCAGACGCCATGCCTGCCATCCCAACTTATGTCGAGAATAAAAGGCACCCGGAAAAGGTCACTTACTTCCATCCGGACGCAAAGCAAATCTTTGAAAAGACCTACGGCGTGAATATTTACCAAGAGCAAAGCATGAAAATCACAAAGGTATTCGGCGGACGCAGCGATGCCGGTGCTGACAGAATGCGTAAATGCCTTGCCAAAAAGAAGCCGGAAAAGGTCAAAGAAGAAGTTGAACTGCTCCATAGTGAAATCTTATCGCACGGCTACGATGAATCCACAGCGAACTTGATATGTGATGAATTGTCCACGAAGGGTGGATACGGATTCAATAAATCCCACTCTCAAGCATATTCTGTCATTCTTCTACAGACCGCCTACCTGAAAGCGCATCATCCTGTCGCATTTTTCAAAGCTATGATGAATCTGAATAAGGATAAGGTCGGCAAAATCAATAAGATCATGACAGACGCCCGCCAATTCGGTGTACAGGTATTGCCTCCAAACATCAATCACTCCGGCAAAAACTTCACTGTTTCCAATGGCAAGATCCTGTTTGGCCTGTCCGCTATCGGTGGTATCGGTGACACACTCGCCAATGATATCATTCGTGACCGCAAGGAAAACGGAATCTATAAAAATTTCGAGAATTTTGTCGCAAGAATACATCCAACAAAGGCGCAAATTGTTGCACTTGTAAAATCCGGTGCTATTCCCTGTAAAGATAAGCGTAGATTCCTGATTCGTTATTTCATGAATACGGCAGAAGCATCTCAGTTTAAGCCGGTCACCACACTGCCTACTAAAGCCAGACTCCTCAGCGAGTATGATATAGATACCGAGAAATATAAGGTAGGCAAAAAGACTGACAAGGAAGCCGTGCTTGCGGTCTATAATCAAAAGCGCCGCGAGCGTTTTGAATATGAACAGCTGCAGCGTAAGAATAAACTCCTCGCAGATAACAGCGAAAAATATCTTTGTGATGAACCGTTCTGGGAATTTCAAACACTGCAGACCTTTATCAGCGATAAAAATCCTTTTGAAGAATCTTTTAAATACATAGTAGACTTTTCTGATATCGAAGACGGCGGAGATTGTGTGCTCATCGG
>ERZ1034917.1726-NODE-1726-length-12282-cov-752.524986_pt1 | contig 12282 bp, 11 predicted proteins | sample MGYA00520605_ERZ1034917 | MGnify/ENA primary metagenome ERZ1034917 (study PRJEB33766, sample SAMN09781784) | gut metagenome | biome: gut microbiome | host: Homo sapiens | place: Madagascar | study: EMG produced TPA metagenomics assembly of the PRJNA485056 data... | reverse complement strand
AAGAGAGACAACGCCTATGGAAAGTTTATCGAAATTGGCGGCGCTGTGCTCGGAGCTGACGGTCATCCTCGCGGCGGCCGCCATGCTCGTCAAGCCGCTGCGTAATAAAATGCTGGGGCTGGACAAGCTGACCGACGCGCTCAAATGCCAGCTCCGGCACGATATGCTGCACACCTACTACCGCCACAGGGAAGGCCGCACCATCCGGCAGTACGAGCTGGAGGATTTTCTCTATCTCTATCGGGGCTACAAGGCCCTCGGCGGCAACAGCTTCATTGACCGCATCAAGTCGGAAATCGACGAATGGGAGGTGGTCTCGTGAGAGACGTCAAGGGCTCCACCTCGGAAGAGGTACGCATGATAAAGGCCATCCAGCGCTCCGTCGGCGCGCTGGACAACGGCTGGATCGGCAACCAGACCCTGAGCGACATCGCCGCCAAGCTCGGCGCGGACTGCTTCCCGCTCAATGTCGAGCTGTACGGGCAGCCCTGCATCCTCGCGCGGGACATCGAGCCCGTCAACATGAGCGGTCCGCTGCCGAAGAACGCGATTTCGGGGAGCTTTAGCTGGCAGGGTCAGCCGTGCAGCATCCTGGTTCGCGGCGGCAAGGTCGTGCGCGACTGGAGCTGCCACTATCCCCGCCCCGAGAGCGTGCTCTACAAGACGCGGGACGGCGTGGTGCGCATCGCCCGCGTCTCCTCGGCGGCGGCGCTGGGAGACGTCGTGTGGGCGGTCGGCGGGCTTGGCCTGCTCGACCGCTATGACCCCGCGTCGGAGGGCTTTGTGGGCGCTTACTCCGACGTGCTGCGCAAGACCAACCACACCGTCCTCGGCTACAAGGGCGGAATGCTCTACGGCGTGTACTGCAAGAACATGACGGCGCAGCAGGTCAATGCCTTTTGTCGGGACAAGCTCAAGCTGGAATACGCCGTCATGCTCGACGGCGGGCATGTTGCCGCCATCAACGGCGCGTGTAACAAGATCAACACACAAACACGGCAGTTCTATGCCGTGCGGTTTCTGTAAAGGAGGCGCAATATGCAAAATCGACTTGCAAATCTTCTCACGGTCAAGAGCATCGTGACCATCGTGCTCACGGCGGTTTTCTCGGTGCTTGCCCTGCGCGGCACCATCAGCGGGACGGAGTTTCTGACGATCTTCACGACCGTCATCGCCTTCTACTTCGGCACGCAGGCCGAAAAGAAGAAAAATGAAGAGGTTTCTTGACACGCTGACCGCGTGGGAGGGCGCGGTGCGCGGCGACGCGGTACATAAGCGCATCGTGGACGCCTACAACAGCTATCTCCCCCATCCGCGCGGCTACAGGCTCACCTATTCGGACGACTACTGCGCGGCGATGGTGTCCGCGGCGGTGATCCTCTGCGGCCTAACGGATAAGATCCCGGTCGAGTGCTCCTGCGGGGAGCAGATGCGGTGGTATCAGGCGCGCGGCCAATGGATTGAGGACGACGCGCACGTTCCGACGGTCGGCGAACAGGTCTTCTACCATTGGGCCGACGGCGGGGATTATGCCGCGACGGACTGCACCGGCGCCCCGAACCACACGGGCATCGTGACTGCCTGCGACGGGAAAACCTTTACCGTTTTCGAGGGCAACAAGGGAAGCCGCCACGAGTGCGGCTACCGGACGCTGGAGATCAACGGGCGCTATATCCGGGGCTTCGGCGTGCCGAAATACCCCGCGGACAAGACCGTGCTCACGCGCGGCGACAAGGGCGCGGCGGTCGGCAAGCTGCAAGAGCTTCTCAACGCCTGCGGCTACGCGCTGGATGTTGACAATTCCTTCGGCCCCGCGACGCAAAAGGCGTGGGGAGAGTACATCATGGCATACATTCAGCAGATCATAAAGGAGTGAAGTGAGCATGGCCTACAATGAAAAGACAAACTACGCCAATGAGCGGAAATATCTCAACAATCTCATCTCCGGCGGCGGGGGCAACGCCGAGTGGGCAAAGAACCAGATGAAGGCGCTAAACTCCGCCGAGCAGAAGTACGGAAATTCCGGTGGCGGCTCCGGTGGCGGTTCCTCCGGCGGCAGCTCCGGTGGTTCGGGCGGCGGATACACGCAAAAGACCGGGAAAGCCTATTATTATGATACGGATGGCCCGACACAGACCGGATGGGTCCGTGAGGATGGCAGCGCGCCAAACTCGAATTACAAGGACACCACGCCCTACGCAAAGGGCACGAAGGGCTCCCACTCCGGCGCCGACCTGTCGCGCGATATGCGCTGGGCCGGGAAAACTGTGCAGAAGAACGGTTACGCCATTACATACGACGAAAACGGTTACGCTGTGAGCGCAATCAACGTCCGCAATGGTGCGGCGCGAGAGGACCTTGCTAACGTTTATCCGCGCGTAGACGCAGACGGTGAGCTGATCTACCCGACGTATGCGGACGGCACAAGAGGCAGCGGGTATGCCGGGACTCCCGGCGGATACGGAGGAGGCGTCTCCGGCGGCGTGGCGGCAAGCAATCCGTACAACGAAAATACAGACTTCGCCAACGAGCGGAAATATCTCAGCAATCTGATGTCCAACGGCAATTATGGTCAGCAGGAGTGGGCAAAAACCCAGATGGGGCTGCTGACCGCGACGGAAAACGAGATCATGCAACAGCGCTTACAGCAGCAGCAACAGCAGCAACAGCAGCGGCCGCAGCCGCAGCAGGTGAACGATCTGAGCGATTATCTGCGCGACATGTACCGCCAGCAGATGCAGGCAAACCTTTCGGCGCTGGAGGGCGCGTATAACGCCAACGTAACGCGGCTGCGGCGGCAGGGTGAGCTTGCGCCGCAGAAGTATGACGCGATGCGCAACCTCGCGGCGGCGCGGAACGAATTGAGCCGCCGAAACTTCGGCGAGTATGCCGCGGCGCGTGGGCTGAACACCGGCACGAGCGGACAGGCGGAGCTTGCCCGCAGCGCGGAGCTGCAGCGGAATCTTGCAGACCTCGGCGCACAGGAGGCCGAGGCGAGCGGAAATCTGGAAAGCGAGCTGACGGCGCTGGATCAGCAGTACAACGCGGCGGTGGCGCAGGCACAGGCGAGCGGGAACGCCGACCTTGCCAACGCGCTGTATCAGGAGCTGGTGCGCCGGCAGAGCGCGGCGGCGGCGCAGGCTGAGGCGGACGCGGAGCAACAGCGCTGGCTCGCGGAGTTTGAAGCATCCCGCAAGGATGCGGCGGACAATCTGGCGCTGGCGTATGCCAAGCTCGAAGCGAGCAATAGGAAGAGCACGGGCAAGGGCAAGAGCGGAACGACCGACGATATCGGTAAAACGACCGAAACCGTCAGCGGGCCGGTCAGCGGAAACGCTCTGCTCGGAACAAACGGCCTGCCGAGCTATAGCGACATAAGGCGGACGATCCTGACCTACATGGGACAGGGCAATGCGGCCTCGGCGCAGAATGTTGTAAACCGGTACTGGAAGAATATGTCTGCGGAACAGCAGAATGAGTTGAGCGGCCTTTTTGGCGGATAAGGAGCGGACACTATGGCGGAAATGCCTGACCTCATTGCCTATCAGGAAAAGCAGCAGCGGCAGACCGCCGCAAAAAAGCCCGATCTGATGGCGTATCAGGAGCGGCAGGAGGCAAAAAAAGCCTCCGCTGCCCCCTATAACGATATTCTCGTGCAGGAGGCGCGGAAGTACGGTGCGAGCCGTGCGCGAAGCGAGCGCAGCAGCCACCGGACCGCAAACCACGCGGACGCAGAGCGCAGAGCGCAGGCGCAGGTGGTGAGCGACACCATCCGAGACAAGAAGGGCGGTATGCTCGGCGGCACGGTGAACGGCTGGCTGGCCGGGCAGGTCGGCGCGGCGGCAAGCGCCCTTGAGGCGCTGCAGGCGGCGGATTGGGCCGTCAGTCCGGAAAAGGCGAGCATCGACGCTTCGCGCCGCAACATCGAAAATTATACCGCCAAGCGCGACGCGGCGCAGACGGCGGAGGAGCGCGCACGCTGGCAGCAGCTCATTGACCGCAACGAACGGCTCATTGCCATCAACAGCGAAGCCTACGCGAAGAAAACCGCCGACGTGGAGAACGCGGTCGGCAAGCTGGGCGATACGCGCGCCAAGCTCAAGAGCGACGCCGAGTACGGCATCGCCAAGGAAAAAGAGGGGCTGGGCGCTATCGGGCGCACGGCGGTGGACGTCGGTGTGGCGGGCGGACAGATGGCAATGGACGCGCTCGCGGGCGGCCTGCCGAGCATCGCAACTCGCGTGTTCGGCGACAGCACGCAGGAGGCGAAGGAGACCATTTCCCCCGACGCGACGACCGCCGAGCGCATGGAGGGCAAGACAAAGGCGCTCGCCTACGGCGCGGGCAGCGCCGCGGTGAGCGTGGCGACCGAAAAGCTCGCCAACATCGCCGCCCCGTTTAAGAAGGTGTTCGGCGGCGGTGTGCTGGATAAGGCATTGGAGGGCGCGGTCGCCAAGATGGGCGGAAGTGCGGCGGGCAAAGCGGCGCTTTCGTTCCTCTCCGAGGGCGGTGAGGAAATGCTGGAGGATGTGGTACAGCCGATTTTGCAGAGCATCTACAACGGCAAGGGCGTCAGGCAGAACTATAGCGAGCTGGAGTTGCAGGACGTTCTCTACGACGGTCTGATCGGCGGCATTCTCGGCCTTGCGGGCAGCGGCGCGGAGATCGCCGGCAATGCCATCACACGCGGGGAAACGGCAAGCGCCGCCCCGCAACAGGGCGCAGAAGCCACGCGAGCGAACGACGAGGGCAATTTGGCACCCGACGCGCAGAACGCGCCACAGGGCGCCCAGAGCGCAGAAAAAACCGCCCACGCGGAGGGAGCGGAATACAGGCGCAATTATGATCCGTTGGAAACGGCGGCGATCCAGCGCACGAGCAAGACATTTCGCAATATCGTGGCCGGAGTAGACACGTCCATTTCCGACTTCTTCTCCAAGTGGAAGAACGGCAGAAAAAGCCATTTGGGGGAGCCGCTGGAAAAGCTGTATATTGGGCGCGTGACGGATGCGGCAAAAGCGGAAATGAGTGCCCTGCTCGGATACGATGTGCAGTCCAGCGACTACATCATTACCGCAGACAATGTAAAGCATATTATGGACCAGCATGGGAACGACAATGCAGAAGTCTCGCGCGGCAATCTTCCGCTCAGCTCGATCTCGATGGACGTCATCGCAGATGTTGTCGAGCACCCCGACCGCATCACGCTCGGAGATGCGGAAAATTGGGAGGCTGGCCGCAATGGCTTGCAGTTTGAAAAAGACATTGGCAACGGGACTGTTGTATATGTCCAGTTCGACAACTTCAAGCGCGGGACAATCGAGCCGCGGACACTGTACATCAAAAAGAAAGGAACCCCTACCTCGACGGTGAATGCCGCAAACACGGCCAACACCTATACGTCCGAGACGTTCGAGCCTGAAGTTCCTAATGACAGTGTAGCACAAGGGCGCGGCACTGTCAATACACAGGATATGCAAGCGGCGCGGGAATATGCGCCGGAGCGGCACATCGACAACCGCACGAGCGAGAGCGTGGGCGCGCGGGACGTGAACGCTTTCCAGTTCGACCATCCCGAAATGCGGCCCTACTACACGGAGGCGGCGGAGCAGCTTTCCGGCATCGCCGGGTTGTCGCTCCACTATGGGCAGCAGATGGGCGGACGCGAGCGGACGGCGAACGGATACCGGCGCGCAAGCTATATCTTCGAGACGCCCGCGCTGCGGCAGGCAATGGACGAGGGGCTGACGCGAGGCCAGATCATCGACGCGGCGGACCGTCTGATCCGCGACCACGGACAGGAGAACGTGAAGGCCGCGAAGGTGCTGGAGCTCGTGCTGGATGATATGCTCACGAACGGCTACACCGCGGTGGACGGCTCGACCGTGGGGCCGAATCCGGATTATATTGCCGCCAAGCGCGCGATCAACGGCGCGCAGCCGGTGATGGAGCGCACGGCGGAGGAGCTGCCGATCTGGGACGTGGACGGGCTGGGCGGTGCAAACCGCGGGAGCCTGAACAGCGATTTTCAGAATATGCAGGAGCGAAGCGACGAATTTCACCGCGTCAACCGCACGGCAGAGGAGCGCACGGCGGAGCTGCACGGCAGAGCGCCGAGCGAGGTCCCGACTGTAAATCCTGCGACCGGCAAGGCGGTCAGCAAAGCCGCTTCGACCATCCTCAATTCCCCCGTGACCTCGAACGAGTTCGCCGAGGTGATCGAGCAGGCCGTCGCGGGCGGCACGTTTGACTATCTCCCCGTCACGGACAAGGCCGCGCACACGGCGGCGCAGGACGCGATTCGGCGTGCGGGCGGCTATCAGACGGTGGCGGACGAATTCAACGTGCTTGCGTCGCTCGGGCAATCGGTCGGCAAGGAGAATATGGCACGCGGAATTGCCGCCTACAACGAAGCGGTCGCGGCGGGAGACCATGTGACCGCCTTTGAGCTGCTGACGAACATCGCGCAGAGCGCTCACACTTCGGCGCAGACGGTGCAGGCGATGAATCTGCTCAACCGGCTGACCCCGGCGGGGAAGCTGCTTTCCCTGCGGCGCTATGTGGACAGCGTGAACCGAAAAGCGCAGGAACGCGGGACCGGGCGCAGGCGCCGCGCCGCAGACGCGGAAACGGTGCAGACGAATTTTGTCGACCAATATGACGGCATCTTCATCGACCCGGAGCTTGCCGACGCTTACCTGACGGCGGAGAGCGACGCAGGGCGCAAGGCGGCGTGGGACGCGATCACGCAGAGCATTGCCGACCAAAGCCCGAGCACCTTCCGCGAAAAGGCGGACGCATGGCGATACCTGTCTATGCTGGGCAATCCGACCACGCACGTCCGAAACCTCGCGGGCAATGCGATCCAGCTCGGCGCGCGGACCGTGAAGAATACCATCGGTGCGCTGATCGAGCCGATGGTCGTGCGCGACAGCAGCCAGCGCACGAAAAGCGTGGTCGGGCGGAGCGGAGCCGACGCCAAGCTGCGCCAATGGGCGAAGGAGCAGTATGCCGCCGACCAGCAGAGCGCAATGGGCGGCGGGAAATACAGCGAATACAACGCCAGCGGCATCGCCAGAGAGATCGAGGAGAAGCGCCGCGCTCAGGTTTTCGGCAAAAGCGGCGTCGGCAAGGCGGTCAATGCCGCATCCCGCTGGAACACGGCGGCGCTGGACCGCGGCGACGTGATCTTCAATCGTCCCGCCTATGTAGAGAGCTTTGCACAGGCGCTCAAAGCCAAGGGTGTGACGGCGGAGGAAGCGCAGAGCGGCGCGAAATCGGAGCTTGTGGCGGCGGCGCGGGAATACGCCATTAACGAGGCGCAGAAGGCGACCTACCGCAACACGACCGCCCTTTCGGAGCTGCTTGCCCGCGCCGGACACTATCAGGGCGACAACAAGGCGGCAAAAGCGCTCTCCATCGCCTATGACGCCGTAATGCCGTTCCGCAAGACCCCGGCAAACATTCTGACGACCGGCCTTGACTATTCTCCCGTCGGCATCGCAAAGGCTGTAAAGCAGGCGGCGGTGGACGTGAAGAGCGGCAAGGCGACGGCGGCGGACGCGGTGGACAGCTTATGCGAGGGCCTGACAGGGACCGGCATTCTGGCACTGGGCGCATACCTTGCATCGGAAGGGTTGCTGAATCTCCGTGCGGGCGACGATGATGACGAGGAGGCTTTCAACAAGACACTCGGACATCAGGATTACGCGCTGGAGCTGGGCGGACGCTCGTACACGCTCGATTGGGCGGTGCCTGCGGCGATCCCGCTCTTTGCCGGCTCCGCACTCGTGGAGGGCGGTATGGACTTCGGCGGCCTGATGGATGCGGTGAGCAACATCGGCGACGTTGTGCTGGAGACCTCAATGCTCTCCACCTTCAACGACATCATCCGCAACATCAGCTACGCCGACAATCCGATGGCGTCCGCGGTCGGGCGCGTGGCGTCGAGCTATGCGAGCCAGTTCCTGCCCACAATCGGCGGGAAGATCGCGTCCGCGCTGGACGATACCGTGCGCAAAAGCTATGTTGAAAGCGGCACATCGCAGCTCGAACGGGACGCGAAGTATTTCGGACAAACCGTGCTGCGCAAGACGCCGTTCGCCCGCGAAGCCATGCAGCCGAGCATTGATATGTGGGGCGAGGAGGTCAGCAACGGAGATCCGCTGCTGCGGATCATTCAGAACTCCGTCTCCCCGAGCACGGTCAAGGAGATCAAAAATGATGCGGTCACGCAGGAGGTCCGGCGGCTCTATGAGGCGACCGGCGAGGGCCTGCCCTCCGCCGCGGAGAAGTCGTTCGTCGTAAACGGCGAGCGAAAGTATCTCACGGGAGAGGAGTATACGGAGTACGCGAAGGTCATGGGCCAGACGCGCAGGCAGGTTTTGGAGCCGCTGCTGAAAAGCAAGGGCTATCAGAAGCTGTCCGACGCCGACAAGGCCAAGGCGGTCGGATACGCCTATGAATACGCCAAGGTCAAGGGCAAGCAGGCGGTGAGTGATTACAAGGTGTCCGACAGCAGCGTTGCCAAGGGCATGATGCAGAGTGTTATGCCGCCGGAGACTTATATCCTCTACAAGCTCAACGCGGACAGGGACGACAATGCCCGTGTGGATTATGTGGAATCCGCGCAGACGCTCCTCGAGCTGTCCGGCATGACGAACGCACAGCGGGGCAAGGCGTGGCAGGAAAAGAACAGCACGACGAACGCGGCAAAGAATCCCTTTACGGGCGCACTGGTGGAAGCTGGAGCCAGTGTGAGTACATCTATTTCGATTCTGGACAAGTACCGGGAACTGTACAACGCAGAGGGAATGAAGCCAAAGGAAAAGGCGGCAGATTTCCGGGCGTATGTATACGGACTTGGGCTGACACCCGCCCAAATTGCGGCGGCCCAAAGCACATACACTTTCTTTGGCAGTTATCCCATCGAATGGTAAAAGAAATCCCCCGCCGTCCGGCGGGGGATTTTCTTATACATAGCGGCAGTAAGAGAAAAAAATAATATTATAATAAAAATATCCCCCCTGCGGCGTGCAGGGGGGTGTTTTGTTTGGCTTTCACATCATGGACAGGAGCGTTTTCACATGGGCGGCGCGGTCCAGCATCCGCTCATGCTCCCAGTCCCAGACGGCCTGCATGGCCTCCGTGGGATGGAGACCGGCGTCCTTCGCTTTTTCGATATGGCGAACGGCCATTTCGTGGAGCTTATTGGCGTGGCCCAGCTCCTGACGGCTGAGGTCGGCGTAGGTGCTGGCGTCCTCCGGGCTGTCCTCGGCGTGCTTGACGGCCTCACGGGCGTACTTCTCGGCATCGTCCAGTTCTTCCCGGATCCCTTCGGCCAAGTGTTTGATCTCGTGCATACGATCCTCCTAACTCTGCTTGATCAGGGTGTAGAGCTTATCCACATCCGTTTCATTCAGCGTGACATTCCCAATCAGGGGGATATTGGTGGTGACGGGGCCTTTGGCGGCTTCGGTTTTCAGGCAGGCGTAGATCTTGTCAATATCTACGTTCCCCGCCTCGTCAAAGACGCCGAGGGCCTTCACGGCGGGATGCTCCCGAAGGGCGGAAAGGCTGGCGTCCAGATTGCCAAGGGCCATAGCAGCCCCGGCGCCAACGACCCATTTCTGCCAGCCGGTGAGCTTCCCGGTGAATTCCTCATCCACATAGCGGGCAGCGCCCTGCTTGATCTGATCCAATGTTACCATAGATTCCTCCAATGACGGGAGAGAGGGGCGCTATGCCCCTCTCTTCTTCCCTCTTCGCCTCTTAGCAGCCGCAGCCGTGGCCGCAGGTGGAGACGGGGAGGGGGTTATAGGTGGACTGGGGCGTGGTGCCGGTGCCGGTGGTGATGTCCGCAACCATTTTGGGATAAAAGGTGGCGTTCGTGTAGGTGACAATGGTATTGTCAGCGCACTTCCGCTCGTCCCGCTCCCTGGAAATGGCCCCGCACAGCTCGTTCTTGCAGCAGTCCACGCGCTCCTGCAACAGCTGGAAGCTGTCCTTGGTGGCCTGATTGTTGACCGCCTGAGAAGCCAGCGCACCCTGCACCTCGCCCAGCTTGCCGTCGATGTACTTGTACATCTCCAGCATCTTCTGGTCCTGATAGGTGTTGGCATCCCGCAGGGCAATGTCGCTGCGGAGCTTGGCGTTCTCCTGCACCATGGACAGTTCGTAGCGGTTGACCGTGTGGTTCTCGCTGCATCCGGCCTCCGCCGCCATGCCAGCGGCAAAGGGGATGACGCGATTGCCCAGCAGCATCCCGCCGAGACCGCCCAGAGAGTTCAGGACGCCCAGAGACAGACCGGCAATGCCGGTGCCGAGAGCAGTGCCTGCGACGCCCTTGCTTGCAAATTCAGCCATAGAGAGATTCCTCCTTCTCTAAAAATACACCCCCTGTTTCCGCGCGCAAAACAAGCGGTGCTCTATGGTTACCGTACCACAGGACACCGCTTGTCATGGCTTAGAGATGTTTTTTGTTTGGGTGGGAGATGCCTGCTTTATCCCGGATGGAGCGCAGGCAGGCGTTCACGGAGGAACGGGATAGGTACAGCTCTGCCGCCGCATCCTCAATCGCCCAGCCACGGCGGCAAACCAGATTGAACACGCGCCGCTCCCGGTCGGTGAGATAACGGCACTGCTCCATTTTTTGGAGCTGCTGGACGGTGTATCGGTATTTCATAATGGGCCTCCTTTACGAAGTACCCCTCCCCTTTGATTTACCGATGCAGGGGGTCAGGACCCCTGCGTGTCAGCCATTGTCAGCCCTCCATTGTCCGTTCAAACCGAATTTTCATTTGCGCCGGCCAAAGGTCTACTTCTGGACGGCGTTTCCCCGTCCATCGCAACCCCCCAGCCTGACCGACACATTTCCAACCGGCCGCCTTGAGGCTCGCGCCGCTTTCGCTCTCTAAGATATACGTTACGAGCCGCTTATAGCCCATCGCACGAGCAGCCCGCCACGCAGCGGCGTACAGCATAGAGCAGGCGTTCCGCGTCCCATCCGTGCAAAGGCGGTTAACCTCCAGCGTCCAACCGTCATCAAGGTGACGAGCGACAGGCCTGCCGACAATGGCCACACCCACGATTTTCTCTCCGTCAGAGCAGCCAATCGAAAACTTGTGTCCTACGACCGGCTTATGATGGCGGTGATACTGCTCAACATAGGCGTTTGCCTCTTTTAGCGTCATCGGGCATATCTCAAGCATTTTTCATCGCCCCCAATGCTTTCTCCGCCTCCTCGCGGGTGAGGAATACGGTCTTGCCGAATCCGTTTAGCGCTACGCCATACTCCCGCCCTCTGGCGCCTATTGGTTCAAGGCCAATAAAGCCGATTTTATTGCCCATACCAATCTGCTTGACCTCGCACTCGCTTATATGCTTATCCGTGTCCAGCAAGGCGAACACCCGCTGGCCCACCTTGCACGGCAGCACCACCACGCGCCCGTCCTTGTCTGCCTCGGCCAGCTCGCGCAGGCGGGTATAACTACAAATGCTCTCCAAATCAGCAAGACGCATCAGCTTCAGTGCGATCTCGTCCACTTTATCTTTCGGTAGAACTCCTTCCGGCACACACCCGCTGTCCTCGTAGGCGGCGATCCGATCCTTGAGGCGATTGCGGCAGTACAGCGCGGTGCAGTCGACCATCGGCTTACCATGCTTACCCGTCCAATCCGCTTTGCACTTCTCGCAGTCCATCATTGCCTGCCCATCGTTGTCGCGCTTCGTCAGTCGTTCCATCACTCCACCTCCTGCATCCAGAACTCGCGGCGGCAGTCGAGGCATCCAGTGTAACGATTCAAATCGCAGATATAATTTTTGTCAACATTTCTTGGGCACATCCCAACAGTACCATCACGGTCCACCATGCAGTTTGGCCACTGCTCCAGAAACACACTCTGCCGCGTCTTGCGCGGATGTGCAACAGACCATTCTTTGACGATAGTCACAATGTTGTCATCATCAACCATTCCTTCCAATGCACTACACTCGCAGTCTTTTGCGGGGCATTGATAGCAGTCCCCGGCATGGTGGTAAAAGCGGCACATTCGGTCGCGTTCTTTGATAAACTTCACAGCGTACATCACAGTTCCCTCCATTTGCACACGTCACAGGCCCCCTCATGGGCCAGCGTGTAGTTTCCGCATTTCAGGCACAGTTCGTTCCGCAGTACGTCGATTTCTTTCGCCTGCGCCTCGATCAAGTCAGCGGCTTCTGTCAGATCATCGCACAGGGTAATGGGCGTTTCCCACTGGTTCCCCTCCGCCCATTCTGCGTGCT
>ERZ1034917.1722-NODE-1722-length-12310-cov-26.681844_pt1 | contig 12310 bp, 14 predicted proteins | sample MGYA00520605_ERZ1034917 | MGnify/ENA primary metagenome ERZ1034917 (study PRJEB33766, sample SAMN09781784) | gut metagenome | biome: gut microbiome | host: Homo sapiens | place: Madagascar | study: EMG produced TPA metagenomics assembly of the PRJNA485056 data... | reverse complement strand
ATATAAAAGAGCATTCAAATTAAAGGCGTGCTGTTGGCGGAATCCCATCTTCCTCGTTGTTCTCCTTTCTTTTGAAAAAAAGAGGAGGCGGGGAATTAACCCCGCCTTCTTTCTTTATTAGATATATTCAACCCAGTAACCGACCTGAGGAGTAGTTCCTGACCAGCTTGCTTCAGGAGTAATGGATGTTTTCCAAGCATTATACTCGGCTTCGGTGTTGAACGCATGGCAAGTGCTTGAACTAAGATTAAGAATGCTATCCCACTTTGACCAATTTTCCTTTCCTGCCGAGTAGTTCTCCATATATGAATTTTTAATTCTCTTTATAACAACTCCGTTAGTTGACCATGATGCCTCTGCCACACTGCCATCACCGATATAGAGATTGACAATATCAGGAGCGTAGTCAGCTCCATACTGTGTCGGAAAATTATCGGCAATATTGTAATAGATGCCGTCGTCATTTGTTCTAATAGGCAGTGGGACAGTATGTTCAAACGCAGTGCCATCGCCCCATCCAGTGTCGTAAGCTGTATAATGCAGTATTCTCTGCTTTGCTCCGTAATGACTATCTGCATACGACTTACCGATTGCTTGATTATCGGTAGGAGGGAGGGTTCCCTGATTAGGAAGGTTGATTTGACCGTTGGTATCTCTCTGGACTACTGAATACTTATTCATATTTCTAGTTCCTGCAGGAAACCCTATCGGCTGATCGGTTGGAGAACCATCGAATACTCCATACAGCAGGGTTCCTGTAGAGGGCTTAGGAATAACATCTACCTTGTTGTTCAACTGCTCATTGATAGCATCAGTGACTTTATAGATAAGAGTGTTGATGTAGTTGTCATCTACTTTGACATTTACCATCTCCGCATTAGCGGTCGCATCCATCACCACGCCGTTTCCTGCCTTCAATGGGATAACGAAGTCAAGTGTGGTGTCAACATAATACGTGTCAGCAGAGAAACCGTCGCTGTAGGCAATCCTCGCCTGTCCTGTGACGTGAATACCGTCAGTAGTATCGTAAGTAACAGTAATACCGCCATAGGGAAGTGTCATTGCCTGTGTGTTGTCAATGCCAAGTCCTCTATCGCCCTTCGGTCCTACTCCTACGATTCCAAGGTCAAGCCAAGAGTATTCCGTGCTATTAGGATGCTGTACCATGTAAAGGTGCTTGCCGTCAGTGTCTTTGACAAAGTAGCCGATGTGGTTGTTCCATAAGTCAGCCGTAGCCGTAGGAAGGGAAGAGATAGCGGGAAGTTCCGCTACGATGTTTACCAAGCCAACAGGACCTTGCGGACCGCTCGGACCGGTAGCACCTGTTGCACCGGTAGCACCTTGCTCGCCCTTTTCACCGCGCTGTCCTTGAACACCATCTCTGCCTTTAGGACCTTGCGGACCGATTTCTCCTCTTTCACCCTGTGGACCTTGCGGACCAACAGGACCTTGCGGACCGTAGGCGGGAAAGATTCCGATGTTGACGAAAGTCCCGTCAATCTCTGCTTTATCACTTCTCGTATAAATCCAGTAGGTATAAGGCGGTTGAATACCTACGCCGTATGCGTCGCCGTATTCATAGGTAATCTTCGGGGCTTCGCTGATGTCGGTAAGAATACCGAGAATCTTGATTCCGAAGAGGTCAAGCGTCGCCTTTCCTTCGAGATATGCGTTGAGGTTGTCAACGCACCACTTTACGGCATTTTCAAGATTTACTCGTTCGTATTTCTTCATTGGTTCCATGATTCTTCTCCTTCATTATTTCCTGATTTACCCAGATAGGATATTCTTCTATCCAGTAGTTGTAGTTGGCAAACATTTGCATGATTCCGAAGACAACCCCTATAGTAAGAGCAATTATATAACTGATAAGAGCCACCCAGTCATAGGTCAATACTGCTTGTGTAAGAACAAAACCGGAGAGAAGAGAGGTAATAATAACAGTTGCCCCCTTTCTCCCGTATTGCTGTGCGTTCCATTGACGGGGAGACCTCGCTACATAACTCTTGTGCGGATTGTTAAAGTCCTTCTCCCATGATTCTCTATATAGCGGATTGTCCTTTGCCCTTACCTTTCCCTGTTGATGAAAACAGTGAAAGAGCATGATGTTGATAACCGCTACCATACCCTTTGTAATACACCACACTGCCCATTCCAGCCCCGAAGAGGGAAATTGCATTTCAACCCCTACTGTACTGCCGAGCATAGGAAGAAATGTTACTGTGACTATGCTCAGCATAGCCACAAGGGCATAATAGGTATACTTGCTATAATCTATCTTCTTATCCATTTCTCTTGTCGATCTCCCTGTTGATTACCGCTCTATTCTTATAAGTTCTATGCAGAGGGGTAAATATCATTTCGTCAAGCATTGTAGTGATAGCCATAATAAGAAACAGAGATAGAAGATTATCAAGGCATATATAGATTCCGAGAATCATGATATATACGGGAGACCGGAGATTCTCCTTCTTGATAATGTTGATGGAAACGAGGACAAGGCAAAGAATGAGAGTGCACCCCAGCGTCACCTTACTTCTGATCTCCCCGTTCATGAATCCGAGAACGGTAAAATAAGTTACAGGCGCGACAGTACAGAGAAGGGAAAGAAGACCGAAGATGAATGACAACCGCTTATACCTTTTTGTTACTGCACTCATCACATTTCTCCTTATATTCGGCGACTTTCCCCGTATAGATTGCCTTCAGAAGTTCCTCTGTCTCCTTCTTCAAGGCAAGGTTCTCCGTCGCAAGTGCTTTGTTTGTTTCGATGATCTTCGTCACTTGTTCTTTAATCTGCGCCATTTCAGTACTGTTCTTGATTTCCTCTGTAAACTTTTTGAATCGGTGGTTAAGAAATGCGAGAAGCCCTGCTGCACCACCCGTAGCAACAAAACCGGTTACAGCGGTTATAATCTGTGGCATGTAAGTATTGATGATTTCTTCCATGTTATTGATCCTCCTGAATATCATAGAATAGCGGGTCGCTTGGGAAAGAGAATTTTGAGAACAACTTGTTGAATTTTGCGATAAACTCTTCTGTCACATCGGTGGCGAGTAATTCATAAAGTTTCGCATACGCATTTAACTTGCTGATCTTGTAGTTTGTTCTGGACTGGTTATTAACATTTTTAATCAGCTCGTCCGCCTCTGTGAGTTTATTTCCGGGGTTCAATGCGTTATTCGTGACGGCGAGAGTTCCCTCTTGTATCTCTTCGATACTAAGATTTCTTATATTCGCTTGAATTTCAAACCTCTTTTCCCATGTAGGACCGTATTGAAAGATTATTGCCATAACAGAATATTTGAATCTGTTATAACTTGACATTGCAATGTGGCATTCTCCATATCGCGCGGAAAGAAGGTAGTAAAGAGTTCGCGCATTTTCTTCAGAAATTGTCGGCGCGATTCCTCCGTTGTTTTTGTAAAAGTCGATGAAATCTTCAACCGTCGGAAATTCTTCGTTGAATGTATTTGTTCTATATCTGCCGTAAAAAGAATCAATCGGAAACATCTGTATTTGATCCCCCTTCTTCACTGTTTACTTGCTGATCATTTTCATCGGCAATAAGTCCGTCAAGACTTTTGTCGTAACCGGTTGATTGCTCCGATACATCGCACCAAATGCCGAGACCAAAGACGCTGTTTACAAGATTGCAAAATTCTTGCCGTCTGTTCAGTCCGTCCTGATAGATACCGTCAACACGACCGATAGCCATATCCGCCTGTGTCTGCAACATGTGAGCGCGTGTTTGAAATAGAGTACCATCACCCAGCCCCATCGCCATTTGGCGAAAATTGTCAATAGACTGCATTGCGAGGAGATATTCCTGCGCCTGCGAAGTTCCATTTTTACCGAGCGATTGAAAGTCAATCCTACCTCTTACGGGGAGCCACTTCAAACCATTAAGAGCAGCACTCTGAACGCCGAGAGAGGCAACCCTTAACTCTGCCTGTTCATCATCGGAATTTACTCTGATGGCTTCGACAGCGGTAGAGTTCAACAGTGCCGTGTGCATATACGGGAGCATATCTGCCTCGTAGTCGATAATCATATCGTTCAACTCTTGGCGAGGTAAGATAGTCTGCGACAACTGCTGTGAATAGTCGTAACAGATTACACACTTTCCTGTAAAGTCCTTCCATGTCATATCTTCTATCTGAAAGTCATATACGGGTTCTCTTGTTTCAAGAGAAAGAGCACTCTTCATACTCTCCGTGTTTGACGATCCGGTAAACGGAAGCGGAATGCACCGATTCATTCTTCCATATACATCAATTTCTTTGCTAAATGTAAACGGCAGAAAGTAGAATTTATCGGTCTCTGGCATATAGAAGAACATTGCTCTGCCATGGTAGTACAGTATTCTCTCTACAAGGTTCTCATTCAACCCGTAAGGAAGGTTATACCACTTATAGCGAGTAAGAAACTGCTGTTCGTCCATAATACGGAGAGTCTTTACAAAGGCGTCTTTATAAGGGGCAATGATAAGTCTATCAATAATGGATTTATCATCAAGACCCAACGCCTTTAGCGTCTGAATATCTTTCATAATAGGTTTTCCCATTAGTTATACCTCGCTTTTTTGATCGCTTCCTCGCTGATCCCAATTTTTTTGAGTTGTTCTACATCTTCTTTTTTCAACTCGCCCTTATAAAGTCGCATATTTTCTTCCTGTTCTCTATATTGAGCGAGTGACCTTTGCAGTTCTTGAAGATGCTTTTGAAATCTGGGATTGTAGCTGCTTGCTATATTTACTGCTTTTCCCTTTTCTACCGCACCTTTATATTTATCGGCAAGTTGCGGATCTGATGCTACATTTTCAATAACTCCCAATTTTTTTTTGGATGCTTTTGATTCAAGTTTTTTTGCCTCTTCAATTGTACTTTCAACTTTTCCCGGATCAAATTTTTCTCCGGAAACCTTAACAAGTTTTTCTGTTGCATAATTGGAAAGGTTTTGTGCTTGTTCCGCCGACTTCATCACATTTTTAAGTGATTCTCTCTCTTTCGCCTTTTCCTGCCACATGGGCGTCTGCTGAAGGAGAAAGGTAGCCCCGGTCAGTGCTTGGTTAATTCCCCGCTGTAATATTCCCATAGATATATACTCCTTTCGACATTTCTAATGCTAATTGATTGGTAATGTGCATATCACCGATAGACCGAAGTCTGATAAGTTGCCCCTTGACATAAGTCTGCGCATACTCATCATCATTGATATAGTCTATAAATCTTCCGATAACACCCACTGTCATTCCGTTATACTTCAACTTATCCTTGAACGCCCAGATTTCAACATTGGTAGCAGAGTAGTGTTCAATGAATGGGAAGTACTTGTTATCAATGTTGTAAGCGGAAGTCTTCGTAAGAGTATTAGGAAGTGCTTTGATATTTCCGAGTTGATAGCCGTACATATCCGTTTTATAGTTTTTTGCTTCGTCCCTCAGTTGATCGTTAATAGCAATATCTGCGATTCCCGCTCCGGCACTCATAATTCCTCCGGCTACCGCTCCTATTGCCATTCCAAGAGGACCGGCTGCACTACCGAGTGCTGCCCCTGTTCCGGCTGCACCGATAGTCCCGGTGGCTGCTCCTACAATATCCTGCAACCTTCCATACTTCTGTTGAACTTCGAGGTTCTTTATCTCGCGGTCAAACATGTTCTGATAGTTTTTATTCTGAAGTTCATAGGTTTTCCACTGATCCGAGATAATGGGAATAGAGAAGTCTCCTGATAAAATAAGACCACGCTGATCGTTAAAGTCACTTCCATATAGCCCCTTGAAGTCAGGGTATATCTTTATATAAGGATTATACGGCTTATAAGTGGCTGCTACATTTACCCATGATATGCCTTTGTTCTTGGCTACCGACATCTCCCATGAAGAGGCGTAGTTCGGAGAGTTGAATCGTATAAATTCACACTCGTTCTGTACCTTGACATCGACAGGGTCACTTCTCTCTGTAAGCCACTTAGGAATAGGAAGAAGACTAATACGCTTAGAGAAGGAAGAACGCTGACAGTGAAATATATAACCGACTGTAGTTTCACCCTCTTTAATAACATCATACGCTCTTGAATCTGTTACCGTGTATTGCAATCCCTTAATATCAGCAAGAGGGCAGTAAGGAAGAATCTGTATATCATATACATTATCCTTTATCTTTGCAATATCTGTAGCAATAGTAAGCTGAATGTTTTTATCCGTATAAATTGAACCTTCTGCGTTTTGTACTACGATAGAACCATAGGGCATACAAAACATACTGTATGGGGCGTCAGATAGCGTATAATGGTTTTGACCGATAGAGTAGGTATATTCACCTGTTCCCGCCTTCGTTGCGGAACAGAGGTATGTGTCGTATGAATAATCAACCCTTATCCAAGACTTTCCTACCTGCTGGTCAATATATATACCAGTAGATTTATAATCCTCTTTAATCCTCGTATCAATTGATAGACCATAAATTGCGAGATAAAACGATTCCCCTACATAATTAGCGTTAACAACATGAAGATACTGAACCCCGTCCTTAAACTTTACTCGCTTATTATTTAACGAAATAACGGTTTCCACCATCTTCGCATCTAATCCAAGTTCATTAAATAGAAGAGAGCAATAATTATCATAGTTATCGGAAAGTACCTTACTTACCTTAGATTGAAGTTCTTCTGCTGACATTGTAGGCGTAGCCGATACTGGAAATATATTTTCTGGAATCTCTTCCGCCGTGGTAACATTGACTGATGTTCCGTTAATTGTACGAGACAATGAAGTCACTAATCTCTTCGAAATTCCCGTGGTATACATGTTGAATATCTGATTCTTAGGATTTCCCTTCATAACACCAGCGGAAAATATATTATAATATTCCCATTCAGAGAAATTTGCATCTATAATTTCGTCATAATCTTGGTTACTGACAATTGCTTTTCCACCTATATTGGCATTGTTCGGATAATAACCTACAATCCAAGGAATATTAGTGCTATCCTTCAACAGCAGTTCTTCCTTCTTCACTTGGTTAAAGGTCATATCTTCCTTATTGAAGAGCAGATTGTTTCCTCTGCGAAGATACCCCTTCTCTATAAAGGAATCGGAATATAGTACCGTATCGGAGAAATCTGCGAGCAAGTCTCTACGAAGAGTTAACACCTGTTGTCCGTTCAATTGATATGTTGCATCAATAATAAACCATCTTGAATTGATTGTTTTCCCGTCTTCTTCAATAAGAATGACATAGTCTTTATTCTCCACATTGTCATTGAGTACCTGCGTAGTGTTAACGCCATCTCCAAATTTGAAATAGACTCCGTATTCATAATAAGGATTCCCGTCTTCCGCCTCATAGTCGTGAATGGTTTTTCCTATTCTCAAAATACGGTTATAATAGTTGTTATACTTGATAGCCATTAGAGTAAATTCCATGGCGTTCTCCTTTCAATAAAATAAGCGGGGAGAATTTCTCCCCGCTCATACTCATGCTTTTCGGAGAGTAACAAAGGGTCTGACAGCAAGTCTGTCCGGATCTCCGTACATGAAGGTAAGGTATCTGTTACGAGAGTAGTTTTTCGGGTTCCAGAACTCGGACTCCGTTTCGATAGCGGACAGATACTTAACAGCGTCGTTAGAAATGATTTTGCAAATAACAGTGTCATCGACGGTGTAAGTCTCGTTCGCTTTGTACGTAGCCCCTGCCGGCAACAGGTCGCCGGGGAACACGTGAGTCACCTTTTCGCTGATGGTGTAATCAGTCTCGATGAGTGACCGGATTGTCTTGTTAGCTGCTGCAACAGTACCGGCTGCGGTATTGGGCTTGCCGAAATAACGAGAAGGAAGTACTTCGCCTTCGGCAAGCAGACCCTCTTTATTGTAGATAGTGGGAAGGTCAACCTTCAGAATCTTGTTGTAGAACAGGGAGTTCCACACAATGAACGTCCGCTCCTTGGGAGTCGAAACAAGATACGCAAGGTCATTGTAGTCTCTCGTGGAGTCCTTCATATCAACGTAGATGTTTGCGATGGCTTCTGCGATTGCAGTCGCCTGAAGTCTGTTAGTTGCCTCTGCGTCTCCTTCGACACCCGCGAGAGTGACAGTCTGATTCTGCAGACCTACATCCGTCTCAGTAGTACCGACGTACACATCAATGAGTCTCTGGTCATACACTCTGCGGGTCTCACCGACCTGTTTCTCAACGACGGTCTGGAAGGTGTCGTAGTAGGACGGATTCATGAACGCCTGCTTGGTGAGGAAGTTGGTCGGGATATACAGGGAAATCTGTCGTACCTTGTCAACCTTCATAGTCTGCTGCTTCGGAACAACCTTTTCGCCCGGCTCGAGAACGTTGGTGTCGTTAGGGTCAAATATATAAGATTTGAGAATATCGACGTACGTCCAAACAAGCTGGTCCTCGTACTCTCCGCCGTCGATTTTGAATCGTTTAGCGAGAGAGTCGCCGAGACCTTCAAGGTTATCGCCGATCGTGGTGATAAGTCTGTACGCATTAAATAGCATGCTGTATACAGAGTTAGGGTTTAGGGTGCCAGTAAAATTTGCCATTTCTTATACCTCTTTGTTTAATTTATTTCACACCCGCGAAATTCAAACGAGACGCGAAATAAGTAGAACAAGCTGTGTCGTCCCCGTTAGATGCATTGACAGACTCTTCCATAAGGTCTCTGAGAGTCTGTGCCTGCGATTCTGTGTATTCGTTGACTTCACCCTTAGAAGGCTCAAAACAGGAACGTTTTCCGTGAGAAGTCAGATAATCGTGCATCTCAATGAGGTTGTTGAACTGTGCCACTGTGCCACGTTTCTCCTTCGTAGCAATAGCTTTGACAGAATCATTGAAACGCTTCGCTTTTTCTTCCTCCGTTTCTTTCTTCTTCTCATCATCAAGGACAAGCCCGGTGGCAGTCGCCTTGAAGAGCTTATAGTACTTTTCCCGCATTTCTTCGTATTCCGATTTCGGGACAGTGTTCTTTTGCAATTCGACGAGGACCTCTTCGGGGGTCATCGTCTGTTCGGTTTTCACTTCTTCAGCCATTTTTTATATCTCCTTATATTTATTTATTTGTCTCATTGGAACGAGAAATTTCTTCTCGGAGTCTTTTCCGGTGACGACTGCTACAATGCTCCAACCGTCAATCACACAAATTTCTCCCGTCTTCGGGATAAATACTTCGTCTCCCTCATTTGCAGGAAGTTCAACGATTTTGTCTTTGTTTTTATAAAATTCGCATTCTGCCGGGCACGAAAGGACAAATCTGTCACATATTTCGTGGTAAATACAATGTTTCAAAATCATAATTTGTATATTCTCCTTTATTATATCACATAAATTTCAATTGTCAAGGGTCTCTGCTTAGAATAGCTGAGTTTGTTAAGTTCACACCCGGACGCCCCTCTTCGGGTAACAATCGTCTCCACGGCGGTGAGGGCTATAAATATTAAACAGTGCCACAAGACAAAGGTTATAATAGCGTGTTGCCGTTAGTTTTACTAACAGGACACGATATTAACATATTGATGCAAGGTTTATAACATCCTGTGATGCTTGAAAATATCGTGAATTGTCGATAAATTGCATAGTATTTCTCCTTACTTTGATTTATAAGTTTTCATTGCTGCTTGGAACGCAGCCATAGACATAATATCGCAAAACATAAAGGACCGGTAGTCTGACATATCCAACACCTGCTTTGCGAGTTCCGGGTTAAATAAATCCTCTTGATTTCGATACATTGCTATGACTTTATCCTTTTTGAACTTCTCCTTGTTCCATTTCTTTATATACTTTCCATCGTATAGACAAAACCAGTCTGTTTTGAACTTGGAAAACTTGATTACATTCGTGAGCCGATATATTCTCGTGCTCTTCTTTTTAACCATAGACAAATCTCTCTCTACCTCATGATAGTTTGGATCGTCCTCTTGAATAATAGAAGAGTTATATGTGTTGCTCCTTTTTTTCTTATATGCCTCTGTTATTGGAACATTCCAGAAAATAGCGTGTTTACGAGTGAGTTTTACGATTCTTCGCTCGTTCGGATTTGGAATAAAATTGAATAATTGCCCTGTGACATTCGCACACTCTGATACATTGTTGGCAAGAAGGAAGTTATACACGGCATTATAGGGAAGTCGCTGTGCGTCTCTGAATATCGCCTCTCTGTAAATCATATATTGTTTCACCGGATCTCCGATACTTTTTTTCCCGACGCCCTCGTCCTGCATAAACTCATCCCAGACGGTTACAATGAAGTGCTTTTTGCCGTTCATCTTCTCGGGATTGAAGAAGTCAGTGTCATATAAGTTGACGCCTTTACCGATGGACGCTGCCGATACAAGGGGGTATGCCTCGTATAATAGTTTCCCGTCATTATAGACCTTGTTTCCTTTTTTTGTGATGTGCATATCGTACTTGTGGACAAGATAGGGATCTACCGCTTTTGACGGATCAAGCAATGCCTTGATACTGTTTTCATTTGTTCGGAAGTAAAATGCTTTTACAGCATCATTTCCGTATTTTCTTTTTAAGATAATTGCCGTTTCCAGTCCTATGACAGTCTTTCCGATTCCGCGAACGGCGGTAAAAACAAAGTCGGAAATTCCGTTATATGAAAGGGGCATATTTGGAGATAGATATAATCCTAATTGTTTTTTTCTTCTCTCCGCTTTCTTTTTACAATCGTTCAATATACTATTTACGGACTGTCGATGTATGTTTGTTTGATCTCCTGCCATATTCTTTTATACGTTCCTCCCGCACTTTCCAAATTTTTTTCCTTAAATTTTCTATAAATTTCTTTGATTTCGCCAAATGCCTCCGGATTGTATCTCGCATAAAGATATGCGTCCTTTTTGCTCATTCCCTTTTCTCTCATTAAGTAGGGGACGAGTTTTAATGCCTGTTTATGATATGACGCTTGCGTTGAAAATTTGACGATTCTGTTCAGGATAGATTCGGCGGACCATCTGATCGGTTTTGTTGCAATTCGGATTCTTTCAAACTCTTCCGAAAATTGAGTAAAATCATGTGGCGCGACATTCTTAATATTATATTTGCTAATCAACTCATTTGCCCTCGTTACATACTCATGATATTTAACTTCTATCGGAGTACTTATTGAAATTCTACTCATGTAACTCCTCCTTTATTAATTTCTCGTTCTCATCGTCCCAATAAAAGACAGGAATAGACCCGGTTTTATAAATATCTCCCCACTCCCAATTATCACGGGGTTTGATTTTATCAAGTTCTCGCGGTCCTCTTGCAACGGGCGTATACACCCCGTTTTCTATATATTCGTATGTGCCCTTGCTTTTGGCGCGGAATTTACAATTGACATGGTCATTTGACCATTCTCCGAGATTCGTCCCCTCACCTTCACCGTGATATATCTCTCCTTGATACCATATTCCATCGGTATTCCGCATTATGGGCTTTCTTCCGCTGCTTTCAAGTCTTTTTGTCAAATCTTTAATTTTTCTATTTGTACTTTGCAGACCTGCAAGCGACAGGTGCGAAAGTCGATACTTGACATATCGGCTTTGAAAATATCCCCAAGCGTGGGTTAAAACCGACTTATATCCCGGATGCGTTTTTCGGTTTACATACATATAGTTTATGGGATCAGATAACTCTTTGTATGTCTCCGCGACTCCTGCCATGTGTGAAGAGTGAATGTCAAGATGATGTATATTTTCAAGGGTTTCGTCAATATACATTTCGTTGATGTCAATCAACGGCGCGGGAATCATATCTTTATACATTTTCCCTTCTTCTTCCGGGACAAAAAACTCGTTTACTTCATGTCCAAACTTTTTAAGCACTTGACAAAACAGATGGAAAGACCGCAAACCGCTCATTTCTTTGTTTTCTTTCGACCAATTTCGCCGAAAGTAAAATCTAAAATAATCTTCGGCACATAGAAGTACCTCGATCATTGAATTTGTAGCGGTTATGGAGTATGTATTTTGATGATCCGCGAAGGGCGTGATCTTAATTCCTCCGGAAGGGGTGAGAGGCATAATTCTTCCGCGAAGTTTCCCCGATTTTGTCATTTCATGAATACAATCTAAAATTTCATTGAAATTGTCGGCTCCCTCTTCATTTGTCGGCAACAAATTTTCCGGAAATTTTAATTTATTCGGCTTTAAGGTTGCGTGGTAGCTTTTATATAAAGTTTTCAACTCTTTATAATTCATAATACCATATATTTATCTATTTTGTCAATAGAATCCAATCTTTTTATCAAGGTCTCTCCGTCAATGCCAACGGATAAATCCCGAAACCAATTACTCCT
>ERZ1034917.1718-NODE-1718-length-12341-cov-3.278935_pt1 | contig 12341 bp, 9 predicted proteins | sample MGYA00520605_ERZ1034917 | MGnify/ENA primary metagenome ERZ1034917 (study PRJEB33766, sample SAMN09781784) | gut metagenome | biome: gut microbiome | host: Homo sapiens | place: Madagascar | study: EMG produced TPA metagenomics assembly of the PRJNA485056 data... | reverse complement strand
CGACGACTGGACCGCCGCATTCACCGCCGTGATGAGCGACCAGTGCCAGGCGGTCATCTGCGACCTTCCCGTCGAGCAATGGATGGTCAAGAGCTCCTTTACCAACATGACCATCATCAAAGAGATCCCCACCGGAGAGCAGTTTGGCATCGCAGTGTCTAAAGACAACCCGCAGCTCACCGCTGCCATCAACCAGGCGCTGGCAGAGCTCAAGGAATCCGGCGAATACGATGAGCTGTACGAGAAGTACTTTGGCTCCACGCCCAGCAGCAGTGATGGGACTTCCGCTACCGGCGCCGATGGCGATGCCAGCGCGAGCGAGGGTTCCTCGTCCACGCTGCAGGTTACAAAAGCAACCGCGCGCTCCAACGAAGATGGCGGCACCAATGTGCTTGGCGGCATTGCCACGCGTCTGACCTGGGAAGCGACAACCGGCACCGAGGAGAGCGTCAGCAAGGTCACGCTCGCCTTGCCCGAGGGCGGCTCGTTCGAAGACTCCAGCGCTACGGTAACCGTGCTCAACGGTCTTGACCGCACCGATGTCGAGGCGACGGCCAAAGTCGAGAAATCAAAGCTAGCAATTTCCTTTGCCAAGCCCATCGCCGCCGGCAGCAATGTACGCATCGAGATCGAGGGTGTCGTGTTCCCCAGCTCCGCTGGCGCCTATGCCGTTGACGGCACCTACGAGCTTGCCGATGGAGGCAAGCGAGATCTTCCCACCAGCCCCACCATCGCCGTAACCGAGAGCACGGTTGTGCAAAATATCGTCCGCTGGCTCGATGACCAAACCTGGGTCGAGGCATGGAATGCCAATCCCTTCCTGGGCATGTTCTTCAAGCCGCAGTATGTGGTGACGTCAATCGCTTCGCTTTTCCAAGGCTGGGGCATCGCGCTGCTCGTCACCGCCATCGGCTTCCCGCTTGCCATCCCCATTGGTTTGCTCTTTGCCTTTATGAAGATGAGCCGTCGTCGCTACCTGCGCGGCATCGCCATCTGCTACATCAACTTCCTGCGCGGAACGCCGCTCTTCTTACAGATTTACATCGCCTTCTTTGGCCTGCCGATGATTGGCCTCAACTTGCCCAACCTGCCGCTCGGCGTGGCCGTGCTCGCCATCAATTGCTCGGCCTATCTTGCCGAGATCTTCCGCGCGGGTATCGAATCCATCAGCAAGGGCCAGCACGAGGCTGCAACCGCGCTGGGCATGAACTGGTTCCAGACCATGGGACTCATCATCATCCCGCAGTCCATCCGCCGCGTGATTCCCACCATGACCAGCGAGTTCGTTATGCTCTACAAAGATACTTCACTTCTTTCGAGCGTAGGCGTCATGGAGCTGATGATGTTCTCCAAGAACCTCACGGCAACCACAGGCAACATCACACCCTACATCTGCGCCGCGCTGTATTACTTGGTCGTCACCATCCCGCTGATTCACTTTGTGGGCAAGATCGAGAAGAAACTTGCGGCAGGCGGCACCGACGCCCGGTAGACCGCATCGAAACGTCGCAATGCTCGAAGGCCTCCCCGTCCGCATGAACAGGGAGGCCTTCGTTGTACTGAGCACGTTGAAAACGAGCGAATTAAACGGGCAATGAATCGGAGTCGATGGTCTGATACTCAGAGCGGTCTCCGGGGAATCGGGCCACCAAGCTCTCAAAAGGACGGCCATCATCCAGATAGCCGATCTGCTCGACCTCAAGCAGGGGCGAACCCTCGGGAATACCCAAGATCTCGCACTCGCGCTCCGACGCCGTCACCGCTCGCAACGTCTTATGGAAGCTATCGGGCGTGACATCGTAATTCTCATCAATCCATTGACGAATAGATGTCTCGGCAGACGTCAGGCGAATATCCCTAAAAATCTCGACCGGATAATAGAGGTACTGCACATCGATCGCCTGCCCGTTATGCAGATGCGAGCGTTCGATATAGAACGTAAAGCTAAACTCATGCAGGCCAAGCTCATGGCGCACATGCTCATCGGGTTTGACCACGGTGAACTCGTGAACCGTGCAGCTCGGGTGCTTGGCAAGATTGACATCGATATCGTCGGTAAGGGAAATGGTGTTGAGAGGCTTGTCGAAGGACTGCGTCGCGACCTTCTTCACGTATACACCCGATCCGCGCTTGCGCGAAACGAGGCCGCGCTTCTCGAGCTCATCCATAACCTGCTCGATTGTCGTGCGGCTCACGTGATATGCCTTGGTCATCTCCACAACCGTAGGCAGCTGATCGTAAGGCTGCAGGTCGCCTCTTCGAATACAGCCCTCGATATCTTTAACGATGTCCTTGTATTTTGCCACTAAGCCTCAAACCACCATGCTAGACATGTCATCTAAATCGAATCGGATCCCAAGCGTATCGGGATCCGACTCAATGCATTCTAGAATTATCTTCCCACAGGCAAGGGTCGATTTTTACGATAAGACCCCGTGTTGGAAACATCTACACCGTATTACTGCACTACCAGCGCTTACACCATAGCCTTGACCATAGCGAGGAGACGCTCGACGTCCTCGATACGCGTGTCGCCCGTAGCCTTATCGATAATCGAGCTATAGACATGCGGGATCACCTTAGGCACGCCGGCATCCAGGATGATATGCATGATCTCCTCGAAGTTCTCTAGGTCGATGCCGCCTGTCGGCTCCAAAATGAAATCCTGGCGTGCACATGCCTCGGAAACCGCCTTGAGTTCCTCTTTGACCTTGAGGCCGCCCATGGGGAAGAACTTGAGCGAGTTGCCGCCCATCTCCTTCACGATGGCAATCAGGGTGTCGGCGGGCACCAATGCAGGCTCGGCGCACTCGCGGGAAAGCGGGCCCGTCGAGATCTTGACCAGGCCGGGGGTCCCGGAGGGGCCGACCATGGCGTTGATGTGGCACTCGTCGTTGCCCACGTTCGCACGGGTGGCGGAGACGGCGCAGAAGGCCTGGTTGAAGTGATTGGCCTTGATCTCCTTTGCGACCTCGGCCACGGCACGCCACTGATTGGGATTGCCTCCGCCCAAACCAACCGAGAGATTGCCCTCGAGAACATCCATGTATTTGTTCATGTCTTCGATAGCCGCCTCGACGGTGTCGTAATCGGCGGTTAGAACGCCAACCTCGACATGGCCCTCGGCGGCCTTGTAGATGTCGGCGGCGTTCTGCAGCGATCCGCCCAGAACGTTCAAGCAAACACGGTCGTTGTAGTAGTTAATCGGCATAATTTAGCCCTCCATAATCTGTTTGAGAACTTCGACGATAAGCTCCTTATCGCCCTCGAGCATCGGACGCGGGTCGAAATCGATCTTCCCAAGGTTCAAAAACTCCGTACGAGCCCACACAATCGGATCGCCCGAAACAAGTTTCTCGTTGACCTGCTCCATGGTGAGTCCCGCGGGGGCCTCGGAATCGAACGTAATGCGACAGCGGAAAATCGCACGTCCCGCCTCGTCCTGAATCTTCTCGGCATGCAGACCGCGAATCTGATTAATCTCGTTGACAAGCCAATCGATCTTCGCCACGTTGGCCTCAACTTCAGCGGCATGATCGCGCGCCTCGTACTGATCGAGCGCGGCAAGAAGACCCATGATCTGCTCCTTGCCCACTTTCATGGCGCGTCCCACACCGTGATATTGGCGCTTTGCCCATTCGGCATACTCGCGCTTGCCGCACATAAATCCCGAGGTCGTAGCCTCAAGCGCCTTTGCGCCCGAGTAGCAAACGATATCGGCACCCAGGGCGATGTACTTGCGGAAATCCTCCTCGGCAGCGCAGTCCATCACAAAGGGGAGGTTATGGGCGTGAGCGATGTCGCGCATCGTCTCGATATCAACCATGCCCTTTTGCACGCAATGGTGGCTCTTCACGTAGAGCAGACATACAGTTTTATCGGTGATAGCCTCCTCAATATCCTCGGGATGCACCTCGTTTGCCTGGCCACACTCGACAGGGCAACCGCCGCCAAGGCGAATCATGGTCTGGATGGGCGCGCCGAAGTCGATCGAATGGCCCTTCTGAAGAACCACCTCGTTTGCCGCGCCGCAGGGATCGGGAAGCTTGTAGACTGCGGTCCACTGACCGCGCGTCACCAAGCCGGCGATGGACAGAGCCAGCGCCGCCGAAGCGCAAGACGTCACGCAGGCGCCCTCGGCTCCGGTATGCTCCGCGATCAACTCGCCCGCGCGATCGATAAGGTCGTCGATCACGACATAGGAGCTCGCGCCCTCAACCGCGGCCGCGGCAACCTTGTCGCTGATGGTCGAAACGCCCAGCTTGGTCACGCGACCAGACGCGTTAACCACACGCTTCAACCCGATGTTTTGATAGATGCTCAAGGTCGATCCTCTCGTATATCAATGATTCCATGGATGCAGTGAAGCCGTTGGCAGCGCCAAGAGGAGTCTCGCGCTGCCAACGGCGTTGGCGCCAGATTGGCTATTAGAGGATGCCAAGGAGAGCGCACACAACACTGATGACGATAATCGACAGCAGGATAACGTTGTAGCGCGGGCCCTTCTTCTGCATGTAGAAGTAGATGCCGAACACAGCCACGAGCGGCAGGATACCGGGGACAACAGCGTCCAGGATTTCCTGGAACACGAGGGTGTTGCCAGCGCCCATGGTGATCTGGAACGGAGTGGTGATCGTGATGTAGGAGCTGGAAAGGGCGCCCATCATGATCAGACCGAGCACATTGGCAGCAAAGATGATGGACTGCATCATGCCGGACTGGAGGATGCCGGTGATGGACTGGCGGCCAAGCTTGTAGCCACGATGCGTCATGAAGTACTGGATGATGATCGTGATACCCGGCCAAAGAATCAGAGGCATGATGCCGCCAAGAGCGCTGCCCTGGGAAGCGTACGGGATGAAGACGCCGTAGATGATGGGCATAACAACAGCCCAAACGATACCGTCGCCCATGCCTGCAATGGGGCCCATGAGGCCGGTCTTGATGGAGGTGATGGCGGAGCCGGGAACGGTGCCCTCGGTTGCAGCCTCTTCCTCCATAGCAATGGAGATGCCCTGGATCACGCCGCCGAGCGTACCCTCGGTGTTGAAGAAGGCCAGGTGACGCTTGAGAGCCTCGGACAGGTCCTCCTTCTTGGGATAGAGCTTCTTCAGGCAGGGAATCATGGAAGCGCAGTACACAAGGCTCTGCAGACGCTCGTAGGAGTTGGACTCCTCGCAGCCAAAGTAGTACAGCCAGAACGACTTGGTAACATCCTGCTTGTTGAGAAGGCCGCTCTTTTCCTTCACGTCTTCCTCAGAGGCAGCGGTCACCTTTGCGTTAGCAGCCTCGGGGAACATGATCATGCGGAGCACGAGGGCGATGATCAGGCCGAAGATAGCCATACCCATGACAGGGATGCCCAGGTAAGCAACGGCAAAGTAACCCAGGAAGAAGAAGGGGATGAGCTCCTTCTTGCCGATAACCATGATGGTCAGGGCAAAGCCGAGGGCGGGAAGGATGCCACCCATGACCTCGAAGGAATGGGTAAGGACAGCGGGAAGGGCGTTGATGAGGCCCTGTGCCCAATCGGCACCCAAAAAGTCGATAGCGAAGACGAACGGGAAGCGGATCACAAAGCCCATGAGCGCCGGATACAGGTAAGCGCAGCGATAGATGCCAGCGGTGTTGGCGTCCTCGGCATACTTGTCTGCCAGGTGAACCCAGAAGGCATTGGTGGTACGACGCAGCTGGTCAACGAACACGCCGATGATACCGAAGGGCACGGCCAGGGCAACGGCGAGCTCGGGGGACATGCCGGACATGACGCCCAAGGGGATGGCGATGCAGCCGGCAAGAGCGGGATCGTTGGGAACGTTGCCACCGGGGGTAGACGTAACGCCCAAGTAGACAAGCTGCAGAGCAGCACCGATCTCCATAGCGGTGACCATCTGGCCGGTAATCAAACCGACGAACACGCCGATCGTCGCGGGCTGGAGCAGGGCACTGGAAATGGTGTAGCCAAAACGCAGGCGGGCAATCCAGTAATAGATGCCCATGCAAATGGCAATACCGAGAGTACTCATGCTGACCTCCTAAAACAGTGATTCATAACGTTGCTAAGCGCGATATTTCTTAAGAATCGAGTCGACCTTCTGCGGTGCGTCCTCGGGGATGGTCTGGAAAATAATGTCCACGCCATCGCCAGCCAGGTGCTCCAAAATCTCGGCATCAGCATCATCAAGCGTGATGTTTTGGAACACAACCTTGCGCTCGGGACCGCCGCCAAGGCCACCCACCTGCGCAGACGTTACCTTGACGCCAGCGTCGTAAATATTCTTCAGCGCAGCAAGACTCGGCAACAGTAGCAAAACGTTGCCATTGCCAAAGACGTCCTTCTGGTACTCTTCGACAGCCTGTGCCTCGGTGAGACAGACGACCTCGATGCCCGCCGGCGCCGACATGAGGTAGATGCTCCTCATGAACTCATCGTTCGCGAGCTCGTCGCTCACAACGATGATCTTGTTCGCCTGCACCTGATTAACCCATTTAGTCATGACCTGACCGTGAATAAGGCGCGAATCGATGCGCGTAAGAACGAGATTACCCATGTTCTTTCCCCCTTCCTTACATGTTTTTCTTTACCGTTGCAACTACATCCATACAGGCAGCGCTACCTGCGTTAAGGATCGCATCGTAATCCAAGGTGCCCGTGTTTTGCAGCTCCAGGCATGCCTCAAGCAGCATCGGAGCATTGAGCCCGGCAAACACGTGCATGCCAGTCTGATTGCCAATCGCCGCTGCTACGTTGGAGGGCGTGCCGCCAAACAGGTCGACCATAATAATTGAATCTGCAGAAATGCCGTCAGTATACTCGCGAACCATCGACATGTACTCCGGAAGCGTATAAGCCGGCTTGAGGGGTATCTCATGAACGCACTCGATCTTGCCCGCAATCATCTCGATGCTCGAAACAAGATTCGAACCCCATCCGCCATGCGTGAGAAGCACGATTTTGGTCTCTTTGTCCACGCTGATTCTCCTTCGACAATCGCCGTGCCCGAACCTGTTTGCCCAGGCTGATTACAAGTGAGAATCTATTCTCAGTGGTACTTATTGTCAAATTGTTCCGGTTTAATTCTAAATGCTTACCAAACTGTTTCTCCAGCATTACTTCTGCAGGTAGATTGCTAGTTTTCTTCGAAATTGATTCGAAATAGAGCCCTGTCTCCATAGCGAACTAAAGCTCATGAACGGTGTATTTTCAGCCGTGAACGGAGATTGTACCGGTATGCATCTCGCTTTATCGGTACACTTCCTCCCCTCCAAAAGAGGCCGTAAACGAAAAGCCCGATGGCCCGAACGAGACCATTGGGCTTGAATTCTTCAAACCCCGGCGGCATCGCCCGTATGCCAATACGGGCAACCTGGGCCCATGGAGAATGGATACCAGCCCGTCGAAGCAGGGCCCTCTCTGTAAGCACAAAGCGCTTCTCGTTGTTTCACGTTGAAGCGAGATTCCATCTTCTCACGCAGATGGACCCCGAGCAAAAAATGCCGCCTTAGGGGTCCGCCCGCGCTTTAAGCTATCCCGCCGTCCTGCCTAGTCAGTGAAACGGCTATGCTGCAAATCATTTTGCGCTGCCAAACCGATCGGCGACGAACTTCGTAAGGTAAGGCACGAGAAAGCCCGTCAACACCACAGCAAGCGCAAGCTGGGAGGTAGCCACCTCGACGTAAGGGGCGTACTGCGGCAGCGCGGCGGCAATGATCGTGGGGCAGGAGACGGCAATCCCCGCGATGCTCGACATGGCCACACCTGCGTATCCGGGGCGGCGAAGGACCAGCCGGTCGGCAACAAGGAGAACGGGGACGCTCACCACAAGGTAGACGGCCGCAAGCAAAAGCGCGGTGGGGCCCGCCATGACGGCGTTTATCAGGTTGATGCTCGATCCAAAGCAGCAGCCCAGGAAAAGAAGGCAGATGGGAGTGCCCGGCGCGAGTAACTTGATAAAGGAATCGTCCAAATTACCAAGCAGCATTCCTACGAGGAATGGCACGAGCGTGGCGATAACACCCATGATGGCCCCACTCCCACCCTGACCGGTGCTAAGAATCAGCAGCGGCAACGCCGGAACCGAGATGAGACTCATGAGGCCAAGAACCGTCTTGTCCGTAGTGTCGCCGTAGTCGTTGATGAGCGCCAGATACACGCCAGGATTGCAACTGGAAAACGCAATTACAAGAGCGAGGAGCGACATTCCAGCCACGCCGTCGATGCCACAGGTGGCCTGCACGATAAAGAATGCGGCAAAACCGAGAAGAATCTTTACAAGGCAGAGCACGCCGCCGCGTTTAAGACAGGCTGCAAGTTGACTGAGCTTGAGCTGGGAACCTGAGATTACAAGCACGATGCCGATGATGGTCATGGTACCAGTGGAAAACGCGCCCGTGGTGGAGCCGCCGATCTGAAGAGCTTCTGGCCAGATGGTGTTGATAATGGCCGTGATGAGCATTGGTACGATCATAAGACCGCCCGGCACCTTCTGCATATGCTTGAGAATGGGGAGATTCACCGGCGCTCCTTTCTCGACGGAATACCTCGAAGCGCAATTGCCGCCCCGTGCACAGCATGGCACGAAGCCTCGTCATGCTGCCGATTCTAGGCCAGGTTCTTTTGGGTCATGATTTTATTAGACCCCTCTACTTTGGCTCAAGCGCGCCTGTGCATCCACAGATAATGCCACCGTGCGCGCAAGCGCCTTCGCCTAATGTAGCCTATTTATCCCCACCTCAAGCGATCGGCCCCACAAGAGGCCGGAATGAGCCGCCAACGACAGTCGTTGGTAAACACTCGACGCATCCCCACGATACGGGCAAGCCCGAAGAGAACGCAGCGCAACTTGTTGCGCTCAATGAAAAGACGGCTCCCAAGCCCAGCGCAAAAACGGGATGAAAGTCAGGGCACCCGATTGCACGGGCAAGTCCCGACGATTCAAACCCCATGTCGCTATTGATCTAAAGAGCCTATTGTTTGGGCTTGCGGCCGCGTGGCTTATCAACCAGGGCGGCTTCGCCACCCTCACGAAATTGACGGCACCACGTCTTGACTGAAGATTCGCTGGGCACACCGTGTTTAACCATGACGTCACGCACAGATAGACCCTTTTCCAAACGGTCTTTGACCACGGAAAGCTTAAGCTCAAACGGATAAATGCGGTGTTTTGCACCAGCGTTCATCACGGCAGATTGACCCCCCACCGCATAGGCACGAGACCATTGACGAGCCGTCGCTTCGGGAATTCCTAGCTGAGTCGCAAGTGCACGGTGCCCCACGCCGGTCGCCAATATCTTTGCGGCACGGTGACGAGTTTTTGTATCGTACTTAGCTCCATGCATAAAGTCTGTCATGTAAATCGATCAGGTCTCCTTTGATGCGGATTGATGCCACGCGTCACTTTGTGGGTTCAAATAATACCACCGTATTAGGTATATCTGGGTAGCATATAATTAACGACCCCTCTCTCTATTTAATAATCCCCACGCCACGAACATCTTCGGCTCGAACATCTTCTAGAACCGACAGCTAAAAGAGAAAAACGACCCCGTTGCAATAACGGGGTCGTTCCAAAGCGGGCAAATCGTTTTGATTGTCAGCAAGGCATTTGCTATCTACCCTGAGCGCGAGACTCCTCGTAGAACTCAATCAGATGCTTCTGAACATCGTACGGCACCTGTTCATAACCCGCGGGCTCCATAGTGAAGTCACCCGTGCCGCGCGTGAGCGAACGCAGACGCGTGGCGTAATCGACAAGCTCCGCATACGGGACGGTTGCCGTAACTACGGTCTCTCCGCGATCGTTTGTATCCATGCCGGTCACGCGGCCGCGCGAACCGGACACATCGCCCATCACGGCGCCGGCGTAGCTCTCCGGAATCGTGACGGTAATGTTCTCCATCGGCTCGAGCACCACCGGGTCGGCATCCTCGCAAGCCTTCTTAAGAGCAATGCGAGCGGCGGTACGGAACGCCATCTCGTTGGAATCGACGGGATGATACGAGCCGTCGTAGCAGGCAACACGTATACCGGTCAGCGGATAACCAGCAATCACGCCATCCTTCATGGTCTCCTGAACGCCCTTATCGACCGCAGGAATCAGCGCGCGCGGAATGTGGCCGCCTACGACCTCGTCGACAAACTCGTAATCGGTACCATCAAGCAAGGGCTCCACGCGCAGATAGCAATCGCCAAACTGGCCGGCTCCGCCGGTCTGCTTCTTATGACGACCTTGAGCGCTTGCGACACGACGAATGGTCTCGCGATACGGGATGCGAATGGGCACCGTACGGGCCTCAACCTTGGTACGCTCCTCCAAACGGTTGAGAAGCACGGATACCTGGGCCTCGCCCACGGCGGAAATGATAGTTTGGCCCGTCTCCTCGTCACGCTCGATGCGCATGGTGGGATCCGCCTCACAGGCACGGTCGATAAAGGTGAAGAGCTTCTCCTCGTCGCCGCGATTCTCAGCCTCGATGGCAATGCGATACTGAGAGTTGGGGAACTTGAACGCCGCGGCTTCGATCTTGCCGGACACCGAAAGCGTGTCGCCCGTCTCTGCCGCGAGCTTGGGAACCACCACGATGTCGCCGGCATAGGCATGGCCCACCTCGGTCATCTCGCGGCCGCACATCACATAGAGGTGTGCCATGCGCTCGCCCTTGCGCGTGCGTGCGTTGACAAGCTCCATGCCCGGCTCGATGGTGCCCGTGAGCACCTTGATAAACGAGATGCGACCCTGGGAGGGATCATTCAAGGTCTTGAAGACAAAGACAACGGGACGGTCGTCCTCAGAGGAAATCTTAAGGGAGTCGCCATCGATAAGCGGCATCTCGCCGTAATCGGTAGGCGCGGGGAAGTACGTGGCGATGTCGTCCATCAGGGAATTGACGCCCTGTTCCTTGATGCAGCTGCCCACAAAAACAGGAACGAAAAGACGCTTTGCGATGGCGCGCGAAAGCAGGCCCTCGACCTCTTCCTGCGTAAGGGTCTCGCCCTCGAGATACTTTTCCATCAGGTCGTCGTCGGCCTCGGCAACGAGCTCGCACAACGTCTCGTGCGCGGCCTCGGCCTGAGCACGATACTCCTCGGGAATCTCGCACTCCGTCTGCTCGGTGCCGTCGCAATGGCGCGCCTTCATGCGCACCAGGTCGATCACGCCGTCAAAGTCGTCGCCCTGGCCCCAAGGGAGGGTCACGGCGCCCAAGCGCATACCAAAACGCTCGCGCAAAAGGCCCAGGCAGGTCTCGAAGTCGGCGTTTTCTTTATCGATTCGATTGACGAAAACGGCACGTGCCAGGCGCAGGTCCTCGGCGGCATACCACAACTTAACGGTTGTGGGCTGCGGGCCCGCTGCGGCGTCGACTACAAACAGCGCGGACTCGCATACGCTCATCGCGGCGTAGGCATCGCCAATAAAATCGGGGTAGCAAGGCGCATCCAATACGTTGATGCGCGAACCCTTCCAGTCAATAGGAGCGATAGACGTGGAGATGGAAAACTCGCGTTTAACCTCTTCGACATCGTAATCAAGCGTTGGCTTGGTGCCGTCGTGGCCGCCCAGACGGGCTGTTTTCCCAGATAGGTGGAGCATGGCCTCCGCGAGCGAGGTCTTGCCCACCCCGCCTTGGCCTACGAGAACCACATTCCTCACATTACCGGTTTTAGGCGCACCCATGGTAACCTCCCTGAGCCAAAACCCGGCGAGGCATCCCGGCGGGATGCGCGCCGAGGTTAATTAACCGTTGGCTCAAGCCTACCCGTGCCTATACGTAATCATGCGCCCATTTCGGCATACGCGGGTTTTTCTCCCTTAGAGGGAAAAGCGGCGAGCAGAACAACAAACGCGCGCGCCGCTCAACGGGATACTCAATGAAACCAAACTGCTACAGCGGAACCTCGGACATAAGCTCCTCGCTCATCACGCTCAGAATCTCTTCGATCTTTGTCACGTCCTCTGCAGAAAAACGCTTCTTGATGCGTTCCATGACGATATGCACGTAGTCGGCACTCACATTGTAGTAGTCCAGGTACTTTTGGGTGGGAACCAAGTGATACTCACGTGCGTCGGTCTTCGAGCGCTCCTTGATCAGGTATCCCTTGCGCACGAGGCTCGCCGTCTTGTACGCCGCATTCGACGAGGAAATGCCCATGAACTCGGCAAACTGTCGCACCGTGGGGTTTCCCAGCGCATATATCGCCTCCATCGCAAAGCTCTCCACCGTGGTAAGGCTCGCCTCACGATTTTGAAAGCGCGCGAAGGTCTCCCGATAAAAATGCAGTTTGAATTTGGTATACACCCGAATGAACTTTTTCTCGAGCACGCCAAAACCCCGAACGTCAC
>ERZ1034917.1716-NODE-1716-length-12353-cov-11.432184_pt1 | contig 12353 bp, 10 predicted proteins | sample MGYA00520605_ERZ1034917 | MGnify/ENA primary metagenome ERZ1034917 (study PRJEB33766, sample SAMN09781784) | gut metagenome | biome: gut microbiome | host: Homo sapiens | place: Madagascar | study: EMG produced TPA metagenomics assembly of the PRJNA485056 data... | reverse complement strand
TCCCCCGGAGCCATCCGCAGGCCGGAGGTGCGGTGCTCACTACCCTCCGGGCACCTTGCCTGTTCTTGCAGTCAAAAGTTGTTACCCTCCGGGCTGCTCTGCCTGTTTCTAACGCACTGCAAAGCCGAATATAAAACCGACGCGCGACTTGGAGTGCGGCCTTTCCGGGCTTTGTACCCACGGACTGGTACGGAAGGCACGGAAGCTCCAAGGTTGCCGCAGACACTTTGCGTCGCAGGAGCAAGCGCGCAGAGGTTTAGGGCTTATCCCTAAATAAGCTCTTACTTTTTCTGCCCGTTTTCGAAGTAGCGGACCAGTGCCGGATCGAGCGGCGGGATCTCCTGAGGCATGTTGCCGTCACGCATGGAGCGGTGTCCGAGAACGCCGGCGGCCACTGCGTTGCGGGCGGCGACCGGGGAGGCGTTGGTGGGGGCGCCGTCGCGGACGAAGGCGAGAAAACTGTCCACGATCTTCGGATCCGAACCGCCGTGGGTGCCGGCTTCCGGTTTCAGGTTGTAAACGAGATCGGGGGTGGAACGGGGGCCGCGCCGGTTCCAGACGTGGATCTGGCAGTTGCCGGAGTCGCCGATGTTTTCGATCCGGCCCCGGGTACCGATGAAGGTGTAGTTGCGCTCGGCGTCAGGGGAGTAATGACACTGCATGTAGGTCGCCTGCGCGCCGCTGGCCAGCTGCATCAGGATCATGTTGTGGTCTTCCACGTCGATGACGGGAGAGAAACCGGTCTGCTCCAGCGGCGGATAGTGGGCGTCGGACCATTGGGCGCAGCCCGGCACGTCCGGGGAGCGGCGGCCGCAGCGGTTGTAGACCGAGAGCATGCCCATGCCGACCACACGCCGGGTGTAGGAGCCCATCAGCCAGTGCATCACGTCGATGTCGTGGGCGCCCTTCTGCAGCAGCAGTCCGCAGGTGTTTTTCTGCTCGGAGTGCCAGTCGCGGAAGTAGGCGTCGCCGCCGTAGTTGATGAAGTGGCGGCACCAGCCGCACTGGATTTCTCCGATCATGCCGGAGTCGATCACCTGTTTCATGGTCAGGATGCTGGCGAAATACCGCATATTGTGGCCGACGAACAGCTTGGAGCCGGTCCGCATCGCGGTTTCGAGAATCCGGTCGCAGCCTTCGAGGGTGATCGCCATCGGTTTTTCAAGATAGACGGCCTTGCCCGCCTCCAGCGCGGCGACGGTCATCTCCTCGTGCAGGAAATCCGGAGCCATCACAAAGACTACCTTGATTTCGGGATCGGCAAGGAGTTCGCGGTAGTCGGAGGTGACGGCGGCGCCGGGATATTTTTCCTGAAACTTCCGGCGCGCTTCCGGCGACGGGTCGGCCCCCATGGCGATTTCCCAGCCGTTTTCCGGCTGGTGGGCGTTGTCGGCATGGGCGCCGCGGCCGCCGACTCCGATGACTCCGATTCTGGTGCATTTCATGATGATGAACCTTTCTGAATTGAATTTGCATCTGTCAATAGGATAGGATAAATTAAAAGAGAAAACAATGCCGGAATGTTGTTTTTTTGCATAAATTTGATGAATCAAATGAAACAGGGATGTGGAATCTTGAAAATTCAGTCTTTGACACAGGCAACCGGGAGGCCGTTCCCGTTCCGGCTGCTGAACGCCGGCTGGGGGATTGCGCACGAACCGGATTGCCTGTTTGAACGCGCCGATTACGGGTACTGCACCATCGAATATGTAGCGCGGGGGAGGGGCGTGCTGGAGAGCGACGGCCGCCGGTTTGAATGCGGCCCCGGCGACGTTTATTTTCTGCACCGGCACAGCAATCACCGGTACTGGACGGACCCGGCGGAGTTGTGGCACAAGCTCTTCTGCATGGTCGACGGGGAGCTGGTTGACCTGCTGATGGACTCCTACCGGCTGGCCGGGGTGTACCGGATTGCGGAGGCGCCGCGCCTGCGGCAGCATTTCGAAGCGCTGGCGGCGCTCGGCGGAGACGGGGCGGTGCGCGATATGCGCGCGGCGGCGATCTTCCACCAGCTGCTCGAAGCCTGCGCCGAAACGCTGTACGAGCGCACGCTCCCGGCGCGGCCGGAAGTGGTCGAGCTGAAGCGGGAACTGGACGGCTGTACGGACGGCGGCTTCCGGCTGGAGGAGTTTGCCGGGCGGAGCGGCTATTCGGCGGCGCATCTGATCCGGCATTTCCGCGAGGCGTTCGGCTGCCCGCCCTACGAATATCTGATGCGGCGGCGGGTGGAAACGGCGCAGCGGCTGCTGACCTACACGCGCAAGTCGGTCAAGGAGATCGCGGCGGCGCTCGGCTTTTCGGACCAGTACTATTTTTCGGGCTGCTTCAAGGCCCGGACGGGCGTTTCCCCGACCGCCTACCGTTCTGGAAAATAGCTGTTCAGTACGCCAATCCGCGAAAACCGCTGATTCGGTGCAGTGTGATCAGGTTGCCGTTGTGGGCGGAACGGGCCTGAGCGTCCCCGGAACGGCTCAGCACGAGAAGGTCGTCGCCGTCGATGGTCATTCCGGCGTAGTGCCGCGACTCCTTCGGCGAATTGCCGATGGCGATCACTCCCGCGAAACACCAGTCGACCAGGTTGCGCGAGAAGTGAAGCACCAGCCGGTGCCGTTCGTTGTCGGGGAGGTTGTAACGCTCCGGCGGCAGCAGTTCGGGCCGGGTCATGCTGTCGGTGGTCTGGCTGGAAGCCATCCAGTACAGGCGGCCGGCCGGGTCGTATTCGATATGGAACTTCATCTGCCCGCCGGGGAGCGGCACGAAGAGGTACGGCGCTCCGCCCGGCGTGGAGAACATGCCGATTTCAAGGCGTCCGCCGGGATGTTCGAAACCGCGCAGCATCACCGCCATGTTGGCGATTCCCCCGGCGTGGAGCCGGGAGAGCAGAACCAGCGTCCGGTCCTCCGGGTCGTACAGGAGGTGGTTCGGGTCGCGGATGCGCAGCACGTTGGTTTCCAGACAGCCGCAGCGGCCGTTGTACCGCCCCGGAGCGGTCTCCCCTTCCGGGTAAAGCGGCATCCCGAAAGGCTGGGCCATCGCGATATGCTCCGGCAGGAAAAAGGGTTCCGAAAAGGTCCAGCTTTCCGGCCGGGTCAGGTCGGCGTTCTCGTCGGCGGAAAGCAGCACCTGCGCGACCCCCGGCCAGGTGTCGAACTCCCGCTTGCGCTCCATTTCCAGATAGAGCCTGCCGTTGTGGAAGTCGATGGAGGTTCCCGGCTCGTAACTGCCTTCTGCTTCGATTACGGCGGGCGCGCTCCAGGATTCCCCGTTGTCGCAACTGGCCGAAATCAGCAGCCGCCCGCTCTGGCCGAGGGCGTAGAGCCGGCCTCCGGCCCGGAAGAGCCGGGTGTGCATCATCGGCAGTTGCGCGGTTTCGCGCCAGGTGACGCCGCGATCGTCGGAGACGTGGATGCGCAGCTGGTTGGCGAGCCCGAAGTCGCCGCTGTCGCTTTTGGGGCCTTCCAGTCCGGCCACACCGGCGCCGCCGAGGTCGAAGGAGGCGACCAGCCTGCCCGCCTCCCCGCGGCAGATCGAGGGGGAGTAGCAGTAGACGTCCTGAGGCGAGGGCGAACGGAACAGGATGGTTTCGGTTGCGACGGGTTTCATTTTGGTTCCCCTCCGAAACGGGTCCGGTACATGCTGTCGGCCACGGCGCGCGCCGCCTCCACCAGTTCGGGATAGGGGCGGTCGGCCACGTCGAGGAAGCCGATGTTGTAGTTTTCGCCGTCGAAGATCCGTCCGGTCACCGGCTGGTCGACGTACTGGAAGTAGTGGGCGCCGACGAAGCGCGGGTGCTTCAGGGCGGATTCCAGATAGTTCCGGTAACTGGCGGCGCGTTCGGACTGGTTCGCAACCTCGACCACACCGCCGCCGAACATGCCGCGGTCGGTCGCTCCGAAGTGGAATTCGGTGGCGATCACCGGCGCGTCGAACTGTTCCGCGACCGCGATTCCGTCCACATTGCCGGAATAGTGGTTCAGGGAGATCACGTCGCAGTATCTGGCGGCGGCGGCCCAGGTCAGCGGCGTGTACTGCGCCAGCCGCGCGCCGAGGTAGAGCCGCCCCGGCCACTGCTTGCGGATGGAGTCCCGGACCGTGCGGAAGTAGGTTTCGGCGGTCTGCGTGTAGAACGCGTCGAAGTCGGCGGCGGCGCGGGCCGGATCGGGCAGCTTCCGGGCGGCGGCGAGCTGTTCCCAGCCGGTGAAGGCGGTGCCCCACGCCCGGTTCAGCGCGGCGAGGTCGTTCCGGTAACGCTGCCGGAGCAGCCGGACCAGCGCCTGCTTGGCGGGCTGTTCGGGGCCGCTTGCGAAGGCGATCCCGGCCAGGTCGGCGCTCCAGTGAAGTTCGTTGTCGACGAAAAGGCCGATGCACCACGGGGAAGCGGCGATTTTCCCCGCGCCGCGGACGCAATTGTCGACGTGCTGCGGGAATTTCGGGTCGTAGACATCCCAGACGCTTCCGACTCTCCATGCGCCGCCGCCGATCACGCGGGCGCCGCTTCCGGCCAGCGCCACGCCGACGGTGTAGGGCAGCTGCCGTGCCGCGCAGAGCTGCGGATCGCTCCAGTTCGCCAGGGTGTTGAAGCCCCAGCTTTTCAGGCGGCGCGGGGCGAGTTCGCCCGCTTTGCGGAGCCAGTCTTTGCCGTATTTCAGTTGCAGGTTGTGCATCACAAAGCTGAAACCGGGGGAGTAGTTCCCCGAATAGTCGCCGGAATAGATGTAACGGACGAAGTAGAAGGGCCAGTTGACGGCTTCATTGGGAGTGGGCAGCTCCTCGAACCAGCCGTTGCGCCGCAGCAGCGGCGTGCTGCTGTGGACGCCGCCGATATTGACGTGGTTCATGCCGATGGAGAAAAAGAGCCTGCCTTCGGGATCGACCAGCGTCCAGCGTCCGCCGTGGCGCGCGGTGCGGAATGCGCCGGTCGCCTCCAGCTGCGGGCCGTTTTTCCAGCCGCCGTAACGGTTCCATTCGGCGGGAGCGGGATTTTTTTCAAGCTCCCGCGCTTCCGCTGCGGCCGCCGCTTTAAGCTCATTGAGCGACTTGGTCTTGCCGGGCCAGTCGGCGTGACGGTACTGGCCGAACCGGTCGAGCAGCGGCAGCAGCGAACGGTTGACCGGGCGGAACTTCCCGGAAGCGGTCAGACTGCCGACCGTGATCGAGCGGGGCCGGTTGCCGCGCGGCAGGATGAATTCCATTTTGACCACATTGGATACATCGATGCCGCTCTGGGCGGGAATCTCCACCGGAATCGATTTCATGCCGTGCAGCTGGAACGCGTCTTTGGCGGAGGCTTTGCGCAGCAGCGGGATGGCAACGCGTTTTTTCTCCCCCGGCAGCAGCGGGATGCGGGCGGTCAGGGAGTCCTTCTGCCAGTTGCCGCCGGGTGTGCTGATCCGCCACTCCAGCCGGATCAGGGAGTCGCCGTTGTTCCGGAACACCGCCGACAATTCGCGATAGGGCGAGAGGTCCCATTTGCCGTGCAATTCGGCGTGGGGCCACTCCAGCTCCGGCGTGAAATCGATGGTGAGCGTGCCGCCGGCAACGGAGGCGGTGGCGTTCGCTTGTTCCAGCCGCGCGGCGGCCGGGTCGATCCGCAGCGGATCGGCGGTACCGAAAACGGCGAGCGGGAGAAGGAGGGAAAGCGGAAGAAAATATTTCATAAGAGTCTCCATTTGATTGAATTAAAATATTTTGTCGTTGCGGTGCCGTTCGAGTTGCCGCCGGGCCGCCGAGGCGAGAAAGCCGGTGTCGGAGCCGAGCGCTTTCCAGTTCATGAACCGGTTCCGCCAGAAAGGGCCGGCACAGAAGCCGCCGAGCAGCATGCCTGCCTCCAGCGCCCGTTCCCGGACAAGATCAATGGCTTCGGCCACTTCGGGATCGTCGAAGCGGCCGGTCTTTCCGTAGGATGCGGAGAGGTCGCATGGGCCGATGCAGATGCCGCCGAGACCTTCGACCTGCAGGATTTCATCGATGTTGCGGACCGCTTCACGGTGTTCGATCTGAACGAAAACGAGCGGTTCCCGGCGGGCGGTTTCCAGATAGGTTTCGAGGGGATCGCGGTCGTAGCCGTTCGCGCGCCGCATCGCGAAGCCGCGCTCGCCGCCCTCCGCCGGATACCGGCAGGCGCGGACGGCGGCTTCGGCTTCCGTCGCGGAGTTCACCATCGGCACAATGACCGCCGCGGGAGCGAGGTCGAGCACCGGCTTGAGCAAATGCGGCAGGTTCCGCACCACCCGGACGAACGGTGCGCAGCCGGTGCCGCGCAGCGCCATGACATGGTGCATGGCGTCGACGATCGTCAGCGGGGAGTGTTCCATGTCGAGCCAGACGAAATCGAAACCGCAGTCGGCGGCCAGTTCCGAAATCGCCGCGTCATGCGAGGTGACCACGATTCCGGCGGCGGATTCACCGGAAGCGGTTTTATCGAAGAATTTTTCCAGATTGTTGATTTTCACGATGTTCTCCGGTTATCGATAATAAAAATGATCCCACGAGTTGAGGATAAAGGGCTGGTAAACGCCGTGGTAGGCGGCGTGACCGTCGGCGAACAGGTAGTTCCGGCCCAGCCCTTTGGCATCGTGCCGGTCGTTGGGGGTGGTCTTGGCGATGAAGGTTGCGCCGTTCGCATCCCACCACCATCCGACCGCGTTGCCGACGACCTCGCTCATCAGGATCAGCTGTGTGGGAGTGCGGAGTCTGTGGACCGTCTGGATCATGCCGTAGTTGGTGAAGTCCCGATAGGCGGCGCCGGAGCTTTTCTTGATCGGGCCGGAAAGGTGGAAGTTCGTGCCGTAGTGGCCGGTGTAGGTCTGCAGGTTGTTGTCCCAGTTCCGGGAACTTTCCGCCGGGCAGAGGAAAACCTTGTCATCATGTTTCGCCAGCCCCGCCGCCTCCAGAATCCGGGTGTATCCCCAGCCGGGCGTGATGTCGTAGTAACCGGGCACGAAACCGCCGTCGTAGCTGTCGGCGTACATCAGCTGCATGGAACCGATCTGCTTGAGATTGCTGAGGCAGCCGGCCCGCGTGGCGCTCATCCGGGCCTTGTTCAATGCGGGCAGCAGCATGGCGGCGAGAATGGCTATTATCGCTATTACGACGAGCAGCTCAATGAGGGTGAAATATTTGCGCATCTGGAGGCTCCTTATTTTTGGGTGCGGACGGATTTGCCGGGGATGAAGCGGAAAGGCACGTCGATCCGGTGCGGCGTTTCGTCCGAACCGCGGATCAGCTGCAGCAGCCGCTGGGCGGCCTTGGCGCCGATCCGGTCGGGGAAAAGTTCGAACCGGGCCGGTTCCGTGTGGAACGAGTCGTTGATGCCGTCGTCGAACGAAATCACACTGACGTCGGCGGGGCAGGAGAGGCCGTTTTCATGAAGCACCAGCTCCAGCGAAAGCATCGCCTTGGAGTACGGCAGGATCAGGGCTTCGGGGAAATTCCCCTCCGCCATCCATTCGCGGAAGGTCGCTGCGAGCGGAGCGGGAGCGGTGGAGGCCGAAACACGGCACTGGAAATGTTCCGCGCCGCAGCGTTCAGCGGTTTCCGCCAATGCGCCGAGCTTGCGCAGCCGCCACTCCTCGCTGTCGGGGAAATCCACGAAACCGATCCGGGTAAAGCCGTTGTCCAGCAGGTAACGAGCCGCCGCTGCTCCGGCGGAGATGTTGTCGGTCCCGACCACGTCCAGCGGGAACTCCTCGCTGCCGCAGGCGATCAGGACGCAGCGGATATGGCGCTCGGCCAGGTTTCGCAGCAGGCCGCGGTCCGGAGTGCCGAGCACCAGCACGCCGTCGGCGGTTTCAAGGCGGCGCCAGAGGCGTTCCGCCTGGCCGGAATCCCAGGTGCAGAAGTTGAGGTTCGTGTTTCCGGTGCGGCCGAAATAGTTGCGGGCGCTGTCGAAAACCGTGCTGAAATACGAGAGCGAAAGCATATCCTTCTGTTCCGCGCGCGGACACAGCAGAAATTCGACGTTCAGTGCCGCCTTGCCGTTGCGGGCCGATTGCTTGCGTTCGATTGCGGAGGTGTCGTAGCCCAGCTTCGCAATGGTGTCCAGCACCCGTTTCCGGGTGTTGCCGTTCACGCGCGGATGGCGGCTCAGCACCCGCGAAACCGTTGACTGCGAAACCGAAGCCGCCGCGGCCACATCGGTCAGCGTAACCGGTTCCTTTCTTCTCATGATGAAAACTCCTTTCTGCGGATTGTGATTCATGAATGAAATCCATTAATATTATATGATAAACTTCTTCCAATGACAAGAGGTGATGAATAAAAATTGAAATTATTCATATTTATGCACAAAACGGATTCTCCGGGCCACTGTTGCAAAATTCCGGGATTTCGCTTCGGCGGGAATGCGATTTTCATAAAAATTATAGGGAGTACCGGAAAAGGGGGTTGAAGAATATGAAAACAAAGGGATACGGAATGAAGAAAAGATTGCTCCGCACGGACGCCGATGCGTGGCGCGTGCCGGAACGTTTTCACCGAAACGGCAAGATAACAGTATTTTTCATCTGTCCGCCGGAGTGCAATCCGGCGGACAGACAAATTTTTTAATCAATGCTTTCGGGGATTTTTCCCCGAAGAACCTTTCCCGACAAACAGGGAATGACAAGTTGTTTCACAAGGTAACTGGCCTCGACTCTCATCTTCTTATTTTTTTGCTTAAGTCAGAGTTTATGAACTTTAATAATTCCTGCAGTTCATTTTTCTTAGCCGCATCTTGCAATAATAAATTACAATTAATACCGTAATATTTACTGCGTATTATTTTTAAAAGTCGTATCAAAACAAAGGATTCAAAGGAAGTGTTTTCTGCAAATACCTTTCTATTTTCTAATAATAGATCAAGATACGCTCCAATAAAATCCCATTCTCTGTCTTTAGAAGTTGTAATTTCCAATGTGTCGATATGCCAATCAATAATTGCAATTGTTTTGGCAGGATTGGCTTGAAACGCTTTCTTTAAATATGGGAAAAGGGCTTCCTTCTGAATAGAGAGCAATCCTAACACAACAGCAGCACCATAGTCCCCGGGATTTTTCTCAATCAGCTTGAGCGCCGTTTTTTCTGCTTCTTCATATCTTTCAGTGAACATTAACGCCAAAGCATATTGCGGTGAATTTGTTACGACGGAATCTTTTTTACCAGTCAGTTCTGGTAAATTAGCATAGATCCCTCCCCAAATTGGCAAGAAGATGTTTCTACCGGCCATCAAATTATCATTATTCTGAAGTAGTTCTATAACTGTTTCTTCCAGCTTAGGCAACAGATGTATAGCTTTATCTATTTTTTGTCCTATCTGCCTCATCTGCCTTGAAACGGAAGCGGCTTTCTGATATTTAAAAGTTCTTTTCGAGTAACTCAAGGCATCTAATTCTTTGGGAATATTTCTTAAAGGGGGCACAAGAGCAATGCTTTGCTGTAACTCATCACCCCACCCCATACCGGTAGTCAGAGTCCATATTATAATACCCAATACCCAATTATTTTTTACAGCATAATACATAACGGCTCCTCAAGTTGTAATACCGCTCTGCAAGTTCAATACACCAGAATGACTATCAAGTGTCTCACCACAAAAATATGTAACAGAATATATTAGTTTGCCGCTTCCCGTATCGCCGGGACATCTATTATATTCCAAATAGAGTGGAGGGGCACTGCAATCAATGATTATCCAATCAGAAGATACCACAAAATATTTGTACCAACTTTCATCAACATATGTTACAGATTCGCATGGTTCATAAGTATATCCAGGAGGAGTATGTGCTTCTGCATTATCTTCGCCAAACGGTACAGGACGGCGGAATCCATCAGGAGAAACCCAATCACATAATCCTAAAGGGGCCATCGATTGCCAGACCCTGTTGTTGACATATGCAAGATTGTTCCATCCGTTAGGATAGCCGAGCGGGTCGGTGGTCTGCCACTTGCCGAGATCTGCGCGGTAGTTGCGGAACAGGAAGCTGTACCCGAGACCGTCGATTTCGGGCTTGCCGGTGAAGAAATTCACGGCGAGGTTGGGCTTTTCGCCGGGTTTCAGCTCGCCGAAGGCATCGCGGTCAATGGCGCTGAACTTTTCACCGTCTTTGACTCTGAGGGTATTGCCGAGCATGTCGTCGAAGAGCACCTTGTCTCCGGCGAGGATCGGATTGCCTCCGGTCACGGCGGGTTCGTTCACGTATTTCAGGTTGTTGCGGCTCAGCAGCGCGAGGCCGTCCCACAGGAAGGTTTCTTTGCTGTCGCCGTAGTCCGCGGTCGCGAGCTGGCCGCTGATGTCGTAGCTGTAACTCTGTGTGGTCTTGCCGTTTTCGGCGACCTGCATCACCTTGTCCAGCCAGCCGTAGGCGAAGGTCTTTTCGCCCTCTTTGACCATCCGGCCCGCCGCGTCGTATTCGTACTTCGTGACTTTGCCGTCGGCATTCTTGCTGCTGACCAGTTGGTTCGCCTTGTCGTAGGTGTAGGTCGTGGTCTTGCCCGCAACGCTCTTGCTCAGGATGTTGCCCGTCGGATCATATATGCCGGGTGGCGGGGCTTTCCTTTGCCGGATTGTTGAGCTTTGCAGCATCATCGTTATTTATCTCCGGGTCATGTTGAGGGCTTCTGTAAACATCATAATCCCTTTGCTGCATTTTTGCGACTGAAATATCTCCATGAATTAAAACTTATATCACTTTTTAAGTTCTCCCCATGCCGGGGAAATTCCTTTAGAGTGCGGAGCGAAGCGGTTTCGGGCTTTCGTTCCCCTGTAAGTAGTGACCGGCATCCCCATCCCGATTGCCCACTGCCTTATCGGCTCGCCATATTTGCTCCGCACTCTGAAGGAGTCTGTCCGCCGTGCGACGATGCCTGCGATTGTCAGGGACGCAAGCCACTTCGGAGATGATTGCCGGATCATGACCGGCGGACAGACAAGTTCTTTAATCAATGCTTGCGAGGATTTCTCAATAAAGCTCCATCCTCTGCCAATATATTGCCATGACAATCTGCTAAATTAGCACCTATTGCCCAGCCGTATTCAATCCGAGAATCGGCATCATAGTTGCAGTATGCAATATATATAACCTATTTATAAAATGGGAAGGATCATTTTCAATCCTTTTCTCGGAATATGCATTCAAAGCATCTGATAAAGTATTTCTATACATATCACTCCAAACATTATTCTCCAGCTTTGACGAATATTTGATGGCTTTTCTGACAGCGGGAACTGCTTTACTGAACTCTCCCTGCAGAGCATACGCCCGTGCCAAAACCTCCCAAGGAGCAGGATCGTCATTCAGAATTATCATAACGCTCTTCAAAATTCTGATTGCTTCACCGGGATTGCGTAACGATGAATCAGGTACAAATACCAGAAAAGCAGCCAATTCAACTTCAAGTGACAATGCTTTTTCATTTTTTTTCAAAGAGTTTTGCAAGAAAGCCAGACATTCATCATATCGACCGGAACAAAACAAACTCCGGGCATATGCAACTTGGATATTAATATTCTCAGGAGCTAGCAACAACGCTTTTTTATAATTGTCATATGCCTTATTAGCATTATTGCAACTCCACAAATAAAAATTACCCCTCAACCAATATCCCCATGGAGAATCCGGAGCGGCATTGATTGCTGCAGAAAATTGCTTTCCTGCTTCGTTTTTCTCATTCAATTCCAAATATACCAAAGCAAGCCCATAATGCGCACTGAAAGAATCCTTCAACTCATCTGAGCGTGAAAAATCTTTCAGAGCTTTCTCATACATCCCTTGCTTGTAATAAGAATAGCCACGTAAGCAATAAGCCTCAGCAGAATTGCGATCTTCCTGTAATGCTATGGAAAATGACTCTGCTGCACGAGGATAATCTTTTCGATTTAAAGCTCTTTTTCCCATCTCTGTTCGCGACATATAATTACAGCCGCTGAACAACAAAACGGACATTAAAAAAAATAGTATTTTCATTCACAAAGTTCCTGTACCACCGCAGGTATAGGTCATGGTCTTGCCCGCGCCGGTCTTCGACAGGATGTTGCCTGCCGGATCGTCTACGCCGGGTGGCGGGGCTTTCCTTTGCCGGATTGAACTTTGCTGCATCATTGAATTTACCTCCGGGTTATGTTGAGGATTTTAGGAACATCATAACCCTTTTATGGCATTTTTACAACTCAGATATCTGAACGAATTCAATTTCTATGATCCTTTTTCGGAGTTTTTCGGGAAACGGGTGATTACTTGCGAAAAGATTGTTTGCCCGCCGATTCGTGAAACGGTAACGGTTTTCGGAATGGCCGCTTCCACTCGGGGGCGACCGAATCACTAGCCTGAATATTGCGTAATTTTTTAAAAACAAAGAGGCAGACTCTCGACTAA
>ERZ1034917.1712-NODE-1712-length-12409-cov-4.096892_pt1 | contig 12409 bp, 6 predicted proteins | sample MGYA00520605_ERZ1034917 | MGnify/ENA primary metagenome ERZ1034917 (study PRJEB33766, sample SAMN09781784) | gut metagenome | biome: gut microbiome | host: Homo sapiens | place: Madagascar | study: EMG produced TPA metagenomics assembly of the PRJNA485056 data... | reverse complement strand
CTTTTTCTTAAATTGATCCATAGTAGAGAAAACTATATTGTTTTAACTGATTTCCTGACAGTGACTGAGATCCTGTCGATCAATTGTCCTCTGGGTATTTATGGGGGATGTGAATGACCGGGCGCCGAAGGAGAATTAGCCTTGAAATCAAACTGGAAAAAAATCGTATGCGGCACGTCTGTCTTGTGCGTCGCTTCTTTGGGCACTGCGCATGCGGCGCTTTTGGATTCATCACTTCTGAAAAATCGTGACGTTGCCGGACTGGTTAACAGTCGTGCCGATTTGATTGATTATATCGGACTGGGGGAACAGGTCTATGTTTTGAAAGGAAACGTTTATATTCCTTTCCATGATTTGACAATTTATGCAGATTCCGCGATCATTGACCGCGCAAATATGGATATTGAAGCGGCGGGAAATATCAGGGTTTTCCGAATGAAGTCCCAGAATTCGGTATTGACCATTGAGCAGGTTGATGCTTTTCAAGCCAATCCGAATGTCGATGTGCAAATCCTCGGCTACGAAACAGATACTTTGGGCGAACAGAAGGTACGTGTGAAGTTGACGTGGAGAGGAGAAGTTTTAAAGGCAGAAAAAATTCACGGGAATATCGCTACTGGTGCGATTTCTTTTGAGAATATGACCGCGGATATGAAATCGTTTGTCTGTCAGGCCATGAGTGGTACTCGTGATCCAGATGGGAAAATTCATGTCAAAGATGCATTGCTGACCAACTGCGAATATCAGACTAATGATCAGGGCCATTATTCAGTAAGTTGCGGAGAGGCAACCCTTTATCCTCACGAAACTAATGGGTTTGGTGTTTCCGGAGATTTGATTGATACTGGAGAGTACAGCATTTGGGGGTACAATTGCGCCTTGCGAATTTATGGAATGCCGGTTATTTGGCTTCCCGTTTTTTATAAACCCAAAGCGGAAAGTCCAGGGTTGTTCCAAATTCAGATGGGCGAAAATTCTGATTGGGGATATTATTTCCTGATGTCAAAGCGTTTTGATCTTACGGACAATCCTGCTTCCAGTGTTCGTCTGCTTTTTGACTACTATACAATGCGTGGTGTCGGATATGGAATGAATGCTGATGTCGCTGAACCGAATTCAAGGACGGAAATTTCAACTTATACGATGTATGATCTCAGACCTTACTATAGTAGCGATGTAGAAAATTACCGTCTGGAGATTCCACACTGGCGATATAATTTCCGCTTGACGAATATCACTCATATTACTCCACGGCTGGATTTCCGTGGTAATTTTTCACTATTGAGTGACTATTATTTTTTGGATGATTTCTTTTCCAGTGAATTTAACGCAGATCCGGAACCGGCAACTTTTGCGGCACTGGAATATCAGTTTGATCGGTTTTCCACGTCCCTTTATGTCCGACCGCGTGTTAATACGTTCTTTACAACGGTAGAACGGCTTCCGGAATTTCGAATCGATACCCAGCGGCAGCAGCTTTTCGGGACTGATTTGTATTACCAGAATAATATGAGTGTTGACTATCTGCAAATGCGTTGGAGAGAGTTTGACCGGCGCCGGCCGGGGAATCTCGAGGAACTTAAGGATTATCAAAGTGCCCGCTTTGATACAACGCATTTTCTTTATTATCCGTTGCAGTTCAAAAAGTATGGACTGGAAGAGTTGAAATGGTTGAATATTATCCCGCGTATTGGTGGACGTTTTACTGCATACAGCGATTCAACAGATTCACCAATTTCCACTGAAGATCTTATGAAGATGTTCCTGGTGAACTCTGCTACAGATAACAGTCGGTTATCAATCCGGAATTATGATAATCGTGGCGGATCCCAGGCTCGTTTTATTGGAGAAGCTGGCGTAGAAGCCAATACCAAATTCAGCTATGCCTGGCAGAATGTCCGTAATGTTTTCTGGCGGTTGGACGGCTTGCGGCACGTTGTGGAACCTTATGTGAATTATACCTATATTCCCGAGCCCACAGTTGATCGGGAATATCTTTATTATTTTGATGATATTGATCGGATTGATCGACAGAATTTCATCCGACTCGGGGTAATTAATCGATTGCAGACTCGGCGCGGTTCTTTTGGCCATGAAGTCGTTTATGACTGGTTGCGTATGGAAAACTATTACGACTATTTCATGCGTACTGACAATGGGTTCAACAACGGCGGGGATTTTTGCACAAAGATTACCTTTAATCCGACACAGCGTTTGTCGTTGAGTACATTTTTTTCTATTGATGCTGGTGGCAATAATGACCATGAAGCTGAAGCAATTCGCCGTGGCAGAGAAGCTGGCCGTCCCGGTATAAGCAACAGCTGGTTGAATCGTTGGAATGTTACAGCTAAATACGAATTATTCCAAGATTGTACGATTTCTCTATCGTATCTGTATCACGATGCATATGCAACCCGTTCGACTTATTCTATGGGCAGTACATTGACTGACTTGGAATCGGGGACTGCATTTGATAAATATTATTGGGATCGCTCCCAACAGCTGCGCACGGGTATTACGGTTCCACTTTGGACAGATAGAACATTTTTTGGCTCGTATGATATTTTTTATGACTTTGAAATGGGGATGATTCGTGAGCAGCGGGTCAGATTAATGAAAGTTTTGCACTGCTGGACTGTTGCTGCTGAATTTGCTCAGGATGTCAGTTATGATAGCGATGGAGATAAAGATTACGATTATTCCTTTTTTGTTACTGCATATTTAAATGGTTTATATGGCCCGACGTCGCAGGCTCAGTCTCAAGCTGTGGCGGCGTTCCGGACGTTGCAGGGAGGCAATTGATTTATGTTGATTGTAACGGGAGCTGCCGGGCTGATCGGTAGTGCAATAATTTGGCGGCTGAATCAGGAAGGCGTGGATGATATTTTGGCGGTTGACCACCTTGGAACTGGGGAAAAATGGAAAAACCTCCGTGCACTTCAATATGCCGATTATATGGAAAAAGACGATTTTCGCCGACGGTTGTCTGAAGGAGAATTCAATAAACTTCCGGTCGAAGGAATTTTTCATATGGGGGCATGTTCCGCTACGACGGAGCAGGATGCTACTTACTTGATCGATAATAATTTTCATGCGACAAAAGAGCTTGCAGAGTTTGCGGCTGATCGAAATATCCGTATGGTTTATGCTTCAAGCTGCGCCACTTATGGTGATGGTGCGTTAGGTTACAATGATGATGAGTCGAAGATTGAAGCGTTGCGTCCGTTGAACATGTATGGTTATTCCAAGCAAATGTTTGACTTGTGGGCGCGTCGGCGCGGATTGCTCAAAGTGCTGACAGGGTGTAAGTTTTCGAATGTGTATGGCCCCAATGAACGGCATAAGGCGGAAATGCGCAGTGTGGTCTGTCGGGCATATGAGCAGATCACGGCGACTGGAAAATTGAAGCTTTTTCGTTCATATCGTCCGGAATATGCAGATGGTGAGCAGAAACGTGATTTTCTGTATGTGAAAGATGCTGTGGATATGGTTCTTTTTCTGTTCCGCCATCCGCAGGGATTTGGGCTATATAATATTGGCAGTGGGCGCGCAGAGACTTGGAATGCATTAGCGGCTGCGGCATTTAAGGCTTTAGATAGGCCGGTGAATATTGAGTATATAGAAATGCCGGAACAGCTGCGCGGAAAATATCAGTATTATACTAAAGCGAATATGGAAAAATTGCGCGCGCTTGGGTATTCCCGGGAAGCAACCAGCCTTGATGCTGCGGTTGAAGACTATTTTCGAAAATACCGTGTTCCTGATCTGTATTTGGGCGATTGATGCGAACAAAGAGTGATGGTCGGAAGGGGGGAACACCTGAACGGGTGCTGTTGCTGGGATGTGATGCGTTGCAGTTGATGCGGGAAGAAAACGTATCTCTGGACGATTATCTGGATATTTATTTGCCGGATCCGGATTTTCGTCGTTTGCTCGGTGCACTGCTGAGTGAATATTTTCGTTACAAAGTTTTGTTTTCGCGAGAATTGGCGGCTTATGTTCGGAAAGTTCCAGCTCCGTATATCTGTGATGTGATTCTGCTCACTTTGATTCAATGCCGAATTTTGCATACGCTGCCTCCACCTGTTGCTGTAGATGTGGCGATTGCCGTATTGCGTCAAAAGGAATCCGGTGCTGTTGCTGCTTTTGCAAACGCAGTTTTACGCAAGATGGTGTCTTCGTCCTGGATTTTATCAGATTCTTCTATTATTGAGTGTTTGCCGCCCGCAGTTTTGAAACATTGGCGTAAATTTTATGATGACCGGACATTAAAAGAATTAGCCAATTGTTTTCTGGCCGGAGGAAAATTTACCTTCCGGGCTTGTGGTGAATATGTTCCGGAAATAGAATGCAGTGCTTTATCGCTGGATTTTTGCGGGCCTTATCGTTTTTATACGGCGGAAAGTGGTGCAGAGCTTGTCAAATCAGAAGCGTTGCGGGAAGGAAAAATTTATATCCAGGATCCGGCCCCAGCAATGTCAGCAACAATGACGCAAGTTCAATGCGGGGCTAAGGTGTTGGATTTATGTGCAGCTCCTGGAGGAAAGAGTTTGTTGTTATGGGAAGGGATGAAGCACAAAGGGACGATTGTTGCCGCAGATCGTTCTACACGACGTCAACGAATGACGCAAGACAATTTCCGAAGATATCATGTTGATGGAGGAAAAGTTATTACTTTTGACGGGGCCCAGGAAAGTAACTGGAAGGCATTGGATTGTAAATTTGATCTGGTGTTTGTTGATGCACCTTGTTCCAATACTGGTGTATTTCGCCGCAGACCTGATGCACTTCATCGTTTTTCGTCGAAGGCGCTCTTGGAAAATCGTTCATTGCAATGGAAACTATTGCAAAATGCAGCGAAAGCCGTTATTTCCGGCGGAACTTTACTCTATAGCACGTGCAGTATTGAGCCAGATGAAAACATGCGCATGATTAAACGGTTTTTGGAACATTATCCGAACGAGTTTGTTCTTGAAGAGGAACGCCAATTGCTGCCGGGGGTTTATCATGATGGTGCTTATGCCGCCCGGTTGCGTCGAAAGTGACTATTAGTGGAAATCGATTCTTTTTTATTAATTGTATTCCTTAGTGATTGTACCTGAAAACGAGGCGGCTTTTGACGAATAATGCCCGTAATTTAACTTGGAAAAGAGCCGTATGACGTCAAATTGAAACGTCGTGTATCCTGGGGGGATATGGAAACGAATTAGGCCTGAGAAGAACAGAAAATATCAGGTCTATACGAGCATGTTATTTAGTCGATTAGGCAAAAGTCAGATATAAGAAGGAAAAAAACTTTCCTAAAAAGTTTCTTTCACTCGCGCTCTTCTTTGTCCAAACCGATTCGAGTAGTATATTGATTCAATTTGTAGACCAATTGGATCACTACAAGCTTGAAAATTAATTCTGCACAAAAACAGGACAAATGCCCGCATTAGTTTTCGGATATTGAACTTGGCTGCCGCAAAAATCACATTCAGCTCATTACCAAACTGCCGTGCAGTTATTCGTTCTATTCGGTGTCCATTTTACGATCTCCGAGCTCTGATTCAATAGCAGACCACCGCTCCGGGTAAGTTTTTTGCGCCAGCGTGACATCGTGGACCGATCAGTCGGATATTCATACTCAAAATAAGTCTCACTGGTAAAATACAGCCAGTAAGAATTTTCAAGCCATTCATCAAGAATGGCTTCATTGCTCAGGTTGCTGGCGTATGTGAAATCATGCAACGCGACCAGCAAACGAACCCGACCAGAGGCACGACCGTTATCTGTGCAAAAGCTTGCCGACAACCTGTCTTCAAACTTTGCCTGTCAATTACATCGACAAGTTTTACCGTCGAATGACGAGGAACAACAATATCACACAACAAGGGGATGAACAAATCGCTTTAACCTTTGATCGTATCTTTACTTTTTATCAGCATTTTGTTAGATTTCTTTCCCTTCCAATGGCTTTCCTTGTAATAATATACATATACCAGTAATCGTTAATTTTTTATATTGAGAACCAATGAATTGAAGGCTTTTCATGCTCAATTGAAGAAGAAACGGAAAAAGCCCTTTAGGAATATGATAAAACGAAATCAAATTGAACGCTTCTTGGGAGAACAATAAACTCTGATGGGTTTTACAGAGTTGCCTTTTCGTGCAAATCTCATGTAGCAATAAACAGAAAGCGCTAAGAAGAAAATTTTCTTCTCAACGCTTTCTTTTTAAGTTAAAACAGTAGAGCTCTATTGCTGATTCTGTGTCGTTTTCTTACTTTTTTTCACTCGGAAACTCAAGAATGCAATACCTCCTACAATGATAATGAGGGAAATCAATAACTCAAACATGTTGTCTTTGAAAAACTGCAAAGCAATCTGGGAATCAGCAGCTTGCTTGACGTCAACAGCGTTTTGCTTCGGTACATAGCGTTCCTGCAGCTTCTTCGCTTGGGCCATCATATCCGTACCAGGGGTCGGTAGAGCAAATACATCATTGCTGAATAGCAACCCAAGGACCGCTCCCCGCAAGTCAACTCGTTCAATGTCGTTTCCATTTGAATCAAGTTTCCAGATACGGTACAGAAACGGCTTAGTTTCGTCGGATCCGGCAAGTAAGCGGTACTCGGCCACCCCATCCGGAGCAGCATTGCGATCTACCGCTGATGCCAGAAAAAGTTTACTCTTAACTCCACGCCCTCTGGTCGGTCCTTTGTCTTCAATTGTATAGGCATCGGTTGAGAGCGTTTCTGTTAATGTTTGGAAAACCTTTCCACTCAGCACCGGGTTTTCTTCAGCAGAATCAGAGACTGCCCCTTCAGGCGAGACCCGATAAGAGCCGGACGGTAAATAAAAATCACTGCCTGTATAATCACTTCCCGCAAAATGGTCACAACGGCCTTGAATTGTACCATCATCGCCAACTGACCGGAAGTAAACATCCGTATATAATACAGGATCTTCAAAGCGGGAGGATACAACAAAAAAATTGGTTTTCTGAGTGTAGTCAAGTGTCTTTTTTAAAGATTCCGGTAGTTCTCCAGCAAAAACTCCCAGCCCTGTGGCAAGAGCAATTCCAGCAAAAGCCATCCAACGTTTCATCTTTTCCTCCTTTGTTCTTTTCTTGCTGACGCGGTTATAATATAAATTACGATTTATTTTATGATATGCAATGCAATTGAACCAAAAAGAGAAAAAAATATTCGGATGGTATAGGAATCCATCCGAATTGTCTCGAGAAACTGTGAAAATTTAACCAAGAACGATTTTTTTGATATTCTTTTTGCCGGCTTTTAACAGGACTGCCCCATCCATGAAATCAGCTTTTTTCACGGCCAGATTGACATCACTGATTCGCTTGTCATTTAAATATGCTCCTCCGCCAGCAATAAGACGGCGCACTTCACCACTTGATTTGGCCAGCCCTGCTTCTGTAAAAAGTTTGACTACCCACATACCGTCGCCGTCAAATTCTGAAGCCGCAACTTCAACAGTCGGTAATGATGCCGATACTGCCGCTGTTTCGTTGATATTGAAAATCGTACTGGAGGTCGCAATCGTATGGTTCGGATCTGCAAAACCGAATTTGCTTCCCGCCGCAAGGTATGCTTTTGTTGCTTCTTCTTCGCCATGGGCAAGTTTTGTCGCTTCAAAAGCAAGGATTTCTTTTGCCCTGTTAATTCCGGGAGCTTCAGTGGTGACCAAACGGTCGATTTCTGCTACAGGGAGTGTCGTAAAGTAGCAGAGCAGCGTCCGGACTTGAGCATCTTCTGCATTTCGCCAGAATTGGTAGTAATCAAAGACACTGGTGCGGTTGACATCAAGCCAGACGTTGGCTCCGCCTGCCGTTTTGCCAAACTTTTTGCCGCTGCTGTCAAGAAGAAGCGGGAAGGTCATGGCGAAGACTTCGTTCTGATTCATTTTGCGTGTTAATTCTACCCCAGCAACCATATTTCCCCACTGGTCCTGTCCGCCAAATTCCATCTGGCAGTTCAAATCGCGATTCAAAACATAGAAATCGTAGGCTTGAAGGATGGAATAGTTAAATTCCAGAAATGATAATCCGTTTTCAAGACGCTGCTTTACTGATTCCTGAGCTAACATGCGGTTGACGCTGAAGCGATACCCGATTTCCCGCAGAAAATCGATATATTTGATCCCTTCAAACCAGTCAAGATTGTTGACGAAATAAGCTTCCCCGTCTGCAACAGAGATAAACCGTGAAAGCTGTTTTTTCAGTGCTTCAGCGTTTGCTGCAACTTCTTCTTTGGCAAGTACCGGGCGGGCGCTGATGCGGCCGGATGGGTCTCCGATCTGGGCCGTTGCGCCACCAACCAGTACAATCGGAATATGACCCGCTTTTTGCAGCAGGCGCATAGCCATGATGGGCAGCAGGTGTCCAATATGTAAACTGCTGCCAGTCGGATCAAAACCTACATAAAAGGCAATGCGTTCAGTCGAAAGTTTCTTTTCGATCGCTTCGGCGTCTGTTTCCTGGTAGACAAAGCCGCGGTCGTGCAGTTCCTGATAGATACTCATTTGTTTGATAGTTCCTTATTGTTGATCGCTATGAGAGAATTTCAAAAAAAAAGCGGCGCCGGAAACGGCACCGCAATCGGATAATCCCCAAACTTGTCATTTTCAGATTATGACCCGACGCTCCTCCGTCCGGGAGGTCCCATACACAGATTCATAACGGTATCGCGCCAAGTTCATCATAAAATATCTTCCAATTTCGATAAGTCCCTTTACTGTAAACGGTCAACTGGTGTTTGTCAAATATTTCCCGATAAAAACAGTGATTTTCATTCGTTTCCCAAAAAAACAATTGAAAAAAAAAATTGCACATGTATAAATATTCCCAATTGTTGATTATCACCAACAAACAGGGAAAAAAGGAAAAGAACTATGCAGACCATGACGAGCAGGGCTCCGCACCAGTATACCTGCGGAACGCTTACTTACACGAAAGTAACGCTGATCATGCTTTTTTTCTGGCTTTTGCTGGGCATGATGAGTTATGTAACCGCAGCAGGGATTGTACAGGCAGTCCTTCCGATTCAATTAAAACATCAGGGGGCAACCGATAACAGTATCGGGGTAATCATGTATACGATTAACAGTATCTTCAATGTTACTGTCTGTCCTTACGTAAGCTTTAAAAGTGATCGTTGTCGAAGCAAATGGGGAAGGCGTATTTTTTACATTATTACTACGCTTCCTTTTATGACTGCTGCATTCCTGCTTTTTGCATTCAGCGCTGACCTCGGGAATTTCTTCCAAGCTCATTTCAGTTTTCTTGCTGCAACTGCACCGTCAACCGTTACTCTCTTTTTTCTGGCTGTTGCCATGGTTATTTATCAGTTTTTTGAAATGTTTGTTGGATCGGTGATCTGGTATATTTTTAATGATGTCGTCCCTCAACAGTTCCTGGCTCGGATCAATGCGATTAACCAGCTGGTTACCGCCGGCGCACTGGCGCTTTTCAATCATTATCTTTTCCAATATTCTGAAGCCTATTTTCGGGAGATTTTCATTGGTGTGGCAATCTTGTATTCCATTGGTGTCGGTTTGATGTGTTTCATGGTTAAAGAGGGCCAATATGCTCCGATCAGTGAATCTATTTCCAGCCACACTACCGGACAGAACTCTCACAATTTGTTTGGTAAAATCTACAATGGTGTCATTGGGCTGATGAATTTCTTTTACGAAAGTTTTTCTCATCCATTTTATGGGATCCGTTACGGGATGACCGCCTGCATGACTGTGGCATCGATGGGATTGGTCACGTACGGGACATTTTTTTATCAGGCAATGGGGTTGGATTTAACAGGAATCGGCGAAATGAACGCGATTTGTGGAATTGTCCCGTTAATACTGGTTTATTTCGTTGCGCAGTTTATTGACCGATGGCATCCGGTAAGAGTAAGCCTGTATGCCAACATTTTCCTTTTACTTACTCCACTGGCGTTGTGGAAATGGGTTTTTGTGACATTGCCGGCAACACAGTTTTGGGTGATTACGCTACTGACTCTGCTTTTTTCACTCTTTTTGCTGTTATTGCAAGGCGGAGCTAATTTACCAATGGAAATGATGACATTCCCGAAATCTCGTTTCGGTCAATTCTGCTCTGCTCAAGCCATGGTTCGTTCTGCTACAACCGGTATTATTGGCGGTACTGCAGTCGGGATGTTTTTTGACTTGTTTCGCGTTGCTGGAGATGAGTTCGTCCATTACCGTTACGTTTTTCTCTGGACTGTATTATGGACGATTCCGGTTGTTATTTTGACTTACATCCTTTATCGTAAATGGGGACACCTGGGAGGGGTAAAAAAATACCACGCTCCGGCAAAATGGTCGGAGACAGGTTACGAAGAAATGCCGGCCCCTGAGACAACTGCTCCGAGCAGTCGGTATCTGAAGATTGCAGTTGTACTTTTTGACTGCAATTGTATTGTCCTTTTGCTCGGTTCAATAGGATTTTATTTTTATGCCATAAAGCGGGGAGCTGCCGGATGTGCGGGTAATTTCCTTCTTTGGACGGTGCCGGCCGCAATTGTTTATCTTCTGGTTTGGGCTTTAGTTCGGTTTCTCCTTCTGAGAGATATCCGGCGAGTTAAAACGGGGCAAAAACCATTTAATGGCATTCCCCACCACGGTGTTTTGATTGTGGTCGGCGTCAAGCATGTTATGTTGACCGGGCTGGCAGTGTATCAGACATGGCTGGCGGTGGATTGGGCGGTTGTGCAAATTTCCGGGCAGAATTTGTCTGAACCTATTTCCAATATGACAACGGGAGCTCCGCTTCTGTGGCTTTGTGAAATTACTACCGGAATTGTTCTGGCATTCCTTTTTTATCTGGTATGCAGAATGGAACGGGGATTTTCCGAAGAATTGGATACTCCCAGCAGTCTTGACGATAATAATATCCTTCGTTCAGTGTTTGTCCGCAAAGAGAAAGCGTGAGTTTTAATTTTCCCATAACAAATTGTTCGGCAGAAAGATTGATGGAAATAGTATTATTCCAACCGGAAGCCCGGTTGGAATAATACATGTGAGAAAATCAGTTTCTGTTAATGGTCAAAAAGGATGCGGCGGGTGGTTGCTGCCTTTGCTGCTTCGTCAGCGCCGAAAGTATCATTGGCAGTGGGAAGATCAGGAATAAGCCACATCCGTTGTAATGCTTCAATCTTCATGCCGGTTGCGTCTGAAAAGCACCCCGGACCGATCTTGGTAAGCGGTAGAGATGGGGAGTTTCCAGGTATGGATCCAAGCATCATAGCTCCGTACCAGTATGTTTTCAATTGGCCGCTCGGATCATTGACTGCCGGAAGGCATTCTATTTCTATCGGCATGGTAATGGATAGAACCATGCCCTCGGAGAAAGGCCCATCGAAGGCAACAAGACCATTTCCCTGTAAGCGGAATGAATATTCTTTGCCACTTTGATCAGAGACTTTGACTGTTCCCAATTTTGCTCCAGGGACGAGGGCGTAAGCAATTGTTTTCAGATTGGCCGGGAGACGGTGAATTGTTAATTTTGCATCTGCTGTATGCGGATAGTCGGTTTCCAAGGTAAATTCCCCATCGCTACTGATAAAATTCAGTGCTGCAGGCAGATAAATTTCCAGAATCCCATTTTCTAATGATGCTGCTGAAGCTGCGCGTTCAAAAAGTCCTTCGCCGCCACGCATTGTGCAACACCATGTCGCTTCATAAAAGGCAACGGCAATATCCTCTTGACCAGGGCGAGGACAGTTATCACCTCCGAAACCTCCATTGGGGCGTTGTGCCCGTTCAACGCCGGTGTGCCAGATCCTTAGCGCTGTATCCAGGTAATGCGCATCGGAAGTTGCACGATAAAGCTGCATCGCTAAAATAAATGAGTCGACAATCGCGCAAGGTTCTGTCCAAGTATCGGGACGGTCGAACCAGTTGTAATTTGCGTAATGCGCGCTCATACCTTCCCGAAGATAAGTCGCGAAAACTTGCTTGGCCATTTGCAGTGCCGGTGGGTATTGCGTCAATTTCCAATATCGCATCAGGCCGCGTCCCATTGTTAAAGAGGCATGGGTTTGGGCTTTGATTGCAATCAGATTAATTTGAGAAAATTTATCAACAATTTCTTCGCAAATTGGCTGAAATTCTTTGAGGCGTCCCGTGATTTCCAATGCCTGTACCAAGCCGTCAAAAAAGATGAATGCACAGCCAATATCCGTAGATAACAACCAATTGCCGCTTTTTTGCGCAACGATTGAACCTGATGGGCCGCCATCCAAGGTACGGGATTCGACTGTCATTGGATATTTTTTGTATTCCCCTGCAAGAGGAGGAACCAGGTTATCAATGATGATATGAATGCGGCGGAGTAGAGCTGGGTCGTTGTTTCCCAGATAACTTTCGCAAAGGCCTCGGAGCAGCCA
>ERZ1034917.1710-NODE-1710-length-12413-cov-7.073879_pt1 | contig 12413 bp, 14 predicted proteins | sample MGYA00520605_ERZ1034917 | MGnify/ENA primary metagenome ERZ1034917 (study PRJEB33766, sample SAMN09781784) | gut metagenome | biome: gut microbiome | host: Homo sapiens | place: Madagascar | study: EMG produced TPA metagenomics assembly of the PRJNA485056 data... | reverse complement strand
TGGAGGACATCACGGAAGCGCTGTGGGGTGCAAAGGTCAGTCCCAGCACCGTCAGTGACCTCAATCAGAAGATCTATGGCAAGATCGAAGGGGCGTGTCCGAATTTTTGCGCACATTTGTTTCTGACGGATTATTGTTCCTTCGTTAATTTACACCATAAGACAAGGTTTCTTCAACGGTCGATTCGACGAATTCAGCAACCTTATTCAAGTTCATTTTTCGAAGTTTCCCGGCGACAAGTTTAGCTTTCTCTCGCGCAGATTCCTTGTCTTCCTGCGCATGAATCGCTTTCAGCATTGCGGTAATACTTTCCACATGTTTTCACGAACTCATCGTGAATGCATTTCGATACCCGTGGACAACACAGCGCTGCCACTTAAAAGTATACATATTCATAGAACTCCAGTTTCATTTTCGAGGTGTCTATTAAAAGTGTTGCGGCCATTCGGGAACCGGGGAAATCTTTTGTTCCGGAGACCCGAATGGTGTAAACACCTGATTCCATAGTTGAAAAATAAGATTTCAATCTGGCATAAAGAGTCGGAGGCAAGGTTTGTGCAAGCTCTTTTCCTTCGACTTGCCATTGTTCAAAAGCATTTTTCAATAATTCAGCATCCCGCTGATTGAAAGCACAGCGTTCAATCAGTACAGCCTGCGGAGTAGAATATAAATTGGGACGTCCGGAAAGCATACGCAGTTTATCCGGAGCAATCAAGCGAAAACAGCTCCAATATCCGTCTTCGGTTATGGGATAATGCTCCTTAAAGCCGGGAATCCAGCGAAGTTCTTCCTTGAATTGCAATGCACGGTTGCGGGGAAGATTGAAAAGATTACGGCTTTCATAACCGGCGGCTTCCAGGCTGCCCAAACGAACTAGGTCATCGGCATCGACATAGTCATTCAATCGGTTGGAAAGCTTTTCTTGCTGTTCTTTGTTATCGGAATCGGTTGTGGCAAAGCTCAGCTGGCGAGCGGGATTGTTACCGGAAACATCTATTCCACGCACAGCATCAAAAATCTGTACTGAAACTTTGCTTCCGTAAATATCGAAAATATGAATTCTGCCATCGGCAAGAAAACGTTCCTGCTCATCAATTGAACTGGATGGTGAACCAAGAGAACGATTGGTGTGTTTTGCCCGATCTTGTGTCAGCAAAACTATTGCCCGGTTGATCGCACTTTCTGAAGTGTAAAATGCCCGGTTGATATTGTCAAAAGTATCAATTTCCGCTGTAAGATATTGACTCAATGCAACAGCCGAAGCAATCAGCAAGCTCAATACTACCAGCAAAGCCAGAGTTGACACCAGTGCAAATCCGTGTTCTCTATGGTTACTTTTTCTTTTCATCATACTTTCCATAGCTTGAAACAAATGAATTGCCGGCTGTTCTCCGTAGAAAATCAACGGTTTCGCCATCTTCAAATGTGATTGTCATACGGATTGCCAACGGAATATTTTCTGCAGCGACTTCATCAAACTCGCAGTTCCACACGACTTCATTATTGGAGCGTTCAGCATAGCGGAACTCCAGTTTTTGGATATTGGATATCAAGATTTCTTCCATGCAATGTTCTGGATTTTCCTCCATTATCGGATAATCCCTGTATTTGGCAACAAGTTTATTTCTTCTTAAAAACAGTTCTATAAAACGGATGCCGTTTTCGTGTTCACTATTGATTCGATGCAAATATGCCAACCGGACAAAATCACTTTTCCCTTTGAAAATCTGTCTGTTTTTATTGTTTTCATCCGGCCAGTAAAATGGAACAGCGTTGCGGAAAACATTGTTGGCAATGCGGTCCAACTTCACCATATCTTCAAGCAAGGCTGTGTTTTCTTGGATTTTGCTCCAGCTCTTCTGAACAGAAAATAAAACAGTGCTGATCAGCGTCGCTAGCAAAGAGAGGATTGCGAATGCGACAATAATCTCAATCAAGCTAAAATAGCGTTCAGTTCGCATGAGCCCCCTCCTCAACAAAGGTATCCATAACCAAACTGTCGATTTCTTCACCGTCTCTTATCAGTTGAATAGAGAGTTTTTTCAAACTCCTCCTGGAAAGCAAGCTGTTTTCCAGCTTCAAATCCGATTCAGAAAAAGAATATTCAACTTGACAATCGCTGATAAACAAACTGGGATCAAGAGCTTTATTTTCTCCGTGAATCAAAACAAATTCAGCTGCCTGGGTCAGATCGTGCGTCTGTTCCCATTTGCTGCGATTGATATCCAGACGTTTTACAGCCATAGTCATTTGCCACATCAAAAGCGATATGCCGCTGGTTAATACAAGCATTGCACAGAGGACTTCAAGCAATGTAAAATTATTCTTTTTCATAGCTGTTCAAGACTCCGGTCAATGGAGAAACTCTTATTCCTGCGACATCCTCCCCGGCAGCAAATTCGATTGCTGCCGCGACAGCATTGCCATCCGGGAAAAATTTCATGCACATCAAATCCTCTTCCGGTTCAACGCCGTTGACAAACAACTTTGTTTTTTCCGGAAGACAAATGCTCTCTTTCTGAAATTTTATAACCCGTTTTTCGTGATGGTAAAAAACTTCCTGCGGTTTGCCTTGGGCGATGGCATATCTGCGGCATAAAGCTCCCATACGTCGCAACTCTTCGGTCAATTCATCAGGAGATTTATCCAAACGCAAATTAGAAAAATTGATTGTAGCAACCCCAACCACCAGCATAATGACGGCAGTTACTGCAATCATTTCCAATAATGTGTACGGATGGCATCTGATCATTCTTCACTATTCCAGTTTCCGATATCTGCATTTTCGCCATCTCCACCGGGGCGGCCATCTGCTCCGTAACTGATAATGTCAAACTCACCGTGAGTTCCCGGCTTTTTGAAAACATACTCATTATCCCAAGGATCGAGTGGAATAGTTCCGCCTTTGATGTAGGGACCTTTCCATTTTTTTAAATTCCGATTGTTTTTAACCAGGTCCTCCAGTGATTCCGGCATCTTTTTGGTATCAACCCGAAAGCTGAAAATAGCCTGTTCAAACATGGCAATCTGAGCTTTCGCCGTACTGATGCGGGATTCTTTGACGTGATTAAAGTACATCGGAGTGGCGATGGCTGCCAGCGCCGCAATGATGACGATGACAACAACCATTTCCAGCATGGTGAAAAATTTGATGTTCATGTTTTTATATCCTCCTATTTCATGACATTCATTTCCATTATTGCCATAAAAATTGACAATACGACCAGCAAAACTATCAGCGCAAGAATCATAATGACCACCGGTTCCAAAAAGGCAAGCAGACGTTTTACTTTTAACCGGGTTTCCTCTTCTGATTCTTGTGCGATCCGTTCCAACATTTCTCCTAAATCACCTGATTCTTCGGCGATTCGCAACATCGCAACACTGCCTTGCGGCATATATTGATTGTTTTTCAGGATATGAGAGAGTTTATCTCCCTTATACAACTCGCTTTCTATCGGCTCGAAATCTTTGGCTATAATCAAGTTGTTAAAAATCTTTTTGGAAACCGTCACTGCAAGCAGAAGTTTTACATGGTTTTTCAACATAATTGACAGAGTCCGGATGAAACGACTGACTTCAATGGATGTGACAATACCATTTACGATCGGCAACTTCAGAGCCGTTTTTGATTTCCAAAGCCGGAACCAGTGGCTATTACGATATTTTCCGATTCCCCAGATAATGCCTATAATCAATATAAACCACAACCACCATACTGTTTGAAATACATTGCCGATATTCAACATTGTTCTAGTCAGTAACGGCATCTCTCGGCCGAGTTCATCAAAAATTTTGGCAAAACGGGGAATAAAAACTGTAAACAGCAACACCAGAACGCCAAACGTTACAGAAATTACAATCGCAGGATAAATGGAACTGGTCAAAACAAAATTACGGAAATCTTTACTTTCTTTCAAGAATTTCCGCAACTCTTTTGTCACTTCAGGCAGACATCCGGATTCTTCTCCGACTTCGATCAGGCTTGAAAATAATGGAGGAAACACATCATCCATCTCCCGCAACAAAGCAGAAAAGCGTTTACCCTCATGCAGGCCATTTCGCAAATGGCGGACGACTTCAATATCGTCAGGATTTTTATATCCTTCTTCAATGATTCCCAGAGATTGTTCCAGTGGAATATTGGCTTCCAGCAATGGATTCAGGCGATCCGCAAAATTTTTAACATCAAACTTATGTTTAGGTAAAAACCTGGCAAGAACAGAAGCTTTTTCTTTCAGTTCAACTTCTTTGATGAGAAAGCATCCCATTTTTCGCAGCATCCGCAGAGAAGATGCCGCATCCTGTGCTTCGATTTCCACTTCTTTTTGCTTGCCGGTGCGGTCGGCTGCCAGGTAACAGAATTTTGCCATAATTACTGTACTCCCGCTGCAATCCGGAGGATTTCTGCTTTGGTTGTAATTTTTTGCTCGACTTTAGCAAGACCATCATTCAACAATGGCACCATCCCATTTTTTTCAGCAATTCCCAGTAGCTGTGTCCCGGAAAGATGATTGTTGATCGCATTGCGCAACTCATCATCAATAAGCAGTAATTCATAAACGCCTGTTCGCCCTTTGAAGCCACTGCCGTTGCAATGTTTGCACTTCACTCCATCTTTTTTGCCGGAGCCATCACAAACTTTGCACACTTTCCTTGCTAAACGCTGTGACAGTACGCCGCAGAGGACAGAAGAAATCAGAAAACTTTCTACTCCCATATCCTGCAAACGGGTAATTGCTCCAACAGCATCGTTGGTGTGCAAGGTGCTCAAGACCAAGTGACCGGTCAATGCCGCATTGATGGCAATTTCAGCTGTTTCTTTATCGCGGATCTCTCCGACCAAAATCACATCCGGATCCTGACGGACAATGTGCCGCAATCCGGAAGCAAAATTCAAACCGATTTTATGATTGATCTGCATCTGGCTCAATCCCGGCAACAGATACTCCACCGGATCTTCAACGGTTATAATTTTACGCTCGGCATTGTTCAAACGGTTCATAACAGAATAAAGCGTTGTCGTTTTACCAGAACCGGTGGGACCGACAACAAGAATTATGCCATGCGGGATTTCAATCAACGTCTCGAACTTGGTTTTCATTTCACTACTCATCCCAAGTTCAGAAAGATCAAAACGCATTGAATCTTTACGCAGCAGACGCATAACGATACTTTCACCCTTCATCACAGGGATAGTGGAAATGCGGATATCAATATCGTACGAGCCAAGTTGAAAGTTTGTTCTGCCATCCTGAGGTAAACGGCTTTCGGCAATATTCAGGTTCCCAATTAACTTTATTCTTGAGGCAACTGCTGGATAATCGCTTAACGGTAATTCCAAATAATTGTGCAGAATGCCATCCACTCGGAAACGAATCATAGTCTTGGTCTCTTCCGGTTCAACATGAATATCGCTTGCCCCCTGTTCGAGTGCCTGGGAAAGCATTTCATTGACCAAACGGACTATTTTTGCATCTCCGGCAAGTTGTCGCAACCGTTGTTCACTTTCTTCTTCCGTTGCATATTGGCTGTCTTGCGAAGACAAATAGATGCTGTTGATCAGTCGCTCGACCAAACTGCGGCGAGCCAACTGGAAGTGCAGCTCCAAGCCAAAGAATTTCTGGAACGCTTCGGCATGGCGCAAAAGCAAATGCGGAGAAGCCGCTAGCAGCTCCATTTTATTTTCATCAAACTTATAAGGAAGCAGAGCAAAATTCAGCAGATAGTCCGGTTTTATTGCAGTAAACTTTTCCGGTGTTGTCAATTCATCTTCTTCCAGAGGTTCAGTTCCGGTGATTTCCGTATATACCTGCAACAACTCATTCTCACTGATACATCCCCGTTCCAGGAGGATGGCGTCAGCATCATATGAGTTGCCGGCATTTGTTCTGATTTCTTCATATTCAGGATAACGCTGTTTGAGTGTTTCAGAAATTCGTTCCAGCTTATCCTGAGTAATAGTGTTTTTTACTCGATAAACCATGTTTCAAGCAACCCTTTTTTCTGATTCATCTTGCGTTTTTTTTCTGTCGCCGGAAGATTGAAATTGATGACGGAATCAACAGATTCCTCATATTTCTTCAATAGAGTTTCCAACTGGGTCTTTTCTGAAATGATCGTTCCGGTGATCAGAATCATCATTTCGGTACGCTCTGTGCTGATATCGCTATCACCAACCAAACGCCGCAGGAATGGAACACTGCCAATTATAGGCAAAGTCGAGAGATTGTCAGACACTTTCTCCCTGATCATACCGCCACAAACAATCGTCTGTCCATCACGGATAAACATGGTTGTGTTGATAATCTGCTCTTTGATAACAGGGGAGTCTATATCGGAAGTCATATTTTGATCTGCTTCCGAAACAGTCTGTTCCAAAACAACATTGATTCTTCCTCCACGGGTGATGCGGGGTGTAATTTTCAAAATTACACCGGTATCCTGATACTGAATACTGCGCATCAGATTGGTATCATTAATGGTGCTGGATTGAGTATTGGTGATTTCAGAGTTTACAATCGGAACTTTCTGACCAACAGAAATCTTGGCCTCACTGCGGGATGCAATCAATAATTGCGGGTTGGAAATCACCTTGACATTGGTTTTCCCCGCCAAAGCATTGACGTAAGCGAATTTCTGTTCCGGATTTTTTGAGTTGTAAATATAGAAACGCCCACCGCTCTGAGCATTTTGAGCATCATTGGTCGGAACTAAACCGGAATAATTGGTTCCACCACTCATTCCGACATTGTCATTACCTCCCTGCATCATAAACTCAACACCGAATTTTACGGAATCATTTAAAGTAACGTCCACAATCATCATCTGCAAAAGGACCTGCTGCGGAATGGTATCAATCTTTTCCAGCAATGCCTTGATCATAGAAAATGCTCTGGGCTTGGTTCGGATCAACAAACGTTCATTGACGGCATCGGCAAAGATTTTGACCGGTGTTTCAAAAACAGATGCTTGACCTTCCTTATCAGAATTCTTCTTGGGTGTTTTGGAGCTTACAGCAGAATCTTGAGCAGCTCCTTTTTTTGTAGTTTCACTGCCGGATGCAGAGGGCGTCAATGTCACACCTTCCAGCGGAAACATTACCGACAATGCTTTAACCAGCTCTTCGGCATTTCCATTTACAATATTATAAATATAAATTTTTTCCTGATCGCCAAGTCCGGTTTGATCCAAAATGCCAGCCCAGCGACCAAGTTCTTTTAATGCTTCCTCGCTGGCTGCTGATGCAATCAAAACCTGCAAGCGATCAACGGCAATCAACTGAATTTCCTCCGGCTGAGCTTTCTCGCCTTTGGCAACCGGGAATCCCAACACCGGTAAAATCTCCCCAAGCTCAAAAGCCAATCTCTTGGCATCTATGCTCCGACAGGGAATTACCATCTTTGCCCAGCCATGCCGTAACGGCTGATCAAACTCAAATACAATATAACGCAGCTTGGCAATGACATCCTTGCGGTCTAGGACAATTACTACATTTCTGCTCTCCAGAACCAGCGGTTTGTTCCCCTTGGAAAGAAAGGGGGTGATTTGAGCTACAGCTTCTTTTGAACTGATGTTTTTCAATCGGAATACTGCAAGCTCCATACTGCCGCCGACGGTGTTGTAACGGGTATCCTGTGCCATTATATCCAAAGGCTTGAAAGTCATAAGTTTATTTTCAACAGCAACATAAGCGCCGGCATTATGTAAAATGCATTTTAGAAGTTCCCAGATTTCCTGCTTGGTCATCGGCTCAGAAAGCTGCAGCGTTACCGCACCTTTTAAATTCCCGTCAACCTGATAGTTGATCTTCAGCAGATCCGCAAAAACAGGAATGACGTCTTCAATGGCTGCCGCGTTGAAGTCGAAATCTATTTTGATTTTTGTTTTATCGTCAAAAGACGGCTTGACTCGCAGAGCAACCTTCGGATCAAGCGCATTTTTTTGATCGGAAGTATAAATTGGATAAGGATTGACCGGAGTTCTGCGGGCGTCCGGCAACTGATTTTCAATATAAACGACTTCGGCTGTCGGCAGTTGTTTGCCGTTCACAGAAACGCCGACACTGTCCTTGAACCATTGCGCTTTGCGTTCAGCATGGTCTTTAGCCTCTTTTTCTTCTTCAGTTCTATCAATGGAATTGCAACCGGCAAGAAGCAGAATGCACCCCATTATAAAACAGATAAATTGTCTGCAATGTTTAATCATTTCTTGTTATCCTGTCTTTTCCTTAACGGCAAAGTGATTCTCTCACTTCCCCGGGCAATTACTACTTGAGTATCAGTAATCTCCACCAGATTATATCCGTTACCAAGAGAATCTCCCAGCTTATACATACGGCGGGACTTCGGTTTCTTGGGATCAGCACGCGTTTGCTGAACTGCAATCAAAGCTCCACGGGTATTCTGATATTGAAATATTCCAGTCAATTCAAACTGGTCGTTTTTCCGGGGACGTTCTGGTGCGTTTGCTTTAGCATTTTTATCCTCAGTACTGATTTTCCCCCTTCCTGGATGAAATATATTACCGGATAAAATCGCATTCGTATCCACCGCTGTATTTGCGACAGGTCTCTGCGGAGATATATCTTCTGAGGAAGGGGTTGCAACAGAAAATTTCGTTATATTATCCGGCGTTTTCTGTAAAAAATAACCGCCGCAAAGCAGAATACTTACAAAAAGCATTGCTATTCCGATCTGAATACAAAACTTATTACTCATTCTGCCTCCAATGCAACTATTGCCACTGTACCGCTCAAAATAAGCAATTCATGATCTTTATGGGAAATATTCGGCCGCAAAGTCAAAGTTCGCCAATACACACGGGGAACATTGTTTTCAAAATCTTTTGCCAGCATAATGAACTCTCTTAAAGTACACTCTGCGGAAAAATTCACTTCGTAAAGCATCAAAGATTCGTCAGTTATTACTCGTTTTTGAATATCGCCGGCGGTTCGGATCAATATTCGGGATTTTGCTGCGGCATTATCAAGACGCTCACGCAAAACAATAGAACCGTCTGTAGCAAGAGAAGCAGAGCCTTTGCGGATATCGGACATCGTTTTCAGTTCTGTTGACAATTTCTGATTTTCCAGTTTCCCTTGGCCAATGGATTCAATCAGGCGGGTCAATTTATTTTCCTGATTACGTAACTGCTTTTCTGCTCCTGGAAATTTTAAAGCGGGATTAACACACAGTAAAATTCCGGCGATCGACAAAACGACTCCCGGCAGAAGAAAAAGCAATGATTTAAGGTTGTTCATTGCGACCTCCCTGGAGCTTGACATAGAAAATCACCGTTGAATTACCTCCCCGGCTTTTCCGGAGATTAACTATCTTGAAACTCTTTGCCTGAGAAAGATGTCGATAGAAATTTGGTTCATCCTGGCTTGATTGAATCGTCAAATCAACCGTATTACTATGTTGAACATAATTGGTAATCCACATATGTTTAGGCAACATCGCATTCAACTCGAGAAGTAACGGCAACAGAGAGTCCAGTTTCAGATTTAATGCGTTGAGCTGATCCAGAAGCTCTTTTTCTGAAGAAAGCTTTCCAAATTCATTTTGAATTTGTTTGAATTGTCTGTTTTTAGCTGTCGTTTCTGATCGGAGAACAGAATATTCCTTTTGAAAAGCGGAATACTTGCCCCAAAACACAAGACCGTATATTATAACAGAAATTGCCAGCAATAAAAAATAAAGCACCCGGGACGTTTTGTTGCGTACAGGACGGTTTTCTTTGGGGACGGACAATGTCACAGGGATAAATTTTTGCAAGTTGTCCGGTAAAGTCCCTGGCTGCACCGGACAGATTACATCACAGACGAGATCGTCTTTTGAAACTATCGTCAAGATAGAATCAAATCGGTCTTTTTTCAAAACATAGACTGAAAAGTGATTTTCTGAATTGTGTTTATATCCCCAGCGAACTTCATCAAGCTCCAGCGGTAACAGATAAGATAATTCATTGTTCAGAACAAGCTCAATATTTTTCCGCTCAACGCAACGGGGAATTTCGATATCGTAAATCATCAAATCCGAACATTCCGCTGCAAGAAAAATTATCTCCGGAAAACAAGCATAAAATTTCGATCGCTCAAGGTCTTTGCACAGTTTGCCATCGGAGACATGAAAAGAAAGCGCACCGCTTTCTGCAAGTATAATTGTTCCGACAGCCATACATTATCTCTTTCAGTTGCTTATAAGGAGTAATCAAACGTTGATAATATAGCTCCACCTTGTCATAAAATCAATGAGGAAAGGAAAAAAACAAAAATATCTTTTTTATAGTATGTTATATAAAACCGTAACTTTTAAGAGGTCTTGAAGCTCATGAAACATTTTTGCCTGATTGTAACTATTTTTGCATCTATTCTGCCATTTTTACTGTTTGGCGGCGAGTCTGTTACTGTTGAATATTTTTTCAATAAAGATTGTCCCGAATGCCAGAAAATAATCAAGTTGTATTTTCCCGCATTGCAAGAGGAAAAAGGCGATAAGTTCAAACTGATTTTTCTTGAGCTTGGAAAAACTGAAAATTTTCAAAAACTTCTGTTTTATCTGGACAAGACCGGTGATAAGTCCAATGAAAAGATGTATGCTGTTGTCAATCAAAAGACTGTCTTAGGCGGAGCCACAGCAATAAAAAATAAGTTATCTTCCCTTATTGACGTCGAATATAATTCAACTCCGACAAAAACTTTATCGCAAACTCCTCATAAGACAGCTGAACGTTTTACGCTTGCAACGGTCTTGGTCGCCGGATTCATTGATGGCATTAATCCTTGTGTATTTGCTACATTTATCTTATTTATCAGCTTCCTTGCCGCCGGCACTTCCGGACGAAAACAGGTTCTTCAAATAGGAGTAACCTACATTACCGGTTGTTTTATTACCTATTTTACCCTTGGCTTGGGATTGTTTCAGGTTTTAAACATTGCAGTATCGTTCCCGTTGTTGCGGGGACTTGTCAATGGTATAATGATACTCGTTCTGCTGATTTTTGCCGTAATTTCATTTGGCGATGCCATTCGCTATAAGCTTGTCGGAGTTCCTGGAGTGATACTGCAGTTGCCTCAGAAATTTAAAGACTACATCCGCAAAATTATGCAGAATGCTCAACAAAAGGCATTTGTTTTATCTGGAGTCTTCGTGGTCAGCGTGCTGGTGACAATTGTGGAAAGCGCCTGTTCCGGACAAGTCTATGTTCCAACACTGCTTTACCTTGCCAATAACTCCGGTGGTCTCAATCAGTGGTTGGGATATTTATTGATCTATAACTTGATGTTTTTGGTTCCGCTTCTGCTTATTTTTGCTATTGCACTTTACAGCATCAGAATGCAGCTGCTTACCAAAATGTCGAAGATCAATGTGGTAGTGTCAAAAACTTTTATGGGGTTGTTTTTCTTGGTTTTGGCTGCGCTGATTGGCTACTTTGAATTCTTCCGTTTAGCATAAATTTGATGTCAGCCCAGTCTTTCGGCTCTTTGATTTTGACAGCAAAGTTGAGATTGATTGATTTCTGATTTTGCTCTGGAGTGACTGTTGTTGTCAATAGAAATTTTTCGTCCAGCTTTTCAAGTTTGATATTGATTCCAGCAGGAAGTTTTTGATGAATCAGTTCTAGAGAGATTTTTTCCTTGGGATTAGTCGGGATCAACTCATATTGGTATTCATACATTTTCCCGGTCTGTAGTGTGCCGATATATTGCACCGGCTCTGGAAATACCTTCAGCAAAGGTATCGCGTTACCTTTTATTACAAACCGTATGAAACGTTGCTTGGGATTATCCGTTTCCACATAAATCGTATGTGTAAACGGGCCGGATAAAGAATTGGCTTTTAAGGTTGCAATCAATTCCGTAGATTCGCCTGGTTGTAACTCCGATTTCAGATATTTTACTTCGGCACAAGTGCAGGAAGTGCGAATTTTGCCGAGCTTCAATATGTTGCTCGAACGGTTTTTTATTTCATATTTGCTTTGAAATTCCTGGTTTGATGAAAAATGTGAAGTAGTATTGTTTTGAGCAAACACGGTTATTGCACAAAAAGCTGCAACATACAGATACGGTCTTATAAAAAAGAGTTTTGTTGTTTCCATTTAAACATTATAGTCCTTCCTGGGGTATGCCCGAAGTTTCGCATACATTCATTGCAGGCAGATTACTGCTCCTTTATTAATTTACATCGTTTCACAAAGTTTGCAAGCGTTCAAATGGGTAAGCCTCACATTTAACTCAGGATTGCCTCGGCGTTCCTGATCGAACTGGATGAAAAATGGCTTGCCAATAGAAAGGTCTATCTGAAAGGTTGACGGCAGGGATTCGGAGAAGTTACAGGGAAAACGTTACATAGCCAATCAGCCGCATCAATTTCCCCATTGCGATTCATGTCGATCGCCTGAGAGATCTG
>ERZ1034917.1705-NODE-1705-length-12442-cov-7.431339_pt1 | contig 12442 bp, 9 predicted proteins | sample MGYA00520605_ERZ1034917 | MGnify/ENA primary metagenome ERZ1034917 (study PRJEB33766, sample SAMN09781784) | gut metagenome | biome: gut microbiome | host: Homo sapiens | place: Madagascar | study: EMG produced TPA metagenomics assembly of the PRJNA485056 data... | reverse complement strand
TCCAACTGCTGCGTCGGCTTCGTCGCTGACCGCATCGGCCGCAAGCGCAACCTGGCGTTCTCCTGGATCTTCTGCATCGTCGCGATCGTCATCTGCTCCGTGTTCGTCGTCCCGAACAACTTCGGCCTCTCGATCGCCCTCATGCTGCTCTTCGGCTTCGCTCTGAACTACGCCATCACCGCCGTTCAGCCGCTGATGCCCGAGTCCTACCCGACCGCGATCCGCAACACCGGCGTCTCGTGGTGCCAGGCGTTCGCCCGCTTCGGCGGCTCCGCCTCCTCAATCGTCCTCGGCGGCATCGCCGGCATGGCAATGTTCCAGACCGCCGAAGGCGCCACGAACTGGTCCATGGTCGTTCTCGTTCTCATCGTTCCGTTCGTTCTCGGCTTCATCTGCTGCCTCCTGTTCGTCAAGGAGACCGGCGGCAAGTCCATGGACGAGCTCGCTGGCGACGGCAGGACCGACGCTTCCGACACCGGCATGACGAACTTCATCATCATGCTTATCGTGATCGCGTTCCTGTTCATCACCTGCATCGTGTGCCCGCTGGCCATCACCGGTTGGTCAAAGCTCCCGATCGCTCTGCCTCTCATGGCAGTTGGCGTTCTGCTCCCGTTCGTCTACTTCTTCATCTTCGCAATCCCGCACCGCAAGGCGTACTTCGCGGAATAGCGCAAGCTTGAAAAGTAACCCACTCGGTTGCATAGAGAACCCCCGCTACGGCGGGGGTTCTTTTTTGCGCGCGCAGAGAAGCCCTCTCGACGTAAGGGACCCCTCTTGGCGGAATTGATGCCCGAGTATAAAACGAGGCCCCTGGAGTCGCTCCAGAGGCCTCGTGTCGTTCTGGTAGGGATAGCGGAGGCTAAGGCTCACCTGCTTATCCCAGTTTAACCGCGGGGGTTGCCCTCCTCGTCGTAGAGCTTCTCGTACGGGATGCCCTTTGGCTGGATGAAGTCGAAGAACTTGCCGAAGGTCCCGCGTTTCTTTCCGCCGCGCTCGTCTTCGTCGGGGTCGCTTAGACCCTTGTGCTCTTCCTTCAAACACATTGCCACCGTTGTCTCGACGGCGATGCGCAGCATGGCGGTGTCGCGGGCGGTTACCTCGAAACAGTCGCCATGGTTCTTGAAGTTGGTCACGCGAACGTGAACCTCGTTCTTTTCCTTCTCGACGTTGTAGAAATCAATGGGCGGCTTGCTCACGGTGCCGCGGATGTCCCACAGCATGCCTTCCACGTAGTAGTGCTCCTTGATGACGCGAGTTTGGAACTCGTATTCGAAGCGGTCGTGGCGCAGGTAGTAGCTGAGCGCCTTGTTGTCGGGGCGAATCTGCCCGATTTGGCCGCCCATGCGACCGATCATCGCAATTCGATCGGATTCCTTTTCCCAGGGACCCTCGAAGCGCAGGGCGAGCTCACCGTCGCTGTACCACACATCGAAATCCTCGTGTTTCGCAACGGCGTCGACAGGGAAGTACATCTTGTTGAACTTGGGCATAAAGCTCCTTTTGTAGTGCCGAAAATCATTATAGGAAAGTATAGTGCAAGGTGTCGTCTCGCGCGGAAAAGCCTCGTTTCCTCGCGGTAAATCGACAATGCCAAGCCTGCGGAGCGACTCGGCAGGTTCCTGAAGGTGGAGCCCTTCTCATAGTGGACTATGTCCTATACATAACCCCAGGTAGACTTACTAAAATCAACCCTCCAGGTTGATGGTGATAATATAAAGACGTACCTTTGCGGTGATGATTTTCCCTCTCTTACCTATAAACTGATAAAGGCTTTGAAACAAGGCACGGGCTTCGTCCGCTTAATTTTGGATTGGGAAGGTCCTGAGCGGAGGAGGTTCGGGTTTGTGCAAGGCGGAAGGTTGTCGAAACGTGCATCCGGCGGGGATGGCGTTTTGAAAGTGGAACCCTGAGAGCATGATTGAAGTCGTGTTCGCTGGGAATTCAAAAAGGAGGATTGTTATGTGTTTTCGTCCTGCAGACGCATCGGCTGGCCCGAGCAAGTGTCCGCACTGCGGCAAGGCCATCCAGGCTATGGGCGGCATGGTTCTCAAGAACTGCCCCTTCTGCAAAGGTGATTTGACGGCTGCTGCTGCTGGTGCCCCTGGCGCTCCCGGTGCCCCTGGTGCCCCTGCGGCTCCTGGCGCTCCCAAGGCCCCCGGTGCCCCTGCGGCTCCTGGCGCTCCCAAGGCCCCCGGTGCCCCTGGTGCTCCCAAGGCTCCCGGTATGTAAGACACCTTTCGTTCGACAACATAATAGTTGTAGTACGAATTATCAAAGACTGGTCCAGATTGATTCTGGGCCAGTCTTTTTTGTTCTCTGAAATGCCCTCTAGGGTACAATGAACTGCATGAATAACGTAAATCTAGCAGTACATGAAATACTGCCGGCATAAAGGAGGAACGGTGCAGGTTAAAGACAAAGTCCGCGAGGACGACGGGGATAAGCAGGAGCTGGTTCTTACCCTGGTTGCATCTGCCGATGAGGTGAAGGACGCGGCGGACAAGTTCTTCGCAGAAATCGCGCAGCGCGACATCCCGGGTTTCCGCAAGGGCAAGGCGCCTCGCGCGGTTCTCGAGCAGAACGTTGGCGGCCACAAGAACGCCATGGGCGGCGTAGCCGAGATGCTCATCAACGAGAAGGCCTTCAAGGCGCTCGACGATGCAGACGTCATCTTCGTCGGCGAGCCCGACTTCAACGTTGACAACGACGTGGTGGAAGGACAGCCGTTCACGTTCACCGTCTCCGGCGCAGTGGTGCCGCAGATGAAGCTTTCGAGCTACGACGGCGTCTCCATCGAGATGCCTCCTGACGAGGCCACTGACGCCGAAGTCGACCGCCAGCTCAAGCATCTCCAGGACGTCTACCATTCGTTCGAGAACATCGACGACCCCGATCACGTTGCGGAAATGGGCGATGTTGTTACCACCGCCGTCACCGTTACGCAGGATGACAAGCCTGTGAACGGCCTTCGCTACGCGACGCGCATGATCGAACTCGGCGCGGGCTCCATGCCTGCCACTTTCGACGAGCATCTCGTTGGCAGCAAGCTCGGCGACACGCTCGAATTCGACTTCGAGGCGAAAGACGACGAGGGCAACACTCAGTTTGGCGACGGCAAGCTGCACGCCAACGTTGAGATCAAGGAATTCCGTCACAAGGTTATTCCCGCGCTCGACGATGAGCTCGCTGCCAAGGTCGGCTGCGCGAATGCCGAGGATATGCGCAAGCAGATGCGCCTGCAGATTAACCAACACAAGGAAGCGGAGCTTCCGGGTCTTATGGTCCAGCGCGCCGTCGATGCCCTCGCCGAGCGCCTTGAGGGTGATGTTCCGCAATACTACGTGGACTTCATCCGCCAGGACGTCGGTCGAGAAATGATGCAGAGTTTCGAGAAGCAGGGTACTTCTCTCCAGGAGTGGCTGCTTAACAACAACGGCAAGGCCGATGAGGTTAAAGAGAGCGTCAATAACGAAGCTATTCGCCGCGCACGCATCGACTGTGCGCTTGAGGCCCTCATTGCGGAGAAGAACATCGAGGTCAACGAAGAGGACATCGAGAAGGAACTCGCCCAGGAAGACGACCCCACCGCAATTCGCGAGAAGTGGGAAAAGGCGAATCGCATGTCCGAACTTCGCAAGGTGTGTCGCCATTCTAAGGCGTCGCGTTGGCTTGTCCAGACGGCCGAAGTGACCGTCGTTGACGAAGAGGCGTAAATCAAGGCGAGCAGCCTTCGGGGCATCGCTTTCGCGTAAAAGGAGACAAACATGGATCTTGGCACTACGGTAACGCTCGTGTACACGGGCAAGCTGGAGGACGGCACGGTATTCGGTTACGCAACCGAGGAAAACCCCATGATCTTCCAGACAGGTATGGATATGGCAATCGATGGTTTCGAGCGCGAAATTCTCGCGATGGAAGGCCTCGAAGGCGAGAAGAAGACGTTCACCGTCGGGCAGTACGACGCGTACGGCGAATATCTCGACGACCATGTGGCTGTGATTCCTGAATTCCAGGTTCCCAAGCGCAATATCAAGGTTGGCGCGCGCATGTGGATGGCCAACGACGAAGGCGAGCCGACGCTCGGCACCGTTATCAAAATCGAGGACGGTAACGTGACGTTCGACTTGAACCATCCGCTTGCTGGCAAGGACCTCACCTTCGAAGTGGAAATCAAGGGCATTGAAGCTGCTCCCGAGGACTTCGTCTCGGCCCGCGAGAAGGCGGAGCATATGAAGGAGCAATCTAAGCTCCTCGGCGGCGACCAGGGCGAATCGTATCGCTAGCCATTGCCCACAAGCTGCTGTTACGCTCATCAGGGCCTCGCGCACGCGGGGCCCTTTCTTACGCTCTGGTACAGGAGGCGGGCTCGAAAGCAAACGCAGGCTTTCGAGCTTGGCCCCATAACGCAAGATGGCCCCTGCACGCAGGGGCCATCGTCAAACGTTAAAAAGAAAGCGCCTAGAGCGTCATGAAGCTGTCGGGGAACTGCTTGTTGGCGTTCAGAACGTCCTTGCTCGTGTCGCCGTAGCGCAGCCATTCAGTGTCGGTCGGCTTGCGCTTGATCATGGCGTTTTCCATGATCTCCTTGAGCGCCTTGGTCTTTCGGGCGTATTCCTCCATCTGGGGAAGGCGGCCGTCAAGCTCGATCTGGCGGCGCTTGTACGCCTTGTCCTGAATAGACTCGCCGGGAATGATGGCGTAGAAGTCTTCCGCCTCGAGCGTGTAGTTCGCATGGTCGGCGTAGGCGGCCAGCGCCGAGTCCTCCTTAAGGCTTTGGATCGTGCGTTCGCGCACGTCGTCCTCGAGCTGCTCGGGCGTGATCCCGCGCTGTTCGCAGAACTCTTCCTTCGTCATCCCCTGACGGCTGATCATCTCCTCCATGCGAATGTTGGACGCGTAAAGCGAGTTCTCGACGAGATCGGCGGGAAGATCTTCCACCAGGCGCTTGGAAAGCTCCTTGCAGATAGCGTCCTGGTCGGCGAGTTCCTGCACCTCGCGGTTCTCGCGATACATGTTGTAGCGGATGAAGATGAGAAGCTCGTCGACGCTCTTGAAATCCTCGCAATGCGCGTTGACCCAGCCGTCGGTCAGCTTCGGCTTTTCGCCTTCCTTGCAGATGTTGATTTCAAGCCAGCGAGCCGCCGTTTCGCGAATGCGTTCTTCCGGGATGCGAACTTCCTCGGCGATCGCGTAGACGGGATCGTAGGACGTGAGGGTGAATTGCTTGGTTGCCATAATGTTAATCCTCCCCAAAACCAGGCCCACGAACGGCCCGGGATGTAACGTGGATTGGTGAATACTGAAATGGTATCTGACAGCGTGCATACCAACTAATATTGTACCAATGGTTCGTGTCATGCGGCGCGCCGATTCCAAGCTTTTCGTACCCAATTTGAGGGGATGAGAAGATTTCAACAGATTGTCCAAAATTGGGCATACCGTTCGCGGAATTTTTCATGACCTGGGCAAATAGGGGTATTCATCGTGAAAATCAACCTAACGGGATGAGGATGATTACCCCAAAACCGACCTGCTGATTCGATTCCAAGACGCGTAATGACTCTAATATGAAACATGCCTTGAGGCGGTGGTTGCCAAGAAGCAGACAGCGGCTTCGGAAGCGCTCATCGCCGGGTAATGTGGAGAAAGAAATTGGCGAGGGAAAAGGAAGGAAGAAGACTATGGCATATGGTAAGCAGTGGCGTACCGAGCTTGAAGACGGTACCGTAGTCACTCGTAGCAACACTTGGTCTCCTCCGGGATCTCACCCGGTTGGATACGGTGTCAAGGTCGTTACGAAGGGCGATCAGCTCATCCGTATCGAAGGCGACGACGATAACCCGATCACCACTGGTCGTGTTAACGCCATGAACCTTGCTCTTCGCGAGTACACCCATTCTCCGAATCGCGTCATCTACCCGATGAAGCGCGCATTCGAAGATCGCGGCAAGGACAAGTGGGAGCGCACCACTTGGGATGAGGCAATGGACACGATTTGCGAGAAGGTCCGTTACTTCCAGAACACCTACGGCCCCGAGTCCATCGTTTGCTTCGGTGGCACCGGTCGTGAGGCTTGCATCTACTACTACGCGCTGACGTTCTCCGTTCTGCAGTCCCCCAACTGCTGCTACACGCAGTCTGGCTGGTCCTGCTACGGTCCTCGTTGCTCCATCTCTGACTACGTGCTCGGCGCAGGCTATCCTGAGCTCGACTACGCTGGTCATCTGCCCGGTTCTTATCATGACCCGCGTTACACGCTGTCCAAGTGGGTTGTGGTTTGGGGCAAGGAGCCGCTGCCCTCCAACGGCGACGGTTTCTTCGGCCACTGCCTCGTCGACATGATGAAGCTTGGCACGCACATCATCTCCATCGACCCCCGCATCACCTGGGTCGGCGCTCATGATGGCAACATCAACCTGCAGGTTCGCCCGCAGACCGACGCGGCTCTCGCACTCGGCCTCATCAACCTCCTCTTCGAGAACGATGAGTACGATCATGAGTTCGTTGAGAACTGGATCTACGGCGTTGACGAGCTGAAGGCTCGCGCCGCTGAGTACCCCGTGGACAAGGTCGCCGAGATCACCACGGTCGACGCTGAGGACATCAAGCGCGTCGCCCACATCATCGGCACCGAGCGTCCTATCGGTTGGGCTTGGGGTCTGGCATTCGACCAGAACAAGAACGGCGTTCAGCTGTCCCAGGCATTCATCATCTTGGCTGCTATGTGCGGTTCTATCGACCGTCCTGGCGGACTTACCCTTGGTCCTCCGTCGGCACTTCTCGGCAAGTGGCGCATGGAGCAGCGCGGCGCTATGACCGACGACGTTTGGTCGAAGCGTATCGGTGCTGCGCAGTGGCCTGGCCTGTCCACCGGCATGGCTACCACCCAGCCTGACGAGACCCTGAACACCATGGAGACGGATCAGCCGTACGCTCTGAAGATGGGCTGGTTCAACAGCTCCAACTTCCTGACGCCGACCTGCTCCGCTCAGCCGAAGCGTTGGCACAAGGCTCTCCAGAAGCTCGAGTTCGTCGTCATCCAGGACCTCACCCAGACGCCGACTTCCATGGCTCTCGGTGACTACTTCCTGCCCATGTCCACCTGGGCTGAGCATGATGGCATCGTCCTCACCCACTATGGCCGCAACACCGTGTTCATGGGCCCCATGAACAAGGCTCTCACGGTTGGCGAGTGCAAGTCCGACATCGAGATCTGCCTCATGTTCGGTCAGCGCCTCAACCCCGAGTGGTGGCCGTGGTACAAGCCTGCAGACGGCAAGTCGCTTGACCTCGCTGCTCTGCAGCAGGCAGTCGAAGACTTCTTCAGCGATCAGCTCAAGGAACTCGGCTTCGACTGGAAGACCTTCCAGGAGCTCGGCCTTTATCAGCCTGGTGCTCATGGCTTCGAGTACGAGAAGTACGCGAAGGGCATGCTCCGCTTCGACGGTGCTCCCGGCTTCAACACCATTACCGGCCAGATCGAAGCTTACTCGATTCTTTACGAATCCTGGGGCGAGGATCCGCTGCCGTACTACGAGGAGCCGAACTACAGCCCGATTAGCAAGCCCGACTTGGCTGATCAGTATCCTCTGATCAGCACCTCTGGCGCTCGTCGCTACAGCTCCTTCCACTCCGAGCATCGTCATGTTCCTTCGCTTCGCCAGATCGATCCGTGGCCGTGGTGCCAGATCAATCCGGAAACCGCTAAGGCATACGACGTGACCGACGGTGACTGGATTGAGGTCTACAACATGTTCGGCGAGGCTCGCTTCAAGGCTGAGATCACGCCGGTCATGAAGCCCGGTATCCTCATGTGCGCACATGGTTGGTGGTTCCCTGAGCAGGACGGCGAAGAGCCCAACCTGTTCGGCGTTTGGAAGTCCAACTTCAACAGCCTCGTGCCGCATCAGAACATTGGTAAGCTTGGCTTTGGCGCTCCGTACAAGGGTGTTATGTGCAACATCCGCCGCGTCCATAGCCTGAACTCCGACGACTAAGAAAGGAAGTGGCATAAATGGCAGATCAGAAGTACGCACTGCTCGTAGACTACACGTACTACTCCGGTAACCATGCCGCCGAGATCGGCTGCAAAGAAGAGCTTGGCCTTCCTCTCGAACAGTTCGGTATCAAGGAAGTTCAGGTTGGTCCCTTCAAGAAGGGCGAAGGTAATGACGGCGACGCTTGGGAGTGGTTCTACATTCCTTGCCCGACGTCCATCTTCTCCGAGCATTGGGGAACCAATGGCGACAAGGCCGGCCAGCGTCCGCTCGCTGTGCAGGTCGACGAGTCCGCTTCGATGTACTACGGTACCCTCGAGGACATGATCGCCAAGATGGCAGAGTTCGATCGTCCGATGGTTCTCTTCCAGCTCTAACTCTTTAGTGTGTTATGATGTGCGTGGTCGCTGGGGAACCAGCGGCCACCGCATCGTGAGAAAGACCAATAAGGAGGGATAACATGACCCGCGATGAATTCTTTGAGCTCGACGCAGCTGCTGCAGCTGCTGAGCTGAACGCAGGCCTCGAGGCTGGCAAGAGCAAGGACGAAGTCCTCGCCGATCACGGCATTGCTCAGGCCGACCTGATGAAGGCTCAGATCTTCTTCGTGAAGGATAAGTTCATTGCTCGCGCTTGGGGTGGCTACACCTCCACGAAGCGCACCGGCAATGAGGCTGGCGACACCGCTAATGGTGTTGGCGACTCCGATCCTTCGAAGGGCTACAACGGCATCTAGTTCCTTAGGGGAATGTTTTTCTAGGGGCCTGAAATTAGCTCACTAAAGAACCTCTTCTTATGAAGAGGTTCTTTTTTTTGCGCTTTGGCCTCGATGGTACGAAATTGCGCATACTGTTCCACTAGCTTAGCCCAGCTCAATAGCGGTTTTCTCCATGTTAAGATAATTGAGTCAATTGATATGACATGCTGCTTTAACAATTCAAGGAGGGCGCTTTCGATATGGCTATAACGAACGAAGAGGAGATTCTTGCCGAGGTTGAAGAGCTGGGTCGTTTGACCGAGGCTCAGGAAGATATTCTGTACAACATCGCTTTGAAGCAGGATGAGCTTGGTCGAGAGGCCACGAACCTTCTGCTTGAGAAGGTTGTCGATAGCGAAATCTATCAGCCGATGATTGACCGCGAGATGCTCACCTACGAGGTGTTCAACAAGGGCGGCAAGCATGAGATAGCCTGCCTGTACGTGACGCTTAAGGGCATGCGCTATTGCATCATGTACGGCGATGAGATTTCTCCGCGTCGCATGCTCGACCCCGCTGGCTCTCCTCGCCAGAAATAAGAAATTTCCGGAAGCGGCCCGACACCCTCGCGTCGGGCCGTTTTGTCTATTCTGGGGGATGCAATGGGGTCTGGCGGGGCTATTCTAGGATTGCCCCTTGTGGCGCATTGTGTTGTTGCTTCGTAGTTTGTTTTGAGGTGCGGAAATGGCAGACGGTCTATTAGGGATTCCTCATATCGCCTACGCTAAGGCTCAAGTGAATCGTAACAAGTCGCTCGATGTTAGCAAGCTCGATGTGAGCTTTGGAGGCTTTACCCCTATGCCGCTCAATGACGGAAAGGCGACAAGGGAGCAGGTCCTCTCAACCGAGGCGCGAATTCGCGAGCGCCGTGAGGCTGCCCTGCGAGCGCAGGCCGTGCAAGATGCCTGCACCTCCGAGCCCCGTCATTTCGTTGACGAAGACGGCACCGTTTGGGAATACGTCGTGTTGTCGGGGTCGTCGGTTCGCATTGATCGTTGTATTCGTCCTGCGGGGGAGCTGGTTGTTCCCGATGCGATAGAGGGTTTGCCGGTGCGCTCGCTTGCGCCCGATGCCTGCTCAAGTCTGGAAGACGTCACATCGATCGTCGTACCGGAAGAAGTGAAGTTTATCGGGGGCTGCGCTTTCCGCTTCTGCAAGCGTTTGGAACGCGTTGTGCTGCCGCGCAATCTTGCTACCTTCGAATCTGATTGGTTTCGTGGGTGTCCCTCCCTTTCGAGGCTACGGATGCCTGGCCTTTTAGGGGAGGTCGGCCCGAGCCTCTTCGATATTCCTCACCTTACGTATGTTGAGTTCGGCGCGGCGCTTTCTCGTGTTGAACCGGGCACGTTCCAGAAGAGTAAGCTGGTAGGTATATCGATCGACCCCGAAAATCCCTGGCTGCAGACCGACGGTGTCGCAATCTATTCAAAAGACGGTGAAACGCTCGTAGCGCTTGCGTGTCCTTTGCCAACATATGCCGTTGCGCCTTCGTGCACGACGATTGCTCGAAAGGCGTTCAGCTCCTTTGACGAGCTAGCGCGGATTGACCTGCCGAGCAGCGTCGAGGAAATAGGACCCTACGCTTTTTCTCGTACTGCGGTGCGAACTTTCGAGGCACCTTCCGCCTTAAGGGAAATTGGGGAGCGCGCGTTCTTCGCGTGTGTCTCCCTTGAGAGCGTCACATTGAACGATGGGCTGCGGGTCATCGGAGCGGATGCATTCAGCAATTCGAACCTATCGAGCTTAAGGATTCCGAACAGCATTGTTGAAATCGGCTACCCCATCGCTGCGCGGACGAAGCTGGTTTATGCAGGCGAGGGTGCGACGTTTACGATTGAGCCTGGTTCCGAGCGGCTCGTGCTCGATAAATCTGGCGCTCTTTATGAGCTTCAATGCGACGGCATGAAGCTGCTGTGCCTGTTCGATGGCGAGGCGAAGCGATTCGAGGCTGCGAGGGGAACGACGGAGGTAGCCCCGGGGGCCCTGCTCAACCATGCGGCGCTCGAAGAGGTGGTGCTGCCCGAAGGTGTTCGCGTTATCGGCGCCGCCGCATGCAAGGGTTGCCGAGTGCTGCGGCACATCGTTATCCCGGAGGGCGTTGCCGAAATGGGTGCTGAGGCGCTTATGGATACGGGTCTCGAATCGCTGCATATCCCCGCGTCGCTCGAGAAGATCGGGGAGAACGCGCTTGTCACCTACAACGCGCACAACGGAAAGCGCCGGCCGACACTTCGCGAGGTTACGGTGGCGCAAGGCAATGCGCGCTATGAGGAAAAGAACGGCATGCTGCTCGAGAAATGGAGCAACGGCAAAGCCCGCGTCGTGGTAAACACCGATTCTCGGGAATGCGTGAGAATCCCCGAGGAAGTCGTCGCCATTGCGCCGTACGCTTTCAACGGCGATAGGAACATTCGCGAGCTCTACCTGTCCAATCGAATCAAGCTGGTGGGAATGCGCGGCCTTGCCTTCCAGTGCTTTATCGAGCTGATTCATATCGACCTTGAGGAGCCGATTGAGGGGCACACCAGCTTCGACGTGCGCTTTCCCGAAATCGACCGAAGCGTCAAGCAAATCGAGCTTGCATTCAGCGTCCCCGACCATGTGAGCGTTGAGGCGATTCTCGACCATTATGACGGGTCGATTGTGAGCGGCTCGAGCTACGATGCGATGGTTGACGGCGGCATTGCTCTCTACGACCAGAGCAAGATGATCATCGCGCGGATGAAAGACCCCGTTCTCATGACGCCTTCAAACAGGAGCATGTGTGATCGCGTGATGAGAAGCAACCTCGTCGACATCATCGTGCAGGCGGCGCGTCATGATGATCGGCAGGTCGTGGATGACATGCTTGATTTGGGATATCTCACAAAAGATAATATCGATATCGTAGTCGAGCGCGCGAGCGATGTGCAGGATGCTGCGATGACGGGGTACCTTCTTGAAGTGAAGCGCCGGTTCTTCGGCAGCCAATTGATGGACTTCGATCTGTAAGGGGGCGACATGTCGACGCAGGAGACAATAGCTGGCGCGAAGCTTGCGCGTCGCGCTCGCGAAGACGAGCTCGCCCGAGATATCCTCGAAGAATGTCGCGTCCAGCTCATGCTGAAGTTCCGTTTCATGGATATGGCCCTTTGGCGGATGGAGAACGTACCAATTCGTGCGGGGGCGCGGTATCCGCTGACCACTGATGCGCGCCGTGTGGCGTTCGATCCGCCGCGTGTGATCGCGCGGTTCGAGGAGGGTTTCGACGAGCTCATCCGCGACTATCTGCATATGGTGATGCACTGCATCTTCCGCCACCCGTTCGATAAGGACCACCGAAATCGCCAAGCTTGGAACCTGACGTGCGATATCATCGCCGAGAGCGTGGTGCTCGATATGTGCGCGGGGCGATTTTCCTCCCCGCAGGACGCCGAGCGGATTGAAGCGCTCGACAGGATAAAGATGCTGACGGGAAGCCTTCTTCCCAATAAGGTATATGCGCTGGTGAAGGGCATGGTTCTCACACCTTCCGGACAGCAGTACCTCGGGATGGGCCGCTCGACGCTCAACGATTGGGTTGCCCTGTTCGAGAGGGACGATCATTCGGCATGGCCGTCGAATGCTGACGAGGATTCGACGGCTGAGCGCCGTGAGGCTCAGAAGCCGGAAGAGGTGAGCGAGCGCGATTCCGGCGAAGCACCCG
>ERZ1034917.1704-NODE-1704-length-12451-cov-4.315828_pt1 | contig 12451 bp, 11 predicted proteins | sample MGYA00520605_ERZ1034917 | MGnify/ENA primary metagenome ERZ1034917 (study PRJEB33766, sample SAMN09781784) | gut metagenome | biome: gut microbiome | host: Homo sapiens | place: Madagascar | study: EMG produced TPA metagenomics assembly of the PRJNA485056 data... | reverse complement strand
CCATGTAGAGAGACCTTGATTGCCGGCAAATATCCGGAAATCTGATTCGATGATACCATCGATGACCCGTAAGGTTAACGCTCAACTGTTTTTCAAAAGTTCCGCCAAGATAATGACGGGGGGCTTTAGGGCGTTTTTTCTATTTTCGGGTAGGTTCCTCCCAGTCATGGAGCAAGTCAACCGGAAACAGGAAAAATGGAAACTGCAACACACATTTGCGTCTATTCAGGATCTGCACATCCTGAACTGTCACAGTCGATTGCCGATTATCTCGGCGTTTCGCTCGGCAAAGTGAACTTAACACGCTTTCCCGATGGTGAAATTTTCTGCCAATATGGCGAAAACGTTCGTCGTGCCGACGTCTTCATCATTCAGCCGACCTGTTCCCCTCCAAACGAGACGTTAATGGAATTGCTCATCATGATTGATGCCGCTCGCCGCGCATCCGCTGCTCGCGTTACTGCAGTATTGCCATTCTTCGGTTATGCCCGTCAGGATCGCAAAGATAAACCGAGAGTTCCCATTACCGCCAAGCTCGTTGCCAATTTGCTGACTTGCGCTGGCGCCGACCGTATTCTTTCAATGGATTTGCATTCTCAGCAAATTCAGGGATTTTTCGATATTCCCGTAGACCATCTTTACGCACGCCCCGTGCTGGTGCCCTATCTCAAAACTGTTCTCGGCCCCGATCCGGTTGTCGTTGCCCCTGATTCCGGTAGCGCAAAGATGGCGATGTATTATTGCGACATGTTACAGGGCGGTTTTGCAGTAATTGCTAAACGCCGTTTGAGCGCAACCAGCGTCGCATCTTCGCATCTGGTCGGCGAAGTTGAAGGAAAAGTTTGCGTGATTACTGACGACCTGACATCGACTGCCGGAACCCTGGTTGCCGCAGCAAAAATCCTCAAGGAAAAGGGCGCTAAAAAAATCTACTGTGCCGTCTCTCATTGTATGTTGAATGAGGACGGACGTAAGCGCATTGCCGAAAGCGATGCCATCGAAGAACTTGTTGTTACTGACGCAGTGCCGATCCAGGATACACTGAACGGAAAGATCAAAGTTGTCAGCGTTGCTCCGTTGCTCGGCGAAGCAATCAGCCGTATCCACGAAGGTAAATCTGTCTCATCCCTCTTTTTTCTGAAGGATACAGACAAATAATAAAGAATGAATGCTAAAAAGCATCGAATAAACTAATTAAGTCACAAGGGAGACTGTATGAGCACAGTGAAACATGAAATTGCGGTCACTGCACGGAATGAGTTCGGAAAGAACGCTTCCCGTCGCGCCCGCAAAGAAGGCCTTGTTCCGGCCATCGTCTACTCCAAAGGCTGCAAAGCTGGCCGCGCCATCTTTGTGAAGGCAAACGAGTGGGAAATCCTTAGTAAGCACGATTTCAGTGTTATTTATCTGGTCGATGGCGATAAAAAGGAACCGGCAATTGTTAAGGAAGTCCAGCGGAATTACATGAAAGACTATGTCGTGCATATCGACTTTCAGGCGGTTGATGCCTCTGCAGCTTTTGAGGCAACCATTGCAATTCACGCAATTGGTACCGCTGCCGGCACGGCTGAAGGTGGCGTCCTCGACCAGCTTAAGCATATGGTCAAAGTCAGCGCCAATGCTCTTAACATGCCTGAACATATTGAAGTCGACGTGTCTGCTTTGAAGGTTGGCGATTCTCTCACTGTTGCCCAGTTGGTCCTGCCCGAAGGAGTTACGGTTGACGAACCCGCTGATGAAGTAATTTTCCACGTCGTCCATCAGAGCGCGGAAGAAGTCGAACCAGCAGAAGGTGATGGCGAAGCTGCCGAAGCCACTGCGGAAGCCGGCAACTAAGAGTTACACTCTTTTCGCTGGGAGATACAGACATGCAGTGCTCGAATCCGATTCGCATGATTGTCGGCCTGGGAAATCCCGGGAGCGAATATGCTGCGACACGACACAATATCGGATTCATGGCTCTGCAAAAGTTTTTGACAGTATTGCCGCAGGGGGCAGAAAAACACCATGGCATGAACAGTTTTTACTACCTTGCTAAATGGCGTTCCCGCCCTCTGGTGCTGCAGGAACCCCAAACCTATATGAATTTAAGCGGCAAAGCTGTGCGGCAGCTGTCAAATTCGATCGGGATTACACCTGAAGCAATCCTTGTTATTCAGGATGATCTGGATTTACCGCTCGGGCGGCTGCGCATTCGGCGCGGCGGATCGTCCGGGGGACATAATGGCATCAATTCGATTATCGAAGAATTGGGCCGGAGCGATTTTTGGAAACTCCGCCTCGGAATCGGACGTAATGCCCGGATGAATGTTCCGGACTATGTGCTTTCGCCTTTTACCGGCGATGAGGTTGGGCTGTTGGAAAAAGTGCTTGACGCAGCAGTTGATGCGCTAAAATGTATTCTCAGCCGCGGCCCTGAAGCGGCGGCAAACAGTTATAATGGATTGAATCTGGCCCTGGAGCCGGAGACAGAATCCGCAACAGACAGGCTTGTTTCGAAAGATGAGCCGCATGTCTGAATCGAAGCGAAATATTTATAATTTGGAGGAAATGATTTTGAAAAAATACGAATCTGTGTTCATTCTGGACATCCGCAAAGTTGACGACGAGGGCGAAGCCCTGGCTAAGGAATTCGACACCTTCATCGCAGAAAACGGCGGCAAAGTGAATGCTGCCAAGAATATGGGCCGCATTACTTTTTCTTATGAAGTCAAGAAGCGTAAAGCTGGTATTTACTGGAACTTTGATTTTGAACTTGATCCCGACAAGGTGGACAACATCAAGGAAAAATATCGTCTGGATGAGCGCGTTTTGCGCATCATGACGATCATTGATGAACGTCCGGAAGTGCTCCGCACGTCCTTGGTTGTCGAACAAGCGGCCGCTCCACAGGCTTGAGCCTGTATCGGAGAAAGTACGAGCAAATATCATTCACGGAAATAACGGAGTAAATCATGGCTGCGTCCTTCAATAAAGTGATTTTGCTGGGTAATTTGACCCGTGAGCCGGAACTGCGTTACACCCCCGGCGGTGTAGCGGTTTGTGAATTCGGGCTGGCAATCAATCGCCGGTTCGTTTCCAACAATCAGGAACGGGAAGAGTCCTGTTTCGTTGAAATCGTCGTTTGGGGCAAAATCGGAGAAAATTGCGGTCGCTTTCTATCGAAAGGGGCGCAGGTCATGGTGGATGGACGCCTTCAGTATGATCAGTGGGAAGACCGGGATACTGGTACTCGCCGCAACCGTCTTCGCGTTGTTGCCGAGCAGGTTCAGTTCCTGAATACCCGCCGTAACGACGTCCCGATGGATGCAGATGGAGGTGCAGACTACAGCGCCCCGCCGCAACAGACGCCGACGCGTTCTCAATATGGCCGTTCCAATGGCGCAGCTCCTGGACAGGCTCAGGGGAATTATCCGAACCGTGCAGGTGCTCCGCCGCAGCAGGGATCCCGTTCCTATGGGAATCCACCGCCAATGCCGCCGTTGCCCGAAGACGCCTTCGGGTCTGGTACGGGCGGAGATATTGATGACGATATTCCATTTTAATCCGTTTCCAGTAAGCAATACAATTTCAATCGAAAGGCAATATACAAATGCAGAAAAGAAGTTCCCGCAGAAGACAGGCGGCCAAGCCGAAAATTTGCCGCTTTTGCGAAGCCAAAGTCAATTATATCGATTTCAAGGATGCTGAAACCTTGAAGAAATTTCAGACCGCCAAGGGAAAAATCCTGCCGCGCCGCATCACCGGCACCTGCCTGCAGCATCAGAAGATGCTCAGTATCGCGATCAAGCGTGCCCGCATCGTCGCTTTGGTCTACTAATCCGGAATGAGGAGATCTATCCATGGCTAATCATGTCAGTCTTATTTTGCTTGAAGACGTTGAAAATCTCGGCCTTGCCGGCAAAGAAGTTCACGTTGCCCCGGGCTATGCCCGTAATTATCTGATTCCGAAGGGCTTGGCTGCAAAGGCTACCCCTGGTACTCTGCGGTTGCTCGCTGCTCGTCAGGAAAAGATCGAACAGCGCCGCGCGGAAGAACTGAAGAACGCTCAAGAGTTGGCTGCAAAGCTGGCGGAGCTTACCATTACCATCGCGGCTCAGGCTTCTGATGATAACCGTCTTTTCGGATCCGTCACTCCGCGTTCCATCGCCGATGAACTCGCAAAACTCGGCGTCGTCGTCGATCATAACAAGATCAAGATGGAAGAAGCCATCAAGGCCCTCGGTGAATACACTGTCGATGCCAAGCTTCATGCCAACGTGATCGGAACAATTAAAGTTCAAGTTGTCCGCGCATAATGGTGGATGACGTTCCATCCTCCGCTTCCGGGAATGCCTATGCAACGCCGGTGGCGGATCGCCCGCAACCGCATGATTTAAATGCGGAGCGGGCGGTTCTTTCTTCTATGTTGCGCCAGGCCCGTCCCTGTGTCGAAATCGCTATCGAACAATTAGGCGCTTCATCAGAGGTTTTCTATTCGCATATCCACCGCGAAGTGTATGATGCCATCCTTGCACTGCACAAACAGGGGGAAAACAATGTTGACGTCCTTAACGTCGCTCATTATTTACGGAGTAAAAATCGGCTGGATGCTATTGGGGGTGATCTTTTCCTGATGGAACTTGCCGCGTATGTTGGAACTACGGCAAATCTTGAATCCTGGTGCCAGATTATCCGTGATCTTTCTATCCTTCGGAAAATGATCGTGGTCTGTTCTGAATCTTTGGTGAAATGCTTCAATGCCGAAGTCGAAGCTAGGAAAATTGTCGAAGAAATCGAAACCGATATTTTCCGTATCCGCAATCAAAGCACCAAAAGTGAAATTGTTCCGATTCGCGAGGGGGTCGTGGAAACATTTAAAAAACTCGATGCCATTCTCAAGCATCAGGTAGAAGTCGGAATCCCAACCGGTTTTCCGTCTCTGGACCAACTGACTGCCGGATTGAAACCGGGAGAAATGTTTGTTTTGGCTGCGCGGCCGTCTATCGGAAAGACGACAATGGCGCTGAATATTATCCGCAACATTGCTTTAAAGGGAGGCCCCAATGGCCGTCCAATCGCATTCTTCAGTTTGGAAATGACTACCGATCAAATTGTCCGCAGACTTCTTTGTACAGAAGCGGGAATCAGTGAATCGGTGTTTTATGATAATAGCTTTCGCAACGAAGACATGACAAAATTGACCCGTGCGGTCGAGACATATCGCAACGCGAAAATTTTTATTGACCCGACCGGCGGCCTGACTATTGCCGATTTACGGGCAAAGGCCAGGCGGCTTTTTTATAACGAAAAAATCGAATTGGTTGTCATCGACTATCTGCAATTGATGAAAGCGGGAATCCGAACCGACAGTCGTCAGCAGGAAGTCGCTGAGATTTCCAGCGGTATCAAGCAGCTGGCGAAGGAATTGAATGTGCCGGTTTTGGTGCTGGCTCAGCTTAATCGTGAAATTGAAAAAACCGCTGGCGCTTCGTCACGGCCCAAATTGAGCCATTTGCGCGAATCCGGAGCAATTGAACAGGATGCCGATATCGTGGCGTTTCTGCACCGCGATCGGGATGAAGCAAAGGTCATTACGCCGGAAAACCGACGGGACGGACTTGAAGCGGAATTGATTGTTGAAAAGAATCGTAACGGTCGAACCGGTTATGTCAAGTTGAGGTTCTTTCCTGAACGGATGGAATTTGTCAACGAAAGCCGGTTCGGTGCCGATGAACATCCCAATACAGCCGAATAAAAAAGGGGAACGAGACAGTGACTGGAATCAAGAAATGGCAGTTGACACTGTTAGCGGCAGTTTGTATGACTGGCCCTGCCTGGGCGGCAAAAATCGCCGCTGTCAAAATTGAGCAAGAAGGCAAAATTCCACAAAAGGAAGAGGTTCTGCTTTATAACATCAGCCAGAAAGCTGGCCAGGAATATGACCAGAGACTGGTTGGAGAAGACATCAGACGTTTGGCGAAAACCGGTTATTTCCGGGATGTAACGGCAGAAACTCGGCCCTTACCGAATGGAGATGTGGAGCTGGTTTTTGTTGCAAAACTCAATCCGGTACTGGAAGAAATCGTTTTCAAAGGCAACCAGAAGTTTACCAAAGATGATCTTGTGCCTCTTTTGACTGTTACTTCCGGAACGTTGCTGAATAATGCACAGCTTCAGGCAAGCATCAGTAAAATCCGCGAATTTTACCGGGAAAAAGGCTACAATGAAGCCCGTATTACGCCAGTTCTGGAAAAGATTGCGGAGGATACCCTGCGGCTGGTTATCCATATTGAAGAACACCTTCGGCTGAAGGTAAATGATGTTGTCTTTGAAGGCGCAACAGTCTATTCCCAGCGGGAACTCAGGAATACGATTCAGAACAGTTACAGCATGTTTTCCTGGCTGGATTTTCTCGGCCTCGGCCTCTACGATCCGGCCGTCGTCGAGCTGGATGAAGCACGGCTGCGCGATTTGTATTGGAATAAAGGGTATCTGGATTTTAAAGTTGACAAACTGGACGTCACCCAAATTCCCGACGATCCTGAATTTGTTGACATGACCTATTTTATCCAGGAAGGGGAACCGTATTCTGTCTCTGGAACGGAACTTTCCGGCAATCAGGTTTTTACGACGGAAGAATTGAACCGCTTTAACCCGTTTGCCGATGGCGATGTTTACGACCTTGCGAAAGAGCAGGATTTTCAAAAACAGATCCTCAATAACTACGAACGGTACGGCTACGCGGATGCTGATGTTCGCGTTGTGCGTGATACCGATTTCGCCAACAAAACCGTCAAGTTGCGTTTTGAAATTAACGAAGGCAGAAAATATACCGTCAATCGCGTGAATATTACCGGAAATCAAATTACCCGGGAAGATGTCATTCGCCGGGAATTGGTGATTCATGACGGGGATGTGCTGGATAAGCAGCGAATTGAAGCAAGTAAGTCCCGGCTAATGGGGATGGGGTATTTTAATAAAGTTGAGGCGATAACCTCCAATGCTGATAAGGTTGGAGAACGCAATATCAATTTTAATGTCGAAGAAAAGGACTTTTATCAGTTTAAGATTGGCGCAGGTTACTCAGACTTTGACAGTTTGTCGGGAATGGTGGAAATTTCCAACACGAACTTTGATATTACCAACCCGTCCAACTACTTTCAAGGCGGCGGCCAGCGGATCCGTTTGCAGGGAATTGGCGGCCTTGAGCGTAGTCAGGTTAACCTCGACTTTACGGAACCGTGGCTCTTTGGAGAAAAACTTCGCTATGACCTGTCGTTCTATCTAAATCAAATTGATTATGAATATTGGCGCGAAGATCGCTTCGGAACCAGAACTGCGTTGACGCGTAATTTCTTCGATGATTTCACCAGTGCGACGCTGGGATACAAATTTGAACGCGTTTCCGTCAAGGATATGGATCGTGGCCAAAGTGAAGAAATGCGTGAATTGCAGACACACGATTGGGTAAGCCAGTTTTCATTGTTGTTGAATCGAGATACTCGCGACAGTCTTTATGAACCGACCAGCGGCTATCAGATCAGTGCACTGAGCGCGTTGGCAATGAAAATTTTCGGTTCTTCCCATAACTTCTACCGACTGGAAGCCAAAGGCAGCTACTACCACTCTTTCTTTGATAAGGCGATTATCTGGCACATCGGAGGAAAAATCGGGGTAATTGACGACTTTGACTCCGACAATACTGTTCCTTTGTATGAACGTTATTTCCTTGGTGGCGGCGACACTCTCCGTGGCTTCCCGTATCGGGAAGTTTCCCCAACTGACTGCAATGATCACGGGGTTGGCGGGTCGACAATGTTATTGCTGAGTACGGAAGCTTCGCACCCGATCTGGTCGTTTATTCGCGGCGCGGTCTTTGTCGATGCCGGCAGCGTCTGGTCGGATTCCTACTCGATGTCGATGAATCGCATGAACGTTGGTACCGGTTACGGGCTCCGGATCAAGGTGCCTTACTTGAATATGCCGGTCAAACTGGATCTGGCATATCCGGTTGTAAATAATGTTGACGGCCTGCCGAGTAAATTGCGGTTCCATTTCAATATGGGATTTACATGGAACCCGGCATCTTCAGGACTGTTGTAAGATGAAACCGGCGACATTCACTGTTTTTGTGCCGGTGGCGGTGTTGACGTTGCTGGGCAGTGGTTGCTCTACTTCAGGGGACGGCGACAAGGGCCCGGGATTCTGGGAAAATATCAGCATGTCCCGCAACGAACGGCTGGTTGAATGGGCGGTTGCGGGGAATGCTGCGGCACAGACGGAATTGGGATTGCGGGCATATTTCGGCATTGGAGAAGAACCGGTAAATCTCTCTGAGGCCTTCCGTCAATTCAATATGGCAAAAGCCAAGAGCCATCCGGTTGCTGCGTATTATGCCGGAATCATTTATGAAACCGGTGCAGATGGTTCTTTGCCCAACAGCATCCTGGCACAACGCTGCTTTGATTCCTGTTGGAAAACTCTAGCCGATCTGGCGCGGGACGACAATGCTACGGCAATCGGGTTGATTGGGGATTCCTGCGAATTCGGGCGAGGCACAAATAAAGATTTGGCACGCGCGTTTCAATTGTACCAGGTAGCTGCGGAAGGGGGCAATATTCCAGCGACGATTGCGCTTGGGCGAATGCTCCGGACGGGAAATGGTTGCGAAAAGAATCTGCGCAAAGCTAAAGAGTTGCTGTTGCGTGGCGTCGAAGCTGGTTACGCAACGGCATCCTATGAACTTGCCAAATATTATATGGATACCGGCGATATGGAAACTGCGGGAAAACATCTTCAGGTAGCTGCAGCGAAAAAATACCCTCCGGCAATTTACGAGTCTTACCTGTTTTTAGGGAAAATGCCTTCAACTCCAGAACGGGAGGAACGCCGTGAAGCATTGCTTTCGCTGGCTGCGGAACTCGGGTTGCGTGAAGCGATGGCGGAAATGGCAGTAAAATTGGAAAACAGTGAACCCGCACAGGCGCACCGATACCGGGAAATGGCCGCAGAACGCGGGGACGTGAATGCCTTGATGTGGTGCGCTCGAGGATATGACAGCGCAGCTGTACGTTTGGAAGGATCTGCCATGTCTGCTGCACTGATTGCGTTAACGGTGGATCCGAATAATCAGGCCGCAAAGGAATTAATCCGGGAAATTGATGTCAGGACAGGATTATATTTCCCTGTGATGCTGGCCTGGGGAGACAGGCTGTCTCCGGAAAATTTTATATTATGTGATTCTCCGACCGCACATTATACTCTTCTCTCCCAACACAATCAGGGCGCCGGGGCCGCGGCATATCGAACCGAACTGGATGACGGTGGAAAACGCAGTGCCGAGTTGAATGCAGACTGGTATTTAATTCAGGCCTGCAACATGCACCCTGCTTTTTTGGAAGCATATTTCCAGGCTGTATTGGGGTCAGAACTTTTGCCGGCACAGCAGTTGGGGTATGCCTTGAGCGCCGGAGATCACGGCAGACTGGCGTTACGGCTGGCAATGTTGTCTGACTTAAAAAAACAGCTGCCGGAAGAAACAGAAAAAAAAGAACTCTGGGATAATTTGATCGCTTTGTTGCGGGCAGATACGATGGCTCGCTTGGGATATCTGGAAGATGCCTGGAGCGAACTGGGTGGCTTTAAAAAAACAGATGACGAAGAGTTAAAGGAGCACTACCTCCATTTTGTAAATCGTTATTGTCCCGGGTTAACGCGGGAAAAAGAGATGACTTCGACGATAACTCAATTGCCCGGCGAAAAACTGGATGGAACACAGAAGATTCCAGAAAAACAACCATTCTACGATTACCTTGCGAAAACCCTGGTTGACGATCAACAGCCGGTGGATCCCGAACCCGAGATTGTACCTCCCAGGGAAGAAGAGTGGTAAAGAAAATACCAAGCGGCAAATATCCTTCTCAGAGAATTATTTTTCGCTTGGTTCTATTTTTTGCAAATCAATACGACACAATGCGCCGCAATGCCTTCGCCTCTTCCGGTATAGCCTAACTTTTCGGTTGTTGTTGCCTTAACGGAAATTCTTGCGATATCGACTTCAAACAATGCGGCAATCTTGCGCCGCATTTCGCCAATATACGGAGCCAGCCTTGGCTTTTGAGCAACAATCGTCAAATCGCAATTGCCAAGCTCATATTCCGCCATACCCGGATGTTCCAGAACCCGTTTCAATAAAATACCACTGTCTATTCCTTTATAGGCAGCATCACTGTCCGGGAAAAGGCCGCCAATATCGCCTAAAGCTGCTGCGCCCAGCAGAGCGTCCATCAGCGCATGTAGTGCCACATCGGCATCGCTGTGGCCCAGTAATCCTACTTCACAGGGAATCTGGACTCCACACAAAATCAATTTCCGCTCCGGTACCAGTCGATGCACATCAAATCCGTGTCCAATTCGAAAAGGGCAAGCTGCCATATCTTAATATTCCTTCACTGTTCGGTAATTCCGGTAAACCGTATCAAATGTACTTTTAGAAATTTTTCCTGCAGAAAGAAGCTCTTCCAATGCGTGATCCATGGTGACCATTCCGTCACGGGCAGAGGTTTCCATTGAGGACTGTAATTGGCTGGTTTTGCCGTCGCGAATCAAAGCACAGATGGCTGGGGTGCCAACCATCAATTCAAAAGCGGCAATACGGCCGGGTTTGTCTGCTCGTTCCAACAAGCGTTGCGATACGACGGCAAGCAAGGAACCCGCCAGTTGAACACGAATCTGATTCTGTTGATGTTGGGGGAAGCTGTCAACAATTCGGTCGATACTCTGCGGTGCGCTGCCGGTATGTAGTGTTGCCAACACCAGATGGCCGGTTTCCGCAGCGGTTAGCGCTGCCGCCATTGTTTCGCAATCGCGCATTTCTCCAACCATGATCACATCGGGATCCTGCCGAAGAACATACTTCAACGCGGCAGGAAAACTCAATGTGTCCGCCTGAAGTTCCCGTTGTTCCACAATGGAACGAATGTTGTTGTGGACATATTCAATGGGATCTTCAATGGTCACGATATGATGAGGATGGCGCCGATTGATCACATCAATCAGGCTTGCCAGGGTTGTTGTTTTGCCATGTCCAGTGGGGCCGGTTACAATGATCAGGCCGCTGCGGCGATCCATCATGCGGACCAATGCGGCGGGGATTCCCAGTTGGGCGGGCGCAGGAATTTCGTGGGGAATAACGCGAATTGCTGCGCCGACCGCACCGCGTTGGAAAAAGCCGTTGACGCGGAAGCGATATTCTTCCGGTGTTGCATCTGCGGCGGAACCGCTTGGCCGCAATTTAATGGAAAGGGAAAAGTCAATTTCACGATTGGCCTCCAGATATGCTCGTTGACGGGCCGATAAAATACTGTAAAGAAGCTTCTGGGTATCCCCCGAATCGAGAACAGGTGCATCCAAAGGAACCAAAGCGCCATTGACGCGAACTGTCGGGTGAGCTCCCGTCGTCAACAGAAGGTCGCTGGCATTATTGCCGAGAGCAGAACGAAGCAATTGCTTCATGTCCAGCTCAAGATCTACATCGATATCGGCATCAAGACGGTAGCGGAAGGCATCCACCCCACTTTCCATTCCGCGTTCAAGCAACAGAAATTCTTCACGGTTGTCTACTGCATTTAACGCGTCTTCTTTGCGGACGGATCCTTCTTTTACACGCGTAAAGATTGCGCGATTAAATGTGACCATTCCCGATTCATTACCGTTCTTGATGGCATTGTCCAGCTCGTTGAACTGCCGTTTGGCAATCAAATCGCGTACCAGCGTTGTTCCTAAAAGAATTTCTACTGCGGGAATCATCCCGTTTCCGTCAGAACGTGGCAACAACCGCTGAGCGATAACACCCTGTAACGCTAACGCTACATCAGTAGCTGCTGTTTCCCGCAAATTGTCGGGAAAATAGTTAACGATTCGCTCAATTGCCAGAGATGTTTCTCCAGTATGAACTGTGCTCAGAACCAGGTGCCCTGTTAACGCGGCAGCAATGGCTGTCTGCATCGTATCCAAGTCTCTCATTTCGCCAATGACGATTACATCTGGAGATTCGCGTAAAGCATTTTTTAGTGCTTCTGCAAAAGAATCGGTGTCACGTCCGACTTCCCGTTGCGTCACAACGCTTTTCCGGTCGAAATGTAAATATTCAATCGGGTCTTCAATCATAACCACATGGCGAGCCATTGTCCGATTAATTTCATTGACAATTGCGGAAAGAGTAGTAGATTTTCCGCTGCCGGCAGCTCCGCAGATGAGGACAAGGCCGCGGGGCTTGTGGGCTAATTCTGTTAAAATATCAACCGGCAAATTCAATGAAGCGAAATCAAGTTCATCGCCGCAGCGGATCGGACGGGCAACAAAACCGGGTACGCCACAAGCTGTTAAAAAATTCAACCGGAAGCGGCGCTTCAAATCCATGGCAAAAGCAGCATCAGCACTGCCAGTAGTACGAAATTCCTTCTCCACG
>ERZ1034917.1703-NODE-1703-length-12452-cov-8.011616_pt1 | contig 12452 bp, 9 predicted proteins | sample MGYA00520605_ERZ1034917 | MGnify/ENA primary metagenome ERZ1034917 (study PRJEB33766, sample SAMN09781784) | gut metagenome | biome: gut microbiome | host: Homo sapiens | place: Madagascar | study: EMG produced TPA metagenomics assembly of the PRJNA485056 data... | reverse complement strand
AAACTGTGCTCCGTCAAGTGTATCTTTCGTGTCCTCGTTGAGCAAATCACAGCGTTGGTCTGCAATCTCAACCGTAATCGAAGAAAAAAAACTATAACAAATAACTCTAACAGCTAAATTTATAATTCATCTTTTATCAGTACATATTTTGCTGTATTTGCATAATAGTAAGGGTTAATTTTACACTTTGACGGATCCTCTGGGTTGTCCCAAAGACACTCAATTACTTCTTTGGCACTTTGGCAACAATCATCGTGGTCTGCATTTAAAAATTAACACTAAGCTTTTGCAAAATTCCCAGTTTATCGCTTTTGGGATTTATTATACCGGACTCCGTCAACATTGTGAAAACATGCATAGCCATTAGTGCAAGAACTATTAGTCGGAATAGCTGTAATGAGCACGTTTCCGTCCATCCACGGTAGTGCATTTTCTTCGCTTACATTTGTTAACACTCATTTGCATTGTAAAATGTAAGGTGCTTTTATTCGCCATTCATAGAAATTTTTCTCTTTCATATTTATATAAAAAATGACTTTTAAATAAGATGATTATTAACTTGTAATCTCAAGGAAGTTTCATCTCTGTTCTCGCATAGCTCTATCCATTGCCTGTGACTATAAGAGAGTAAAGTTATATAACTTGCGTACCGTTACATAAATTGTTACACTTACTTTTTCCTGCGAGCTTAATGTAGATTTTTTTTGATTTTATCGTTTATAACCTACTTTTAAAATTATTATGAACCACAGACCTTAACGTATGCACTAGGGTAATATTAAAAAAATAATTGCTCGAACTTTGCGTAGACTGAGATAGAAAATCATAATAATATTCCGTATTTTAGGAATAAATCAAACTGTGAATTTGCAAAAATGAAACAAAATGTTATTATCGGAATACGCAAAACTCACAAATATGTGGAAAATCATAAAATTTCTGATTATTTGGTTCCTTATACATCTTCGGGATGTGCAGCGTCATGCCTTTATTGTTATTTAGTTTGTAACTACAATAAATGCTCATACTTAAGATTATTTGTAAATAGGGAACAATGTTGGACAAGCTAATAAAATTTTCTAAAAAGAGTGATAAACCGCTCACTTTTGAGATGGGAAGTAACAGCGATTTAGTTTTAGAAAATGCGTTGATTAGAAATCTTTCTTGGACAATCGAAAATTTTACAAGTGAAGGTCGTGGATTTTTAACATTCCCGACAAAATTTAATATGATAGAAACGCTACTGTCAAATGACCTTTGTGCATAGTCTAGAGATTATGAACTATGGGTAGTTATAAGGGACTTGAGATTTTTTTATAACTACTTTTAATGTTTAGATCTTGACGAGTTAGATTGTTTTTAACAATCAATCTGCTCTTTTTTTGTGCGTCCAAAAAATTTTTTGTAACTGTCTTTTTCTGGGCACCTTAATTTTGGAATCTGCACTTGTCCTATCATTTTATAATAAATTTCAATTCGTTGTACCGTTTTTCCAAAGACTTTCTCTTTATGGTGTACGAAGATTTTATCGATGAACTCATGTAAAACTTCTGTTGTTAGTTCTTCGATGTTTGAATATTTTCTCACGATTTGCAAGAGTCCATCGGTATTCAACTCAAGCTCTTTTTCTTCAGCAACTACTTCCCTCATGTGTTTTATCTGTGCTTTAAGTTCAATTTACTCGTTTTCGTATTTTTCAGATAACTTTAAGAATCGATATTCTGATAAGTTGCCTAAGATTTTTTCTTCGAACACTTTTTCGCAAAGTGTATCAAGCTCTTTATCATGAAGCCAACGTTTTATCGAGTACTTCAAGATTTTTCTTTTGTGTTGATTGAAGCTGCTTGTAGTTTTTGTCAACTTATCCTCAAACTCGGCCGCAAACTGGATAATATTCGAGATATCATTTTTAAATAAATGTGTTAAAACATTTACTCTAATGTCAAGAAATTTATTGCACAAACCATTTTGAACACGCTGATTACGGCATGAGAAGTAGTGATTATCTGGGGGGGGGGGATCGTGAGCGAAGTTATAATTCAGGTTTGCACCTCAATTTGAGAGCATTTTAATAAACCTGCAGAAATATTTTTTCGATGTTCTTAAACTTACGATACTTTGCATCTCCGAAAGATTTCTGAATTTCCTCAAAAAGTTCTCTGCTGATTATAAAATTTATTCCTTGCCAAACAAACTAAAAAATATCTATACCGCACCCGATAACCAAAATATAGGTCTTTGGTTGCCTTTTATTCGGCATAGCGCGCTTCGTGTTTTTGAATACGTTTATTTTCAGGAATTGGATACTGAAGCTAAATTGTCAGTGCATAAAAACTTCCGCTGGTGTTTTTCCACTAAATTGCGCCTTTGGATATACTGCCTGAGCGCACATTTCCTTGAACTCTTGGCCGTAATTGTGCATTCCAAACAATTCTACAAAAAGCCAACGCATCTTGCTTTTGATATTTGTAAGCCACATCTTGGGATACTATTTGGCATACTCCGTACATACACCTCAAATTTGTATATGACCTTTCGCCCGGAATATGTTTTTTACCACACTTATTCTCCATTCTGCTAGGTGTGGCAATTTGGACATAAAAAAATTCCCCCTTAAATAGATTTTGGAAATTTCCTCGATCTACTTTAGGGGAAACATATCAAATTTTCCATATGTAAAAAATGTTATATTTTATTTAGTGCATTCACTTACTTTTTTATGAAATTCATACAAGTCATCTTCATTTACAAATTGTACAGTAATTTTAACTTCTTCATCATCAATTACTTTTACCGTAATTTTATATTGCCCCGGATCAAGATCAATAATATCTTTAATGCTTTCTTCCACTGAAGAAATTTGTATATCTTCTTTAGAAAAAATTAGTTCAATTCGTTTAGATCCTAAATTTACTTCACTTATAGACGAACTACTTAATTTTGATGAACTTTGAGAACTTTCCATTGAGCTGCTTGACTCCGGTTCTGTACAGTTTACATGGTCTAAAATTTTGCTAACGTTTTTCCCACAAAAAGTGTTATTTTCAAAACATTCCGGTACATTTACACTTTCCAGCTTGCCGCAATTCTCAAATGAATTACTACATCCCAGATCACTCAACCCGTTAAAGTTCACGTTTGCTAGTGACGTACAATTATTAAATGCTCCACTTCCTATTTGCCCAACGCTTTCAGATATATTAACATTTTGCAAGTTTACACAACCTTCAAAGGCATAACTTCCTATGCTTTCAACACCATCCCCTATAATAACGTTTGTTATTTCATCTTTATAGTCTTCCCACAGTCTATCACCTACGCCGTACGAATTCATCTCACCTGTACCGGTAACGCTCAGAGTACCATCATAGTCAAGCTCCCACAACATGTTCTCCCCACAACTGTCCCCTATCTTACAATTCTCGTTCAAAACTCTTTTTCCAGCACTGCTTCCGCAAAAGTCCTTTTTATCAGGGTAATTCTTCGATAAGTAAAATGTTACATTAGTATTTCCATCTACATCATACTCTAAAGATACTGCCCAACTCGGCCCTCTATCTCTACAGTAGAACAAATCAAAAGAAGCATCATGAAACGTAAAATCAGCATCTATGTATAAACTATTGTGTTCAGGTATGATAAGCTTTTTCAAGTTATTGCATCCTCTAAAAGCGCCGCTATGGATTTTTTTTACTAATTCCGGTATTTCAAATACTCTGTCCTCTTTCGCAGTTGGATAAGCTATTAGCTCTGTTCCATCAACAGAATAAAGCACACCATCCTCTACTTTTAAAGTGGGCATCTCTTCATCTCCGCAATCTTTTAAAGCAAATTTTTTCACACTCCCTGCCAAACTACCATATTCTCCAATTTTACTTAGTTCAATACAAGAAGGTATTTCTAATATTTCAGTCACATGTCCACAAAACGCTTCATCATCTATATGCTTTACAGATGTTGGTATAGATAAATTTTTAATTGGACAATTGTAAAACGCTTTTTTACCAATAGACTTTAGTCCTTCAGGGAACCTTACTTGAGCTAATTTATTGTACTCATTAAAAGCATAAATTCCTATGCTTTCAACACCATCCCCTATAATAACGTTTGTTATTTCATCTTTATAGTCTTTCCACGGTCCACCACTTATGCCGTACGAATTCATCTCACCCGTGCCGGTGATGTTCAAAGTACCATCATTCAGCTCCCACAACATGTTCTCCCCACAGCTTCCACCTATCTTGCGGTTTTCATTTAGGGCACAGTCTACTGGCTTTTCACAAAACTGGCCACCCTTATAACCTTCAGGTACCTTTACATCTGTCAGATTAACACAACCATCAAATGCAGCCTTCTCATAAGCCGGACTAGCTGTTCCACAAAACTTTACTTCTTTCAAATTGCTGTTGCCGGTAAATACCTTTTCTCCAACTTCTTTTAAAGAAGATGGTAATTTTATTTTAGACAGATTGCAGCTCCCCAACGCAGCATATCCAATTTTTGTTAAGTTGCTATCTTCAAGATTTATTTCTGTTAACGAAGTACAGCCATAAAAAGCATGATTGTCTATATAATTTACACTTTTCGGCAAACGAACTTTTTGTAAAGAAACTAAATAACAAAATGCGCAGTCCCCTACCTTTGTTATTCCTTCACCTATTACTAAAGTTTTTATTTGATCAACTATTTTTTTGCTCTCCCAAAGGTTTGGAAGACAGTCCTCTGTAAAACAATTCATAAATGGAATTTCTCCAGTTCCGGTAACTGTCAACGTTCCGTTTTTAGGATTAAATTTCCATTGTATATCATCATATACTTCTTTGTTTCTATTTTCCCACTGGCCTCCTATCTCTTCACTTTCATCACTGTATAAATTTTCAGTGTTCTTCAATTGACTATAAGTTTTTGATGAAAACGAAAAAAAGTTAGCTATTTGAGTTTTTATAGATTTGAATGAGAGTTGACCGGAATTGACTGTCGGCACTCCCACTATAGGCGGCATAAACGGTTGGTGAGGTACATTCGGCACTGCTACCATTGCGTTTGTCGCCATAGAACCCGAAGTTACAACAAGTATGGATAAAGTAGTTGCTAAAATTTTTTTGATGTTTGTCATGTCGTCTCGTCCTTTCAAAAGTAAAATAAAATAGTAGGTTTTCTTTTTTCCATTATAATCCTTTTTTTTCGCATTATCAACAACTTTTTCATTCAATAAATTCACAAATTATAAATTGACATAGGAATATTTTTGTGATATTATTTAAAATATAAGCAAAATGCTTATTAATCGTATAGAATACGGAGGAAATTTTATGAGTAACAAGGTAATGGAATTTTACAGCAAAGCTGTAAAGGACGAACAGTTTGTAAAAAGTCTTGAGAAATTCAAAACAGAAAATGGCACTGAGAAAACGGAGGTCATCAAAAAAGTGGTACTACCATACGCTAAAAAACTCGGCTATAGCTTCACTGAGGACGAACTTTTGCACAACCTTACTGAAGAAGAGCTATCGCAAATAGCTGGTGGTTGGTTTGGATCATCATTAGCTGCTGCAGCAACTGCTTTAGCTGGTTTGGTAGGATTTGGTGGCAGTGAAGCTCCACCTGCACAACAGCCATCTCAATCTACAATTAGTCAACAATCTGATGATACGATGGAGCAAAACATCGTTGGGCTATTAGAACTTACTGATAATGGTGATGGAACCTGCACCCTAGATGGAATAAGTAATAGAGGCATTTCTGGAACAGTTATAATTCCATCAGAAGTAGATGGCAAAACCATCACTGCAATTAATAAATGTGCTCTCCAAGGTTGTGAAAGAATTAACACATTGGTAATTCCAGCAAGCATTCAAGTCATTGGTGATTCCGCTTTCAATAAATGTTTTGGAATAACTTCAATTACTTTTGAAAGTGGCAGCAAACTTCATACTATTGGTTCATCTGCATTTTCAGGTTGTACAAGAGTAAAAAGTTTAAATATTCCTAACGGCGTTAAGCATGTAGCCCAAAATACATTTTTCAATTGTGTTGATTTAGAAATAATCTCCATCCCGAAAACCGTCACATCTATTGATCCTAGCGCATTTTCTTATTGTAAGAAGCTAAGGTTCGTTTACGTACCTTCTCACCTTCGAACTCAAATTGAAGGGAATCATGTTTTCCCTGCAGAATGCACAGTAGAGTATTACTAAAAATAAAAAAATCCCCTTGCTGTAAACACTACAGTAAGAGGATTTGTATTTTTTATATATTTACTTTTATATTTTTTGTGATATTATATTTACAATAAGCAATATTCTTATTAAATAATTATTTTTTGAGGAATTTTTATGAATAATGAAGTAATGGAGTTTTACAGCAAAGCTGTAAAGGATGAGCAGTTTGTAAAAAGTCTTGAAAAATTCAAAACAGAAAACGGTACTGAGAAAACGGAGGCCATCAAAAAAGTGATACTACCATACGCTAAAAAACTAGGCTATATCTTCACTGAGGACGAGCTGTTAAACAGCCTAAGTGCTGAAGACTTAAAAAAAGTTTCCGGAGGCTCTAAAGCCACTGCTGCCACTTTTGCAGCTTTTTTGGCCACACTCGGAGGCATGGCAAGCGGACAACTTGCACATGCTATGCCTCCAACTTCACCTAAAACATATACAACTACTCTACGGCATGCCAATCCATTACAAGAACATTTCTCAGCAGGTTCCTTCGAATTTCAATTTAACGGAAAAGGTTATACTTTAACTGCTGTGAAAGATAAAAACATGTCTGGAGTTTTTAGCATTCCATCCCATGTAAACGGTGGTACCCCCGTTACTGAAATTGGTGAAAATGCATTTGCTGAGTGCAAAGAACTCACAGGTATCATGCTTCCCTCTACTGTTACAACTATAGGTCCGAGTGCTTTTCGAGATTGTACAAAATTATCAATAGTTCTTTTACAATCCTCTGGCAGTGTTAAAACGATCGCCGAAGATGCATTTTTTGGTTGTTCTTCTTTAACATCCTCTACTATTGTTAACTCTGCTAGAGAAATCGGCCCCGCTGCATTTTCTCACTCTAATTTAAGAAATGATAGACTCTGCATTAAAGCGAGAACAATTGATATAGGAGCTTTTGCTGGATCTAATGTAACAGCAGTGGAATTTGAAGACGGTGTTGAAAGCATCGGCAATAGCGCATTTCTCAATTGCCGAGAACTAACTGAAATTACGATTTCTGGAACTGTTAATGAAATCTGTAATGGGGCATTTTCTCTTTGTACACAATTAAGATCAATAAATATAAAAAATGGCGTTCAACGCATTGAAAATTATGCTTTCTCAGGTTGTGAAAGTTTAGAAGAAATCACATTTCCTAAAAGCGTTACTAATATCGGTTCTGAAATTTTTAAGAATTGTCCAAGATTAAGAACTGTAAATATACCTGCCAATTTGAAGACAGAGTTCGAATCAAACAATGCTCTACCCGCAAACTGCGTAGTAAATTACTATTAAAATTAAAATCCCCTTGCTGTAAATACTACAGCAAGGGGATTTTCTACTTCCATACATCTGTGTTGTCTAAACCTATATCGCTTGCTTTAAACTCTGGTTCCTCAACACCACTCTTTTTCTGTTTTAAATAGTCATTCAAAGCTTTTATAGCTATGTTTCCTATTTTCAATATCACCAGAATATTCATTATTGCCATAAGCGACATAAAAATATCAGAGACATTCCACGCAAAACCAGCTTTCGCTTGAGCGCCAACAAAAACTGCTATAACGCAAGTAACTCTAAATATATTTAAAGCGGTTTTATTATTTTTTATAAATAAAACGTTCGACTCGGCGTAACAGTAATTGCCTATGATAGATGTAAATGCAAATGTTATTATAGCAAAAACTATTAGGTGCACACCAAGCATTCCTACCTGAGACTCCACTGATTTTTGAACTAGTAAAATCTGACTCATAAATTTGGACCTATCTGCCCCGGATAAAAGAACTATAAATGCAGTAGAGCTACAAATTAGCATAGTGTCTATAAATACCGAAATTAATTGAACCAACCCTTGGTTTACAGGATGCTTTACGTCTGCTGTTGCAGCCGCATTTGGTGCGCTTCCCATACCCGCTTCATTGGAAAACAAACCTCTTTTTATACCGTGAACTAGTGGCATTAAAACTCCCGCAGAAAATGGTGCTGTCATTACCGCACGTAAGCTAAATGCTTCTTTTATTATAGAATTAAACATCGCAGGAATTTTATCAATATTTTTTGCCATTATAATCAAAGACAAAATTATGTAAGCTATCGACATTACAGGAACTATATATGCAGATATAAAGGCAACTCGATCGGTTCCTCCCCAAATAACTAATGCTGTTATTATAGCTAAAACTGTTCCCACTAAAAAAGGGTATATAGAATCAGTATATTGAGGTATATAGTACTCTAAAGAAGACGACAACTGGTACGATTGCAGCATATTAAACCCGTAAGCATATCCGCCTATCAAAAGGCAAGCAAATACTACACCTAGCCACCTTTTGCCCAAAGCTTTCTGTATGTAATACGATGGCCCACCTCTAAAAGTTCCATCTTTATTTTTCGTTTTATATATTTGTGCCAACGTGCTCTCTATAAAAGCCGACGTGCAACCAAACAGAGCCATAATCCACATCCAAAAGATAGCACCCGGTCCACCCGCCACTATCGCAAGAGTTATACCCGCTATTTGCCCTACGCCTATCCTAGAGGCCATAGATATCATTAACGACCTAAACGGAGAAGCCTTACTGGTTTTAGGCTTGTGCATAAGCGATTTTAGTGCATCTTTGAACAACCTGAACTGAATAAATTTCGTCTTAAAAGAAAAAAATACTGCCGCTATTATCAAAAGCGGGATAAGTATTATAGAAAGATACTTGTTTACATATCTTAGAATTTCTACAACCATAAAAATTAAAATCTCCTTTTACAAATTTTGTACTCTTTTATATTTATTTAATTATATCACTTGAAAATTTAAATATCAACAAAATTCATTATCATCAGACAAATTTCTTGACGATTTCGTCTGTATGCATGCCTCTGGAACCTTTCACTAAAATAACATCTTGATCCTCTACAATATCAAATAAAATTTCAAAAGCTTCCTCATTGCTCAAAAATGAATATACTTTCATTTTATGCTCATTCTGCAAAGCATTCGCTCCAGCTGCAATATTTTTCGCTTCAGGGCCTATTGCTATTAAAATATCTACATTGTTTTTGCTCACATATTTGCCCAACTCAAAATGCAATTTGCTTGATTGTTCTCCCAGTTCCAGCATATCTGCCAAAACTGCTATTTTTCTTTTGCCTTTGCCATAAATATTCAAAACATCTACAGCATTTTTCATCGATTCCGGGTTAGCGTTGTAGCTATCATCTATTAAAGTTACGCTGGCATTTTTGCCATTAAGCTCTACTTTATAAATGCATTGTCGTTTATCTAAAGTTTTATATTCTCCTAAAGATTTCTTCAAATCATTTAGGTTTATTCCTAAGTCTAGTCCTAGTGCTATTCCCGCCAGAGCATTGTACACATTGTGGATTCCAACGGATGGAACAGTAAACTTCTCTGTTTTTCCTTTATATTTTAATTCAAAACTCGTAAACTCATCGGTCATTTTTACGTTTGTAGCCCTGAAGTCACAGTCTTTATTTACGCCATAAGTTATAACCTTAAACTTCTGGTTTTTCTTAAGTTTAACTAGATTTTCGTCATCAGCATTTATCAATAAAACACTATTTTCATCAAAGTTATTTTCCTGCGTCTTCAAGTTTTCAATGTGTACCAAGCCTATGTTGGTCATTACAGCGTAGGTTGGTCTTGCAATGTCAGATAAGCGTTCCATTTCAGAAAATTCGCTTATTCCCATTTCGATTACACCAATGTCATTAGATTTATTCAAATTCATTATGGTCAGCGGAAGACCCACCTGCCCGTTTAAGTTTCCTTCTGTTTTTAAAACATTGTATCTCGATGAAAGACATAGCGAAATCATTTCCTTTGTGGAAGTTTTCCCTACACTGCCCGTAATGCCTACTATTGGAATGTTAAATTTGCTTCGATAATATTTAGCTAAGCTCTGCAAAGCCTTCAATGTGTCTTCAACTTTTATATAAATTTTATCTTTATCCACTTCAACTTGCTCGTCTGTAAAAGTTGCAACCGCTCCGTTAGAAAAAGCCTCAGAAATAAATTTATGCGAATCCACCTTTTCGCCATGAAGAGGCACAAATAAAGCCCCTTTTTTAATTTTTTTGCTGTCAGTGCTTACAGAAGTTACCGTCTCACAGTTCACATTTTTTTTGCCAATCAAAATGCCATCTGTAGCAGCTAAAATTTCATTTATTGTTAGATTCATACTTGTTCACCTTTTAATATTTCTTCTACAACTTCTCTTTCATCGAAATGGTACATCCTACCGTTTTTCTCTTGATAATCTTCATGACCTTTTCCCGCCAAAACTATAATGTCGCCTGGCAAAGCCGTCTTTATGCAATATTTTATCGCTTCATACCTGTTAGGAATAACAATATATTCTCCATTTGTTTTTTTCAGTCCAACTTCTATATCACTTATAATATCAAGGACGTTTTCGTTTCTTGAGTTATCTTCGGTTACTACCGAAACATCTGACAAACGTCCGGAAACTTCACCCATCTCGTATCTACGAACCTTAGGTCGATTTCCTCCAGCACCAAACAAAGTAATTAATCTGTTGGGTTTATATTCCCTCAAGGTTGTTAGCACATTTTCCATGCTTAAAGCGTTGTGAGCATAGTCGATCAAAAGAGTATACTCTCCCGGAACAGGCAAAACCTCTATGCGTCCCTTCACTTTTATAGCCTTCATTGCTTCCTTAATGTCTTCCTCCGACACGTTAAACTCATTTGCAACTGCGATAGCGGCTAAAGCATTATATGCACTGAACATTCCCGGAATTGCAACCGAAACTGAAAAATTTAAAATGCCCTTTAAGTCAAATTCTATTCCAACAAAACCAGGCTGTGAAAGCAAATGTTCGTTTTCGGCGTATAAGTCAGCATTTTTCGAAAAACCATATGTCTTTACTTTACATGTGTGCCCCGACAATACATTTTCACAGTTTTTATCATCTATATTCACAAAGCCAAGCTTGCATTTTTTAAATAATAAACTCTTGCATTGAAGGTACTCCTCCATATTAGCGTGCTCGTTCCCGCCGATATGATCGTTTGAAAAGTTTGTAAAAACGCCATAGTCAAACAAAAATCCATCTAATCTATGAGACTTTAATCCTATTGATGATGCTTCAATAATAGCAACTTCACAGCCCTTATCTATCATCAAATTTAAGTACTTCTGCACATCGTACGATTCCGGAGTAGTGTTATTTGTCTTTATAACTTCATCTCCAATTAAAACACCCAAAGTACCTATTATACCTGCTTTTATGTTTGATTTTTTTAAAATTTCTCGTATCATACAGGCTGTGGTGGTTTTACCTTTCGTGCCGGTGATCCCGATTGTTTTCAATTTTTTCGCAGGATGTGAAAAAAGAGCAGCGGAAATATACGCCAATGCCTCTCTAGAATCCTTCACCAAAACCAGCGGAACGTCACCACAATCCACATTTTTTTCAGCTATAATAGCAACTGCTCCATTTTCTAGTGCCTTTTTCACGTAGTCATGTCCATCAAAGTTCGCACCATTTAGGCACACGAAAGCTGAATTTTTAGGTATTTTCCTGGAATCATAAGATACATCTTCTACCTCGATATTCACATCGCCCTGTACCACAGAGTAACTTAAATTTGATAGCAATTCTTTCAATAACATAAAACATCACCTTTAATATTTATATTTTAGATTAAAGCAAAAAATAATTGATTTTAAAAAATGTAATATACAAGAAAAGCCGTCCTAAAATACAGGACGACTTAATCTGTTGGTGGGCCATCAGGGACTCGAACCCCGGACCAACCGGTTATGAGCCGGTTGCTCTAACCAACTGAGCTAATGGCCCGCCTTTTACAATATTAATTATATCAGTCTCATACTGCTTTGTCAACACAAATTTTTTAAAAATGTAAAAATCAGTTACACGTAAATATGAGTTCGTCAATCAACTAAACTCGTTTCATCCATTCTTCTTTTCTTTGGATGTACAACTTGTACACCTTCTATTTTTTCTCTTTTTCTTTTAAAAGGAGCAATAGGCAATTCCAAAGCACCATTTTCTGCATCATCTACGTCAAAAGCTGTATATGGGTCACTGTAATACATAAGCATAACACCTCGCTTAAAAACACCATACCAATATTGGTCTCCCATTTTAACTCTTCTTACGTACCCCCAGATATCTTTAGCAACTCCTCTTTATTTAGCTTTTTTATACTTACCACTCTTTCATTATTTTTTTAATATAATTT
>ERZ1034917.1700-NODE-1700-length-12476-cov-9.320103_pt1 | contig 12476 bp, 20 predicted proteins | sample MGYA00520605_ERZ1034917 | MGnify/ENA primary metagenome ERZ1034917 (study PRJEB33766, sample SAMN09781784) | gut metagenome | biome: gut microbiome | host: Homo sapiens | place: Madagascar | study: EMG produced TPA metagenomics assembly of the PRJNA485056 data... | reverse complement strand
ATATTAAGTTTATTGACGAAAAAGAATTTTTCTGTTATACTTATTATCAACAAAAGCTGGAGTAACTCAGTTGGTAGAGTACATCACTCGTAATGATGAAGTCGAGAGTTCAAGTCTCTTCTCCAGCTCCATGTTTTTGCACGTTTGTATAAATAAATTTTAAATAAATTCGTAAATAACATAAATAAAAAGACTATATCCTCTATAAAACAGAGTAACATAGTCTTTTTCCCATTTATTCATATAAAAAATATAAGTCCACTAGGCTATTCTTGCAAAGAAACATTATTTTTTCATTTCTTGTAAGCTTCTTTGCGCTTTCTGTTTGTACCCAAGTTTCCACATTTTTAGCCGCTTTTATAACTATTTTTCTTAAAATTCTTTTAGCTTCTTCTGAAAGTTTCGTAGTGTACACTGAGAATCTTCCTTTATCTATATCTCCTGTGTATTCCTCTATTCCCATGCCTATTAAAAACCAGTCCGCATAAAAAGTGCCTGTAGCACAAAAAATGCCCGCAAAGTCCGCTACTAACTCATCATGAAGGTTGTTTTGAGAAGAACCTAAAAACCTTTTAGTAAAATAATGCGTACATTCATGTTCTCGTCTGATAATGACAGAAAATTTACGCCACTGCTCATCTGAAAGACCTAGCCTTTCTGCCGGCACGTTACTATACGGTTTGTTTGATAAAATAATAAATCTGTTATTAGCACCAAAAGCAAAGCTAGCTCCCGTTTTCTTAACGTTAGGATTATATTTGCCTTTATTTATTATTTTAGTAACAAGCTCGTAAAAATCGTTTTCATCCTTCGCATATATAACCGGTATGTTACCCGCTACAGAATTATATATTTCAATAGAAACCTGCTGCGGTGAACTAAGTTTTATATCTTCTTCTCCATGTGGCACCTTCTCGTTTAAAGCCTTTTCTATCCCATTAGTTTTAGCGTAGTCTATTACCCTTTTCCAGGCTCCTATAAACGGTTCGTCTTCTATCGTTCCCGGAATTTTATTATCTGTATTGAACTTATTCTCTAAGTATACCTCTAGCTCTCTTTTTACATTTTCATCTACTTTTAAATCACGCACTATGTCGTTTAAATTTTTCATTTCTCTAATGCCGCCTTTCTATATTTATCAGGGATTATTCCCCATTCTTTCACTACTTTCCCATCCTTTACTTCTATCCCACCTACAAGTGATTCTTCACCCTTTTCCGCCTTTGAAGCACTGTAAAAATTATATATTTTAGTTTTCCCTCCGCCAGAAACACCTTTCATCTCACCTTTTTCTCATTATTGTTTAAATATCACTGTAGTGTTTTTCGCATCCGGTGATATTATTCTTTGCTTCTTGTTATATGTGTCACCCTTACCCCCTGCCACACAATCCAAAATATCATCTGATATCTCGCTGTCTTCCAGATCTTCTAAAGTAAAATCGTATCCCTCTTCCTTCGCAATTTCATAAACATCTTCAAGTGACTTAACAGAGCTAAGCTTCCGTTCTAGTTCTTCTCCACCTAATAATGCTTCTTTAAATTCCTCCAAACCTTTTCGCATAGACCACAGCTTCCTTTCCTTTAAAAATTTTCAATCACTACAATTCTATTTTTGTTCACCTTCAATGTCTGTATTTTCTTTGCCGGATATATACATTTTACTGTAATCAGCCAATACTATATTTTCATAATCCGTTCTCGTAACCCCTTTACCACCTGCTACAGCCTCCAGCATGTCTTCGTTTAGCTCTTCATCTTTTAAAATTTCCTCTTCATTTATTTTAAAACCCAAACGTTTTGCCAATTTTACAGCATCTTGTTCATTTTTTATATTTTTAAATTTTTCTCTAAATCCTTTATCATTTTTTAATCTTTCCTTAAACTCCTTTATTCCATGCATTAAGTTTTACTCCTCTCTTTTTTGCGAGCTTCTAAAATTTTACCTGTCTTCTCATCTATAGCTATATTGTAATCTTTTACACTGTCATCTATCATGAACTGTGTTATATTTCTAGTGTCACCCTTGCCTCCTGCCACTGCCTCTAGCATATCTTCATTTAATTCTTCGTCTTTCAATATGTCTTCTTCACTCACTTTAAACCCTAACTTTTTTGCCAGTTCTACAGCTTCCTTTTCACTTTTTACGTTTTTAAATTTCTCTTTAAAATTTTTATCGTTTTTTAATTTTTCCTTTAACTTTCTTACTCCATTCAATGTTTTTTCCTCCTCAAATCAATATTCACATCTGTTACAACTGAAGAGTCATCACCTACGGCTATCGCACTTGTGCTAGCTTTAGTAACATATGGCCCCTTTCCTCCAGCTACAGATTCCATCACCGATTCCGGAAGTTCCTTGCTACACGTCAAATCTTTTATACTTATGTTAAAACCTTTTCCCCTGGCTATGTTCACAGCCTCATCAAAATTTGCAGCCTTATAAAACTCAGCCTTTAACGCCTCATTCCTTTTTAGCTCAACTTCTAATCTTTCTATGTCACTCAAATAAATCCCTCCAATTTTTTATTCTATATACACATTCGTAATCTGATTATATTTATCATCTTTTCTGCTTCCTCCCGCTATCGCCTCCAGCATATCATCGGTAAGCTCCTGATCACAACTTATTTCGTCCATAGTCACTTCGTAACCTTCTTTTCTCGCTACGTCTAACATTTCATCTATATCCTTTAAGCCACAAAATTTCTTTTTAAATTCTACATCTTCATTTAACCTTGCTTTTAACTCCTTTATTCCCTTCAAGATCTCACTCTCCTTGTATCTCCTCTTTATTTATTATAACGCTTCCTTTCCCCACCGCTATGTCGGACACGTTCACTATGGTAGCTTTACCTTTTCCTCCTGCCACAGCTTCCAACATATCATCTCTCAATTCATCATCATTTTCTAAGTCATTAGACGTAATGTCATAACCTAAGTCATTAGCTAACTTAAGTGCTTGTTCCTCATTACTTATACATGAAAACTTTTTCCTTAATTCCTCATCATAACTTAACTTTTCTTTTAAATCGCTTAAACTTTTCAATCTTTACTCACCACCTGAAACTTTACATATTTATTGTCGAATTATTGATCGCTTTGGAGTAGTTTCCAGTAGCTGTAGCACTTACATTTGTTTTTTTTACTATTACATTAACATCAAAATCAAAATTAAATCTACCTCCCGATACTTCTTCAATATCCGACTTCGATATTTCGTACCCGTCTTTTTTTGCAAGTTCTACTATTTTTTGTACATCTTTTACACCTTTATATTTTTGAGCAAATTTCTCATTCTCCTGTATTTCCTTTATCCAATTAACTATATCTCTCATTTTCAATTCCCTCCCAAAACTTTTTACATGTATATTCTCGAACTATTGCTTGCCTCAGATCCATCTCCAATAGCCAGCGCATTAGTTTTTGCTTCTTTTACTGTTATGTTGACTCCCCCTCCGGAGATTTCTTCAAGATCTGACTTAGGTATTTCATTGCCTTCCTTCTTTGCAAGTTTCTCACTCTTTTGTATCTTTTTTATCAAATCAACTACATCATTCAAACTCAATTTCCTCCTTTATTAAAATGCAGCTGCAAGATCACATTACTTAAAATATAAACTTGCAGCTTATTCTAGCATTATCTATTTTCCTATATTTATATTGCCCTGGTTGTAAGCTATAGCTTCTTGACCTGTAGCTGTTGAAACTTGTTTTGCGTTGATAACATTAAGTTCATTTTTCTTATTCTTTACATCTGTAAATATTCCAGCTCTTAAATTTGCTCTTACATCAGCTCCAAGAGCTCCACCGGCTACAGAGTCTAAATCGAAATCTACCAGCTCTTGTTCAGAAAATTCATATCCACTTTTCTTAGCTACATTTAAAATATCTTGTACTGTCTCTACGCCCTCAAACTTCTTTGCAAACTTTTCATTGTGCTTTAATTCCTTTGCCCACGCAAGTATTCCTTTTTTACTCATTTTTTTACCTCCTAGTCAATACTATTTATTATTTGAAAAATTCATATTAGGGTTAGCCTGTGCTGTAGAACCCTGCCCAGTAGCTGTCGCTGCATTGCTACCATGGTTTATGTCTACAGTAATTTTAGTGTTAACATCTGTATTGTAACCGACTCCTCCTCCGCCAGCACCTGAAAACATACTACTCCTAATAGAATCACCAAGGCCACTCCCAGATTCTGCTCCTCCAGCTACGCTCTTTAAATCACAATTTTTAAGTTCTTCCGCCGTAAAATAATAACCATTTTCCTTCGCGATATTCAGTATGCCTTCTACATTCTTCACACCTTTAAACTTTTTCGCAAATTCTTTATTATGTTTTACTTCCTTAGCCCACTCAAGTATTCCTTTTTTACTCACATTTTTACTCATCTTTTTACCTCTCAGTGTCATTTTTTATTCACAGTTATATGAGGGTTAACCTGTGCCTTAGAGTTATCACCAGTCACTGTCCCATTAACATTAATTTGGTCTAAATCTAAATCAAAGTCAACATCAACATCTGTATTGTAACCGACTCCTCCGCCACCTAATTCTGCTCCTCCTGCTACTTTGTTTAAATCACAATTTTCAAGTTCTTTCGCCGTAAAAGAGTAACCATTTTCTTTTGCGATATTCAGTATATCTTCTACATTCTTCACACCTTCAAATTTTTTCGCAAATTCTTTATTATGTTTCACTTCCTTAGCCCATTCATTTATGCCCTTCATGCCATTACTTCCTCTCTTTGCAAATTAATTTAAATCAATCTCTGTAATTTGTTGTCCAATATCCGTTTTCGTCCCTAAGACTTCCATGTAAACTATCCCAAAATGTTCTATCCTTCCTATTTCGATACATTCCATTTCCCATATCTTCCCATTCATTATCATTTCTTGACACTACACGTTGAATAAGCTTGCCGATGCCGCCTCCTGAAACCGAGTCCATTTGCGCATCCATGTAATCGTCTTCTGTAAACTCATAGCCATTTTCTTTTGCTAATTTCACTATATCTTCTGCCTTTTCAACATCTTTAAATTTCTTTGCCAATTCCTCATTTGTCTTTAAATCCTTTAAAAATTCTTGTATACCTTTCATTTTAACCACCCTCTCAAATTTAAATTTTCTTTGCAATTTTAAAATTATGCTTAACTTGTACTACAGCCCCCTTTTCTCTTTTTGTAAAAATGTAAGCTGTCCCTCCCACACCTCCATAAAAATCAAAACCTCAGCTTACAAGTTTAAACTTTAATTTACTTTGAACTTTTTCGGGTCTTCACAAGCTCCTATTACTTTCCATGGAGCTATCATTACGCCACCCGCTACATTGCTTAGCTTATCATCAGAAAGCTCTCCACTTTCAATAATATTTCTTGCAAGTCCTGTCATCTCTTTTGAAAATTTATCTTTAGTCATATCTTCATCAAGAAAAGGCTTGGCTACCTCATATGCCCCATCAATAGAGTTTTGCATTAAAAAGAAAGATCTCAAATCTTCATTTTCCGTTAAGCAATCTAAAAATTTTTCCATATAAGCATCTCCCATCACATGTAATCATTTAAGTTGTTTAAGAAACCAACAATGCTGACAAACTCGTCCTTTACTCCCCCAGAAATGTTTTCTAGGTCAAACTCAGACATCTCTTTATAATGCTTATCGTAAAGTTTCCCATGTACATAGCTTATTCCATCTTTAAATTCCTCAAAAGTCGTCTCGCTTAAATAAGGTTTAGCTAATTCATAGCCTTCTCTTGCCGATTTAGTGCTTGCAAATATCTGACGAAATTCAGGTTCTGTGAAAAGTTTTTCAAAAAAACATCTTAACTCTTTCCTCAACTCACTCACCCCCTAAACTAGCTGACGTTTTGCCATCTCTGCAAAGCGCCCATTTAACGCCATCAGCTCATCGTAGGTTCCTTCTTCTACTATTTTCCCTTTATGCAAATAAACTATCCTATCGCATTTTTTTATCGTCGACAGCCTATGAGCTATGACTATCCTCGTTATATCCATTTTTTCCAATGTGTCTACAACTATAGATTGAGTGATATTATCTAGCGCCGATGTAGCCTCATCGAACATCAAAAGTTCCGGGTTCGATATAAGTGCCCTTGCTATCATTATTCTCTGCTTTTGACCACCTGAAATACCTCCACCATCTTCAGAAACCATGGTGTGCATACCCATAGGCATGCTCTTTATATCTTCTGCACAACCGGCTTTTTCCGCCGCCACCCATGCGTCATCCATCGTAGCGTTTGGGTTAGTGATAGTTATATTTGCAAAAATACTGTCTGCAAATAACTTGCCGTTTTGAAGAACTATACCGATCTTACGCCTTACACTATGAAGGTCTAATTTACTTAAGCTTTGATTATCAAAATAAACCCCACCCGATTGAGGTTTCTCAAACCCTAACAATAGCCTAAATAATGTTGATTTTCCACAACCTGTTGACCCTACTATTCCTAAGTATTCACCTTTTTTAATAGATAAATTCAAATCATCAATAATGAGAGGGCTGTCCTTATCATATCTAAACTTCAAATGATTTATATCAATTTTTCCAGAAATAGAATCAACTTTAATTCTATTGGCATTCGATTCAGGAACTTCCTTTAAAATAGGCTCTAGCAGCTCTATAGATGGCTTTAAGTAAGCTATTTCCGTTACTATTCCGGATATTTGCAATATAGATGCAGAGAACGCTCCGAATGCCGCATTAAATGCCATATAGTCAGCCGGTGGTATGTTACTAGAATATACAATCCAATAAATAAGCATTGTGCCACCTAAGCTAATAGCCCCATTTATAGCACCTGAAAGCTTTATAAACATATTTGGCGAAAATTGTATCTTGGCCAGCTTAGAGTAAAGCTTTGCCCATATTGAAAATGCCCTAACCTCAGCACCCGCTACTTTAATTTTTGAAATTCCACTAAACAATTGGTAAACTGTACTATTCAACGCTGGAGATACTTTACTAGCTTCTTTGTTAAGCCTTGTATAAAAATATCCATTTAAAAGGTTTGATGCCAACATGCAAAGAATGATCAACGTTGTAGGCAAAAAGAAACTTGCCGACAACGACGTTATTTGCCACAAATATACAAAAGAGAAAACAACCGTTAACATCGTAGGCATTAAATTTCCACTTATGGAACTACATATTTGGTTCAGCCTAAACGTCCTTACCGCAAGGTCTCCTGAACCGTAATTTTTGAAAAAACCAATAGGCAAATTCAAAAGCCTTATCCACAGTGCTCCTTGTGTGCTAAATTGTATTTTGTCGCCTATTCTTGCTATCCATAATGACTGGAACAAGCTAAATATAGTCGAACCAAATGTGACTCCTAAAAGAAGCGCTCCCATAGGGAAAATATCTTTTATCGTCCCGGAAGGTATGATCTGGTTATAAATAATTTGCGTAATCTTTGGCATTACGAGTCCCATTAAGCTTACAACTATCGCTATTCCCGCTAAAAACGATATATCAAAAATTGAAAATGACCTTAAGACATATTTGATTAAATCTCTAACATTCATCGATCTATCATTCGGGAATGGCTTGTAAAAACATTTACCAAAAGCTGAAATGTTTTGAGCGGTACTTTTATTTATTCTTATTACCTTTTCCGTAACCGGATCTGTATATGAGTACCCACCAAATTTCCTGGGAATAAGCGTAACTATTTTGCCTTCTTTAGTTTGCGCTATTATCGGACCTTCACCGTGAACCCACCAGCTTCTCTTTAATGCTACCTCACGGCGTGTAAGTCCCGTTATGCCAAGAGCCGTGTCTAAGTTTGAATCATCTTGCATATCATATTTGCTCAAGACAATTCTGTCCATGTTATAGTAATCGGTAACTCTGTCTAATGCTGCTGCAAGTTGGACATCTTTATTTTCATTTAAATTGTTCTTAAATTCTTCTTCAAAACTGTTCCCAACAGCAGATTTCGTTATCTCATTGCACGCCTCTTTGAACATGTCTTTTTCAAGTAATTTCTTACTTTTAACCTTTTCTGAAAAATCCATTTATTTAGCCTCCTTTCTACTCGCTCTTAACTAAACGAGCATATTTTCCATCGAGTTCTATTAACTCTTTGTGTGTACCTCTTTCTACTATCTCTCCATGCTCCAACATAACTATCTCATCTGCATCCCTGATGGTAGACAGTCTATGTGCAACTATAAAGCAAGTTATTCCTCTTCTTCTTACTGCGTCCATCACAGCTTTTTCTGTTGTCGGGTCCAGTGCAGACGTTGCTTCGTCCAGAATCATAATGCTTGGATTTGCAACAAATGCTCTAGCGATTTCAAATCTCTGCCTCTGTCCTCCCGAAAAGTCCTTTCCATTTTCAACTAAAACATGATTATAACCGTTTTCCCTCAACAATATATCATCATGTATGCACGCGTCTTTGCAAGCTTTTATCAACGTCTCTTCATCTATGGAAGTGTCCCACATGGTGATATTATTACGGATGGTATCCTGGAACAAAGTAACTTCTTGATCCACCATAGAAAGCGAACCTCTATAAACTAGTCTATCTATTTCAGAGATTTTCTTTCCGTCAAATAAAATCTCGCCATGTTCCACAGGATAAAGTCCCGCTATTAGTTTTGAAATGGTAGATTTACCACTGCCGCTTCCTCCAACCAGAGCTATCATTTGACCTTTTTCCGCTTTGATGTTTAAATCCTTCAAAACCGGAGCTGAAAGCGGGCTGTATGAAAACGTCACATCTTTTATTTCAACTTTTCCATTTAATTTTTTAAAATCTTTTTTATTAAAAGCAGGATCATTCGTTTCATTGAGGTCTATTTTAACATCCGGCTGGTACCTCAATACGTCTTCTATTTTCGCCGTATCTCCGCTTAATGCCTGAATTTCTTGGCCTATTCCAACTAAGTCTGAAACAGGAGATAAAAACTGACTTAAGAAACTTTGGAATGCCAATAGCGTACCTGCTGTAAATCGACCCATTAAAATGTTGTAAACACCTAAGAGCAGTATTACTATGTCCGCAAATCCTTTTATCAAGGAAGGCAAGATAGAAACATATGCGTTTCTTTCTCTTATTTTTTGGACACCGTTTGAATATTTAGTTTGGTAGCCTATCCATTTCTGGAAGAAACCTGCTTCACAGCCGCTGGATTTTATAGTTTCTATCATACTAATACCAGCAACCGTGCTACCTTGGAGCTGTCCACCATCTCTAGATAATGCTTTATTATCGTTTTCATTTTGCCTCGATACAAGTTTTATGATAAGTATATTTATGAGCGCTGCTGCTAAGCCTATCAACGCCATAGCCCAATCATAATAGATGAGTACGGCAAAATAAACCCCTATCATTATTAAATTCAAAACAATCGGAGCTACTCTATCGCAAATTGTCCGCGCTACTGTATCATTACTGTCTTGCCTGGAACTGATATCCCCCGTATACCTTTGCGAGAAAAATTCAACCGGCATCCTTAACACATGCCACATAAACAACATGCCAGAATTTACACTCATTTTCCCTTTTATCTTCAGCAAATAAATTGACCTCAAGCCCGTTAAGGTGAACGTTATGATCAGTGTGAGTGTCATTGCCCCCAAAAGTGGCATCATTATGCTTCTATCCGCTCCATATAAGATTTTATCCGAGAAAACCTTTGAAAATACAGATTGTATGGAACCGGTAATCGACAGCAAAAGACCTGCTAATAATACAAAACAAAGCGGAATAATCGCACCGTTCAATCTCTTCAGTAAGAACTTCATTACAGTTTGTTTTTCTCCATCTGCAACAAAATCTTCACCCGGAGTAAACGTTAAAGCTATTCCTGTAAACGACTTTTTAAATTCTTCCATAGGAACTTTAGTCATACCTGCAGCCGGGTCAGCTATGATAGCTTTGTCATTTTTGAAGCCACATAATACCACAAAATGGTTAAAATTCCAGTGTATTATGGCAGGATATGATACGTTTTCTTGCAGCTTTTCAACACTGTTATATGAAAAGCCCTTTGCAACCATGCCGTTATGTCTCGCTGCAAGCAACATGTTTTTAGCGTTACAACCGTCCCTAGATACACTGCACTCGTAACGTAATCTCTCAAGCGGTATATACTTTTTGTAATACGCAAATATCATTGCAAGCGAAGCTGCACCGCATTCTAGAGCTTCCATTTGGAGAATTATTGGCACTTTACAAACCTTATTACTCATTTTTTCCATCCTTTCTCCTTTATTTATAAACTTTTCTTTTTAATTCGATTTAAATAAAATTAAATTAATAAGTCTATCGGGTGCTTAGCTTCTGTAACGAATTTTACATTACATACAGTTCCGACATCTACCGCCAAATTTGCACCTTTACTATTTGACCACTCAAACCCACTCTTCGTGTTCGTATCAACATTTATCCTGATCCTAACTTCTACGCAGTCCCCTGTTAAGTCCAGTGCCGTAATATATTTTTTCGTCCCCATAGCGCTAACTATACTTTCCTCTGTTATCGTACTAGTTCCTATCCTACTAACTGTGCCTATCATATACCCGTATTCTTCTCTTTTTACATTCAGCGGAGTAACTTGAGCGGCCATTCCTACTTTAAAGTTCATAGCAGCAGAATACGGCACATAAGCTAAAATTTCTTTAGTATTTGATGCACTTTGATCTGATACATTTATAGCTACCTGATCTCCTTCTTGCACATTGGCCCTCAAAGAGGTTATCCCATTGATGGTACCAGGTTTGTCCGCTACTACAAAAGAACTAGTAATATACTGGTATTTTAAAGCGTCTAAGCTTGCGCTGTTTGCTGCTCCAGTTGCTTGTAATGTAGCAATTTGCTGTAATAATTCTGTATTTGGTATAACGGCTAAAACGTCGCCCTTTTCTACAATGCTATTTTCTTTTACCAAGACATCCGTTACAACGCCGTTAGAAACCGAATTAGAAATTATAACACTGTCAGCCGGAAACACAACTCCCTTAGCGTCCGTTCCAGATGAAATGTTTCCAGTAAAAGCCCATATTCCAACCAAAATGGCCATTACAACAATTGCAGAAATGATAACCCAAATATAAGGTCTTGTTATCCTTACATGCTGGTCTAACTGCTCCGGATTTGAAACTGTTTCCAAAGCTTCATCTCTGAAAAGTTTTTTTTCTTCCATAAATCTTCCTCCTTTAGTTTTTATTAAAAACCATTATTTTGCATTCTCATTTTCTTCACGCCATACCTTGCCGTTCTTTATTACCCAATATTTAGGCGTTTTGTCCAATTTGCCACTTTGTTTGAACTTGATCTGAGTTACCCCATTATAGCCTTTTTCGTTCATCATAGATTCAACAAACTCTTTAGCTGTGGTAACTTCTTTTAAATTGCTTGCAATCATTTTAATAAGATCAAAACCTTGTGCACTTATACTCGTTATGTCTAAATAAGTAATTTTCGATTCATTTTCATCATAAAATCTCTGTAATTTTTCATTGGAATCTACAGGGTAAGAGCTAGGCATTATCATACCTTCTAAATATTTGCCATAATCATTCATATAAGATAAATCATTAAAATACGCATCGGCCAATATTTTCATGTTCGGGTCGCGTTCTTTTATAAGCTTAACCAGTTCTACAGCCCAGTCCATATCGTCAAAACTCAAAACTACAGCTTGTACCCCTAAAACTTTCCACCTATTCCAAACTTCATCAAATTCACTTTGCTTGTTTGGTCCAGAAACTAAATCTATAATCGTGCTAACGCCATTACCACTAACTGCATCGTTAAACCCTTCTTGGAAATTTAAAGAATACTCTGAGTTTGAATGAGCTACAGCTATCCATTTATAACCTTTCTTTATGACATATTGACCCAACGCATTTCCTGCATCTTCTGCCGATATTGTCATGTTAAACACGTATTCATATCCTGCATTCATTGTTTTATCATAACATCCGTCTATTATAAATAAAGGTTTTTTCGCGTCATTAAACAGCGTTGCTATCGTATCAACAATCTCAAACGATTGGAAAGTAAATGCCATTTGGAACTTTTCATCAGTAGCTACTTGCTGTGCATTTGTAATACTAATGTCATAACTTCCACTACCGTCAAAAAGTTTGTATTTTATGGTTATTCCTTCTTGTGCCAATTCAGCAATAGCTAAATCTACACCCGCTAAAAAATCTTGTCTTTCTTCAAATTCAGTACTAGAGCCTAAAACCGCTATGTTCAATTCCTTATCGCTTTTAAGTGGGTTCCAAGCATCAGATTGACCACAACCTGTAAGTAGCAGCGTACACAACAGAACAGATAACAAAACACCAATTATTCTTTTCATTTCGCACTCCATTTCTCCACCATTGTAATTTTTTACTTGAGGACTTTTCGTGATGGATATTAAAGTCCTTGTAATGATATACTAAAGTAATTTATCTTGCCTCCTTTTAAGTAATAATCTACTGTTTTTGAAT
>ERZ1034917.1698-NODE-1698-length-12484-cov-8.525626_pt1 | contig 12484 bp, 6 predicted proteins | sample MGYA00520605_ERZ1034917 | MGnify/ENA primary metagenome ERZ1034917 (study PRJEB33766, sample SAMN09781784) | gut metagenome | biome: gut microbiome | host: Homo sapiens | place: Madagascar | study: EMG produced TPA metagenomics assembly of the PRJNA485056 data... | reverse complement strand
CCCTACGTCAGTTCCAACAAGAACACCGGCAACGACAACACCATGGCTTACACGACTGATACCACCAAATCCGTCTGCTTCAACGGGAACCCTGTCACGTTCAAAAACGAGGGTAACACCATCACACTGGATACAACCCGCACCACCCACACCCTGACCATGTTCTATATGGAGCGCGGTATGTGGGAGTCCAACATGGCGGTGGCGTTCAACTTCCCCGACAATAACGAATTACAGGTTGAAAAGCAGGTCGATCTCAACAATGTAAACCCCGAGTTCCGAGGTTTATTCCAAGATCAAAAGCTCTTTACCTTTGCCCTGCAAAACTTGGCTACGCATTACGGCACAAAACCAATCACCAACACCACCCCCGACCCCGTGGCAGTCGGCAGCAATTTCACCGCCAGCAGCAGCGATACTGACAAAACAACCATGGAAAAGGACGATAATCCGCCCGACAAAAGCGGAACATACCCTGGTCAAACCGTAAGATGGTACGCCCAAGGGTATGATAAAGGCAGCCAACACCGCGACCTGCGCTACGGCACTATGACGCTGACAAACCCGCTCAACATCGAAAACCGCGACTATCTGTCCTTTGACGTTTACGCCGTTGGCGGGGACAGTGACGGCGTTCTGTCCACCAACTACCTGTATCTGACCTTGGAGGACGACAAGGACAACCAGATGGGCTGCGATTTGACTAACGGCCAAAAGTCCTATCTGAACACCATGCTCAGCGGCAGCGTTGTGATGCAAAACAACCAATGGGTCACGGTCAAGCTGCAGCTGAGCAAAATGCCACAGGACGATGGCTTTGACCTGAAAAACATCAAAAAAATCCGCATTGGCGATGACTACGAGCGCACGGTTTACTTCCGCAATTTTGTTTTTACCGCCAAGCCCGTGGTAAAACACATGGTGGGCTTCTCGGTAGAGCAAGAGGATATCCCGGACTATGGCTCGGTGGAAAACAATACCTTGAAGCCCGCCAGCGGCGCGATATTTACGTCCAGCGTAGCGGGCAGCGGAACGCAGGCGGTGGACACCGATGGCACGTTTGATTTGCAAGACGGCGAAACCGTGACCTTTACGGACCAGTTCCGCCGTGGCAGTTATATCTCGCTGCAAGAGACGGAAAACACCGCCTTGTACGACACCCGCTGGGAGGTGTACGAGAACGGGACGTTGGTCAACGCAGCGGGGACAAGTCCGTCTGTAAGCGGCACACCCACCTTCCCGTTGCGAGGCGGCGGCACAAAGCCGGAGGACGGCAGAACCGAAGCGGCGGATACACCATCAACAGGCAGCAACTACGACGGCAGCAAGCCCGCAAACGCAAATACGCTGGTGTTCCGCAGTTACGCCGCGCCGGAAGAAGAATTCCCCGAATTGAAGGTCAAGTTCATTAACACCGTCAAGGTCGGTACGCTGGTAATTAAAAAGGAACAGCCGAACGACGAAACAACGGCGCTGACAGGCAGCTACACGTTTACCGTCACCTTCAGCAACGTTGGCGGTATCGGCTTGGGCGGCGCAACCGGCGTAAAAATGACCAATGCCATTCCAGTTGGCGGAAGCTGGACAATTACCGGCATCCCCGTTGGCACACGCTTCCGGGTAGTTGAAACACCGCCCACCGATGGTAGCCTGAAAAGCGTAACCTGCGACGCCACTGACGCAAAGTACGACGTGGACAACGGTGTGCGCGGCACGGTTACCGGCGAAGCACAAGTCACTGCCACCTTTACCAACACGGCACACCAATTGATGGATATTGAGGTGGAAAAGCAGTGGCAGGATGCAAACGGCAACCCGCTGACCAACAACCAGTCGGCTACTGTCTGGGTCAAGCTGCAGCGCCGCCACGCTGGCACAAGCGGCAAGTGGGTAGATGCAACGGACGCTGTCGAGCTGCAATCCGACTATATGACCGGGAAGTGGACACACACGTTTGAACGTCTGGACAAGACGGATGTCAACGACAGCAGCAACCCCGACTATGAGTACCGCGTGGCGGAGTGTGCAAGCAAAAGCGGCGAGTATAAGGCAGAAGGTACGGTTACGATTGGCACATATACCTACACCGCATCGCAGACAACCGACACAACCGGCAAAATCACCCTGATCAACAAGCGCACCGACCCGAAATTTGCCCTGAACCTTACCAAAAAGGGCATAGACGGTACAACCACTCCCCTGCTGGGCGGTGTGGAGTTCAAGCTGGAAAAACTGAACGATGTCGGCACGGCTGAAACAACCTATAACGGCGTGACGGGCAGCGATAGCACGAACCAAGGCAAATGCAGCTTTACGTCCCTGTCCCCCGGCAGCTACCGCCTGACCGAGACCAAGACCGCCGAGGGCTACACCCTGCTGGCCGAGCCCATCGAATTTACGCTGACAGCGGACGGGCAATGCCGACGCGATGGCGCGACGTTTGGCACGGTAACCCCAGATACCAGCGGCGTGTACAACATTGCCCTGACCATTTACAACCGCAAGGGCTTTACCCTGCCGCACACGGGCGCGGACGCACCCAGCCTGTGGCTGCTGATAGGTTTGCCCGCACTGGTGGCTGTGCTGCTGGTGCTGGTGTTCCGCTATAAGAGAGGGGGCAAACGTTCCTGACCCCCACCCCTCTACACAAACCAACATAGAAAAAAGAGGTATGCATCCAAATGAAACTGAAACGTTTATTTACCGCAATCCTCAGCGCCGCCCTGACCCTGAGCCTTTGCGCCATGCCCGCAATGGCGGCTGACGGCGCGGCGGCGACGATGCCTAAGACAAGCACAAGCACGATTGACAAAAACCAGAAAGGCTCTATCACCATCTATAAGCGGGCACTGGATAGCAGCGGAAATGCAGGTACTGCCGGTGATGGCGAAACAATGGCGAGTCCGCAGGGGGCAGCATTGAAGGATACAGGCTTTACCCTCTATCGGGTCATGAATACAGAGACGTTGCTTGCCTACTATAATGATAACACAACTGCCGATCAGGTAGATGTTAAGGACTACTTTACTAACTATGCTGAGAATAAGACGGCAGCAGGGCTGAAAACTGCTTATGCTACTGCTTATAAGTCAGAAGTGCGTACAGATGAAAACGGCAAGGCTACCTTCACCGAACTGCCTGTCGGTATGTACCTTGTAATTGAAACCAAAACCCCGCAGGCTGTTACCATGCCCGTAGAGCCTTTCTTGGTTTCGATTCCTATGACCCGCATTGGCGACAAGACTACGGGCGCTGATAACCAAAACCAAAAAGAATGGCTGTATGATGTGACTGTCTACCCCAAAAACAGCATTGCCAAAGGCACGGTAAAACTTGTCAAGCAAGGCAAACAGGGAAGTACAACAACACCGCTGGCAGGCGTCAAATTCACCCTGAACAAGAAGAATGACACAGATGATAACTATACTGCGGTAAAAACTGACGTTGTCACGGATAATAAGGGCGAAATCTCTTTGAAAGACCTTGCCAAAGGCCGCTACTACCTGCAAGAAACAGGTTATACCGACGGAAATGACAAGGGCTATATCCTGAACACCACCGGCAAATTCTACTTTGACATTGACGATAATGGTAAGGCTGTGAAAGTTGACGATACCATTGCCGGTAAGGTGGATGACGCAAGTTTTACCATCGACAGCACCCACGCCACTTTGACCGTTACGAACTACAAGCCCGATATTGCAAAGACCGTCACCAAGCGCGACGGCACCGCAAATACACATGAAGCCGATTACGGTGTTGGCGATGCCGTGCCGTATACCCTGACTATCAAAGTCCCTGAAAACATCACCAGCCTGAAAACCTTCAAGGTTACCGATACCACGGTTAAAGCACAGTTGATTCAGAATAAGAACAGTGTAAAAATCAGCGGCAAGAAAAATGCTGGCGGCAATGTAACCCTTGATGAGAGTGCTTACACCATTACTGTTGCACCAGATGCCAACAATTCCGTTATGACGGTTGCCTTTACGCCGAGTGCATTGGCTGGCGTTGCCGGCGGCGAAATTACCATTGCCTATACCGCTACCGTTCAGAATGGTGCAGTTGTTGCCGGAAACGGCAACATGAACACTGCCAAGATCGTCTATTCTCGCAAAACCAACCTGACGACGGAAGAAACCGGCGACAACAAGCCCTACGAAATCACGGACAAGGGCGTTGTTTACACCTTTGGTCTGAACATCCACAAGACTGCCAAGGGCGGCACCAAGGACGGAGCGGGTCTTAAGGACGTTACCTTTGACCTGTACAAGAAGGTGGATACGGAAACGCTGAATGGAAATAGTAAGTATCCCTTCTGCGGCCAAGAATACGCCGCTATCAGTGGTGACGATGCCGTAAAACTGGGCTTGACCACTAACTCTGCTGAAAATTGGATCAAGGTCAAGACCCTTACAACGGGCGAAAACGGCTACGTCTCCGCAGCGGGTCTGCCTTCCGGTACCTACAAACTGGTCGAGACCAAGACCGTGGACGGCTACAACCTGCTGTCTAAGCCTGTGGATGCCAAACTGAACCTTGCTTATGCTGCTACATGGTCAACCACCAAGACATATGACGATAATGGCAACCAAATCAAGGCTGAAACAAATACCACAAACTATACGAGAGATACCGCGCCTGTGGCGGATCCCAGCGCAGCGATTGAAATCGTCAACCGTGCGGGCTTTACGCTGCCTGTCACCGGCGGTTTCAGTACGCTGCTGTTCAGCGGTATCGGTGTGCTGCTGGTTCTGGCGGGCGTCGGCGTTCTGTTCAGCCTGAAAAAGAAATCCAACCGTGCGTAATGCACACCATCCAAACACCCACAGCAAAATAAACGGGTAATCCATAGGGGAAGGGCCGGAAACGGTTCTTCCCCTATGGGCGGTTGTGGCAGTGCGTCAACCCTTTACAGAAAGGCTCTTTGCAATGGAAACCACCGTCAAATTAAAACTTGGCTTTGCTGCGCTGATGATCGTCTCCGGCATCGGCGTGGCCATGTACCCCGTTGTCAGCAACGCGGTGGCACAGCGCCACGCAAGCTCAGTCATTGAAAGCTACAACGACACCGTGCAGTCGATGGACGCCGAGAAAATCGACGCCGCCAAGGAGGCTACGCGCCGCTACAACCAACAGCTGAACAATGCCATCGACCGCGACGCGGCGGGCGAAGCGGACGACATCGGCACAAGCTATGTGGACATGCTGGACGTGGGCGAGAGCCTTGGCTACATTACCATACCCAAAATTGACGTAAACCTGCCCATTTATGAGGGCACAAGCGACGATGTGCTGGTAAAGGGCGTCGGACATCTGGAAGGCTCCAGCTATCCGCTGGGCGGCGCGGGCACCCACAGTGTGCTGACGGGGCACCGCGGTCTGGCCGAGGCGGTACTGTTTACCGACCTGGACAAGCTGGGCGAGGGCGACCGTTTTTACCTCCACATCATGGACGAGGTGCTGGCGTATCAGGTAGACCAGGTCAAGGTCGTGGAGCCGGAAAACACCGAGGATTTGGAAATTATCCCCGGCGGGGACTACTGCACGCTGGTCACCTGCACACCCTATGCCATCAACACCCACCGTATGCTTGTGCGCGGCGCCCGTGTGCCGTATACCGGAGAGGACGAGCAGCCCGACACGCCGCAGACCGTGCAGTACCAACAGCTGAATACCGGCAACGTGGTAAAGCGCATTGTGGACGCCTGGCCGTGGATCAGCGTGACGGGCAGTGTGGTTATCGGCGGCGAGGCGCTGCTGTTGCTGCTGCTGTTGCACCGCTGCAAAAAGCGCGAGGAGGAAGACTGATGAAACGCCTGTTTCTGCAAATTTTTGCATGGCTGGCAATTTTGCTGGGCGTTGGGCTGATGCTGCAGCCCACGGTCAGCCGATATCTGACGGAGCAGAAAAGCACAAAAACCGTGCAAAAATTTGTGCAGGCCGCCGAAGCTGCCGCCCCCGCCGCGCCCGAAACCTCCGCCGCCGAACCCGCGCGCGCCTACCCCGAACTGTACGACGCGTTTTTGGCCTACAACCAACAGCTTTTTGCCCAAGGCCAAAGCGGCCTGAAAGACCCCTTTGCCTACGAGACCCCCGCCTTTGACCTGACGGGCTGCGGCTTGCCCGACGACGTTATCGCCGCGCTGTGGATACCGCGTCTGGACTTGGAACTGCCTGTTTATCTGGGGGCCAACGCGGCCAACATGGCCCGCGGCGGCGCGCTGCTGGGGCAGACCTCCATGCCGCTGGGCGGCGAAAACACCAACACCGTCATTGCCGCCCACCGCGGCTACTACGGCGCGGAAATGCTGCGCAACGTGCAGCAGATACAAATCGGCGACAAAATTACCCTGACAACGCCGTGGGACACGCTGGTTTACCGCGTGTGCGAGCTGAAAATTATACAGCCGGACGACATAAACGCCGTGCTGATACAGCCCGGCCGCGACCTGCTTACCCTGACGACCTGCCACCCCTACACCCAAAACACCCAGCGCTACCTGGTGATAGCCGAGCGCGACCCCGACGCAGAGGCCGCCACCCATGCGGCAGACCTGGCCGAGTGTGACGAAACCTGGGACGCCGCACCGCGCCAAGTGACGGTGGAGGCCGACGGTACCTCCGCGCTGGAGGAAGTCACCCCCGAAAGTATCACTCCCCTGCCCCACGAGGGCGGCGGCGAAAACGCGGGCGGCGCGTACTCCAACTGGGTGATTTGGCTGGAAAACAACGCCCTGTGGGCGGGATGCCTGCTGATTGCCGCCGTAATCGGCTGTATGCTGATTTGGCGCAGGCATAGAAAGGATTGACCCATGCAGAATATCAACGAAAAGGCACTGGCCGTTACAGCCGAGGTAAGCAAGGCGGTGCTGGGCAAGCCGGAAGTCGTGCTGAAAATCATGATGGCGATACTGGCCCGCGGCCATGTGCTGATTGAGGATATCCCCGGCGTGGGCAAAACCACGCTGGCACAGGCGTTTGCCCGCGCTATGGACCTGACCCAAAACCGCGTGCAGTTCACGCCGGACGTTTTGCCGTCCGACATTGTGGGGTTCTCGCTGTACCAAAAGGAAACCGGCAAATTTGTGTACCACCCCGGCGCGGTGATGTGCAACCTGTTTTTGGCCGATGAAATCAACCGTACCAGCGCCCGCACCCAGTCCGCCTTGCTGGAAGTCATGGAGGAAAGCGCCGTCACGGTGGACGGCGTGACGCGCGTTCTGCCGCAGCCGTTTACCGTTTTTGCAACGGAAAACCCCGTCGGCTCGGTGGGTACGCAGATGCTGCCGGAATCCCAGCTGGACCGCTTTATGGTCTGTGTGGTCATGGGCTACCCCGATGCGGAGGCGGAAATGGAGATTTTGTCCCGTCAGCCGCGCCGCGCCCTGCTGGACCGTGTGCAGCCGGTGATGGACAAAAACGACCTGCTGGCTATGCAGCAGCAGGTAGACGAAGTATATATGAGCGATGAAATCAGACGGTATATCGTGGGACTCTCCCGTGCAACGCGGCGGGACAGCCGCCTGATGCTGGGGCTTTCGCCCCGTGCGTCGCTGGCAGTGGCCGGTATGGCGCGCGCGGCGGCTTTTCTGAGCGGGCGCAATTATGTGGCCCCGCAGGATATTACCGCGATTTTTGCCGATGCGGCCCGCCACCGTCTGTGCCTGACCGAACAGGCCCGCACCGGCGGCGATACAGTGCAGAATATCCTTGACGATGTTCTGCACACCGTGCCGCGCCCCCGCCCGGAGAAACCGTTCCATGGCAGGTAAGGTGGGCTGCGCGCTGCTGCTGGCCGTGCTGTTTGCCGCGGCAGCGGTCAGCCGCACGTCGTTTGCGGTCTTTTTGGCGTCACTGGCGGTGCTGCTGGTCAGCTTTTTGGCGTGGTATGTCCGCACACTGCGCAGGGATGTGACGGTAACGCTGCAGCTGCCTGCCCGCCCCGTGCACCCCGACGAGGATTTTGCCGTACTGGTGAAACTGCACAACAACGGGCGGCGGCCCGTGCCGGAGCTGCGTGTCGTTTTGCAGGCTGTGGACGCCGAAAGCGGAACGGCCATTGAACTGCCCTGCGGCGCGATGCTGGCCCCGCATCAGTGTGCCGATTTGCGCGTGACCCTGCGCGCAGCAAAAAGCGGTCTGTGGCGGTTCCGTGTGCGGGAAGCCACCGTGCGCGACCCGTTGGGGCTGTTTGCCGCGCACTGCGCCGTGCCGCCCCAAAGCAGAGAACTGTGTGTGCTGCCCCCCGCCGAGGGCGAGGACGACGGCGCAGGCACAAAACCGCAGAACTGCGCCGAAAAAGTGACTGCGGCGGGCTGCGATTTGACCGACGGCGTTTATGATCTGCGCCCCTACCGTGCAGGCGATTCACCGAAGCTGATCCACTGGAAACTGACCGCCCGCGTGGGCGAGTTGACCGTGCGCGAGCCGTTGGGCGCAACCTACCGCGCTGACCCTGCGGGCAGCGTTTTGGCAGAGGGGGCCGACGCGCCGCAGCAGTTGTTGCACTTTGGGCAGACCGCCGTAAAGCGGCTGCGCAGATTGCCCCGCCGCAAGGACACCGACCCCGCTACGGGGCTGGTATTTGTGGACCGTGTGCTGCTGCCCCGCACCAAGGCCGCTGCCCACCCCATGGCGGAAACGGCGGCGGATCTGCTGCTTTCGGAGCTGCTGGCCTTGGGCTTGCTGACGGCACTGAACGGTGCGTTTGCACTGGCATTGCCGATTTGGGTGTGGCTTGGCGTGGCGGCACTGTGTGCGGCGTGGCCGGCACTGCACCGCGTCCCGCTTTCCAAGGCGGGCCGTTACGGCGCGGCGCTGGCGCTGGCCATGGGGTATCTGGTGCTGCTTTTTGCCGTGCAGCAGCCGTTTTTGGCCGGTGCGGCACAGTGCGCGGATGCCGTCAGGCTGTGCTTGAATACACGCTTCAACGCAAATTTTGTGGTGTCCGCCTCGCCGGTTTCGGCGCAGATGGGCCTGTTTGCGCTGCTGACGGCAGTGCCGTTTACAATGTTTTTGGCCGCGCTGACAGCCCGCCACACCGACGCGCTGTTGCTGGGGGCGGTGCTTCTGCCGATCGTGGCGTTCACGCTGTTGGCGGGGACGGGCCGTGCCGTTTTGGGCTGGCTGCTGCTTTTGCCGGGCTGGTTGGGAAGCTGTGCGGCGGCGCGGTCGCCGGTGCGCAAACGGCTGTGGCGCGGCAAGGGTTCCGCTGTCTATGCCGCCAACCTGCAGACCCACCGCATAAACCAAAGGCTGGCCGGTGTCGGCATGGCTGCCATTTGCGCGGTGCTGTTTTTGCCTGCCTTGGCACTGCGCCCCGTGCTGATGCTGCCCTTGAACGCGCTGCAGCCTGTGACCGACAAAGTCTGCGCGGCCGGGCTGAGCGCGGCGATCGAGTGGCTGCCGAAAATCAGCGGCGGGGCACTGAATTTCCATGTCAGCGCTGCTGCGGGCGGCGTGGAGGACGGCAGCCTGACACGGGGCGACGGCCTGGCGCTGACGGGGCTGGAGGATATAATGGTCACGACCGACGCCAAGCCGGAGGAGACCGTCTACCTGCGCGGGTTTATCGGCGTGGACTATGACGGCACAAGCTGGCAGGCAGGGAATGCCGCCGCCTTCGACAGTGCCGCAGCAAACTGGAAAACCGACGGCGACGGGCGGCTTGCCATTGCGAACCTGCCGTTTTTGCGCGCGGCATACAGCGGCGCACAGCCGCAGCAAATGACCGTACAGCGTCTGCATGCAAACGATGCCTACACGTTTGCGCCGTACAACGCATATTTTAACGACTACTACACGCCGGACGGCGACGGAGCCATAGCGGGGCAGACCGTGCAGGACGATATGTTCTACTATTTTCCGCGCAAACAGGCAAAGGAGCTGCTGGCGGCCCGCGACGATGATGACGCGGGGGTGCTGGACCGTCTGGAAAGCGCCTACGCCGCGTATGTTCGTACGCGCTGCCTGGATGTGCCCGACGGTGCCGGGTACGATGCCATAGACAAGGAACTGGCTGCGCTGGTGAAGGAGCGCAAACTCAGGGATGATGACATCGATGGCCGACGCGCACTGGTGCGCAGCTGGCTGAACGAGCACTGCCGTTACAGCGCGGACGCCGAGACACCCGACGACACCGACCCGCTGCTGTATTTCCTGAACGAGAGCCACGCGGGCAGCAGCACACAGTTTGCCTCGGCAGCGGTGCTGCTGTGCCGCATGGTGGGGCTGCCCGCCCGATATGTGGTAGGCTACGCCGCACCGCAAAGTCTGTTTACCGCTGCGGGCGACGGCAGCTGCCGTGCCGTTTTGCAGGACGATAACGCCCACGCCTGGGCAGAGATTTACCTTTCCGGGCAGGGCTGGACGCCGCTGGAGGTCACCCCCGGTATGACAGCCGAACTGACCGAGGGCGAGCTTGCCGCCAATGCCGCACAGGCAGGGCAAAATGCCGCAGACAGTGATACACCCCTGCTCGCGCGGCAGGAGGCCGACTCCCCTGCCGAAACGCCGCAAAGCGTCCCGCTTTTGTGGGTGCTGCCTACGGTTTTGCTGCTGCTCGTCTTGGGCTTGGCACTTCTGCGCCGTGCAAGGCGCACACCTTTGCAGACCGTACAGGCAGAATTTTGTGCGCTCCATCGCAAGATGCGGCGCTGCGGGCTGGCGGCGGAGGTGTCCTCTGACGAAGCGGCATTTGCGGAATTTCTGCAAACGCATTGCCCGCAGACGGACCGCGAAACCGTGCAGCACCTGCTGGATGCCGTACAGGCGGCACAGTTTGCGCCCGATCCATGCACCGCCGAAACCGCGCAGGAGATACAGACCCTGTGCCGTAAATTACGCAAAAAACTGTGCAGACGAACGGTGTGAGGGCTGTGCAAGGGGAATCTTTACGCAAGAAATAATTGACGATTCGGCAAAAAACGATTATGATAATAGTAAATACATATCGGAGATGAGAAACCATGCCACCTTTGCCGAAGAACGACAAGCCGATCGATATCACGCAAATCGCGCAGGCGCTTGGCGTATCCAAGACAACCGTATCCCGTGCCATATCCGGCAACGGGCGCATCAGCGCAGCAACCCGCCAACGCGTGCTGGACTATGTAAAAGAGCATAACTATACCCCCAGTATGATGGCGCGCGGGCTGGTGAAGCGCTGCTCCTACAATATTTCGCTGGTGATTTCCACGCAATTTTCCGACTTTGAGCTGCCCTTTTTGCGCAAGGTGATGCGGTCTGTCTATCAGGTTGCCGGGGATTCCGACTACGATGTCCTGCTGACGCTGGTGGGCGAAAACGAAACCCGTCCTGTGGAACGACTGCTGGATAACCGCAAAATCGATGGTCTGATCTTGACCCGCACACTGGAGCGTGACCCCTTGATCCCGCTGCTGAAGGCGCGCAAGGTGCCGTTTGTCGCCATCGGTCAGCCGGAGGACGATCAGGTACTTTCCGTTGACCATGACCAGGTGGGCGGCTGCCGTGAGATGACCAGTCTGCTGCTGATGAAGGGCATGAAGCATATCGCGCTGCTGGGCGGCAGTATGCTGTACACCGTCAACCAATCCCGATTGGAGGGCTTCCGGCAGGCTTATGTCAAGATGGGGCAAAAAATTGACGAAAACCTGCTGTTTTTGGAGCTGGAAAGCGACGATTTGCGCATGGAGGCTGTGCAGCAGGCTGTAGAGCGCGGGGCGGATTGCATCCTGTGCATGGACGAACGGCTGGCACAGCTGACGCTGAATATGCTCAAGCAGCTGAACCTGCGCGTGCCGCAGGATATCCGGCTGGCGTCGCTGTATGATAATGAGAATCTGGTCAATACCGTGCCGCCCATCTCCGCCGTGCAGTTTAATGCGGATATCCTTGGCTTAAAAGCAACGCAGCAGCTGCTATGCGCCTTGCAGGGGCAGCCTGTTGAAACCCGCATGGAGTTGGGTTACCAGGTAAGCCTGCGGGAATCGACGCAGACGTGAAATCCGAGCGCACACCGAAGGGTGTGCGCTTTTTTGTATGACCCATCAAACCGTGTACATTTTCAGGAAAATGTACAAAACGGGGCAAAATAAAACAAAAAGTCCCGAATTGCAGATACAAGCAATTCGGGACTTGATAGGATTTATAGAAGAACCTTAACTGTCAGGTCTTTCCAATTCCCCGGCCAAAGTACGTAACCACGCGAATTTCGATAGGCGCGAGCCTGTTCGCAATTCAACTTAATGGTTATACTCACTGGCAAATCAGCCGCGAGGCGACTTGATGGCTGCCTGTGCGGCGGCCAGGCGGGCAATGGGAACACGGTAGGGAGAGCAGCTGACGTAGTCCAGGCCAACGTTGTGGCAGAACTCGACACTGCTGGGATCGCCGCCGTGCTCGCCGCAGATGCCCAGACCCAGGTTCGGGTTGGTCGCGCGGCCATCGTGGGCAGCCATCTTGACCAGCTTGCCAACGCCGATCTGATCCAGATGCTGGA
>ERZ1034917.1697-NODE-1697-length-12489-cov-3.361348_pt1 | contig 12489 bp, 7 predicted proteins | sample MGYA00520605_ERZ1034917 | MGnify/ENA primary metagenome ERZ1034917 (study PRJEB33766, sample SAMN09781784) | gut metagenome | biome: gut microbiome | host: Homo sapiens | place: Madagascar | study: EMG produced TPA metagenomics assembly of the PRJNA485056 data... | reverse complement strand
TAAGATAAGGAAAAAAAATGGCTTTAACTATTGTATTATATGCAGCGGTGATTCTGGTTTCACTGTTGTTGATTGGATTAGTTTTGGTGCAGCCATCAAAGAGTGGTGGCTTAGGGGCGACCTTTGGCGGAATTGGCGAATCTGTTTTTGGCGCCCAGGCTGGAAGCCATCTGACGAAGTTAACGGTGATTATGACGACAATTTTCTTTGTGTTGACGTTGACATTGGCGGTGATGCTCAGTTATAATAAGTCGTCAGAGACGGTTTCAGATGTTACCGAGAAACTGATGGAGATGCAGAGTCAGGAGTCTGCGACAGAGGGAACGGAACAGACAACCAGCAGTGAAACGGTTCAAAATGTGCCGGAGACACCGGCTGAAACGGCTGTAAATTAAAAAAAAACGTGTTTTTTTGCATTTGAATGCTTGTTTGCAGCTTTTTTTTGTTTACAAACTGAAAAACGCGTGATATACTAAACAAGCAGATTTCCTGTCGTGAGACGGAAAATATATGGATAGAGAAAGTGCGAAAGCACTGCAATGAAATGTGGGCGCGGATAAGAAAGAATTCGTTTCCGCGGGTTGCGGTCCCAAGAAGGACTCGTATGAGCTGATCAATATGATGAGTGAGAACATACAAATAAGACTTTGAAATGGCTAAGGAAAACACAATTTTAGTAATTGACGTTGGCGGGAACAGCCTGAAAATGGCGGAGTTTCTGGTGCCAGTTTCAGGCGGCCTGGTATTAAAAGACTATGCGATTGGCGAATACGCTGACAGCCTTGGGGATACGGACTTTCTTGACCGTTTCCTGACAGCTTATCGAACGATGCTCGCGGAGCATAAATTTGTATCCAAACGTGTTCGGGTCTCTATTTCGGGCCAGCATGCTTTTTCTCGTTTGTGTAAATTGCCTGCGTTGATGGAAAAACAGCAGTCGCAGGTGCAGCAGATTATTGAATTTGAAGCAAAACAGACAGTCCCGTATCCTTTGAATGAGGTGGTGTGGGATTATCAGTTGTTACATCATGTTGTGGAATCCGGTGCCGAAGATCAGCCCCCGGAAAATGAATTGGAAGCTCTTTTCGTTGCGGTAAAATCGGATTTGATCAGCGGGATAGCTGATGTGATTCAGGATTCCGGCAAAGATATTGTTTCGATTGAAGTTGCACCGACAGCGATTTACAACGCTGCACGCGGGATTGAAGTGGGAATGAACGGTTGCGATATGTTGTTAAATATCGGTGGCCGTTGTTCAACATTAATCTTTGCTGACGGCAACCGCGTGTATATGCGGAGCATTCCGATTGCGGGTGATACGATCACTCAGCAGATTGCAAAAGAATTTGATATCAGTTTTGCAGATGCGGAAACGTTGAAACGTCGTCATTGCTTTATTGCTCTGGGGGGCGCATACGAAGAGCCGGATTCAGAAACTGCGGCGACAATTTCCAAGATTGCGCGTAACGTAATGACTCGGTTGCACGGGGAAATTAACCGCTCCATTAATCAATGGCGCCAGTCTTCAAACGGCAGTCGCCCGGTACGCATGCTTCTTTCCGGCGGCAGTTCGATTATTCCCTATGCTCCACATTTTTTCTGTGAAAAACTGAATGTTCCGGTTGAATATTTGAATGTATTCCCGGTTGTTGGCATCAGTGATGATGTCGATAAAGAAGCATTAACCCATTATGCTCCGATGTTTCCTGAATTGATTGGTTTGGGCTTGCGGGAAGTGGCTGACTGCCCGATTCAGATTACACTGATGCCGGCGGCAATTCTTCGTCATGAAGCACTGCAGAAAAAGAAGCCTTACCTTTACGTTTCGGCGGTTGTTACGATTCTGTTGCTGGTAGTCTTTATTTTCATTATTGGTGAACGTACCAATTACGATATGAAGCGTATTGAGATGACGAAGGGGAAAGTTGATGAAACACAAAACCGGGTTGATCGAGTTGGCAAAGCATTGAATGCCTTCAAGACTGCTGACGGTAATTTTAATACAGCCAAGGACATTCTCCGGAAACGGGGGCAGTGGTTTGAAATTCTCAATGCAATTCAGAAGGCGCTGCCGGATCAGATGTGGCTGACTGCAATTGTGGGAGAGCCGGAAACACAGACTGTTGCAAACGTAAGTGGAGGACCAATGATGGGGCCGGTTGAAGATAGTGGAGGCAGTGCAGCGTCTGCTGGAGATGCTGAACTTCCGGAAATTACCCAGGTAGTCATGTATGGTCACTATGTTCGTTTCGGGGATGAATTATTGGAACAGGAATTTCGCAGCCGTTTGGCAGAGTCGCCCCTTTTTGATGTTGAAAACGGGTTTACATACGATTTGATTAAGAAACAAAATGAAGATAATTTGAATATTACTTCGTTTATTTTCCGAGTAGAGTTAATCAATCCACTCCAGCAGTGAAGGTGAGAATAATGAATAAACTGATCAAAAAGAATTTTCTGTTTTTTATGTTTCTTTTCGCTTCTGGTGTGGCTTCTATCGTATTGATTGTTGTTGCATTAATGAAGCATTCTGCGTATGAAGAGAACTATGCAAATCTTGAAAATTTGAAAAACAAAATTCAGTCGCTGACGAGTCAGAAACCTTCTCCGTCGCAGCAGAATGTTGATCTTATTAATGAAGATACTGCGGAGATGCAGGCGTTGGCAAAAGAGATGGAATTACATTTCGGACATCCTTATGCTCCAGCGCTGCAGGCTTTTGTAGATGTTTTGAATGAAAATATGACAACCGCAAAACCGCCGGTGTCATCGGATGGAGATGCTGATAGTGAGACAGCAACCGAAGGCACGGGAGAGCCGATCGAGCCTTTCAAGATTACAGTTGCTGATTTAATGCGGGAATTTCGAACATTTTGGCAGGTTGAACGGGATAAAGGGAATCAACCTGTTCAGATTTTGCCGATGTTCAAAATGACGCAAGGTTGGGGGCAGGTCGATGCCAATGGAGATACGGTTAAGGTTTTCTGGGATAATGAAACTTGGGATCGCGCGCTTCAGGCTTTCGGAGATGCTGCGTCGAAAATTTCTTTTGAGGAAGTCGGACAGAAAAATATTGAAGCGATTTTCATGATGTCTATGGGAATTGCCCGTACCTTTGATAGTGGTGACAGTGGTTTTCCTTTTTTTGAAAAGGAATATCGTACGCGTCTGGCAAGTTTGTGCAATGAGAAAAATATTGGACTTTCGTCCGGTGGTGAAACTTTTAAAGTAGATGTGTATACCCCAAAAAGCCAGGGTAATGTAATGTCTATGGCACAGATGATGGCCATGGGCGTAAATGTTCGCGAGATGATGGAAAACGCGGCGGCAGGTGAAGATACGAAAAAAACCAACGAAACAGAACAGCAAGCGTACGATGCGCGTTCCTGGGAAGTTATTGGTGATATGGTAAGACGGATTGCAGACAGCGGTATTGATTCTATTGACGATTTTGCGGCGACAACGCGCGAAGGAATTGAAGATAGTGGCTATCGTTATCTGCGGTTTCAGTTTGAAGTAACCGGCCATTTGGAGAGTATTCGCAAGGTTTGCGATATCCTGAATGATGCGTGGAAAGACAACCGCGTGTATATTATTCGACTGATGAATTTGGAAAAACTTGATGACGGTGCTCAGGGGATAATCGATGCAGCTCAGAAACTTCGTGAACAGGCTTTAAATGAGGCATCGTCATCCACGGCTGGTTATGGTTATGGTTATGGATACAATGATTATTCCATGAACCGAGCCAACAACCCAGTGATGATAATGGGTAGTGGGATTGCCGTGAATCGTACTGAAGGAAATGGCAATTCAAATATTAATCCCAATTCGGTTCCCGGACAGAGGTTGAAGGCCAGATCCAGCCAGGGGAATGCTAATAGTGCAATGGCGATGATGATGGGGGGGATGAGCAGCGGAGTCGGTTCCGGTAATAGACGTCAAGGCGTACAACAGTATCTCTGGGATGAACGTGTTTCTTACTGGCAGTCTCTGTTGGAGCCGGATCATAGCGAAGATTCTATTGCCTACTATGCCCGCAAAAATTATGGGATGCCGATTATTGGTGGGAACATGCGTATGCGTGCAATGTTTGTTGTTCAGTATGTCTGTTTTGAAGACGGCGAGATGTTGAAATAAATAGTGTAGGAGATTGAATCTTGAAATTCTTGAAAAAACATTTTGAAAAGATGATACTAGCTTTATTGCTGATCATCTTCGCTGTTGCTTTGATTTATCTCTACAACATTATCGAAGCTGCCGGAAACATTACAGAAAGAGATCTGCAGATTCCTCAACCGGTCAATGACTATGAGTCGGTCAATGTTAAGGATGATGAAAATTATGCGATTACTATGTGGATGACGAAGCCGGCAATCTGGCAATTATCGGAGCCACGCAATACGTCAGATAAAATGGCGGGGGAATACAGTGATTTGTTAAAACCGCCAGTAATGGCGCGTTGCCCACATTGCCACCAGTTTATTCCTTTGGTTTTGTTTTTGAATGGTGAGAAATGTATTTTCTGCACAGAGCAGGAACCGCTTGTAAAGCCGACGCGTGATTACAGCGATCTTGACATTGCGATTGGAGCGGATACGGATGGAGATGGATTGCCGAACGCCTTTGAAATTCGCAATACCATGAATCCCAATGATTACACTGACGGGATAGCAGACTTTGATGGAGATTCATTTTCTAACAGTTACGAATACATGATGAAGACGGATATGAAAGATCCGAAGTCGCATCCGCCGTTTTGGAAGCGACTCTACGTCACTGGCATGAAGAAATCTCCGTTGGGGGTTTTTCTGGTCAGTGTGATGACAGGTGCAGAAGCAGAAGCTGAGCTTCGCGTTGGTGGTCGAACCAGCCGGTTTAAAATTGGGCAGGAACTGAGAGCCCGTGGCAAAAAATACCAGGTTTCCAGTATTGAAAGCGAAACCGATGAAATGGGGCAAGCGGTAGGCAAGGTCGTTTTGGTAAGTGAAGATGGCAGCGAGGCGATTGTCAGAGAAGGTGCTGAAGCGAGCATTGAAAGCAAGACTGAAGTGATGATTGCAGACAGCAGCAATTTAATTCCTCCTAGGGCATATAAAGTTAATGACAATATTACGTTGGGTCGTTCCCGCAGGTCGAATGTGCGTGGAGAAAAAACGGATGAAGCCACTTATGTTATCAAATCAATTGATGCGAAAAATCTTCGTGTCGTATTAGAAGATAAAGCAAATCCGCAAGACTTCATTTCTATTAGTCGTACTTGTGAGATTCCGGAGCGTTTCTGGTTGAATAATTTCCAGTATTATCAGAACCGATCCAATATGTCGATGGATCCTATGCAGCAGATGATGCGGGGGATGGGCATGGGAATGATGAGATAATCAGGTGGGTATGTGTACCGGAGTTGCGTGGGGTAGCTCTGTTACAATTAAGATAAAGTATTTATTGTCGAGAAACATTAACTATAAGGTAAAAGAGCATGAAAGGACTGGGCATATTGGGGGCACCGAGTAGATCCTGTTCGTTTTGGCTGGCGTGTTATTTGACTGCAGGCGGTTGTATTGCTGCTGAAGTGAACGCCGACATTCGTGATGTCGTCGATCAGGCTAAAGAAGCGCGAAGCCAGGAGATCGCAGCGGCGGATGAAGTTTTCGCAAAAGCGGAAGAACAGTTCAAGGCTGGTGAATATTCTAAGGCAGATGCACTGTTCCGAGAAGCTATCGGAATGATTAACGCTTTGCAGGGAGCGTTGGCAGAGCATCGTCAACAGGAGTATTTGCAACGGCAGGATGAGCTTAAGCGCGTTTGGTCGGATTCTGTTATGGAAGAAGCGAAACGGCTTGCGTCTGAAGATAAATTTGTAGAAGCGATCAATCAGGCGAATTATGCGGTATCCATCGATGACAGAAAGCGTGATAGCGTCCAGGAATTTGTGACTGAATGTCGGGCACAGCAGCAGTCGCAGGCGTTTACAGCAGCTACAACGTTAGAAGCTGCTGACCCTGCGTATGAAGCTGATCGTAAGGAAATAGATGCACTTTTCCGTCAAGCAATGACCTGTTATCAGCTTAAGCAGTATGATAAAGCACGGGAAATGTTTGAAAAGATTTATTCTTACGATCCTTATTATGCTCCTGCGATCGAAGTGATGAGCCGAATGGCGAATGAACTTTATACAGCCGGTCTCCTCCGCCATAAAGCAGAAGCCTATAATATGATGGCGATGAACAGTTGGGAATGGGTTGTTGAAACTCTTCCAGGTGCTGTTACAGCGAAAGATATGGCGGAGAAAGCGATTGTCAAAGAGGCTTCGGACGTAGCGATGATGCGACGTCTTGACAGTATCATTTTTGATAACCTCGAGTTTGATGGTGAAAGCCCCTATGCTGTTATCAGTTCACTTTCGCGTTTGAGTAAGAGTGCTGACCCGGAAGGTGTCGGTGTTGATATTGTTCCTGCATTTTCTGAGTCGCTGAATGAAGAACTGGCAAAGTTTACGATGTCAGTCCGTAATCTTTCTTTGCTGGATGCCATCCGGTATTTGTGCCATAATACAGGGTTGAAGTTTAAAATTGAAGGGGATAGCGTTGTCATTGGTGACAATATTTCTGAAATGAAAATGCAATACTTCCCGATTCGGACTTCAATTATCAATGATATTGCTGAGGCAATGACTCCGTATGGTTACGGTGGGCCGAAAAACGTTGGCATTTTTGGCGGAATTTTCGGTCCTAATCCCGATACGTTGATACGCAGTAATTATAACATGCTTGCTGGTAATAACACTGCGTTTCTGGGGTCAACCGGTAATATGGGAGGAACCCAGGGCGGAGCCATGGGTGGCATGGGCATGGGTGCTATGCGTGGCAATACCATGGGTGGCATGGGCATGGGTGCTATGCGTGGCAATACTATGGGTGGCATGGGCGGCATGGGCGGCATGGGCGGCATGACCGGCATGACCGGAATGGGTGTCGGTGCTTCGCGTGGCGGCATGGGCGGCTTGGGCGGCATGACTGGAATGGGTGGAGGTAATGGAGCTTCGTCTGGCAGTATGCCGGGCTTGGGTAATTTGACTGCTGTTTCTGGCAATACTATGGGTGGAGCTGGTGGCGGTATGGGCGGTATGAGCGGTATGACTGGAGCCGGTGGTGGCGGTGGTTATATCGGTGGTGGTCTTTTCGGTGTCGGTTTTACACGATTTAACGGTGGAGGTACCGGTTCAGATACTGGTAATTGGGGCGGTGCTGATGATGGCAGTAATTCTGGCTCTTCCTCGAGTTCCAGTACGGGATCCCGGTCTAATTCAAGTTCCCGCAGCGGGAGTTCCCGGTCGAATTATGCCCGTGAAAATGCAGTTGGTAATTTTGCTATTCCTTATGCGGATAGTGGTTCTTCCAGTAGTAGCAGTTCCAGTAAGAAGAGCAGTAGTTCTTCTTCTTCTTCTTCCTCCAGCGATAATGGTAGTGACAGTAGCAGCGATAGTGACAGCGATACTGAATCAACTTTTGAAGGCGGAGAACAGGTTTGGCGTCGTGATGTGAGTCCCGAGGCCTTACAGGCATATTTCTTGGCCCGCGGTATTGAGTTTCCTTTTGGATCTGCCATCAATTTCAGTCGCCGCACAAATGAATTGATTGTCACGAATACTGTTGAAAATCTGGCGAAAATGGACGATCTGCTGCGGCAGTTGGATGCAATTGAAATTCCAATGGTTCACATTGAAGCGAAGCTTGTTGAATTGTCACAAGACGATATTAACGAATTGGGATTTGAATGGACATTCAGTGCTGGCAACCAGGTATCCGGAGATGGAACAACATCATCTGAGAACTATTGGTCGATTCCAACCAATAATGACCCGTTACGTTATTATGGTACCGATAGCATGAGTGATACCAGTAGTTCCTATCAATTGATTAACGGATTGAAGATTTTCCCGAATTTTGGCGAGTCACTTTTTAGCAGTGAGGACAATGTTAATTTATCCCTTTCTGTGAGTGCTGTTACGCAGAACAATCGTTCTGAAATTCTTTCTTCGCCAAATCTGATGACAGTTAGTGGAGATTATGCTGCATTGGAAATTGTCAATACTGAGTATTATCCTGAAGATTGGGAAGAACCGGAAATTGACAGCGATGATGGCGGTGGAGTTGATGTGACTTTGCCTGAAGCGGATTATACCAATTATGATTTTGGTATCAAATTTTATATCAAACCGGTAGTCAATCCTGATAATTACACAATATCGCTATATTTGCGCCCGAGTGTGGTGCAATATGCTGGTGATACAACTTATCCCTATCGTATTGAGTCAGGTATCTACGTTCCTGGCGATGGGACAACAGGTACACTGCAACCGATTTATAAACGTGAGTCATATGTAACAATGCCGCGTTTTACCATTCGTGAAATGGAAGCAAACGTCCGGTTGTATGACGGAGAGACGCTTGTTCTTGGCGGCATTACGGACAATCGCACATACGAACGTTTTGACAAATGGCCGGTTTTAGGGGAAATTCCTTTACTTGGCCGTCTGTTCCAGAGTCGTTTGCACTCGGAAGAACGTCGTAATTTCTTAGTGTTTGTTACCGCCCGGTTGGTAAATTCCGATGGGATGCCGGTGCGTCGTAATGTTCAACCCGGTTTGCCGGATCTTTATCGTTAACACTTAGCAGCCGGAGGATCATATGTTTATCAAGTTGAATAAAAATTATTTGAAAATATCAGCTCTTTCCTGCTGCTGTGCAGCGTTGTTTACCCCAGCGACAGGTGAGGAAGCCGCTGATGCAGACGTGGTTCGTGATATTACAAAGAATATTGCGGTAACGACGGTTGAACGGGATCAAATGCGAGCAGAAGCAAGCAGATTTCTTGAAGAAGGTAACCTTGCTTACAGTAAAGGACGCTTTGAAGAAGCTGTTAATGCGTATTTGAGTGCGCGTGATATTTTCCAGACACTTGCTGCCAACGGCAATGAGTTTTTTACCAAAGAATTGGAAGATTGCCGCAAGCGAATCAGCGAATGTTATTACTATTGGGCCGCTACGATTGCTGACGAAGCAGAGAAGCTCTCTTCTCAAGAACGTTATGATGAAGCGATTGCCCTTTGTGAAAAGGCAAAGGAAGTGTCTCCAGCTCAGGCGGAAGTAATGGATGCGCGCATTGAAGTCATTAAGTTGCAAAAGGAAGCAACGGCTCGTCGCAATGAATTTACCCCGGAGTCCATGGGATATGATCCTAAAGCGATGGAATACTCAATCGCCGTTCTGATGAAACAGGGGGATCGTCTTTTCTATGCCGAGCAGTATGATAAAGCGCGGGACAAATATGAAGAAGTTCTTCGTTTGGATCCGACAAACAGTAATGCTGCCCATGGCGTGATTGCCTGCAGTGTGCGTTCTTCCCGTGTGGCGAAAGAACGTGCGTTGAATACTCATAACATGGCTATGGCTGGGGCTGCATGGAATATTGTGATTCCTTTGCATCCGGAAGGGGAGTTTGAGCGGACGGATTTGATCCAAACGCCGATCAGCAAATCTGTTGGTGACAATGTTGATTTGCAGACTCGTCTGGAAGAAATTATCATTCCGGAAATTAATTTTGAAGGAATTGAATTGCAGACAGCTCTTCAGGATATCATGAAAGCGAGTATCCAGAATGATCCGGCAGAGGTTGGAGTAAACATTCAGCTTTTCTTCGATCCTTATCGCTATCATCAAGAAATGTTGATGTTGGAAGCTCAAGCTCAGAATTATTTGCCCGGTATGGAAAACCGCAATACTATGTATGGTGGTGGTATGATGGGCGGTATGGGAATGGCTGGGAATCCGGTGATGCGCAATAACAATCCGATGGCGAACAATCCGGTGATGCGCAATAACAATCCGATGGCGAACAATCCGGTGATGCGAGGTAATAATAATCCTTACAGTAATAATCCGTATGCAGATCCATACGGTTACGAAATGGGTTATGATGAAATGGAAGAAATTGCCCCTCCAACGGTTAATTTACAGTTGACCAATAAGTCAGTGGGATACATCCTTGATGCCTTGTGTAAACAACTCAAATTGAAGAAGCGTGTTGAGCGCAATGCGGTTTTGATTTCTTCTTCGGATTATGCACTTGACAGTATGGAGACACAAATTTTCCCATTGGATCGAGATGTTTTGATTTCTTTAGGGGATGGTGAAGTTCCGGCTGCGCTGGGTGCATTTTTCTACGGATATGGAGTTGAGTTTCCGATGGGATCACGTATTGTTTACGATCAGCGGATCAGCCGTTTAATTGTGACCAATACTCGTGAAAATTTGGACAAACTTGAAGATATTATTTTAAATCAGTTCCAGGTACGTGAACCATTGGTTGAGATCCAAACCAAGATCTTGGAAATCACGCAAAATGACCTTCAGGAGTTGGCTTTCAACTATTCGCTTTCCAATAATCCCAATAACGACACCATGGGAACGGATGGCAAATTTGAGTTGGGGCAGGCTGCAACGGCGATGAGTAATTATGGAACGGATTCCCAAGATAATATTTTCAGCTATAATCGCAATGTAAATGGGTTTGATTTCAGTTTTTCGTTGCATGCGTTAGATCAGGCTGATTCCCAGGATATGCTTTATTCTCCGCGAGTAACGACACTAAACGGACAGCCAGTCAGCATCCGGATGGTTGAGCAAATGTATCTGGCTGATGACTACGAAGCCGGTGAATGGACTTTGGATAGCAGCGAAAGCTACGGTTCTGATAATTATCAGTACACTTATATGAGTCCATTCCCAGAATTTGATGATTATACGGAATACGGCATTACATTTGTTGTTACGCCGGAAGTGGACTTGCGCCGCCGTGAAATTTCTTTGCGGGTAAACCCGACTATTCGTACATTCCTTGGCTGGACTGTTTACAATTATGCGAATATTGATGATTCCGGTACAACGCCAAGTATCTTCAGCGACAACCAGGACTATTATAAATTTGAACGTTCTGCAATTCGTACTACTGACTCTCTGGTAACAGTTAAAGATGGAGAAACGGTTGCGATGGGCGGATTGATTACGGATCGTGTCAATTCTTTTGACGACAAGGTTCCTGTGCTGGGTGATATTCCATTGATTGGACGTGCCTTTACCTCGAAGGGAACGAAGGCAGAAAAGGCTAACTTGGTGATTTTCATTACCTGTAAGCTTGTCAATCCTGATGGTACGCGCTTTTTCCAGGATGATGTTCGTAATACCGGAGTTCCAGCGTTTGAACGCTACGAATAATTTCTGTATTACAATTAACCTCCGGGAGCTCCGGAGGTTTTTTTTTATTTATAAAAAGTTTAAAGTTAGATTTTTTATGAAAAGTTTTTTGTGTAGTTAAAACAGCTATGCGAAAGTAAATCAACCCAAACAGGTAAGAGAAGCGGCGAAACAATTAAAAGCTTCCGTGTTCGAGGTTTTCAGGATATTAGACGGAACATATTAACTCTGATGTTGAACTGTAAAAAACGGTTTGAATTTTGCGACTACCTTGGCCACTGCGGGGCATGAATGGAAAAAGGCTTCTTTTTATCATGGAACAACTGGCCGTCTTATTCCGGTTGAGACGGGCATGAATGGAAAAAGGCTTCTTTTTATCGCTTTTTCTGATTGAAAAGACGTTTGCCAAGTTCAAACAATTTTAGCAGTTCCAAATCTGAGACGATCATTTTTCGTTTTATGTTCCGAAGAACCCTGTTCCTGGAAAGTGTTCAGTCGTTTCGTTGCTTTTTTTGATCGCTTAACTGATTGGCTTTTGCATAACCTCTTTGGCTGCGCAAAACTTTTTTCCGATCTGTTCGTAAGTTTTCCGCATTTAATCCGTTTTTATGCGCGGATTTTACCGGACATTTACGCAATCGACCGACCGTAAAGTCGGGTATCTCAGGGATCACGCATAGCTTTTTCATGTACGGTGCTGTCGACATTTATACGGGGAAGTTCCGATTTTTTGATGAGCCCTCCACATAGTTCCGTTTTCAGACGTTCGTTAGACATTTTCGTCGCTCCGTGACAAGTTTTGGGTGTCAGCGCAACATTGTCGACGGGTCACTCGGATATTCATTTAAAATAAATTCCACCGAAAAAAATGCTTCCAGCAAAGATTTTCAAGCGATTCATTAAGAACAGCTTTGTCGCTCACGCTGCTGACGTATTTGAGATCATGCATCGCTACCATCAAACGAACTGGGCGAGAGGGACGACCGTTATTTGCGCAAAAGCTTGCCGCCAAGTCGTTTTCAAAACTTTGTCAGTCAATTTCAGCGGCAACTTTTACCATTACATGACGGGTGGGATAATATCACACAACAAAGGCTTGAACAAATCGCTTTGCGTCGTGCCCTCACTCACCCGAGCACAAGACGGCGTTTGCACTGGCCGAACTTTCCCTCAGTTGCATTTCGCGCGGAATTATCGGTCAGTTGCTGTTTCAAAATATCAAAATCAACCACTT
>ERZ1034917.1695-NODE-1695-length-12504-cov-196.414893_pt1 | contig 12504 bp, 17 predicted proteins | sample MGYA00520605_ERZ1034917 | MGnify/ENA primary metagenome ERZ1034917 (study PRJEB33766, sample SAMN09781784) | gut metagenome | biome: gut microbiome | host: Homo sapiens | place: Madagascar | study: EMG produced TPA metagenomics assembly of the PRJNA485056 data... | reverse complement strand
TGCGGCATAGGTGCCCCGTAAGGGGAGACCACAGCGAGTGACGGGGACTTTCCCTGAAGCGCTAAAGCAGGGCAGGACTGCAATGCCGTATCATCCCGGCCAGCGGGCGAGGAAGCGTAAAAAGCTAAGTATCAGGCGGCTGGTATAATTGCCAAGTTCCTGATGGCTGGTAGGAAGACACAGCGCAGCCGGGAACCGATAAAAAAGATCTTGCGTACCATGTTTGGCTCGGGGAGAGCCGGACACGCAAGATGTGTATGCCCTTCGGGGCGGGTAAAGTCTGCTATGTAAGGCCAAGGGGCGGGGGCTGGTAGCAAATAAAAGCGGCGAGGTGGTGACAATGGCTGCGCGTCTGACAGACCGGCAGAAAAAGAAAATACTGGCGGACTATGTACAGACGAACAACTATTGCGCCACAGCGAAAATCAACGGCGTGTCCGCAACGACGGTCAAGAACCTTGTGCGGGCAAATGCCGACATTGTGAAAAAGTGCGAGCAAAAAAAAGAAGAGAACACCGCCGATGTGATGGAGTACATGAACGACCACAAAGACCTTGTGTGTTCGTTCATCGGCAAGGGACTTGAAATGCTCAACGACCCGGAAAAGCTGGCGGCGGCAAATCTCAGCCAGATTACAACGGCGATGGGGACGCTAATCGACAAGTGGGCGATGATTGGCGGCAGCCCTGCTGACACGGTGAGGGAAGACGCGCTTAGTCAGAGCCTGCGCGAGATGGCAAAGGAGCTTGAGAGCGATGATTAGCCCAAAGCAAGCAAAAATCCTCGCTTTTTCCTATTCCAAATATGACGCGCTGATCTGCGACGGCGCTGTGCGTTCCGGCAAGACCTCCATCATGATGTGGGCGTTCGTCCGCTGGGCGATGGAGAATTTCAGCGGTCAGCGCTTCGGCGTGTGTGGCCGCACGGTTGACAGTTGCACCAAGAACATCATAGTGCCGTTCACGGCGATGAGTTTGGCAAAGGAACGCTATATCATTCGTTGGCGGCGCGGTGACAAGGTCATGGAAGTGCGGCGCGGCGCCGTGACGAATTACTTTGAGGTGTTCGGCGGAAAGGACGAGGCAAGCTATACGCTGATACAGGGACGCACGCTGGCGGGTGTTCTGCTGGACGAAGTGGTGCTTATGCCACGGTCGTTTGTGGAACAGGCCTTGACCCGCTGCTCCGTTGATGGCGCAAAGCTGTGGTTTTCCTGCAACCCGGGAAGCCCGCAGCACTGGTTTTATACAGAGTGGATACAGAGGAACAAAGAGCGGAACGCGCTGTATCTGCATTTTGAAATGACGGACAACCCCGGCTTATCTCAAAAGACGCTGGAACGCTATCAGGCAATGTTTTCCGGCGTGTTCTACGACCGATACATTCGCGGTTTGTGGGTGGTGGCCGAGGGGCTGATCTATCCCATGTTTGACGAAAGCTGTATTGTGGACGAGCTGCCGGGAAAGGGAGAATGCTATGTGTCCTGCGACTACGGCACGCTTAACCCATTTTCCGCAGGGCTGTGGCGCTGGGACGGCAAGACGGCCACGCGCATCCGCGAGTATTACTATTCCGGGCGTGAGAACCAAAAGAACAAGACGGACGAGGAATACGCCGACGAAATTAAAAAGCTCATCGGCGAGGCGGACGTCAAAAGTATCATCGTTGACCCGTCTGCCGCCTCGTTTATCGAGGTTTTGCGGCGGCGCGGCTACATGGTACGAAAGGCCAACAACGACGTAACCAACGGCATTATGACTACGGCGCGGTTTTTGCAGGACGGCGTAATCAAGATACACCGAGATTGCAAAGACTGCATCCGCGAGTTTGGTTTATATCGGTGGGATGAAAAATCCGCCGATGACAGGCCAATCAAAGAAAACGACCACGCAATGGATGAAACGCGGTATTTTGCTTATACGGTCCTGAAGAACAAGGCGTATCGGCGCGATTATACCCCCATTTGGAACAGATAGGACGGTGAGCGGCTATCAAAACATATAACGACCTTGTGGCGGTCGGTGACAACGAGCAGGCGCGCATTGAGTTTGTTCGCAGCACGATCAATGAGCACCGCGAGAGCGCGGCGTATAAGACGGCGGTGGATGCGGAGGCGTACTATGACGGCTTGAATCCGACTATTAACCGCTATGAGAAGATTATCTATGATATGCAGGGGCGCAGCCACACGGATATGTGGACGGCAAACCATAAGCTGGCCAGCCGGTTCTTTGGTCTGGCGGTAGATCAGGAGGTTTCGTATCTGCTGGGAAACGGCGTGACCTTTGCGGAGAAGGAAACACCAAACAAGCTATGCCCGGACTTCGACCAGGAAGTCATGGATGCAGCGCGTGAGGCGAAAATCGCGGGTGTGTCCTTTGGCTTTTGGGATTTGACGCATTTGCGCGTGTTCTCCCTGCTTGAGTTCGTCCCCCTCTATGATGAAGAGGACGGGGCACTGAAAGCCGGTATTCGTTTCTGGCAGGTGGCGCAGGATAAGCCGTTGAGAGCGACGCTGTACGAGATTGACGGCTTTACCGAGTATTTCCGGCCAAAAAACAAGAGCATGGAAGTAATGCAGCCGAAGCGCAGCTATAAGCTGATCGAGCGCAAGGCCGAAGTCGGCGGGACAGAGATTTACGACGGCGGGAACTATCCGAGTTTTCCCATCGTGCCGCTGAAAAACAACAAGCGGTGTCTCTCCGAGATCGTCGGCAAGCGCAACACCATTGATGCGCTGGATCTGGCGTCCTCTAATATGGTCAACAATGTGGACGAGGGCAACCTGATCTATTGGGTGCTTTCTAATTGCAACGGCATGGACGATCTGGACGACGCGAAATTTGTGGAGCGCTTGAAAACCACCCATGTCGCCCACGCCAATGGCGATGACGGCGCGAAGGTGGAGAGCAAGACTATCGAGGCGCCGTATGAGGGCACGAACAGCACCATTGATATGCTGAAAAAGAAGCTCTATGAAGATTTCCAGTGCTTTGACGCTGCGGCGGTATCCGCGGGCAACCAAACGGCAACGGCAATCAAGGCAAGCTATGTGCCGCTGGATTTGAAAACGGATAAGTTTGAATCCGAGGTCACGCGGTTTATCGTGGAAATCCTGCGTTTGGCAGGCATTGAGGATCAGCCGAGCTACACGCGCAATCAGATCATCAACAAGAGCGAGGAAACGCAGAACATCCTTTTGGGCGCGGCGTATTACGATGACGAGTACATCACAAAGAAGCTGTTGACGATCAATGGTGACATTGACCAGTACGAGGACATGGCAAAGCGGAAGGCAGCAGAAGAACTTGACCGGAGCTTTGAAGAACCGGACGCGCCGGGGGTGAACGGCGATGGCGACCAGTGATCTTGGGCATCAACTGACCGACAAGGAGCTTGCAAAGCTGGAACGGCGCATTGCGAAGCTGTACCGTGAGGCTGGGAAAGAGCTGCAAGCTACCATCGACGCATATTTTGAGCAATTCAAAAAGCGCGACGAGGAAATGAAGGCGCTGATCGGCACCGTGCAGAACGGTAAGGAATGGACGGAGGCCGACTATAAGCAATGGCGGCTGAACCAGATCGGGCGCGGGGAACGCTATCAGGCTATGCGGGACAAGGTGGCGCACCGCGTGACCGACGCAAACGCTGTGGCGGTGTCCTACACCAACGATGCAACGCCCGGTATCTACTCTCTCAACCGCAACTATTCGGCGTACACCATCGAGCAGGTCGCGGGCAGCGTCGGTTTTGATCTGTGGGACGAGCAGACGGTCAAGCGGCTTATGGTAGAGCAGCCGGACTTAATGCCGTATTACCCGCCGAAACGCGCCTTAAAGCGCGGGATAGACCTTGCGTATGGGAAAAAGCAAATCACGGCCAGCGTGACCAGCTCCATCTTGCAGGGCAAAAGCATCAAGCACATGGCGGATGACCTGCAAAAGCGCATTACCACCATGAGCCGCGATAGCGCTATCCGCACGGCCAGAACCGCCGTGACCGGCGCGCAGAACGCCGGACGCATGGACAGCTATGCGGCGGCGGAGAAGATGGGGATAAAGCTCAAAAAATGTTGGTTGGCTACGCTGGACGCGCGTACACGCCACTCTCATGCTATGCTTGACGGCGAACAAGTGGCGCAGGACAAGAAGTTTTCTAACGGCTGCCGTTTCCCCGGCGACCCGCAAGGCCCGCCGTGGGAGATATACAACTGCCGCTGTACGCTGATCGCCGCCGTGGAGGGCGTAGATACCTCTACTGCGCAGAGACGCGCCAGAAACGCCGATACAGGGCAAACAGAGGTTATCTCGGATATGCCCTATGCGGAATGGGAGCGGCAGAAACGCGGAGAGGGGTATTTGCAGGGATGAGCGTTACAATCCAAGACCACAGTGCGGAGGTTTCCGCTGAGATCAAGGCGGCGCTGCTGCGCGGGCTTGAAATATGCGGCCTAACGGCAGAGAACTATGCAAAAAAGCTATGTACCGTTGATACCGGGCTTTTGAAAAACAGTATTACGCACGCTTTAAGCGGCGGGCCTGCTGCAATCAGCACATACAGCGCAGATAAAGCAAAAGGGAACAAGCCCGTTCAGACCGGCGAATATTCCGGCTCCGCGCCGGAAGAAAGCAATCCTTCAAAGATGGCAATTTATATAGGCACGAATGTGGAATATGCCCCGTATGTTGAACTATCGACAGGAAAGCACACAGAGGGCGGCAGACCTACAAAGTGGATTTATAAGGACGATAAAGGAACGCACATGACAGGAGGACACCAGGCAAAGCCGTTTTTGAAACCCGCGGTTGCCGACCATGCGGGGCAGTATCGGGACATTCTGGAAAGCGAGCTGAAAAATGGATAACGAGACCATCAAGGCCATTGAAGCCATTATCAAGCGCGGCAACGATGCTGAAATACGCCGAAAAGGCGACGGGTACATTGTCTTAGAGGTCAAGAAAACAATCAAATACAGCACTTCCGCGTAATAGGGCGCGGGGAAGGGCAATAGGAGCCAACTGACTACGATTTGTAGCCGGTTGGCTCTTTTGTTTTAGGTAAAACCCGCGAGGTACAGCGGTTTTATACAATCTATCGCCGCGACGGACTGCGGACAAGGGAAAGGAAGATAGAACAATGGCACTTACACGAAAACTTTTGAAGGGTATGGGGCTTACCGATGAGCAGGTTGACACCATCATCGAGGCGCATACCGACACCGTGGACGGCTTGAAAGCTGATGTCAGCAAGTATAAGGCGGACGCGGAGAAGCTGCCCAGCGTCCAGAAGCAGTTGGACGATCTCAAGGCAGCGGGTGACGGCGGCTACAAGGAGAAGTACGAGAAGGAACACTCGGCCTTTGAAGCCTTTAAGACCGACATCACGGCAAAGGAGAGCAAGGCGGCAAAGGAAAAGGCCGTCCGGGCTTACTTTGAGAGCAAAAACATCACCGGCGCGAATTTGGACCTTGCTATGCGCGGCTGCGGCGAGGAAATGGCCGCATTGGAGCTGGACGGCGAGAAGATCAAGGACACCAAGAGCCTTGATGCGCTCGTAGACGGCACCTACAAGGGGCTGGTCTCCAACACGCAGCTCAAGGGCGCGAATCCCGCCAATCCCCCGGCGAATCCCCCTGCAAAGAATTATACGACCGCAGAGATCAAAAACATGAGCGCTGCGGAAATCAATGCGAATTGGGACAGCATCAAAGCGTCCCTGAATCAGAAAGGAGTTTAACACATGGCTGTTACCACTTTTATCCCCGAACTTTGGAGCGCACGTCTGCTCTACGCCCTTGAGAAGTCCCACGTTGCGACGAACCTCGTCAACCGCAACTATGAGGGCGTTATCGCCAATCAGGGCGATACCGTCCATATCAACAGCATCGGCGCGATCACGGTCAAGGATTATACCAAGAACACCGACATTGCCGCGCCCGATGCGCTGACCACCACCGACCAGACCCTCGTTATCGACCAGTGCAAGTATTTCAACTTCCAGGTCGATGATGTGGACAAGGTGCAGGCGGCGGGCGATCTGATCGACACCGCAATGGGGCGCGCCGCATACGCGCTGGCTGACACGTCTGATGCGTTCCTGCTCAAGACTATTGCCGCCGGAGCCGCTGCGGGCAACACCGTGGGCGCTGCGTCCGCTCCTGTCGCGCTGACCAAGGACAACGTATACGAGAATATCGTGAAGCTGCGCACGAAGCTGGACAAGGCAAATGTTCCTAACACTGGCCGCACTCTCGTTGTGCCGCCCGAGGTCTATGCGCTGCTGCTTCTGGACGACCGTTTTGCCAAGAGCACCGCGACTTCCGGTCAGGATGCGCTGCTCAACGGTCAGGTTGGCCGCGTGGCTGGCTTTACCGTGTTTATGAGCAACAACGTCAAGACCGGCACCGGTACGGACACCGGCAAGACCCCGTATTTTGAGATCACGGCACAGGTTGAGACTGCAACCACCTACGCCGAGCAGATCATCAAGACCGAGGGTTACCGCATGGAATCCCGCTTTGCCGACGGCGTAAAGGGTCTGCACGTTTATGGTGCCAAGGTCACGGACGGCAACCAGATCGCGAAGATTATCGCTTCTGTGGCTTAACAAGGAGGGCGGCGTGATGCTTGAACAGGTCTTACGGCACTTGAACAACTGGTTCCTTGTGGAGATCCACGAGGGCACGTTCACCGTGGAGAATGGCGGCATTACGCTGCCCTTTCTCCTGACCCATCAATATTTTCGCATCGTCGGCTCCGTGTTCAACGACGGGCTGCATCAATATCCGGCGGTCGATTTAACGGACGAAACGTTTACCGGCTCTGTGTGGGCGCTTGCCGTGCCGAAAGCCGTAATTGATCTTTCGGTTGAGATCGAGGCTTGGCAGGAAAAGAACGGGGAGGCCGTTGCAAGCCCGTATCAAAGCGAGAGCTTCGGGGGCTACTCCTACACCAAACGCAGCGCAGGAAACGACAGCGGCACGTTAAACGGCTGGCAGGACGCTTTCAGGGGCCGGTTAAACGACTGGCGAAAGCTCAAGGGGGTGGAACCGTGAGTTTACTGGACGATTTTGCAAGCAAATGCGTGCTGATGGAAAAGACGCGAACGCCGGACGGCGCAGGCGGCTACATCGTTGCGTGGGCCGATGGCGCGGAATTTCTCAACTATCAGGCGCTTGACACCTCTATGGAGGCGCGCAGGGCGGAAAAGGAGGGTGTGACCTCGGTATATTCCGCGCTGGTCAATCAAAGCGTTCCCATTGAGTATAACGATTATTTCCGCGACACGTCCACCGGCAACACCTACCGCGTGACCTCAAATCCGGAAGAACGGGCTGCGCCGCGGTCGGCAGGCCCGACGATCCGGGCGCTGAAATTCTTCACCGCGGAGCGAAAGGAGTTGCCGAAATGACAAAGGATAAGGCGCTCCATGCGTGGTTTTCTCAATTCCTCCCGGCATACCCAACGTCCAACGTGCCAGAAGATGCGGTTTTTCCGTGGCTGACCTATGAGCTGATCACCGGATCATGGGAGAGCGGCGAGATCGCGCTGACGGTCAATCTCTGGTACTACACAGAGAGCGAGGCAGTTCCCAACGCCAAGGCACAGGAAATCTCCGACGCCATCGGCATGGGCGGCGTGCTTGTGCCGTATGATGGCGGCGCGATGTGGATCAAGCGCGGCTCCCCGTGGTGCCAGAACATCGCGGACGAAAGCGATAAAAACATCAAGCGGCGGTATCTCAACATTACGGTTGAGTTCCTGTCGCAAAACTGATGAAAGGACAACGACATGAAATTTACCAAGATTCCTTCTGATGCGTTTCAGAAGCTGCAGATCAACGCCGGTATTCTGACGACCGATTTCACACCGGCGACCGGCACCATCGGCGAGGCGGGGCAGATCGGCGCAACGACCGGCGGCGTCAACTTTACCGCCACGCCGGCCTATTCGGACATGGGCGAGGATATCGACAACTGCCCCAAGAACATGAAGGAGCTGAAAACGCTCGATTCGTGGGAGGCCAAGATGACCGGTACGTTTGTCAATGCCGATACCGCCATTGCAAAGCGGCTGTGCGGCGCGGCGGACATCGGGACGACCGACACGACCAAGGTCACACCGCGCAACGACCTCAAGGACGCGGACTTTGACGATATCTGGCTTGTGGGCGATTACTCCGACAAGAACGGCGAAACCAACGGCGGCTATATCGCGATCAAGCTGCTCAACGCCCTTTCCACGGGCGGCTTCCAGCTCAAGACGGCGGACAAGGCCAAGGGCCAGTTTGCGTTCGAGTTTACCGGCCACTATTCCATGAGCGCGCAGGACACCGTTCCCTTTGAAATTTACATCAAGGCCGGCACGGCGGAGGCGTAAATGAGACTTTCCGACATTCAGGGCGAGCGCGTCTTTGACGTCATCGCGGATATCATCGACCCGATTGCCAACATTGCGGAGGACGATGCGGCATCCGCGCTGTTCAAGCGAGAGAAGCTGCCCGATGGCATGACGGTAAAGCAGTTTGCTACGCAGCGGGCGCGAAAAGCGCTCCCTGCGCTGCTCAAGGGCCACAAAGGCGACATCATCGCCATTCTTGCCTCTATTGAGGGCGTGAGCGCGGAGAGCTACAAGAGCGCGCTGAACCTCGTCAAGCTGATGCGAGACGCAACGGAACTTTTGACCGATGAAGCATTCGACGCACTTTTTCTCTCAGCGCAGAGCGGGAAAACCTCTGGCTCTGCGCAGGAGAATACCGAGGGCAAAGACGAATAAAGCCGTTCCTGCGGTACTGCGTGGCGCGGCTCAATGAGAAAGCAAGAAACGACGCATACCGCATCTATGTGACGGACGCGCTGCGCGTGGTTGCGGAAAATACGGCCAGATTTGCGAGCGGGAACTACATCAAGGCGCGATACGCGGACATGATTGAGCCGAAGAAGCAGGACAACAGAACGTGCGAAGAGATTACCGCCGATGTAGTCGCGCGGTGCGGGCTGACGATAAAAAAAGCCGCCCCTGACGGGGCGGCGGAGGGATAGGCGTTATTTGAGAACGTATTCCGAGATCATGCGGCCAATCTTCCCGATGTCGGTATCGCCTTTGAACTCAAATTTGGCGGTAAAGCCATTGGAGAACGTCAGGACAAGCTCGCTGTCGGGGATCAGCTCAACAAGGCCGGGTGTCTGGATAGCAAAGAACTGCACCTTGGAAAAGGGCATGGAGCTGAACGATTTCCGTTTTCCTGTGATGCCCTGCACGTCAACGGAAATAATGCGCTTGTTGGTGAAGATAAGCTGGTCGCGGATCGTTTTGAACGCGCAGGCGATTTCTTCGCCCGCGATCAAAAGACCGTTGACCTCGTCGCGGACTTCGGCAATGGAAATAGGCTTTAAGTCAAATGCGGAATCTTTGTTGAAATTGATCATGGCAAAACCCTCCTTTCCTGAAATTGTACTACTTAAGCCTTGACTTTTCAAGGGCTTTTCGCCAAAAACACCAAAAAGCGTGGTGAGAACATGAATTTATTAGACCTTTTTGTCAAAATCAGCGTAGACGACGGAGACGTAGACAAAGGCTTTTCGGAAACGAGCAGCAAGGCGGAAACGCTTGCAGGAAAACTGAAAGGCGGGCTTGCTACGGCGGCAAAGGTCGGCGGCGCCGCGATTGTAGCGGCTGGCGCGGCTGCGGTCGCCATTACAAAGCAGGCCGTAGAAAATTACGGCGAATATGAGCAGCTGGTCGGCGGCGTGGAAACACTTTTCAAGTCCTCTGCCGATACCGTCATGCAGTACGCCGCAAACGCATACCAGACGGCGGGCATGAGCGCGAACAAGTACATGACCACCGTGACGGCGTTTTCCGCGTCGCTGCTGCAATCGATGGGCGGCGACACGGACGCGGCAGCGGAAAAAGCAAATCTGGCCATTACCGACATGAGCGACAATGCGAACAAGATGGGTTCGAGCATGGAATCCATTCAAAATGCGTATTCCGGGTTTGCCAAGCAGAACTATACCATGCTGGATAACCTCAAGCTCGGTTACGGCGGCACGAAGGAGGAAATGCAGCGTCTTTTGGACGATGCGAACGCCGTAAATGCCGCGCAAGGCAATTACACCAACTACACCATCGACAGCTACGCGGACATCGTTGACGCTATCCATACCGTGCAGACGGAAATGGGCATCACGGGCACAACGCAGCTGGAAGCCAGCACGACGATCCAAGGCTCTATCGCGTCGATGAAAGCGGCGTATGAAAACTTTATCACGGGGCTTGGCGATGAAAACGCCGACATGGCGGAACTCATTACAAACCTTTTGGGCAGCACCGTGACGGTGGCGGAAAATCTCTTGCCGGTCGTTGAGAGAATCCTTGAAAACATCGGCGTCGTGGTGCAGGAAAAGGGCCCTGAAATGATTGAAAAATTCGTCGGCTATGCCGTCGAAAAACTGCCGCAGGTCATTGAGCTGGGGCTGCAAATGGTCATTGCGCTGGTCAAAGGGCTGGCGCAGAACCTTCCGCAGCTGGTCACAGGCGTTTTGAATATGGCGGCAACGATCATTAAAACGTTGGTCGATTCCATTCCTGACGTTATCGAGGTCGGCAAGGACATTGTGCGCGGCGTGTGGGACGGCATCAAGGCGATGGGGAGCTGGATCAAGGAAAAGGTGTCCGGTTTCTTCGGCGGCATTGTGGATAACGTCAAGGGCGTTCTTGGCATTCACTCTCCGTCCCGCGTGTTTGCGGGGATCGGCGAAAATATGGCGCTGGGTCTCGGCGAGGGCTGGGAGAGCGAATACGGGACGATCAAACGCGGCATTACAAACGGGTTGGACTTTGGAACGGCGACGGTAGGCTTTGCCGATTCCGGCATCGGACGGTCGAGCGCGGCCATTGTCAACAGTATGGGCGTGAGCACAGAGACCGGCACGACCACCATCAACCTGATGTTCCCGGACGGCACAAAGCTGGCGAGTTATCTGCTGCCGTTTTCCATCAAGGCGGCGGCTGCGGCGGGCACGCCTATCGCAAACGCGCAGATGGCATAAGGAGGCGGCATGAATCAACTCATTTTAGATACCGGCGGCTATGCGATCCTTTTGCCGGAAAGCCAGAAGGGCGGTTATACGGCTTATGAAGAGCCGTTAAGCGTTGACCTTGTGATGCTGCCGGGGAACATGGTGCGTGAGCTGCGCGGGACGGTGTGGCGCGTGAATTACCAGTACGGGTATTTTACCGACGAGGAGAAAAACAACCTGCTTGCGGCGTGCAAAAAGGGAAGAAATGAGCCGATCCTCTGCGCGTTTCTTCCGCCGAACAGCACGGAAATGATTTCGTCCGAGTTTTTTGTGACGGCATTTTCTTCGCCGAAATTTATGTGGAGCCGCGAGGGGAAGCCGATGTGGGGTGACTTTTCTGTCGAGCTGCGGGAGGTGACGCCGCATGATTGAGGCGACCTCCGCGTTTCGCTCGGCTATCGTCGGGAAAACAAGGCGCATCTACCTCAAAGCGGTGGTGGACATCTCCGACCCCGATATGACCATCGGGGCGGTCACGTCAAGCGGGCTTGCGCCGTGGTCGAAGTCGGCACAGCTGACGGACAAGGACATTTCCGCGCCTCCGCGCTGCGCAACGCTGGAGAAAAACCGCTGGCTGCTGGATGGATCGTTTGCGGTTTTCCCCGACGACTATCAAATTGCGGGCGAAATTGGAACGGCAAGTGAGGCATTGTCGGGCGCGGACGGAACGTTTTCTACTCCGGTATGGACGCAGCTGTCATTTGCCAACGTCAGCGTTTTGCAGGCGTGCAGCATCTTCTTTTCGTCCGATCCGCTTGACGGCGTGCCGGAGGATTTTACGGTGGATATTCTGGTCGATGGCGTGTCGTATCATACGGAAACGTATACCGGGAACACGAAAAGCGCCGTCAAGATATCCGGCTTTACGGTCTACACGCCGGATGCGATCAAGATCACTGTGACCAAATGGAGCCTGCCGTACCGCAGAATGCGAACCGTAGAGATCATTTTGGGCTACTACGAGCAATGGAGCGAAAATATGCTGGCATCTTTTTCCGTGCAGCAGCAAGGGGACGTATCTTGCCTGACGCTGCCATACGGAATGCTCAAAATGGCGATGAACAACAAGAACCGCATGTTCGAGCCGCGGAGCAAGTCCGGTTTGTTCCAGAGCATCGAGGAGCGGCAAGGCGTGGAGACCTACATCGGCGTGCGGCTCGCGGACGGCAGCGTGGAGTATAAGCGCGTGGGCGTTTTCTACCAATACTCCGACGGCTGGAAGACCGGCGACAACGGTCTAACGATGCAGTGGGACCTTGTGGACATTATTGGGCTGCTCGCCGACCGCGCATACCTCGCGCCGACGGTGCTGCCCATCACGCTCTCTGGATGGATCGCCTCACTCGTTGCGCAGCTCGGCACCAATTTTGCGGACCGCTACACGGTGGACGCGGACTATGCCGACCTCGCGGTCACGGCCT
>ERZ1034917.1692-NODE-1692-length-12510-cov-3.814693_pt1 | contig 12510 bp, 9 predicted proteins | sample MGYA00520605_ERZ1034917 | MGnify/ENA primary metagenome ERZ1034917 (study PRJEB33766, sample SAMN09781784) | gut metagenome | biome: gut microbiome | host: Homo sapiens | place: Madagascar | study: EMG produced TPA metagenomics assembly of the PRJNA485056 data... | reverse complement strand
GCAAAGGAACTGCAAAAGTTCTGCCGCGAGCGGGGAATCCCGTTTGTGGTAAACGACAATGTTGATATTGCAAAAAAAATCGGCGCGGACGGCGTACACGTCGGACAGAGCGACATGGAGGCGGGCGATGTCCGCGCAAGGCTCGGCAGCGACAAAATAATCGGTGTTTCCGCACAGACGGTTGAGCAGGCGATTATTGCCGAAAAGCACGGCGCGGACTACCTCGGCGTGGGCGCGGTGTTCCCGACAGGCTCAAAGGATGACGCGGCGGAGGTTGACTATGCGACATTGAAGGCGATATGCAACGCGGTTTCGATTCCTGTAATCGCGATAGGCGGAATAACGTGCGAAAACGTCACACAGCTGCACGGCAGCGGAATTTGCGGCGTTGCGGTAATCAGCGCGATATATGCCAAAGAGGATATAGCCGCCGCGGCGCGGGAACTGCGGCTTGCCGTGGAAGGAACGGTGGCGGAATGATTCGCGGTGCGATTTTTGACATAGACGGAGTTATTCTTGACACAATGTCGGTCTGGCGGGAGCTTGGCAGCCGATATTTAGAGCGGTTTGGAATAGCGGCGGAAAAGGATTTGAACAAAACGCTCTTTTCCATGAGTATGGAGCAGGGAGCAGAGTACCTGAAACAAAAATACAGACCGAAAACGGATGCTGGGGAAATCCTTGAGGACATAAAGAAAATGCTTGAGGAATTTTACTTTTTTGAGGCAGAGGAAAAGGCGGGAGCGCGGGAACTGCTGGCGCTTTTGCGCGGCGCGGGCGTGCCTGTTGCGGCTGCGACGTCAAGTCCGAGGACGCACGTCACGCGCGCGTTGGAAAGGCTTGGTCTGAGCGGATATTTCTCCGCGGTTTTCACCACAGCGGAGGTAGGCGAGAGCAAGCACTCACCTCAGATATACATTGACGCGGCGCGGAATTTGGGAACGGAGCCGGGAGAAACCCTGGTGTTTGAAGATTCGCTCTACGCTCTGAAAACCGCAGCGGACGCGGGCTTTTATGCGGTGGGAGTTTATGACCCGTACGGAGAGTCCGGGCGTGAGGAATTGAAAAAATGCGGCAGGGCATATCTTGAAAGCCTTGCGGATTTTAAAAATATATGGGAAACCATTGATAGGTAAGGACGGTGATGAAGAAAATGCGGCGGACTGCGGCGCTTTGTGACGAATGACAGAGAGCGGCGCGAAAGTTTGCAGAAAGCGGTAAATTGGGGGCACCACCTTGTATCGCTATATAAAACGTATGCTGAAGCGGGAGCATTGGCTGAACGACTGACCGAACGGAAAAGGAATTTTGCTATGCCCTCTAAAAAAGAAAGGATGATTTTTAATGAAAACAGCATTAACGATCGCCGGCAGTGATTCCGGCGGAGGCGCCGGAATACAGGCTGATATAAAAACGATGATGGCAAACGGAGTTTATGCCATGAGTGCGATTACAGCTATGACGGCGCAGAACACTATGGGAGTGACGGCAATCATGAACGCAACACCCGAATTTTTGGGTGAGGAGTTGGATTGCATTTTTACCGATATTCGCCCGGATGCGGTGAAAATCGGTATGGTTTCGGACAGCGGACTTATCCGTGTGATTGCAAAAAAGCTGAAGGAGTATAAAGCCGAAAACGTGGTTGTCGACCCGGTTATGGTTGCGACAAGCGGAGCAAGGCTCATAAGTCCCGACGCGATAGAAACGCTGAAGGAGGAGCTGTTTCCTCTGGCTGATGTACTGACCCCGAATATCCCGGAGGCGGAGGAGCTGACGGGAATGAAAATCACCTCTGCCGAGGACATGATAAGCGCGGCAAGGAAGATTTCGGAGGAATACGGAAGTACGGTTTTGTGCAAGGGCGGGCATAAGCTGAATGACGCAAACGATCTGCTTTACAGGGACGGCGGCTATGTGTGGTTTCACGGAAAGCGCATAGATAATCCCAATACGCACGGCACGGGGTGTACGCTTTCGTCCGCGATTACGGCTAATCTCGCAAAAGGCTTTGATATGGACGAATCGGTGAAAAGGGCAAAGGAGTATATCTCCGGAGCGCTTGCAGCAATGCTCGATTTGGGCAGCGGCAGCGGACCGATGGATCACGGCTTTGCGATAGACAATGAGTTTGTAAAAGAGAAGGGAGTTTAAAATAATGGAAAAACGCACATCGGTTTTTGAAAACGGCCTTATTTGGTTCGGCGCAGGGGTATCCCTTGCCGAGATTCTTACGGGTACATATTTTGCGTCGCTCGGCTTCGGAAAAGCAATGGCGGCGATTATAATCGGACACATTATCGGCTGTACGCTGCTGTTCCTTTCGGGAGTTATCGGAGGAAAAAGCCGCTTAAGCGCGATGGAAACGGTAAAAAGCAGCTTTGGCGAGCGCGGCGGTCGGTTTTTTGCGTTCATGAATGTTTTGCAGTTGGTCGGTTGGACGGCTATCATGATATATGACGGCGCGCTTGCGGCAAACGGCATATTTGCTGCGGGAAATGCGGTATGGTGCGCGGTCATCGGCGCGCTTATTCTTGTGTGGATTCTGGTCGGAATAACAAACCTCGGCAAAATCAATACGGTTGCAATGGCTGCGCTGTTCATTCTTACGCTGATACTCTGCAAGGTGATTTTCTTCGGCGGAGGAGTGATGAGCGACGCTGCGGAGGACGGCATGACCTTCGGCGCAGCGGTGAAGCTTGCGGATGCAATGCCGCTTTCGTGGCTCCCGCTTATAAGCGACTACACACGAGAGGCGGAGAAACCCGTCAAGGCGACTGCGGCGTCCGCGATAGTATATTTCCTTGTAAGCTGTTGGATGTACATAATAGGCATGGGCGCGGCTCTGTTCACGGGCGAAAGCGACATTGCACTGATAATGCTTAAGGCGGGACTCGGAATTGCGGGACTTGTTATAGTTATATTCTCAACGGTTACGACAACCTTCCTTGACGCGTATTCAGCGGGTATTTCGGGCGAGTCGATTATACCGAAGCTGAACGGAAAGCACGCGGCGGTTGCCGTTACGGTAATCGGCACGGTTGCCGCTATGCTGTTCCCGATGGACGATATAACTGACTTTTTGTATCTTATCGGCTCGGTTTTTGCGCCTATGATTGCGGTGCAGCTGGCGGATTATTTTATACTTCACCGTGACAGGCGCGGCGCGGCGCTTGATGTGCGAAACGCGGTGATATGGGCGATTGGTTTTGTTGTTTACCGACTGCTGATGCAACTTGACCTGCCTGTCGGAAACACGCTTCCCGATATGCTGATCACCATTGCGCTTTGCCTGATAGCAAACGCGGTTTTAAAGAATAAAGACTAAAATTAAAAGGCTCCCAGGGTAATTTAAAATTGCCTTAGGAGCTTTTTTCTCTTGACAAGTCCTCAAAAATATTATATACTGAAATTAGTTAACACTAACTAACCAAAAGAGTATTTTTAGAGAACGGAGACGAAGCTCGGCATGATTTTGGATAAGCGGATAGGCAGGGATTTAAAGGCGAATATGCTGCGGAATACGGCTATGACGCTGATAATAGCGCTTTCTATGGCTTTGGTGGTGTCGATGTGTTCGTCTACGGATTGTATAGTTGATACCATACACGAGGAATGGAGCCGCTGCAATGTTGAGGACGGCAGCTTCGAAACATATATACCGTTATCAAGGCGAAATTTTAACGAGCTTGAGAAGATAAACGTAAGCATTGAAAAAATGTTCTATTTTGATATTGATGCGGGCGATGAGCTTACGCTGAGAATGTTTGCGAACAGAAGCAAGATTGATATACCGTATGCAGAGAGCGGAACGCTGCCGAAATCGAACGGAGAGCTGTTTTTGGATAAGACATACGCAAGGACAAACAGCATATCGGTCGGGGATAAAATATATATTAAGGACAGAGCGTTTACGGTTTGCGGAATCGGTTGCCTGCCCGACTACAGCTATGTGAAAAGAAATGTAAGCGACGTGGCGTCGGACGAAAAATTCTCGGTCGCGGTGGTTACCGCAACCGAGTGGAACAGGCTGCACGGCACAAACCGAACGGCGTATAACTATGCCTACAGACTGGGGTACGGATGCAGCGCTGATGATTTAAGAGAAAAGCTGCTGCATCTGAAATATGACAAAACTGCGGTTACAGATACATATATAAAAGGAAGAATAAACAGGGAAAATACGCTGAGGGACAACTTTGTTTCGGCAACGGACGGTTTGAAGGGCGGAACGCTTGCGCTTTCGCGCGAACTGGAAAGGCTCGGCTCGGAACTTAAAGACATGGGAATAGGTAGCGGTGCGGACAGGCTTGCGGAGGGCGCGGATTCGGTTTATGCAGGGATAGACCGCGTTCAGAAGGAGTTTTCGCAATATCTGGGCGGAAGCTCGGACGTGGGTACGGTTAATTTGTCGGCGTTCAGCGAGAGGGAGCATAACAGCCGTATTACAGACGCGATAGACGATTCAAAGATAAGCAAGCAGTCGGCGCTTATCGCGGGGATATTTCTTTTGATACTTCTTGTTTATATGCTTTCGGTGTTTGCGGGCGAGGCTATAGAACGCGAACGCGCTGTTATAGGAACACTGTACGCGCTCGGTTTCAGAAGGTCGGAGATACTCTCGCACTATATAAAAATTCCGGTTATTGTGGCGGCGGCGGGGGCCGTTATAGGCGCTGCGGCGGGGTTTATGCTGACAGATTCCATCGCGGCGTCATATGTGGCGATGTATTCGTTCCCGCAGATAAAGCATATATATCCCGCATATTTGATTGCCTACTCGCTTGGGTTGCCGACGCTGTTTTCACTGGTTGTCAGCAGGCTGATACTTTCAAAAAAGCTCGCAGAACCGCCGCTTAGGATGATGTACGGAAATGCGGAAAGAAGGCGCGGGTTCGAGCCGAAGTTGAGCGCGAAAATGAGCTTTGAGAAAAAGTTCAGAATACGTCAGTTTTTTCGTGAGCTGTCGGGGAATGTGACGCTTTTTTTCGGACTTATGACGGCAACGCTGCTGATAATGTTTTCGGTTTCGTGCTACGGAAGTATTACAAAGTATATAAACGGAATAACCGATGATGTTCGCTGTGAGTATACGTATATTCTTAGAAATCCCGTGAGCGACTTGCCAAAGGGGGCGTGTGTCGGCTATACGCGCGGCGTTTACACGGATTTTCCGATTACGGGTGGAGAAATGGAGGTTTCTCTTGCGGGAATCGATACCGACAATCCGTACTTTCCGTTTGCGGCATATATGACAAAGGATTCGGACAAAATATATATGTCGGATTCCGCGCGTATCAAGTTCGGATACAAGGTAGGGGACAGGGTTATACTGCGTGACAATGCGGAAAACAAACTGTATGCGTTTGAAATTGCGGGCGAGGTCAAGTACGGCAGCGGACTGTATTTTTTCATGAATGTTGACGCAATGAGAAAAGCGTTCGGCGAGCCGTATTTTGATGAGGAAAATCTCAAAAAGGGCGAAAGACGGCCGAAAACCGAAGCGTATTATTATAACACGGTATATTCCGAAAAAAAGCTGAAATTCGGTCACAATATGATGCTTTCCGAGATATGCAAGTCGGATATGAAACGCGGAGCGGAGAAGTTTATAACGCTGATGTGGGATATGATTGTTATGCTCATTGCAGTGTCGGTTATAATTTTTATGGCGGTTATGTATCTTTTGATGAAGTTCGAGATAGACCGTAGCAGCTTTTCAATATCGCTTATGAAAGCTCTCGGCTACAGTGAGAAAACGGTAAATTCGTTTTATATAGGCAACTCGTTTTTTGTGACATTGGCGGTAATTGTGCTTGGAATGCCTGTATGCAAGAGAATTGTTGATTTTGCGTACCCGTACTGTGTTTCAAATGTAAATTCGGGATTCAAAGCTGTGATTTCGCCCGTGCAGTACGGAATTATTATAGCAATTGTTTTGGTGACCTACGCCGCGGTAAGGTGTATGCTTGTAAGATATCTGCGCAAAATCTCGGTTACGGAGGCGCTGAAAAGCCGCGAATAGGAAAAACTCCGCATATTCCGCACTGTGCGGAATATGCGCGCCGGTATGCCGTGCGGCGGAATATGTTGGATATATAATCGGCTGAATCGCACGGCTTTGTCGGAATTGATGCGGCTTTTTATTACGGTTTGTTTTGCGGCGTAGTGATAAAAACAAATTTTTACGAAAATTTGTTTTTAGGGGTTGATTTTTTTGTTTCTTTGTAGTATAATATTAAATGCTTGTTAAAACTTGCTTTTGGAAAGATATACGGAGATGTATCGAAGCGGTCATAACGAGCACGATTGGAAATCGTGTTGTCCTTAACGGGGCACGTGGGTTCAAATCCCACCATCTCCGCCACGTCGGAATGGACTTCGCTCCATTCCGATTTTTTTATTTCATAAAAAATCAGTCATATGCTCCGTCGTTCCTCCTTATTCGCAAAAAGGCACGCTCGGCTCGCCTGTTCGCTTGTAAACGCACTCACAACGGCTCACTGTCGCTACCGCCTTTTTGCGAGTTGCGCCTTTGGCGCAATATCTTGCCGCATCGGAGCGGGCAATTTGCGGCGGCGCGGCATTTTTTGCCCGGCTGCTATAGTTTTTTAAAAAACGGAGAAAATTGAAATGAAAGGAACGGTGCTGCTTAATGTTCAAATACGAAACACATCTTCATACCATGCCGGTGAGCAAATGCGCTCACAAAAGCATACGCGAAAATCTTGAATTTTACAAAAAGGCGGGTTATGACGGAGTTTTTATCACCAACCATTTTCTTGACGGAAATATAAATATCGACAGTGGACGTCCGTATGCGGAAAAAATCAATTTCTACTTCTCCGACTACGAGAAGGCGAAGGAAATGAGCGGGGAAATCGGAATAAAGGTTTTCTGCGGTGTGGAAATGTCGTATTACGGGACTGACTTCCTTGTTTACGGACTTGATAAGGAGTGGTTTTTAAACAATCCGCAGATTATGGATATGAAGAAGTCGGACGAGCTGCCGTATCTTATGGAAAACGGCGCACTTGTCATACAGGCGCATCCGTACCGCGAGGCATCGTATATTGACCATATACGTCTGTTTCCGCGGTGTATTCATGGTGTTGAAGTAATCAATGCCTGCCGCACGGAGCTGGAAAACAGAATGGCGGATATTTATGCCGACGCGTACGGACTGCTCAAAACGGCGGGGTCGGACAATCATCTTGCCGGGGAGCTGCCGCGGCTTGCGGGAATGATGTCGGAGGAGCCGCTCAATTCGGTAAGCGATTATATTGAAGCGGTAAAATCAGGAAGAATGAAAATTTTTGCGGTGGAAAACGAATTTCTTTCTGATAAATAAACAGAGGTAAAATAAATGAATATAATGCGCCCGGGGCTGTGTATAATAAGGGCTGTAGAACAAATATCGGGAGAATAAGAGAAATGGAAAACAGAACATATCTTTGTATTGACCTGAAAAGCTTTTATGCCTCGGTGGAGTGTGTGGAAAGGGGTCTTGACCCGTTTTCCGCCAATCTGGTTGTTGCCGACCCTTCGCGCGGCAGAGGTGCGATTTGTCTTGCGGTTTCGCCCGCGCTGAAGGCGCTCGGCGTTAAAAACCGGTGCAGAATTTTTGAGATACCCGAAAAGGTCAGATACATTACGGCAATGCCGCGAATGAAACGGTACATGGAATACTCGGCGGATATATATTCGGTATACCTCAGGTATATAAGTCCCGAGGATATACACGTTTACTCTATCGATGAGTGCTTTTTTGACGTAACCGCATATTTGAAAATGTACTCCAAATCGCCAAAGGAAATGGCGAATATGCTTATGGACGCGGTAATGCGGGAAACGGGAATATGCGCAACGGCGGGAATCGGCACAAATATGTTTCTTGCCAAGGCGGCTCTTGACATAACCGCAAAGCATGCGGAGGATCACATAGGCTATCTGAACGAGGAGGAGTTTAAAAAGCAGCTCTGGCACCACAGACCTATAACCGATATATGGAATGTCGGGCGCGGGATTGCGGCAAGGCTTGAACGCTACGGGATATACGACCTGTACGGTGTGGCGCATACGGACGAAGCAAAGCTTTATAAGGAATTCGGGATAAACGCGGAATTTCTTATTGACCACGCGAACGGCCGCGAGCCGTGTACCATTGAAGAAATTCATAATTATAAATCGAAAACCGAGTCGATGTCAAACAACCAGATTTTGTTTGAGGATTACAGCTATGACGACGCATACCTTGTTCTGAAGGAAATGGTGAATCTGATTGCACTGGAGCTTGCGGAGAAAAACCTCATGACAAACTCAATCTCGCTGTCAATAGGGTATTCCGGCGGCGGAGGTGCGGGAAAAACGGTGAAGATTTCCGCATATACCGACTCGGAAAAAAAGCTGTTGAAGTATTTTGAGGATTGTTTTCACCGCACAGTGCGCCGCGACGCGAAGATACGGCGCATAGGGGTAGGTCTTAACAATGTGGTAATGCGCGACTTTGTTGACGTTGATTTGTTCGGCGACTATATAAAGGACGATAAGGAACGCAGAAAACAGGCGGCAATCGTGGGAATAAAGAATAAATACGGAAAAAATTCGATTCTGCGCGGAATGAATCTGCTTGAAAAGGCAACTGCAAGGAAACGCAACACGCTGATAGGGGGTCATAACGGTGAGTGACAGGGCAAGACAGTTCATGCCGTTTGCGGCGCTTAAAGGCTACTATGAAATGATTGACGAACGGAAACGGATAAAAATGCCGAAAAAGCTGCTCGGCGAGGACGCGGCGCAGGAGCTTTCGGATGCGCTCAGCTCGATGGAACGCGGCGATATGGTGCGGATTGTTTATTATGATACGGATTCGTATGTGACGGTGCGCGGCGTTGTCTCGGAGATAGATTTTGTTATGCGGACGGTCACTGTGGTGAAAAAAAGGATATGCTTTGACGACATATCCGAGGCGGAAAAAACAGAAATTCGGGAGTGATATACATGAAGAAGATTGACGGAAATCTGAAATACGCGGTATTTTTTGACATAGACGGAACGCTGCTCGGCAGCTCCGACGCGGCGCTTTGCGAGAATATAAGAACGGTAAACGCGGTACGCGCAATGGGGCATAAGGTCTTTGTCGCAACGGGGCGGGCGATGTCGTTCATACCCGACTTTATAAAAAACGGCAGCGATTTTGACGGAATCGTTTCAGGGGCGGGCGCAAGCGTATATATAGGCGGAAAAAATATATTCCGAAAGCTGCTGCCGTACGACTTGGTTATAAAGGCGTGCGAATACCTTGAAAAGAGCGGAGTCCGCGGCGCACTTGAGGGCGAGGATTTGTCCTACTATTTCGGCGATATGTCGTTTGCGGACGAGAATTGGGTAAGGCTGACCGCGGAAAACCTCGGCGTAAACATCAAACCCGATACGGAGATTGTAAAGCTGACGGTTGACGGGAGGGTCCCCGATGAGCTTATGGAGGTCATGGGGAGTGAATTTTCGGTAATTCAGCACAGCCAATACGGAGAGGTTATCTATACGGGGTATGACAAGGCGTTCGGCGTTCGCTGCGCGCTTGAATCGCTTGGACTGCCGAGGGAGCAAAGCATTGCGGTGGGCGACAGCTTAAACGACCTGCCTATGATTGAATATGCGGGGATAGGCGTTGCAATGGGGAACGCGATTGACGAGGTAAAAGAAAAGGCGGATTTTGTGACCGACAGCGTGGATAATGCGGGCGCGGCGAAAATTTTGAAAAAACTGTTTAAAATTTAACGCGAAATATACGCAAAGCTATTGTAAAAATTTGTTTTTTGTTGTAAAATCATGATATACAGAGGTTAGGCACATATCGTATTCACGGTCTTTGCATACCTCGTGAGTCAGTGTAATTCTTTTGCTGTGAGAGGAGTCGGCTGCAAATGAGTAAAAAAATGCTGTTTGTATTCAACCCACATTCGGGAAAGGCGCAGATTAAGAACAGGCTTTTGGATATTATTGATATTTTTGTAAAAGACGGATGGACAGTGGATGTTCACCCCACTCAGTCAAAGGGCGACGCGTTCGACGTAGTCGGCTGCCGCGGCGCGCGCTTTGACACGGTTGTGGTGTCGGGCGGCGACGGTACGCTTAATGAATGTATTCACGGACTTATGCAGATAGCCGAGGAAAAACGTCCGCGGCTGGGCTACATTCCCGCGGGAACGACAAACGATTTTGCGTCTAACCTTAAAATACCAAAGGATATGATAAAGGCGGCGAAAAACATCACCGTCGGCAATATTTTCAAGTGCGATATAGGCAGATTTAACGATAAAAATTTCAGCTATGTTGCGGCGTTCGGCGCGTTTACTGACGTTGCCTACGATACACCGCAGCAGAATAAAAATGCGCTCGGTCAGCTTGCGTACTTTCTTGAAGGAATAAAGCGGCTGCATACGCTCAAATCGGAGCATATCACGGTGGAGTATGACGGTACAAAAACAGAGGGCGAATTTATCTTCGGCATGGCGGCAAACACCAACTATCTTGCGGGTTTTAAAACCGACAAGGCAATTCGGGCGGAGCTTAATGACGGTCTTTTTGAGGTTGTGCTGATTAAAAGACCCCAGAATGCGATAGAGTTTCAGGATATACTTGCGCATCTGCTCACTCAGGACCTGACAACCGACGCGTTTTGTGTTTTCAGAGCGGAAAAGGTGCGTTTCAGTTCCGATGAGGGCGTAAACTGGACGCTTGACGGCGAGTATGGCGGCGATTTTAAATGTGCGGAGGTATCGGTAGAGCGCGAGGCGATTTCGTTTGTGCTGAATTAAAGGAACGGTTTGCACGGAAAAGGGCGCCGAAACGTACGGAAACCCTTTAAACGATGCTTTTTACATATGCCGCGCGGGGCGCGGCGGAACGGAGAATTTTGTGGAAGAAAAAATACTTAAAACTTTGGAATTTGATAAAATTACGGATATGCTTGCGGAGCGGGCGGTAAACGACCGCGCAAAGGCGGCGGCACGGGCGCTTTTTCCGCAAACGAGCCTTGAAAAGGTGAGAAAAAGCCTTGCCGACACCGACGCGGCGTATGTTATGACCTGCAAATACGGCAGCGCACCGATTGCGAGGGTTGCGGAGGTTAGCGGAATAATCCGCCGCCTTGAAGCCGGCGGCGTACTTTCTATGGGCGAGCTGCTTAACGCGGCGGCTGTGCTGAAGGGCGCAGACAGGCTGAAAAAATACTATAACGGACACGAGGGTACGCTTGACGATTATTTCGGCTGTCTTGAAATAAACCGCCGCGTTGAGGAGCGTATAAGCACGGCTATCATATCCGATGAGGAAATGGCGGACGGCGCAAGCGCGGAGCTTGCGGATATACGCAGAAAAATCAGACGTGCGGGTGACAGGATAAAGGAAACGCTTAACGGAATGATACATTCCGCGCATTACAGAAAGTTTTTACAGGACGCGATTGTCACGTTCAGAAACGACAGGTATGTTGTTCCGGTCAAGGCAGAGTGCCGCGGCGACGTTCCGGGAATCGTACACGATATGTCCGCGTCCGGGGGAACGGTGTTCATCGAGCCTTCGGGCGTTGTGGAGGCGAATAACGAGCTGCGCACGCTTGCAGCAAAGGAAAAAATCGAGATAGAAAAGGTGCTTGCGGAGCTTTCGGCGGCGGTTGCCGAAATTTCCGACACAGTTAAATATGACTTTGAGGGAATCTGCGATATTGATTTGCTGTTCGCAAAGGCAAAGCTTGCAGCGGCTCAGAAGGCGGTCTGTCCCGAGGTAAACGCTGACGGCAAAATCAATATAAAGAACGGCAGACACCCTCTGCTTGACCCCGAAAAGGTCGTGCCGCAGAATGTAAACCTCGGCTATGACTTTGACAGCCTGATTGTAACGGGACCGAATACGGGCGGTAAAACCGTTGTGCTTAAAACGATAGGTCTGTTTACGGTTATGGCGCAGTCAGGACTTCATGTTCCCGCGGACGACGGCACAACACTCGCGGTGTTTGAGGGGGTCTATGCGGATATAGGCGACGAGCAGAGCATTGAGCAAAGCCTTAGTACGTTCTCGGCGCATATGAAAAATATCGTTCATATATTAAATGTAATGACTCCGGATTCGCTTGTGTTGTTTGACGAGCTTGGTGCGGGTACCGATCCGATAGAGGGCGCGGCTCTTGCCAATGCTGTGTTGGAGTATGTGCGCGGAATGGGCGCGAAAACGGTTGCCACAACGCACTACAGCGAGCTTAAAACCTACGCTCTTGCAACCGACAGAGTGACGAACGCGTCATGCGAATTTGATGTCGAAACGCTCAGCCCGACCTACAGACTGCTGATAGGAGTGCCGGGAAAGAGTAACGCTTTTGCGGTATCAAAGCGGCTCGGACTTTCCGATTTTATAATAGATAATGCGAAGGAGCTTATTTCAAAGGAAACGCTGCAGTTTGAGGACGTGCTGTCGGACATTGAAAAGAGCAGGCGCAGCGCGGAAACGGAC
>ERZ1034917.1690-NODE-1690-length-12514-cov-9.691388_pt1 | contig 12514 bp, 9 predicted proteins | sample MGYA00520605_ERZ1034917 | MGnify/ENA primary metagenome ERZ1034917 (study PRJEB33766, sample SAMN09781784) | gut metagenome | biome: gut microbiome | host: Homo sapiens | place: Madagascar | study: EMG produced TPA metagenomics assembly of the PRJNA485056 data... | reverse complement strand
GAGCAAGTCCCGATTTTAACAAGCACGTCTGGAAACTTTTACCGGACAGTAGTGAACGCTCTCTCAAGTACTAATGCATTGTCAGATCACCATCGTGAAAAAACGCCTCCCTCTTCGGCAGAAGTTCCTCACTTCCTTATGTACCTACTCGAAAAACGTCGAATTACGTAACCGCTTGCGTAAATAACACAAAAAAAACAGAAGAGAAAAATTGACTTTTGAAATTTTTTTGCTATAATTTTAGGAAAGAACGAATGATCGTAAAAAGGAAGACTCCCCATGAATGAACGCCTCAAAATGAAAGATCTCGCAAAGCAGGCTGGAGTTTCCATCGCAACCGTTTCCCGCGTGTTAAAGAATCAGCCTGGTGCCAGCGCGAAAACTCGTTCGCTAGTGCTTTCGCTCAAGCAAAAACTCAACTATTCACCCTCCGTCAGCGCACAGGAACTCGCCTATCGACGACGTGATAAGGATTGTGATATCGGCGTGGTGCGTGTCTTTACCCGTCATATGCGCAACTATGGCCGTGGCTTTTATGTTGATATCAACAATGGGTTGCATCTGCTGAACGATTTTGGTTACGAGATCATACAAACTCCATTCATTCGGGACGATCAGGAGAGCTGTTCAGAACGCATTTTGCACGATTCGCTCCGCATCGACGGAGTCGTTTTCGTTGGAACCGCGCCGCGCAATGCCGTTGAACACTATCTGGAGCGCGACATCCCGGTAGTACTTGCTGATCTTGAGTCGGAAAATCCTCGGGTTCCATGGGTGGTAGCTGACAGCACTATTGGACTTCGTCAACTGATGCATTATCTGTTGAACAACGGTCATCGCAAAATCGCCTATGCGCATGGTGCACTACCCACATATGCCGCACGCGAACGTTTCGATACCTTCCGTTGTACGTTGTTGGATGCCGAATGCGATTATTGCCCGGAATGGGTCTTTCATGTCACATGTTCGGTAGATGGCGCGGAACACGACTGGTTACAACTGTTCAGTAAACATCCTCATTTCGATTTTTCCGCCGTAATATGCGAAAACGACATCATTGCACTCGGACTGATGCGCGCTTGTCAAAAAATGGGTGTATTGGTGCCGGAACAGCTTTCCATCGCCGGCATTGATGATACCAACGCCTGCCAGTACGCACCGATCCCATTGACAACTGTGCATATTCCAGCTTTTGAGATCGGTCAAAACACCGCAAAACTGCTTTGTTCACTCATGCGCCGTATGCCAACTCCGCAAGGAAAATTTTCGGTTTCGACTTGGATGGTCGAACGAGAAAGTTGCCGAACGGTTTGATATATTCACTAAAATAATACAATCAAAAAGAAGGAATCCTCAAAATGACTATTCACAAAGGAGATCGCGCAATGAAAAATCGGAGAATTTTCACACTGATAGAACTTTTAGTTGTTATAGCCATCATCGTAATTTTGGCGGCTATGCTGTTGCCGGCGCTGACCCGGGCCCGCGAACGGACCAAACAGACGGAATGCCAGAACAACCAGAAACAGATCGGAATGCTCCTGTTCAGTTATACCAACAATTATAATGACTATATGCCGCTGGGACCGAGCACCAAGCAATCGTGGCTGGACAGTCTGGCGATGGAGCTGGACCCTTCAAAGACGATAAGGTTCACCAAAATGAAAACGTTCAAATGCCCGACCGTGACCGGGTCGGGGGGCGGGTACGGACAATCTCCGGCCATCAGTCGCGCCCTGAGCGTCATGACCAAAATCGGCAAGATAAAAACGCCGTCCCGCGTGCTGTATGCCTGCGACAACGACGGGAACCAACTCATGGGCGAAGCGTATTCGGCCGCGGTTGAGCAGTATGTCGGCGGAGTCTGGCTGACCACATCGGTGCATTACCGGCATGGCGGAAAGGTCAACATCATCTATTGCGACGGTCATGTCGCCCCGCATCAGCGCTGGCTGAAACATCACCCGGAACTGTTCAAACTCTGGGACGGCTATAAGCTGCTCTGGGACTGAATGACAATATGACTGGGAAAGAATAACAATGAATCGATCAATTTCGTGTTTTATGCTTCTTCTCTGCAGCCTGGCCGGATTCGCAAGCGATATCCGGCTGACTCCGGCGCCGAAACAGCTGGAGGTGACCTCCGGACAAACTGCGAAGTTCTCTTATGACTGGAAAATCGACAACGAGACCGATTACAATCATGCCGCCGACTGGATCGAAGAGGAATTTTCCGGCCGCCGATGGCTGTGTCCAACGGAGACGCCGCAAAAGGTGATTCTTCGTAAAATGCCTTTTTCGGGAGAAAACCGGGAGAAATACCAGCTCGAAATTTCCCCGAACGGAATTATTCTTTCCGCCGCCGACGAAGCCGGCATGTGGAGGGCGGTCGGCCGTCTTCTTTCCCTGTTGAAGAATCCGGGCGTGAACTATCATGCTTCCGGTTTTGAGATGCCATGTCTCAAGATCACGGACTGGCCCGATTTTCCGCTTCGACTGATGGATCTCACCATGACCTACTGGGAACCGTTCTCCGATGCGGAGCGTCTTGAGTCAAGTAAAAAAATCGTTGAGATTATGGCTGAACACGGTTTCAACCATGTCATTATCGACCTGGGCGGGAATTATGAGTCGGAGTATTTCAAATCCAATCGTCCGACGCCGTGGAGCCGCAGCGACATCCGGGAATTGGTGCGCTTCTGCAAATCGCGCGGCATTGTGCCGCTGCCGGGAATCAATACGATCGGGCATCTTGACCGCGCCCCGCATATCGCGCTATTGAGAGATAATGAAGGACGCAATATCGGACATGATATTCGCACGCCGGAATTTTACGAGGCATATGCAAAAGTGTTGGATGAACTGGTTGAGCTTTTTGAAAAGCCACCCTACTTCCTGGTAGGTGGAGACGAGGCGAATGCGGTTTTCAAGATATTTCAACAGAGCAAGGAGGAAAATGCCGCACTTTATGCAAAGGTGTTTAATTTTGCGGCAGAGCATTTGGAAAAATACAACTGCCGCCCGGTAATTTGGCATGACATGCTCTTCGCTCCGGAATTAGGCGGCGAACGCATCAGCAATGATGGAATCACCGAAAAAAATATTGCCCCGGCGTCAACGGCACTGAACCTGTTGTCGAAAAAGGTAATCGTCAATTATTGGCATTATGGCAGTGCGGAACGTTACGAGGGGCTTGATATTCTGACGCAATCAGGATTTGACGTCTGGGCAAGTACCTGGCATTTTCCAGAGGGGATTCATGCCTTGGCGCAATACGCAGGCAAACATCAAATCGCTGCGTATGTCGGCACCACTTGGAATAACAATCATAACAAAGGCGCAGCACTGATTCTAGTCGGCGAGTACAGTTGGAATACATCGGCTTCCCCGGTAACCTTCGATCCGGCAGAGGTGTTTTTGCGGGAATGGAGTCGTACACCATTTTTTCCGAATCCACAGACCGTTACACCACTGCATTTTGCCGGAGCCGTAACAGTTCCGTTCCGCCGCTTTACGGCTCCTGTACAACTGGGCAATTTGCAACTCGAATCAAATCCTATTTCCGGAATGAAAAGACAGTTTTTTCACCTGGAACAGCCGGAGGAAATTGTAACGTTACGACAGGAAAGGCCCGATACAAAACTTTTCCTACAAGGCGGGGAACGCTTTGTCATGCAGGTGCCTTCTGTGAATCAGAATCGCGCCCACAACTCCTTTGTGCTTTATACTCCGTCATTCGGTCAATCAACGCGACAGAATAAATGGGGCGACGATTGGACAATTCTTAACGGCGAAGTAACCCAAAGTACCAGCGGTGAACCGAATTCTGCAATTCCCCAAGATGGAGGCGTGATTTCAGCCCATAAAACCGGAGCAGATATTCATAACAATGTGCGCAAGATAATGGCCAAAGGCAAGGTTGATCTAATTGCCACGCGAACGGCGTTAGCCGAACCGATTCCGCCTCTAAAAGCCGTCTGCGATCCCCAAAACTCAACTGTAATCATGGTATTCGGAGCCGAGCTTTGGATGTACACGGAAATACCTCAGGCAGCGGCTGAGATCGCGATTTCGACAACCGGAGGCACCACGGAAAAATTCAAGTTGAACGTTGATTTCGCACTGGCACCTGACCCACGTTTCCATGGTAACTTCAATATTGTCTATTTGCCCGATGGACTTGTCGCGGTAATTTGGACAGGCAAAAATCAGGAAACGGCCACTGGTGTAACACTTCAGTTCACCCCGCTCGGTATCGCAACCGGCACAGCCTTGGTCGCAGCTGCGGAAATGAAATAAAAAATGGTGATAAAATGAATAAGAATTCAACCAACATCGTACAGAGCGAAGGAAACAATACTTTCATCCCCCAAGAAGGGAATAGGTTCATCTCCATTGATTTCAATCAAATTTACCGAGAGATAAAACCGCTTCACGGTATCAACAACTCTCCAGTCACCTTCGGCGCCCCACTGCCTGAACTTCTTGAGGCGGGAATTCCCTATGTCCGGCTTCACGACACCGGAGGAGCCTATGGACAAAATCGCTTTGTGGACATTCCGAATATTTTCCGTGATTTCAATGCCGATCCAACAGATCCCAATTCTTATGATTTTGCATTTACTGACGCTTATCTCAAAGGTTGTTTATTCTGCAGAATTTGAAATTGAATAATCCATTTTCCTTTTGAACCGAATTACAAAACTGCATTTGAGAAAACGGCTCGCACTAGCTGGACAAATCTTTTAAAGGTCCAAAAGGGAGGAGGCAACTTGTCCATAACAGTATATTACGGTTGCTTAAAACACACGGGAAGGCGTAATAAAAGATACGTCCAGCGCATTAAACTAATTTTCACTACTGTCCGGTAAAAGCTTCCGGACAGTAGTGATGTAATATATTTCATAAAATTTGGAACAATAACAATGAATATTGTCGATTGGATGATTTTTATCGTGCCATTATTGCTTGTCATCTATATGGCATACTATTCCCGGCGTTATGTAAAGGGGGTTGCGGATTTTCTTGCGGCAGGCCGGGTTTGCGGCCGTTACGTAATCTGCGTATCTGATGTAGCCGGAGCATTGGCAGTAGTTACCCTGATTTCCCAGGCGGAGGCTAATTATCAAACCGGTTTTGCACTTTCGTTCTGGAATGGTCTGCTGACGCCTCTGGGGGTCATTATGGCATTGACAGGGTACTGTACATTTCGTTATCGCGAAACCCGTGCCATGTCGTTGGGACAGTTTCTGGAAATGCGGTATAGCCGCAATTTCCGCATTTTTGCCTCTGTTCTGCGAACGTTTTCGGAAACCGTTTGTAATATGATCGTTCCGGCAGTATCGGCTCGTTTTTTCATCTGTTTGCTCGGTTTACCCTACACAATTGATTTTTTCGGACTCAAAATTTCGACTTTTGCAGTAATTGTAATAATTGTTCTCGCCCTGGCTCTTTTCATCATCTGGTGTGGCGGAACGGTGGCTTTGATCATCACTGATGCCATGCAGATGATTATGAGCTATCCCATTTTTGCGATATTGTGCATTTTTATTCTCAGTAATCTTTCCTGGTTTGATGAAATGGTGCCGGTAATGGCTGACCGTGTTGCCGGCGAAAGTTTTTTGAACCCTTACGATATTCAGTCATTACGGGATTTCAACCTGTTTGCCTTAGTGGTTACTCTGATGAGCAACCTTTTGAACCGCGCCAGTTGGATTGGAGCCGGTTCAACTGCAGCCGGACGTACTCCGCATGAACAAAAGATGGCCGGAGTTTTAGGTGCATGGCGCAATGGATTTTCCATAATCTTTTATTTTTTAATGGGTGCATTGGTTGTAACAGTTCTCACACATACCGACTTTTCCGATAAGGCCAAGGAAATTCGTACCGCCCTTTCCAGCCGAGTCGCAGAGGAAGTTATTACTGATGCTTCTATTAAAGTAAAATACCTTGCCGCCTCCAAAGCCTTACCACCGTCGGAACATCAAATAAACCGGGATATCCCTTATTCACAGGTTAACACTCCGGATACTCCGTATCTCAATACCGCATTATCGGTATTGCAGGAGGGAGAAAACGGCAATGCTAAATTTCAGGAATTCCGTACCCTCTATTTTCAGCAGATGCTGCCGGTAACGCTTCGACATTTTCTGCCGGCTGGTCTGATTGGACTTTTTGCCTTATTGATGATTATGTTGATGCTTTCTACCGATGACAGCCGTATTTTCAGCGGAGCACTGACGCTGGTGCAGGATATAATACTGCCGATCTATGGAAAACCTCTGTCACCTAAGACACATTTGCTGATACTGCGTTTGGCTTCGCTGGGAATTTGCGTTATTTTCTTTGTCGGTTCCTTTTACATGTCGCAACTGGATTACATCAATTTATTCTGTATCATCACAACCAGCATCTGGCTCGGCGGAGCGGGGCCAGTTATGATTGGTGGACTTTATTCACGCTTCGGCAATACGGCCGGAGCTTACGCATCTTTGATCATCGGGACGGTAGTTTCCGGGGGCGGAGTATTGATGCAGCGCAACTGGCCAGACCATATTTATCCTTTTTTGGACGCACGGGGATGGACGGAACCAATCAGCGGCATATTGGAAACCGTCTCAGCTCCTTTTGCTCCTTATGTGATCTGGCGGATGGATGCAATCAAATTTCCGATCAATTCAAACGAGCTCTTTTTCATTGCGATGGTGTTGGGAATCGCGGCCTACTGCGGTATTTCGCTACTGACATTCAAGAAGAAATTCAACCTTGAGCGGATGCTGCATCGCGGCATTTACAGCGATGAAGCTGTAGTTCCTGAAATCAAATGGAGCATTCGCACGATTATCTCCAAACTGATTGGAATTGATGAACACTATACACGAGGGGATAAGATCATCGCGTGGAGTGTATTTGGTTATTCAATTGTTTATTCCTTTCTGATTATGTTCGTGGGGGTCATTATCTGGAATGCATTTTCGCCGTGGCCAATCGAATACTGGAGTTGGTATTTCTTTATCTTCAGCCTGGTAGTTCCGTGTATAGTTGCAATTGTTTCGACTTTTTGGTTCATGATAGGAGGGTTAGTTGACATGCGTCATATGTTACGCGACCTTGCATCGCGTACCGACAACCCGCTTGATGATGGACGAGTTGAAGGTCATGTTTCATTGGTCGATGCAAAGAGTTTTCAACGAAAAGATAAAAAACGCATATGAAATCGCCATCAACAAAATTGATTTAGAAAGTATTTATGAATGGCGAAAATTAATGTTTAAAGGAAAAATCATCATGTTGGTTCGATACCTTTTTCCAGAGAAACGCAATAAGGTTTTAACTTTCAGTTATGATGATGGGAATTGTTGCGATCGTCATTTGGCTGATATTTTTACAGCAAGCAATATGAAAGCAACTTTTAATATTAATTCTGGTTTTATGGAGCAAAATGGAAAATTGGGGGCAGCCGATTTGCAAAAATTGGTTGCGGAGGGACATGAAATTGCCTGCCATGGTCAATTTCATCCCTTTGAGGATCAAATTCTACCAGCATCGTTGATAGAAGATATTGTGGAGGACCGCAAACGGCTTGAAAAAGTTACCAATACAATTGTCAATGGAATGGCTTATCCCAATGGCACCTACTCTCCCTGTGTGTTCACCGCATTACGTGCGGCAGGAATAAAATATTGTCGCACGACCGGACATGCTCCTCGACTACAATATTTTCCGCAGAATTGGCTGGAATGGCATCCAACCTGTCACCATAACGAAGATATTTTGACACGTGCAAAAGATTTTATAGAAAACCCTTTCGGACTTCAAATGTTATATATTTGGGGACATGCTTATGAATTTGACCGGAATAACAATTGGGAAATTATCGAAAAATTTTGTGCGTTACTGGAAAATCGTTCAGAAATTTGGTATGCAACCAATAAGCAAATTTATGAGTATATAGAAGCCTGTCGCAATATTGAATCATCAATTGATTCCAGATGCATTTATAATCCTAGTTCTATTCCAGTCTGGCTTATGATTGAAGAAAAAATTGTGATTGCCTTGCCCGGCAAGTTCGTAACGATATAATTTTATTTTTATGAAGATACGTTATTGTTGAAAAATAAGCTAATAATATAATATCTGTCTAACTTTACAGACTTTCGAAAAATTGTTTGGAATTCGTATCCCAATAGACTTCATGTGCAAGCAAAGGATATTATGCGTTTTACAAGGTTGTTATCGTTGCGAATGCTGGCGCCCGTAACTTGGGGAGGTGCTCTGATTGTAGCTGGGATGATCGTCGGTGCGGCTGTCGGATATCCGGTCCCTTATCGATGGAGTTCCCAATATTTGAGTGCGTTGGGATTGATTTACTTAAATGGCGATATCGCGAACTTTTTCAGCGCATCGTTATTTAACTGTTCATTGGTCTTGGCGGGAGTGTTGTCAGCTGTGTACTTCTGTCAGCAAGCTGTCGCCTGGGGGCGGTGGCGATGCATACTGTCACACGCCGTTGGTCTTCTTGGAGGAAGCGGGCTCGCAGCGATTGGCCTGATTCCTTTTGATCTTCATCCTGTTTGGCACAATCAAGCTACCTATGTCGCCTCCGGTGCGCTGGGCTTATCAATTCTGCTGAGTAGTTTGGGATCTCCGCCAGCCGGATGTCGCCGTTCCGAAGAAACGCTTTGGTTGCTATTCGGCCTCTTTTGTCTGTTTTTCTGGCTGATGCTGAAGCCCATTGCCGGAAACGGTCCGATTTGTCAGAAACTGGTAATTGGATTCTTTTGGCTTTATATGCTATGGCACGGCGTTGCATTACAGCTTCACGTCCGGAAGGGGATGTCTTGATGCTCAGCTCAATTTTGACATTGTTGCTCTTGCTGATTAGCTTCATCCTGTTGGTATTTCGAGGATCGCTACATGGTGTCGCCATCCTTGTCGGATTGCTGGCTTCTTTCGTCGGAGATCTTTTTTTGTCGCATCGTAGTGGAATTGAATGGCGTTTTCTTGCCGGGATTGTCGCGTTCGGGATCTGCCAACTCTGCTTCCTGTGGTATGCTCTGCAACGATGGAAACGGTGGAATAAATTCGTTTTTGCATTCGGAATGTTGATTTACGGGATCTATTGGATCGTAATGGCACTGAAAGTGGACCTAACTTGGCCGGTCGGCCTCATCGCGGCACTCTATACGGTTTTATCATTGGCGACATTGGCAGCCGCAATCGGCCGTAACCGTGGCTTGGGAGGCTGGTTGTTTGCCGGCGGAATCGGACTTTTGCTATTCTCCGATACCTTGATTTCGCTGCGGGAATTCTGGAATTGGTCACGGGGAAGCGCATGGATTCTCCCCACCTACTATCTCTCTCAGCTGTTGGTCACGGCGACCGTTTGGCTGGAGTTGTGGAAAATTCGATGTCATCCGCATAGCGTTCGCCGTCTTGCATTCGCAGTGGCGATTCTGATATTACTGGTCAGTGGCGCGTATCTTTATTTACTTCATGTGCTGGAAAACGGGATTTTGCGCCCTCAACCCTCAAAACCGGAGCCATCTTGGCCGATGTTGCGTATTCCTGTCGGCGAAAACCGAACAATTGCTGCCTGCTACCGCCCCCCGCTAAGCGACCGTGGCTATACAATTCTCTTCAGTTACGGTTCGTTAGAGGATCTAGCGGGAAAACAAACCTTTCTCGATATTTGCCATCGTTATGGTTACGGTGTGATCGGCTATGATTACGAAGGTTTTGGTTCCTCGGAGGGCCGAGCCTCATTGACTGCGGCACTACGCGATGTAGAAGCGGTCTATGAATATATGACGACTTCGCATGGCGTTCGCCCGGAGCGGATCATCGCAATGGGTTTTTCTATGGGGAGTGGTCCTTCAAGTTACTTGGGCTGGAGACATCCGATCGCCGGAGTGGTTCTGTTAGGAGGATTTGCTTCGGTAATGCAGATCATCAGCCCGTTCGGAGGTTGGCCAGGCGATTTTATGACTAATTCCAAGTGGTTTTCCGAACGCGATATACCACTTTTACTGTTTCACGGAACAGAGGATCAAGTAATACCGTTTCGCAACGCTGAAACAAATTACGCTGCGGCAATTGGGCGTAAACGTTTGGTGCCGGTTTCCGGAGCAGGCCACCTTCAGAGCGAGTTGCTCGAACAACTCGGAGTAAATCGTTTTTTTCAAATTCTTCAGGAGTTTTTTCCAGAAATGCCATAAACCGCAATAGCTACAAGTATTAAAATTTCGGAGCAATAAGAGTTCATGTCCTAAAATTTGTTATTGTCCCAAATTTTGTGAAGATAAAGAGTGTTTCGAGCCATGAACTTTCTATGCCTTTAGAATTGACCATTGGATTGCCGGCTGCAGTCAGCAGAAGATCCTCATGGATTCTCTGAGGAAGAAACGAGGGAAAATCCTTGTTGACTTGAAAAAAAGAATTCCGTGTGCGTAAAGATTTAGCGTCAAAAAGTTGAGGTTGAATAGTGATGGCTGAAAAAACGGAAAAACGAATGATGCCGGATTGCCGGTACAGATAACCCGGTCGACCGGATCGTTTTTCCGCCAGCCGCGGAGTCCGCAAAAAGAGCAGAAACGTTGAAAACAGGGACATAGATTTTGTCAATGAATCGTGCAAAGAAAAACAGTCAGAGTGGGCGAAGCGTTCCCGGGAAGAATCTCGGATGCGTTGGCATTCACCATGCCTGGACAGATTGTTTCCCCTGCTCTTTGCCGGATGGCCTGAACTATGGCGCTTGCGGCATGGCGGCAGGCAGTCCGAACCGATTCAGCAGCTCCGATGTTGTTCCATGGACGGCGATGTCCCGCAGTATTTCGATTGGGTTGAGAGCTCTTTGCATGGCTGTTCGGATGATGGTCATGGCCAGCGCCACGTTCCTTTTGCCACGCGTGGTCATATTTCCGAAGATGAGTTTCCGGAGCAGAACCGCATTCCGGATGGCTTGCTCGGCAAAGTTGTTGGTCGGTTCGATGATCGGGTATTTGAGGAAAGTAAAGAGTTCGTTTTTAAAGGCGATCAACCGCTTGCGGATGTTGTCGGATTCGTGGTGCGACAGCGGCGCGTTCCGGTACAGTTCACGAAATCGTTTGAGGATATCTTTTCTGCCGGAACGGTATGCTTCAACGGACAGAACGGAGTGCTGACCATGCAGGGAAATCGCATCTTGAATCAGTTCTTTCACCGCGAGCAGGAAGCGTTCGGCGTCCGGATGTTTTTGCAGTCCGGCGTCGAGAAGTTCCTTGATATCGCGAAGGAGATGTACCAGACATTTCTGTTTGGCGAATGCTCCGACCTTGTTCCGGTAAGCGTTCCAGAAGTCGGTAATCAAGACACCATGGTAAAATACGCCCAGATGATCGATGACAACTTGGGAACCCCGGCTCTCGTCGATGTCGAAAAAGGTAATGAACGGATTGGTGAAAACCCAGAGCCAGTCGCGTTTCCACCCGGTTTCGTCGGCATGCATGAACTGGTAGTCCGGCAGGGATTGCTTAAGAGCATCGTAAAGCGGCTTGCCCCGTTCGGTCATGTGTTTGTCAAAGCCGACCAGGGCGGCGTTCGAAAGCCTCAGATTGCCAAAACATTCCAGCGTTCGCCTGGTATCGTTATAAGAACTTTTGATCTCGTGGCGCATGAACGAAGCCTTGGCGCGAACATCCGGACCAATGAAAGCATTGGGAATTTCGTTTTCGCCCCAACCGTGGACAACCCGCTTGCAGTCGGAACACCAGTAGTAGCAATGGACAAAGCAAGTGGTGGTAAGTTTTCCATCCTCGAAGTCCTCCTGAATATGCTCGGTGGTATGATTGCAGGGCGAGATTCTTTCACTGCCGCAGATCGGACAGCGGTCAAGATAAACGTCGAGCGTTTTGTCGATCACTTCCGGATTGGAGCGAGAATGCCCCTTGTGCCCAATAGGAGCTCCGCGTTTGGCGGTACTTTCCGCCGGATCTTTCTTCTTATATTTGGTGAAGGGATCCTGCAATGCGTCGGACAGTTCTTTTTGGAGATGATCCGTTTCCTCTTCAAGCTCTTTGATGCGTTCCTGAAGTTGCTTGAATTGATGATTGGTGAAATCCATGGCGAATTCAAGCGTATCGACCCGATCGCGAAGGTACTCGCGTTCCGCCAGAACGCTCTCCGGTTCCTCGCCGTGAAGGAATACGCAGAATTTGCGAAAGGGACAATATGGGCTTTTCATCCGGTTTCGGTTCGAATCTTGTGGCTGCGGCCAACCCACGTTGCTTTCCCAATGGTTAATCGGTTCATTGAGTGCTTCTTATGTACAATATAACAAGCAGTAGCTTTTGTCAATAAAAAAACGAAGAAAAACCAAAGGAGGTTCCAGAAAAAATGAAAAAGCATGAACAACCAACCCATAGGCTCGAAAAAATGTCGAATTTTTTCGGGGGCAGCAACTTTTCGAAACTAAATCTTTACGAGTATAGATTGATGAAAGCGGCAATGGAATTTTGTTTTTACAAGGTCTTTGGTT
>ERZ1034917.1689-NODE-1689-length-12514-cov-9.939241_pt1 | contig 12514 bp, 11 predicted proteins | sample MGYA00520605_ERZ1034917 | MGnify/ENA primary metagenome ERZ1034917 (study PRJEB33766, sample SAMN09781784) | gut metagenome | biome: gut microbiome | host: Homo sapiens | place: Madagascar | study: EMG produced TPA metagenomics assembly of the PRJNA485056 data... | reverse complement strand
GTGCACGAGACAGGACTTGAACCTGCACTCCTTACGGAACTGGAACCTAAATCCAGCGCGTCTGCCATTCCGCCACTCGTGCAATGACTTTATATTTGAACTTTGACGATATTCCAGCCGTTTTCACGGGAATATGCAATGGAACATGCCATTTCTTTTACAAGATGAAGCCCGACTCCACCGATTTCACGCGTCTCCAGATTCATTGACAAATCCGGCGCCGAAACACTCCGCGGATCAAACTCGTGCCCGTCATCCATCAGCGTCAGGAACACACCTTTCGCATTATTTTCCAGCAGAACCTTGATCCAATGCCCGGAAGAATCGTCGAAACCGTACTTCACAATATTGGTCGCCAGTTCCTCGTAGGCAAGATTCAGGACATAACTCTGGCGCTCCGACAGCCCCGCCTCCTCCGCAAAACGGCGAATGAAAAGCAGAGAATCGGAAACATCCTTGAGACAGCTGCGCAGATTGAATTCCAGTTTACCGGACATGCCCTGCTCCCTTCCCTGCGGAAACCATCAGACGGTCAGGCGTTCTTCAAAAGAGTCAATGCTTTTGAAAAATCGTTCTCTATCGGCATTACTGCGGCAAAACCGGCAGTCTGAAGCGCTTCCAGCACGACAGGCTGCGGATTGTAGATGACAAGCTTCGCTCCGTTGGCGCGCAGGGCTTTCGCCGCGCTCAACAGCATACGCATCCCCAGAGAGGCGATAAAACTGACTTCCGTCATATCCACAATCGCGGGTTTTCCCTTGGCGCTGACGACATTTGTAAAATTCATCTCGACCGACGTCACTCCATCAATGTCAAGCCGTCCGCAAAGCGCCACATGCGTATAGTCGCCGTCTGCTTTTATTACTTTCAGTTCCATATTATTATTCTCCAAAAAATGTTTTGGATTGAAAATATCAATCATAAATAAGCGCCTTAATGTAACCTCTGTCTGCGGAAAATGCAAATCGGGGAATCTTTTTCCGCAGAGAAAAGGTCAGCGGCAGGAAAGATCCGGTTTTCTCGCCGCCGCCGTTTCATCCAGACGCTTCACCGGCATGTTGAGAGGACACGCCTTCAACGATTCCGGCGACTTTTCCGCAAGTTCCGCAATCTCGATCATCGCCCGGATGAAAACATCCATGTCTTCCCGCGATTCGGTCTCCGTGGGCTCAATCATCAGAGCCTCCGGCACGATCAGCGGGAAATAGATCGTCGGAGGATGAATTTCCCGGTCAATCAGAGCCTTTGCGACATCCAGAGCATGTACGCCCCCCTCTTTCACCTGCCTTGAGGCGGAAAAGACACATTCATGCATACAGACGCGGTCATACTTGCGGTCATAATAAGGCTTCAGCGCCGCCATGATGTAGTTCGCGTTCAAAACCGCATTCTCGCTGATCCGCACCAGTCCCCTGCGACCGAGAGTCAGCAGATAGGCGTAGGCACGGAGGATCACTCCGAAATTGCCGTAGAACGGCGCAATGTAACCGATGGATTCGGGGTGTTCATACTCCAGCACGCACATGCCGTCCGACCGGCGCACGACACGCGAAACGGGCAGGAACGGCACCAGCTTCTCCGCCACGCCGACAGGCCCGGAACCGGGGCCGCCTCCGCCATGAGGAGTCGAAAAAGTCTTATGGATATTGACGTGCATCACATCGAAGCCGACATCGCCGGGGCGCAGACGCCCGATGATCGCATTGAAATTCGCGCCGTCGCAGTAACAGAGCCCGCCGACGCCGTGGACCAGCGAACAGATCTCTTTCACGTTCGGATCGAACAGCCCGAGCGTATTCGGGCAGGTCAGCATGATGCCGGCGACCTCGGGGGAGAGCAAGCCTTTCAACGCTTCCAGATCGACATTGCCGTTTTCATCGCTCGGCACCACTTTCGTCGTAAAACCGGCGACGGATGCGCTTGCGGGATTCGTTCCGTGGGCGGCGTCGGGAATCAGCATGATTTTCCGCGCGGAATCCCTGCGCGATTTATGGTATGCGGCGATCAGCATGACTCCGGTCAACTCGCCGTGAGCACCCGCCATCGGCTGCATCGTGGTCTGCGAAAAGCCGAGAATCTCGCTCAGCATACGCTCCGTTTCATAAATCACCGTCAAAGCCCCCTGCGTCAGCACGCCGCCGTGACGGAGCTGGGGCAGAAGCGGATGCAGTTCGGCAAAACCGGGCATCCGCACGATCTTCTCATGGGATTTCGGATTGTATTTCATCGTGCAGGAACCGAGCGGGTAAAAGTTCGTATCCACGCTCATGTTCATGCGGCTGAGATTCGTAAAATGGCGCACTGTCTCAAGTTCGGACACTTCGGGAAGCCCTGCGGTTTCAGTCCGCCTGAGCGACGGCGGCACCGCGCATCCCTGGGGAACATCCAGAACGGGAAGGACGGAACCGGTGCGGCCGGGTCTGCCGGATTCATAAATCAGTTTCACAGTAATGCCTCCATTGCGTTTGCGAGAGCCTTGATCTCTTCTTTCGTGCGTTTTTCCGTTACCGCGATCAGCATCTGGTCGCGCCTGTCCGCGTAATACCGCCCCAGCGGGAAGCCCGCCGCGAATCCCTTGTCGATCAGCTTGCCCGCCAGTTCCGAGGAATCACACGGCACCTGAATGACGAACTCATTGAAAAAGACGCCGCTGCCGACCGGTTCCACGCCCTTGATTTTCAGAAGTTCGTTTCTTGCGAACACCGCTTTCGACATGCAGAGATTGCCGATATCCACAAACCCCTGCTTGCCGACGGCGGTCAGGTAAATCAGGGCGGAAAGAGCGCAGAGGCTCTCGTTGGAACAGATATTGCTTGTGGCATGTTCGCGGCGGATGTGCTGCTCCCGTGTCTGAAGCGTCAAAACAAAACCGTCCCTGCCGTCCAGATCCTTCGTACGCCCGACAATGCGTCCGGGCATCTTGCGCATGTATTTGCTTCTGACGGTCATGAAGCCGAGATACGGGCCGCCGAAACTCAACGGGATACCGAGGCTCTGCCCTTCCCCCGTCACAATGTCAAACCCCATCTCTCCCGGAGTTTTCAGAACGCTCAACGCAATCGGATAAGTCGAGCAGACAGCCAGCGCGCCGTTCGCATGGGCGGAGGCAGCCACACTGCTGAGGTCCTCGATCTCTCCGAAGAAGTTCGGATACTGGACGATCACGCACGCCGTGTTTTCATTGACCGCACGCTTGAGATTCTCAAGATTGGAATCCGTTCCCGCGCCCGCTCCGACCTCGACCCGTTCCACATCCAGATTGCTGCAATAACACTCGATCATGCGGCGGAAAATCGGAGAAACCGCGCCGGAAATCACAACCTGCCTCCTGCCGGTGATCTTGACAGACATCATCATCGCTTCAAAAAGCGCCGTCCCGCCGTCGTAAAGGCTCGCGTTGGAAACCTCCATGCCGGTCAGGCGGCACATCGCGGTCTGATACTCGTAGATCGCCTGAAGCGTTCCCTGCGAGGCTTCCGGCTGGTACGGGGTATAGGCGGTATAGAATTCTCCGCGGGAGACAATGCTGTCGACGACAGACGGAATGACGTGGTCGTAATATCCGCCGCCGACGAAGTTAATGAGATCCGTGGCATTCATGTTCGCAAGATGTTCGAGATGCCTGACGACCTCGTATTCGGATTTCCCCTCCGGAATTCCCTCCAGCGCCGGATACGGGAAACGGACGCCCGCCTTCTCCCACATATCCTCCAGGCTCGAAAAGCCCGCGGCTTTCAGCATCTCCGCGCGATCACTTTCAGTATTCGCAATATACGGCACAATCATTTCTCCCTCTTTAATTTCAGTCTGACATATTAAGATGTCACGGGAAGTGCTTTTTTCAAGGTACGGACATGAAATCACGCGCATTTCTTATGGGAACAAAATTCAGTTATGATTCAGGACACCCCCTTTTTCTCCAGCCGTCCACGCGCATCTGCAAGAGGGAAATCAGCAATGCGACCGCAATGATCAGACAAGGAAGCAGCAGGAAGGAGGAACGGCTCGCGACATAGCCGAAGACAGCCGGTATCAACGCCGTCCCCAGCATTCCGGCTCCCCCCTGATAGCCGATGACCGTACATGCCGTGGCATCATCGAAACGCTCCGGCGCGGCATGCATCATCGCAGGATAAAACGAGGCAAAGGAAAAACCGATCAGTCCGAGCGCGGCAAACGGCAGGTAAGAAATCCCCGGTATTGCCAGAAGAACACCGCCGAGCAGTCCCCCCGCCATGCTGAAACGGATCTGCCGGACATTCCCAAGACGGTTGGCAAAGATACCGACAAAAAAACGCCCCGCCGTCAGCATTCCCCAGTATCCGGCAACGGCATATCCCGCGACCTCCGCTGAAGCGCCGCGGCAAACTGTCAGAAACATATAGCTCCACAACCCCATAGAAAACTCGATCCCGCAATACAGGAATACCATCAGGGGACAGCACCAGAAACGGATGTCATAACAGACTTTTCCGGCGACAGCCGATTCAGTTCCCCCGTCCTCTTTTCCGTTTTCGTTCCAGAGACTCAGAGTAAGCAGAAAAACAAACGCAAGAACAATCTGCGTGGAGGAAACGACGGCATATCCCCAGCGCCAGCTCGCGCCGGCAGCAAGGATCGCGGTAATGATGCCGGGCCCGACGGTCGCCCCGATTCCCCAGCAGCAATGGAGCCAGCTCATATCGCGGCTGGTATAATGTTTCGCGACATAATAGTTCATCCCGGTATCCACCGCCCCCTGCCCGAAGCCCAGCGGAATCGCGCAGAGCAGAATCACCCAGAAGGCAGGCGCCAGCGCATATCCGAGCAGAGAAAAACCGGTGACAAAGCCGCAGAGCATCAGGAGCCGCCCCGTCCCGACTTTCCGCAGAATCGCCCCGCTGAAAAAAGCGGAAACCGCGGAACATGCCGTCAACAGAGTCGTGACGAAACCCGCATAATAAACCGGCTGGTCCAGTTCAAGCCGCATGGTATCCCATGCGACCCCCAGCACCGTATCCGGCAATCCGAGGCTGATGAAGCCGATGTAAATAATCACCAGCAGAATCAGGGAACGCTTCCGCGGCGTCAGCGACGCAAACAATGAGTTCATTCTTTGCCGTCGTCCCCGTAAAGCTTGTATTTTCTCCGGTCGGCATCCGTGATCGCACGCAGAACACGGCAGGGATTTCCCGCGGCAAGCACGCCGGAGGGGATGTCTTTCGTCACGACGCTTCCGGCGCCGATCACGACATCATCGCCGATCGTCACGCCGGGAAGCACCGCGACATTGCCGCCGATCCAGACGTTATTTCCCACGGTGATCGGAAACGCATATTCCAGCCCGCTGTTGCGCTGTTCCACATCGAAAGGATGCCCGGCGGTATAGAAACCGCAGTTCGGCGCGATGAACACATTGCTGCCGAACTTCACTTTCGCGTTATCCAGAATCACACAGTTGAAATTCGCATAGAAATTCTCGCCGATCTCGATATTGTATCCGAAACCGCAGTTGAAAGGCGGTTCGATATAAAACTTCTCAGGAGCCCTGCCGAACAATACGCGAAGAATCGCATGGCGTTTGTCTCTCATGCGAGGCGGCAGATTGTTCGCCTCGTAGCAAAGATCCATCGCTTTCAGATGATCCTCGTCGATTTCCGCATTATGATTGGCGTCATACAGAAACCCTGCCCGTGCCTTTTCTTTTTCCGTCATCATTTGCTGTCTCTCATCCTGAAGTCCGCGGCATATCCGCATTTTTCTCAACTGAATAAACAGCAGACAATGTAATATCCTCCGGGAAAAAATACAAATGAAAAAGACACGGGAAAATATAAAATATCAATTCATTGCGGCGTACTCCAGTTCCGCAATGACATACATCGGGCTCCCCTCCAGAAGAATCCCGCCGCGCACCGCGCCGCCCTGTCCGCCCAGCGGACAATGAACAGCCTTGACCGGAACGGAAACCCGGATATGCCGTGCACAATCACGCGGGCAGGCTCTCCGGATCAGCTCCACGTGGGAATGCTGAAGCCGCATGGCTTCCAGCTCCCGATCCAGTTCGATGTCGTAATTCAGCGCCAGGAGATGAATGGAGTTTTCCCGTATCGTCACGGCAAAACCGGGCGCTTCGACTGCTGGAAGGCGGTCTCCCGTCAAACTCCGCACCAGTTCAAGCAAACCGGCAGGATTCCGGGACGGATTCCGGAACAATCCGGGTCTGACTTCCGTCCATCTGCCGGAAACAGAAACGCCCGGTGCGAACTGCTGCTCTTTCAGCCACCGCAAAGATGCGAAATCCTGCTCCGGCGACGAAGGCAAACCGGCAAGGTCATCCGGACCGAACCGGAGAATCCTTCCTCCGTTTTCAAGGTAACTTTCCATCGCAGACTGTTCCTCCGGCTTGAAAACCGCCGCAGACGGCACAATCACGCAGGGACACTCCGAGGCGTTCCGTGGAAAATCGAAAACCGTTTCTGCACGAACTCCGTTCACCAGCAGTTTGCGGATCAATTCACGGTAATCCCGTGTCGCCCCCTGTTCACAGGCGCCGAAATAGGAATCGGTCTTGGTATTTTCGGAAAAATATACGCCGCATTCATATAGGATATGCCCGGAGAAAAGTTCCGGATGCGCCTGCTCAAAAGCAAAGGCGCGCGATGCCGGTGAAAAGTCATCCGGCAGTTTCCCCAGCAGCTCCTTCGACAGCCCGAGACGCCCCTTCAGAGTTGAGAACCATGTGGAAAAGCCGGTCATGTGATTCAACGCCCACAGATGCTCCGCGGAATCGGGATAAAAGCCGTAACCGATCGCCGTTACAGACAGCCCGTATTTCTTTGCCGCGCCTGCCTGATAACTGCCGGCAGCCAGGCGCTCGCAGACGTCGGCAGGATTATTCCCGCATATTTCAAGGTTGATGATATTGTCGCCCCTGCTCAACTCATGCACAGACTGCGCGCTGTAATTATTGCCGCCGTATGCTCCTGACGTGCAGCAGGACATCAGAGGAAAATTCTCCGGCAGCGCCGCTTTCACGGCTTCCAGAAAACGTCCGATGGAATCGCGCCTCATGGCGAGATATTCCAGCCAGCGGGAATTTCCCCAGTTGCCCCAGAAAGTCGTGTCATGGGCAGGCGGAAGCTCAAAGCCCAGGCGGGCGCGGCAGCAGGGACAGGAACAGGTGTAGAAACCTCCGAAATAAACCATGTCGTCGCACATCAGTCCGGCAATTCCGGTTTCCGGGACCAGCCGTCCAAGATATTTGCAGTATGCGGCGACAAAGCCGGGATGATTGATGCAGAACTGCTCCGCCGTGTAAGTGCGGATTTTCGCCGGTTTTCCGGTCTGCGCATCGATCACGCGCCACGAATTGAGATATTCGCCGTTATATTTCCAGTCCGCCGCCGCCTCGATCGACGGTGCCATGGGCAGATGATGGATCATGTTCAGCATGGTCCGCTTCATTTCCCCGCAGGACTCATAACGGTGCGTCAGTGTCGCCGAATGATGATCGAACAGGCGGATGCCGTATTGCTTCAGGGTATCCGCCACCTCGGAAAAATACACATGAAGCAGATTCCAATAGGGAAGAAAATCCCAGCGGAAATGCGCGCCGAAAATAATGGCGGTATCGGCGGAAGCCTCTGCGATCCGTTCTGCGCGCCGTTTGATTTTGTCATGGATTCCGGGATTTCCCAATTCCAGATCCGCCCACTCAACCCACCAGCTGACAGCTCTCATTTTTTCACCTCCGAGGGTAACGTCCCGCCCCGTTTCCGGTACAACTCCTCAATCGCCGCCGCGACCTTGCCGCGATATGCCTGAACAGCCTCGCTGTTTTTCGTATAAGATTCAAGAGTCACCAGAGAAGCCGGAACCTTCAGCAGCGGATGCCTGCCGCCGGAAAGTTCTTCCAGGAGTTTGAAATACTCGAAATCCTCAATTCCATCGCGAATCGAAACAAGCCGGAAAGACGCCAGAAGCGTATGGTCCGGCGCAGGATGGAAGAGAAGCCCGTCTCCATTCCGCGCATAACGGAGATAAGCCACCTTATACTGTGTCCTGTCCCAATCCAGAGAAACCGGAACAGGGTCCGGGCAGCAGTTTTCATTGCAGATGCCATACCCCTTTTCATTATTGTGCGCCAGTCTTGATTTTTCAGGCGAGAGTCTGTTCTTCTCCGTAAAAGTATTATGGAGACGTATGGAAGAATAATAACCGATTCCATCGGCATTTTCCCTGAATGCCATCCAACTGCACATGCGCGGAGCAATGCCGGGCAAATCCAGCATGAACGAAGGATTTTCATACGCCCAGTAAAATCCGATCTCTTTCCCGCGGCGGAGCAGATGCCCGAATTTCCGTTTGTCCATCGGAATGTTATACCACTTGTCCATCAGTTCGGTGGGGATCGTCATCAATTTGCCGATATTGGCTATCCTGCAGTCAGGATATGCCTGTTTGATGCGCCTGCAAATCTTCTCCGCTTCTTTCAGATGTCTGCCGCGAACGGCGGCTGACCGGTGCATGATCTCATCGAACCCCATCATATAGGCAATATCCCACGCTCCTTTCTCTTTCAGGAACGGGCGCCACCTGCCAATCCACTTCAATACAGCCTGAATGTATTCTTCGTCGAAGCATTGCGAGTCCTTCGCCTGCTGGTCTTCCATGAAACCGAACGCCATGAAATTCATTCCCTTCCGCAAACAGTAATCAAGATCCTCCGAGAACGGCAGGAAACGGGTGTTCACTTTCTTCTTGAACAGTTTCGGATACATGGAGACCGGGTTCAGGCGGTAATCAAAAACGAGATCATACACTCTGCGCCGCAAGGCAGGATCGTCCGGAGCATAATTGAACGAAATGAACGTCTTTGCCTTCCCTTTCCGCGGCAGGCTGAATGAATATACTTTTACCCGATACTCCACGGTTCGCGATTCCATGCCGTCCACCGTCAAGGTCAGTTTCCCGGTATAGATTCCGGCAGGTTGCCCGGCGGGAACAGCAACCGTCACCATGAACGGCTGAACACGTTCCGGCAGGTCGAACGGACGGTTCCGGTGCAGAATATCCGGCCAGAACCCGGTCCGGCTGGAGGGATAAAAAGTCGCTTCCGTTACCTCCACATAGCCGACCGGATTGATCCGGACATTTCCGGCAGGGATCACCTTGCCGCCCTCACTGCGCAGTTCCTCTGCCGTAAACCGCACTTGTTTCAACGGTCTGGAAAGAGCCAGAACCGCCTGAAAACTTTCCCGCTCGTTTCCCGCCGCGGAAATCTGAACCGGAAAATTTCTGTATGGAAAAATCGTGTCACGCATGACTTTCTCCGAGGAATTTACCGCGACAATCCGCAAATCCTCATTGCCGAGAACCAGCGAATTCACGATCTTTTCTTTCAGCGCAGTCACGCCTTGATCCAGAGTTTCATATTTTCCTGCGTCAAGCCACTGCTCCAATACCCGGATTTCACCTTCCCATTGCTTTATTTTCGAGTCCGGGATCATGTTGCGGAGTTCCGCAAGCTGTCTGCGGCGCCCATCTTTCTTTTCCTTTTCCAGATCCTCATCGGTCAACAACTGCACATCGTCGAAATAGAAAACGGTTTCACCGACGACCGGCGTAGAACTCCAGAAAAATTGTAGTGCCATGATATTGGAAAGGTCAATGCGGGGATTATGCTTCTTCAATGTCCGCAGATCCAGTCTGAAAGTTCTGCGGTCTTCCTGAAATACATCAAGTCTTCCTGATGGAATCGTGTCATTGATGCCGGGACGGTGCACCGCTTTTCCATCGAACAGAAACATATTCCGGTTGCGTTCTCCGGTTTCCGGATACCGGACCTTGAAGCGCAGTTCCGCATAACGCGTCCAATCCCGTTCCCCCGGAAGCAGGGAGACCATCTGATGTACGCCCCACTCCGCCCGCAGACAGCCTTTCCCGCCGGACGGATATTTCCCGCTCCACGAGGCTTTCGCACCGAGATTCGCGGTCCAGACGCCACTTCGTTCCGGCGTCTCAAAATCCAGTCCCCGGGAAAGATCATTCTTATGAAAGACAACAGGTTGAACCTCATAAACTCCGCCCCCTGCCGGAACACCGGAAATCACCATACGGCATCGTGAGTTCAGTTCCCGCACCGTGCCGAGCGATGCCTCAAAATCAATCTCCCTGCTTCCGGTAACAGGGTTAAGCGGGACAAGTCTGCCTTTGCAGGCAAACACCCCGTCTTTCACGGCAAAATCCATTGCCGGCAGTTTCTTCAAATTGAAATTATCACTGAAACGCATTTTCAGAATAAAACTGCCAACCTCCTTTGACGCTTTCAACGGTTGAAGTTCCAGAGAGAAAAGAGTCAGGGAAACAGAACAGAGTAAAATAACAAACAGCAATCTCATCAGATATTCTCCACTTTCTTATTGACGCTGATCCATGTAATCCATATAGTTCTTCTTGGAAACCTGATCTCCATCAATCCATAGATGCGGAGAATATTTCAACGTGGAAACATGGCCTCCGATCGCCAAAACATTCATCTGAGTGCGATGATTGCGGAAATAAGTCGTTCCTGCATACGGAATGGAGTCCGCGGCGATGAAATTACCGGGAGAAACCGTTGTTCCGCTGTTCCGGTCCCTGCCGTATTTTCCGGACGTGGCGAGTCCGTCGGGAGTGTACCAGCGTTTCATCAGCATATCGTCGAAAACAGCCAGAGAATAGGAGATATGCGCATCACCGCCCCATGAATCCGGAGCGTAAAATGTTCCCGTCAGCCTTGCTCCGGCGGGATCGCCGGGATCGGAGGGGCATTTGAAATGTTTCCGCAATACGGGCAGATAAAATCCGGTCATATCGGTTCCGCCTCGTCCGTAGTAGCCGAGAGTAACCAGCAGATACGGCGGCACTCCCTTTCTGCGGTCCATATACGTCATCATGAACATTCCGGCGGCATTGACTTTCAGTTCGTTGTAAGGCATATAGGATTTATAGTCGTCACAGTACATATTCATGGTTGTTCCGAGCGTTTTCAGCTTGGCGGCACAGGAAATGAAACGTGCTTTCTCCCTTGCCTGATTCAATGCAGGCATAAGAAGTCCCGCAAGAATCGCGATGATCGCAATCACGACAAGGAGCTCTATCAGGGTGAAACCTCTTCTTTTCATTTTATTTTTTCCTTTCTGTTTGTGTTATGATAAATGGAATCCTTATTTCTTTCAGTTCTTTGTCTCCGCCAAACAATTCAAGCATCCGTTTGACGGCATGCCGCAGTACCTTGGAAAGATCCGCATACGCGTAAATATCACAGGCGGACTGATGGGAATAATCCCGGAAGTTGACGACTGTAAGTGCCGGGAAATGCTGTTTCAGAAAAGAAGTCATGGGCGGAATTGTCACCACGGCATCCGGAGGCGAAGCGCTCCACACGTTGATCGTTTTCATGGCGGCGGCTTCATGATAAGACTCTCCGTAACGACGGTAATAAGCGGCGGAATCATGAGTCACAAACAGATCGGGCTCAAACCGGGTTCCCAATACGGAAATGAAAATATCCCGGATGTCCTCAATATAATTTCTGAAATCTCCGGCACGTTCATAATCAAGAAAGGCAATTCTCCTGCATCCCTGCCTGAGCAGCAGCTTCAATACACGCGCATATCCGTCGAAATGATCCATGCCGACATGATTCACTTCCGGGAAATTGGAATTGACCGTGCAAATCACGGGAATGCCGTCCTCCATAAGAGTTTCAAGAATCGAACGGTTCAGGGAGTCGCCGAGAAAGATATATCCATCCACAGGAAATTGAAGCAGAAGGCGCGGATTCACAAAAAAGAGGCGTGGATTGTTTGCAATATCCATACACTTGTAACCGCTGTCCGAAACGGAAGCATTCAAGCGCTCGAAAAGCATCTCCCGGCAATAACCGGCGCCGGAAGCCCCGACAATCCCGATCAGGCAATGCTTCCGCAGACGGGGAACTTTAGTGCAGACAAAAGTCCCTTTGGATGGAATCACTTCAAGACGTCCTCTGTTGACAAGCAGTTCCACTGCCTTTCTCACCGTGATGTGATTCGCTCCCAGAATCTTCGCAAGTTTCTGAAGCCCCGGCAGTTTTCCCGTCAGTTCATGCTCGGAAATATAGTGTTCCAAGCGGCTGCTCAATTCATTGTAAATCGCTTCCGGCATAATCTCCCGAATCCGGGCTCTGCCCGGTTCCCTTTCTTATGTTTTCAGTAATTATAACAACCGTTATATATCAGTGTCAAGAGGGTAAAATAAAAATAATTGAAAAAAATGATATTCAGCGTAAAGACCGGCAAAGACGATACACAGATTACGACATCTTTAAAGATGGCAAACCTGGCTGCCGGGGTGCAGGTGACTCTCACCTGCCGCGGAGTATGAGGGCGCGAAGCCCTCATGGTCTTTTCCCCGGCGGCGGTTCCAAACGCTAAGGGACGAGAAGCGGAGCTTCGAGAGCCGACGGGCACAGCGCATCACCACAGGGGATTTCGCCGGAGCTCTCGAA
>ERZ1034917.1686-NODE-1686-length-12544-cov-4.133958_pt1 | contig 12544 bp, 8 predicted proteins | sample MGYA00520605_ERZ1034917 | MGnify/ENA primary metagenome ERZ1034917 (study PRJEB33766, sample SAMN09781784) | gut metagenome | biome: gut microbiome | host: Homo sapiens | place: Madagascar | study: EMG produced TPA metagenomics assembly of the PRJNA485056 data... | reverse complement strand
CCGTGGAAGCGTGTGAATCATCTGTCAAAAGATTTTCTCGGTCTGTTAGACGATCTTGGTGAACACTTGAAAATTTACAGCAATCTGGACTTTCCGGATGTTGATTTGACAGTAAAAGATAACGCCTATGTTGCGGAGTTCGCAATTCCCGGGTTCAAACAGGATGAAATCGATGTTGAAGTTGTCGGGGACTTCCTTACAGTATCTGCGCAGCGTGCGTCCGAAGAATTAAAAGATGACGAACGCTATATCTTCCGAAGCCGTCCTTACGGTAAATATGAAGAATCAATCAAGCTGCCGGGACGTGTCAAACCGACCGAAGTAACTGCAAAGTACGTCAACGGGATTCTGACTGTAACACTTCCGAAACAGGAAGTCGAGCAACCGACCAGTATCAAAGTGAACCTGTAATATTGCCATTCTGAAAATGGAGGATAAAATTATGAGTGAAGAAATGAAAAGCCCGGAAACCGAAGTGAAACCCATGGAATACGTGGATGTGGTTCCGACTGCCGATATTATTGAAGAAAAAAACGGCGTCCGAGTTGTTGTCGACCTTCCCGGTGTTGATGCGTCCAATCTGGACATCGACATCAAAGATCGAATGATGAAAGTCTCTGGTACAAGTACAATGAGCAGAAATAACCGAGCAGTAAAATTCTGCCGTTCATTCCAGTTGTCCGATCAGATTGACATCAATGCAATTAAGGCAAAAATCTCTGACGGGGTACTGACGATCTCGCTGCCGAAATCCGAGTCAGCGAAGGTTCACAAAATCTCTGTCACCGGCGAATAAGCCCCTTCTCTTCGCACGTCTCCTGTAGAGACGTGCTTTCCAGTGCGGAATCGGCCAGGATCCCCCGCCTGATACGATTCCGCGCCTTTCATTCTTTTAAATATCGACCGCGTCGTTGCGGTAGTTCGCGCAAAAACGCGGTCGATATTTAAAAAACTATTCAAGGAGGGAATAATTATGAATATGGAAAAATTCACTAACCGTTCCAAAGAAGCGCTGGTTGCGGCGCAGAACCTCGCAATCGAAAATCATAACACCGAGTTAACTCCGTTACATGTGCTGTCCAGTTTGATCAACCAGACGGATGGCCTGGTCGGTTCGATTTTAACCCGGATGAACTGCAACAAAAGCCTTTTAAATGCTGACGTCGCCCGTGCCATTGATACACTGCCAAAAGTCAGCGGCGGGAATCAGGAACTGTACCAATCTCGTGGGTTCAGTGAACTGTTGCTTCAGTCCAACCAGGAAGCCGAAGAAATGCACGACGAATACATCAGCGTCGAACATATTTTCCTTGCCCTGACGGAAAAAGGTGGCGAAGCACAAAAAATCCTGGCAAAATACAAAATTGACAAAGAAGCGATCAAACGGATGCTTGTAACCATCCGCGGCAATCAGCGCGTAACCAGCGCCGATCCGGAAAGCACCTTTGAAGCATTGGAAAAATACGGACGGGACATGACCGTTCTGGCGGCTCAGGATAAACTTGACCCCGTTATCGGCCGTGATGAAGAAATCCGGCGCGTGATCCAGATTTTGTCTCGCCGCACGAAAAACAATCCGGTTTTGATTGGAGAACCCGGTGTTGGGAAAACCGCTATTGTGGAAGGTCTTGCCCGTCGAATTATCCGTGGCGACGTCCCGGAAAGTTTGAAAAACAGGCGACTGATCGCATTGGATATGGGTGCTTTGATTGCCGGCGCGAAATACCGTGGCGAATTTGAAGAACGCCTGAAAGCGGTTTTAAAGGAAGTCACCAGTTCCAATGGAGAAATCATTCTCTTCATCGACGAACTGCACACTGTTGTTGGTGCAGGCGCCAGTGAAGGCTCTATGGATGCCGGTAACCTGTTGAAGCCATTGCTGGCTCGTGGTGAATTGCATTGTATCGGCGCGACAACGCTGGATGAATACCGTAAATATATCGAAAAGGATCCGGCATTGGAACGCCGTTTCCAGGCAGTACTTGTTGAGCCGCCATCGGTCGAGGATACGATCTCCATTCTGCGTGGGTTAAAGGAACGTTATGAAATCCACCACGGAGTCAAGATCCGTGACAGTGCTCTGGTGGCCGCCGCAGTATTGTCAGACAAGTACATTGCTGACCGTTTCCTCCCGGACAAGGCAATTGACCTTGTTGACGAAGCATCTGCTGCGTTACGCACAGAAATTGACAGCTCTCCGGAAGAAATTGACGAAATTGATCGCCGTACCATGCAACTGGAAATCGAAAGTGCCGGCTTGTCCAAGGAAAAAGATCCGGCTGCGGCTAAACGGCTGGAAGCAATCCAAAATGAACTTGCTGAACTCAAGAGCAAAGGCGCTGAGCTGAAAAGTCACTGGGAAGCCGAAAAAACGTCCATTGGGGAACTGCGGACCCTACGCGAAAGTCTTGAACTGGCAAAACAACAGCTGGAAAAAGCAGAACGTGATTACAATCTGGAAAAGGCAGCTGAGCTCCGCCATGGGACAATCCCCGGTTTGGAGCGCCAGATTGAAGATGCGGAGGCAAAATTGAAAGATGAAGGCGGCTCACGTCTTCTTAAAGAGGTTGTTGACGAAGAAGATATTGCCCAGATTGTCAGCCGCTGGACACACATTCCGGTAAGCAAACTGGTGCAGAGTGAAAAATTGAAACTGCTGGCTCTCGCAGATCATTTGCACATGCGGGTAATCGGCCAAGATGAAGCGGTGTCTGCGGTGGCAGATGCTGTCCTTCGCGCTCGTTCCGGACTGAAGGATCCCAAACGTCCAATTGCGTCGTTTATCTTCCTCGGGCCTACTGGCGTTGGTAAAACTGAATTGGCACGTGCTCTTGCAGAGGAACTTTTTGACGATGAACGTGCCATGGTGCGAATTGATATGTCTGAATATATGGAAAAATTCAGCGTATCACGACTGGTCGGTGCGCCTCCCGGATACGTGGGCTACGAAGAAGGCGGTCAGTTGACCGAAGCAGTTCGCCGTCATCCGTACTCAGTAGTACTTTTTGACGAAATCGAAAAAGCGCATTACGACGTCTTCAATATTTTGTTACAGGTTCTTGAAGACGGGATTGTGACCGATTCGCAGGGCAGAACCGTCAGCTTCAAAAATACCATCATCATTATGACCAGCAACCTGGGCAGTGATTTAATCCTCCAGCATAAAGGGAATATGGATGAAGTTCAGGATCAGGTTGTGGAAGAACTCCGGCGCCATTTCCGGCCGGAATTTCTGAACCGCATTGATGAGACGCTGATTTTCCATGCGCTCAGCGAAAACGATTTGATCAAGATTGTTGATATTCAACTTGAACATTTCCGGGAACGTCTGGCGGACCGGGAAATTGGATTTGAAATCACAGATGATGCGAAACGACATCTCGCCAAAGTTGGTTATGATCCGGCATATGGAGCCCGTCCGTTGAAACGCACAATTGTGCGGGAAATTGAAACGCCGGTTTCACGGTTGTTAATCGCTGGAGATCTGGCAGAACATGGCACGTTGAAAGTGGAAATGGAAGGCGATCAGTTGAAATTTGACTGCATTGCACCAACTGAAGTAATTGGATAAGTAGAACTTTCCCTCCTATCTGTCGCCTCAGGCGACCCAGTAACAGCGGTTAACATGACCGCTTACCGGTGGGCGTTGATTTTTCATTTGCCCACCGGTTTTTTTGTGCTATATTGGGTTTCTAACATAGTAAAAGGAGCAACAAATCATGAAAGACTTTCCGACCGATCTTATTCCATCCCCCTATCGATATCGAATACCAGAAACTCCGGAAGAATATCATATTGCCTACGAACTTGCTGCGGAAATCTGGCCATATGCCTACGATAAAATTCTTACTGCCGAGCAGATTTCCTATATGTTAGACTGGATGTACAGCTCCGACGCTTTGCAGAAGGAAACAGAAGAAGGCTGTCGTTTCTGCCTTCTTTATGAAAACGATACGCCAATCGGTTTCTGCCAGATCGGCCCCGGCAAGCCGGGAGAACTGAAATTACACAAGTTGTATCTGAAAGTTGATCATCATGGCAAAGGCCTTGGATCCATGATGCTTCAGGAAGCAATTGCCTATGCAAAAAGTAAAAATGCCAAACGGATTTCCCTCAACGTCAATAAATACAATCAACGTGCACAGAAAGCTTATAAACGTAATGGCTTTGTCAACCATCATGCGGAATGCAATGATATCGGCAATAACTTCGTTATGGATGACTTTGTCTTTTCTTATGAACTTGCATGAACCGTGCAAAATACTCAATGCAAGCTGCATCAAAAGATAACTTTCTGGGTGCGAAATTGTTTTTTGTCCCCCTTCTTTGCTCTTATCGCAGAATAAAAAAGCCGTCATGTTGACGGCTTTTCTGATTTTCTTACCTGTCCCCTACTTTTTAAAAAATTCCAGGAAGCGGCTGAAGAAACCGGACGGTTGAACTTTTTTCCCATCGATAACCGGCAAAGGCATCTGGCCATTTAAAATACGCCGAGCATTACTTTCGGTCAATATTTCAGCAGTGTCATTTCCATAATGCTGCGCAACATAATCTCGCGCTTCCTGAAGACAACTGCCTCGGGAATGGCCGGCATTATGGGCATCACTGCCAAGCACATGGCAATACCCCATCGAGAATAATTTGTCCGCCATTCTCTTGGGGCCACCGCCAAAAAATCCGAGAAAACTTCCTGCGTTGATTTGGAAATAAGCCCCCATATCAGCCAATTGCGTAAGTACTTTAAGCCTATCGGGGCCGAATAATCGTTCCGGGTGTGCAATCAACAATTTATAATTGCGATTCAAAAGCTGATCGCATTGAGAAATCAGTGTATTTGCACTGATGTATGGAGTCACAAAATCCACAAGAACAAACTTGCTGCTGCCGATACATTGACATTCTTCCTGGTCATTCAATCTGCTGAAGTCATACTCCATTCCCAGGTAAAGAGTAATTCCCAGCAATTGCGCTTCACTCTTCATTGTTTGAAAAGCATTCTGGATATTCTGCTCTTGAGAAAGGGAAAAGTGGCTGGTAGCAACTATTTCCTTCACTCCTTTCGCCGCTGCCTGCTTTAACATGTCGCGGCTTTCTTCCAAAGTCTGGGGGCCATCGTCAACCCCGGGCAAAATATGGCAATGTATGTCAATCATTTTAAATTCTGTCTTGCTCCTGATCCGGCAACGGGAAATTCGGCAGCCGGCCGCTCACGTTAAGACTTTCCTCCCATTCAAGTTGAGGGATACCTATTAATCAGAATAATATATTTCTAAAATCCGAATCTTACAACCTTTACCAGTAAAAAAAGAATCATGGAATGACTTCTAAGCATTTTCTCCGCACAACACAATTGATCAAAAGTTTTCGTTGAGAGAACCGAAATCCGGAAAAACTGTCAGAAAGAAAATAAATTTTCCTTTTTCAGCTTTATTTATTGTAATTCTGCTCGGCACAAGTATACTTCTTCAAGAGGGAATTTGCCCAGGAATCCTTCTATGCACGAGAGAAAGGACACAACAGTAATATGAGTGAATCAGAAGACATCCTCAAAGAGCTGGTTTACCGCGGTATTGAATCTGACGTACTGGATTACAAGTCAGCAATGAATTTTAATACGATTCCTCGTTCCGCGAAAGCAAAATTTGCACGTCACTGTCTGGCTCTTGCCAATACCCGTGGCGGGCATATCGTCGTCGGCGTCAGCGAAGATCAATCCGGCCATCCATCGGTTTATACCGGCTTGACAGAAGAAGAAAGCAGGTCTTTTGATCCTTCTGTCGTTGGCCCATTCGTTAACCGCTACGCTGATCCGGCTATTGATTTCACCATCGACCGACCAATTATCGATGGGAAACGATATGCCATTTTCACGATTCGCCCTTTTGACACGCTTCCGCATGTATGTTCAGGAGGAATCGAAGACAGCCTGCAATTAGGAATCTTCTATATCCGAACCGTTGACGCCTCCAGCCGACCGGCATATCGAGCCAGTGAAATTCACGGTCTGATTCAGCGGGCGCTGCGCAATCAACGGGAATCACTGGCACGCATGTTGCGGGGGATTCTCTACGAACGTGACGAAAATACCCTTGACGATTCAGCAAAATTCCATGAAGAAGAATTGCACAGCAGGAATTTTTTTGTGCAACGCAAAGGAGATCGGCACGGCAACGACGTTTTGCTTGGCATACAAATCCGTCCAGAAGAGTATATGCTGTCAAAACATTCACTCTCTGAGATCAGGAGAGGAACCGACAGCGCGCTGGAAAACCTTGAATACAGTGCTCCAGATTTTGACTGTACGCCATTACGTAAAGAAGCCTATTTCACCAACACCTCGCTGCGGACGATGCCGGAAAAAACACGACTGATGTGGCAGATTTATCAAAGTGGGCAAATTGTGTTTTACAGTTACCCGCCATTAACGGGAAAAGCTATCTGTTTTGACTCCATTCCATTGCAAATTCACAATCTGCTTTTCTTTGCCGGACAATATTATGTTGCGTTGAAACAGGAAAAAGTGCAGCTGCATCTTGACCTTTTCCTGGAAAATACCGAAGGCAAACACCTGATGTCTACCGATTCCCATATTCAGAAAATCTTATACAACAACAGCAACACTCGTGAATGCAGAATTGACAGTATTCATTTGCATCTGTTTGAACCCGTCTGCACAATTGTGGAAAAGTACCGCTCGCTGGCGGCGCAACTTACCCGCGAAATCGCCGAAAGATTCAATATCCGTGATGCACAAATCATTGAAAATGAAGTGCTGTCTCACTGGGAATAATCATTAAATTACCATTTCACAGTAAAGATGACTCGCATTCGATGAACGACTTTCCCACGCTCGGCCACTGGCACAATCACTGCTTTTTCTTTCAAGACAGCACCTACCCTTGTTCCGCCCAGTGAAGGATGTAACGCGGGATAACAACCATTCAGCACAGTCAAATCGTGCAGCAACTCTTCCCGTGACAGACGATACAAAAAGAGTTCAAAACGACAGGAACTATTGCATTGATGATTTTCAGCATCCATCATCCGCAACGCAATGCGCCCGCCGGGAATCGGAGGAGCTTCAACACCATGAACACGGCTGCCTCGTTTCAGCTGAACATCTATCGGTAAATTCAATTCCCCAGCTAACCGCAATGCTAAAGCTTGTTCCAATTCTGCCATCGTCACATCGGGATTTTGCCGCAATGGCGGAACTTTTCCTGCCAATCTTTGCGCATCGGCTTGAGTAAACGTCGAGTGCAAAGGATCAAAAACAACACTAAGCACCACGCGAAACTGTAAAACCGGCATACCAAAGCGTTCCCCATGGCGAATGGTTGTCGCACCCGCCTCCTGAATAACCGCAATATGTACCTTGGAACCGCCGGAAAGCGTTTGCTCCCAACCATTCCAGGGAAGTGATGCACGAAGCTGATCAAGAAAGGAAAAAATAGCGGCCTCATTGTCAGAATTTCCCCGAAACTCCACTTGACAGGAAACTTGCCCTGAAATCCTGCTGCATGTACACTCTAATAACCGCAATGCAAGAGTATCATAATATTCACTCTGAATCCGGGGGGTGATTTCCGGTAAAGCAGATAACTCTCCAGCAAATCGACTATTGAACGCTTCACACAAAGCAGCCATTGCCACCTGCAACCGAAAAGACGTTAACGCTTGACCTATAGCAGCTGAGTCGATTAACTCCGGGCAGTCCGTTCCGTCGGTATTGCCCGGCCAGGAAGATCTGGTCAAATCGACAGCCACTTCCAGGCAGAATGTGCCGGTAATTTCACCATTTTCATCATGATTCTGAAACTGTATTTCCAGTTCTTGGTCCAGAGCAATAGACGATACAACAATTCCATTGGTTAAAGTCACATTGCGGCCGACACATTCCAGAGCAAATTTCGTCAACGCAAATGGAAATCCTGCTGCATCATTGCTGCGGGCAGTAATATCAAAGAAGAAGGTTATTTTTCCACGATGTTCTTCCTGCTGAGATTTTCCGCCGCGAAGCGTGACTCCCGTCCCCTTCCCTTTTACCGGCATAATTGGACTGAGTGGTAAATTGTCCACATCCCATTTTTCCTTGAGATAAGCGAATACTCCCGCATAAACAGCTTCTGTCGAAAGCGATTCGACCTCAGCGGACAAAGCCGTACTTCCCAACTCTTGAACATATTGAATTTCATCAGACATAATACGCCCTTCCTGCTATTGTTTTTCCCGGCACACATGGTAAAGGCGAACCGTCAACTGAATTATAGTAATTCATTGATGATAGAAGTTTTACAGTATCCAGCCATGAATCGTATTTCCTCTGGAGAAAACTTCTTATCAGCGGAATTGATGAGCAATAAAAAGAAGAAGGCTGAACAATACGTCCAGCCTTCTTCTTTCAATCTTACTCGCCGATAGTCAGGAAGATATTGGGAGGATTGTCGGGATCCAGCGCTGCTGCCTCTAACTTGTCAAAAGCAATCCGAGTCGCCCACCCCGGCCCGAAAATAGAAAGTTTTTTCACCAGATAATAGTCATTTTCCTTCTGGACGGAGTTAATCTCCATCGTTCGCTCGGGAGTTTTAAATTCCGTTTCTCCCTTGGGAAACCATTCGGCTTTTAAGGGATAATAATATTCTTTGCTGACATAAGCCTTCACCCATTCCCCAGTCGTTTCTGACTGGAACAGCAAAACCCGGCAGCTCACAGTCATTACCGACTCCGGCTCAAACTCCCGGTCAAACCGCCAATACAAAAAACTTAATGTCAGATCGTCCGGACGCATTCCGAACTCTGCAAGTTTCGAGTCAGGATACCCGGTATCATTCATCGGAGTAACCGTGCTGCCATCCCGTCCGGCAGCATACGTTTGCCCGATAAAGTACCCTTCCTGTCCATCAAGCACCAACTGGGCCATCGTCCTCTCAGGGTTAAACATGATGTTCAATTCAATTTTGGCTGTCTCTGCATCTCTGCCACGGCGCATGTGACGCGCTTCTCCTGACAATTTACCGTAACTGAGTTGCGGCAACGGACGGCGAACCCGCTTGACAAATTGCTCCGCAGTCAATTCTTCTTCCACTCCGGAAACACTTTGCGGCAATACACAGACTATGCCGAAAAACAAAAGCACACACAACCACCATTTGAGAAGACGATTCATAATTATTCTCCTGTGTTTGGAAAAACCACCCGCAATGCCTCGTCAATATTTCCAACTGGATGGAAATGCAGCTTGGCCCGTAATTCTTCCGGAATGTCTTCCAGATCTTTGGTATTCTCCCGGGGCAACAGAATATCCTGCACCCCGGCACGCAAGGCACCGATCACCTTTTCCTTAATTCCGCCGACTGCGGTAATACGCCCGCGCAACGTAATTTCACCAGTCATGGAAAGTGAAGGCCGCACTTTTTTTCCCGTCATCAACGAATACAAAGCGGAAAAGATTGTAATGCCCGCAGACGGTCCGTCTTTTGGCGTTGCGCCATCCGGAACATGAATATGAAAATCATGTGTATCAAACAACTCCGGATTAATCCCCAGGCGAGTGGAAGAACCGCGCAAACAACTCATGGCCGCTTCTGCACTTTCTTTCATGACATTACCAAGGGATCCCGTCAGCTTCAGCTGGCCCTTCCCTGGCATCATGACCGATTCAACGGTCAACACGGTCCCGCCGACACTGGTCCAAGCCATCCCGGTTGCGCAACCGACCCCGGGATCCCGGTCTGCTTCATCCTGCAAAAACTTGCGATGCCCGAGCAATTCCCGAACTGTCGCCGGTTGAACTTTAAGTTTTTCCTCTGTCGATAGTTCACCACTGACAACTTTGCGTGCAAGGCGCCGAAAAACCTGACCAATTGTTCGTTCAAGCTGCCGAACCCCGGCTTCCCGCGTATAGTAATCAATGATTTCATCAATCGCACCCGCAGTAAACAAAACCTGTCCTTTTTTAAACCCATTGGCTTCCATTTGCCGGGGAACGAGGTATTTTTTTGCGATTTGCTTCTTTTCATAAGAAGTATACCCGGAAAGGCGAATTACTTCCATACGATCCTGCAGCGCTGCGGGAATGTCTTCCAGCACATTTGCCGTAGCGATGAAAAAAACCTTGCTCAAGTCATAATCCAATTCCAGGTAGTGGTCATTGAAAGCTTTATTCTGTTCTGGATCGAGGACTTCCAACAATGCAGAGGCAGGATCGCCACGAAAATCATTACCGAGTTTGTCGATCTCATCCAACATGAAAACCGGATTAACCGTACCTACTTTCTTCATATTCTGAATAATCCGCCCCGGCATTGCGCCGATATAGGTACGCCGATGTCCCCGGATTTCCGCTTCATCTCTCACTCCGCCGAGCGCGACTCGAATGTACTTCCGATTCATCGCTCTGGCGATGGAGCGGCCAAGCGAAGTTTTCCCTACGCCCGGAGGCCCAACTAAGCACAGAATCGGGGCTTTCCGGTCATTCTTCAACTGCAAAACAGCCAGAAACTCCAAAATTCGAGACTTCACTTCTTCAAGCCCGTAGTGGTCTTCGTTCAAAACTTTTTCTGCCCGAACGCCGTCAAGGCATTCTTCCGAACATTCCGTCCACGGTACAGACAAAAGCCAGTCCATATAGTTATAAGAGACATGATATTCAGGAGCAGCCTGCGGAATCATGACAATCCTGCCGAGCTCTTTTTCAACAACCTTGCGAACTTCATCGGGATAATTTCCCTCATTCAAACGACGTTCAAACTCGATAACATCGGGATTACGGTTATCTTCACCGAGCTCTGCCTGGATCTGTGCGAGTTGTTCACGCAGAAAAAATTCTTTCTGCGATTGTCCTACTGCCTGTTGCACCTGACTTTGAATCCGGGAACTGAGTTGCGATAATTCTACTTCCCGATTGAGGAGAATCAACAGCAAATCCAATCGTCTGCTCAGCGACGGAATGGACAATAAAGCCAGCTTTTCGATATAACGTATTGGCATTGAATCAGCAATCAGATCGACAATACGAGTCGGGTCATCCACATTGCTGATCGCCAATTTCAATTCATCCGGAAAGTTGGGTAATAAGCCAATAAGCTCCTGAAATCGCGCAATTGCAATTCGTACTTTTGCTTTTACCTCTTTCGGAATCGAACTTTCTTCCGGGAGATCTTCAAAAAGCGCATGCGGAACGTCGTCCAACTCGCTGAATACCTCAATCAGTCCGACTCGCTTCACGGCACGGAATAATACCCGCATTGAGCCATCCGGAAAATTCAGGACCTTTACAATTCTGGCCACCACTCCCACTGAGGTCACTTCACCAGCATCGATCTTCACCGTTCCCAAACGGATATCCAACCCGTCCTCAGCAGGCAATCCATTGGATTCTACCAGATTAAAAATCGCTACCATTCTATCCCCGGCAAGGGCCGCCTGAATCACAGCAATATCGCTTGCCTCGTCAATCATAATCGGAGAAAGAATATGAGGCATTAATACCTGATGCTGAATCAGCAGCAACGGGGCATCATGCTTGAAATCAACCTTGTTTTCCGGCAGGATATAATTTTCCTGTCGAACGGTCAATGAAATTTTTTTCTCTTCAGACATAAATCCTCCAATCAGCCGGCACTGCCGGTTGTATATGGTTCATCGGCGAAATTCTGCTCTAAATCAAGGACATTATTGATCGATAGTACTTCCCCTGCCAAATAGAGAGAACCGGTGACAACCTTGCGGGATGCTCCTGCAAGCATCTGTAACGCAGTGGCAACATCCGGCGCGGTGCGGCAGGGAATTTCCGGATGGCGCCGGTTCATATACGCCGTTAATTCTTCCGGTGGTCGCCATTTCCGGAAATTGCACCGCAAAGGAACAAATACAAATTCAGAAGCAGATTCTATAATAATTTCCAACTCTTCAGGCACTTCTTTATCAGCAAATCCGCCGAATATAAATGCTGATTTATCTTTCCCGAAAAGTTCCCGGAGCGTCTCCCGTAACGCAATCATCCCATCGGGATTGTGCCCTCCGTCAACCCAAACTCCGTTTGTTAAACATTGACAACGAGCAGGCCAACTTGTTCGATTTAAACCGTGCAAGGCTTCCGGTAAAGAAAAATCGTATTCTCCGGCCAAATATTTTAACAAAGGGAATACCGCCCGAAAATTACGACGTTGCATCGGCCCTGCCAAGCTCAATTCTACCGGATATTTTTCACAAATAAAATTCTGAACAGGGAGTCCGGACGGCAAAAATTTCACCGAAAAATTTTTTACCTCTTCGGCTGGAGTATACAACGGAGACTGGCATTCTACGGCTCTTTTTTCGATAACAGCCAGAGCTTCAGGCGGCATTACTCCAGTAAAAACCGGTTTACCCTGTTTTATGATTCCAGCTTTTTCAAACGCAATTTTTTCAATCGTGTCGCCGAGATATTGTTGATGATCCAGTGCAATATTGGTAATTAGTGCAGCGATTGGTTCCACTACATTGGTTGCGTCAAAACGTCCTCCCATCCCCGTTTCCCAGATTACAAAGTCAACGTGATGAC
>ERZ1034917.1685-NODE-1685-length-12557-cov-4.459526_pt1 | contig 12557 bp, 15 predicted proteins | sample MGYA00520605_ERZ1034917 | MGnify/ENA primary metagenome ERZ1034917 (study PRJEB33766, sample SAMN09781784) | gut metagenome | biome: gut microbiome | host: Homo sapiens | place: Madagascar | study: EMG produced TPA metagenomics assembly of the PRJNA485056 data... | reverse complement strand
CAAATTTAATAAGAAACAGTTTTGACAGCGAGCCTCGCTTTACTGTTACAAACAACAGGCAGTATGATACCGTTGACGCTGCGCAGATTCCGACAAACAGCAGTATCGGAAAAACGCCGCCCGCCGCGTGTATGCCGCCGCCGGGCATTACTCCTACCGCCGTAAGCGCCGCGCCGCCGAACAACTGGGATATTCCGGTTGCGCAAATCGGGTCGGCGGCTGTGAACAGTCTTTTGCTTATCACGTTGGAAATGACGGTGCAAAATGACGCGGCGATAATAAACATGTCGCCGATATGCCACGAAATCCCACTTTGGGACAGATTCGCGGCGGCGATTCCCAAAAATCCCGCAGCCGCACCCGCAATTTTACGCAGCGTTACGCGGTCATCGGCAATAAACAGCCACGAAAAACATATATAAAACAGCACTCCAACCTGTTTCAGTATCGCGGTTTTGGAGCTGTCGGTCAGCTTTAGTCCGATATATGTAAACCCGTAATGCAGAATAACCGCAAACAGACCCGAAAGCAGAATCTGCGGCATAACGTGCCGCGCCGCGGCAAGCTGCGCCCTTTTTTTCACAAAACATCCGCCGCAGATAACCGCTCCGCATACCGTAAACCTAAGTCCCGCAAAGGTCAGTATATCGCCCGTGCTTTCCGCTCCGTATACCCGATAGCCGAGCTTGACAAGCGGGAACAGCAATCCCCACAGAAGCATTACCAAAAGCGCCGTTAAGGTGATTCTTAAACCGTTTTGCGGTTTTGCGTTTTCACATCTCTCCGTCATTTTTCGTTACCGTCCGAAACGCTTAATACAACCTTGCCGACATTCTCGCCGCGCTCAAGAATCGCGTGCGCTTCCTCCGCCATTTGAATCGGCAAAACCTTATATACAGACGGCTTTATCATGCCGCACTCGATTTTCGGCCACACGTTTTTCACAAGCTCGGAAAGGATGTACGCCTTAAATTCGGGCGTTCTGTTGCGGAGCATACTCCCGACTATGTGCAAACCCTTGGTAAGCACCGGGCGCAGCGGCAGTCGGGTTTCAATCCCCGCAAGCGTGGAAATCACTACCCAATACCCGCCGCGCGCCATGTACGGAATACTCATTCCAAGCATTTCTCCCGAAAGACAGTCCATAGAAACATTAACCGGCGAGCCGTTTTCCTCCTCTCTTGCAAGTATATCCTCCGTCCTCTGTTTTGCCGAATTGATAATTATATCCGCGCCCAGACCCGATATTTTCTCCGCCGCATCATCAGTCAAAACCGATGTTATGACCCTTGCGCCGAACGCCTTTGCCATAGGGATTGCCGCCGACGCAAGTCCCGACGCGCCCGCGGGAATGAACGCCGTCTGACCCTTTTCAAGATGTCCCTCGATAAACAAATTGAGGTATGACGTTGCGTATGCCTCGGGCAGCGACGCCGCCTCGGTCAGCATAAGTCCTTTTGGCACAGGCATAAGCATATCGCGGCGCACTGCCGCGTACTCGGCATATCCGCCGCCGCCCAAAAGCGCGCAGACCCTGTCGCCGACCTTCCAACTCGCGACATCTTCGCCCGTATCTGCTACAATCCCCGCAATTTCCAGTCCCATCCACTCGGGACAACCCGGCGGCGAGGGGTATTTGCCCTGTCTTTGCAAAAGGTCGGCACGGTTTAACGCCGCCGCACAAACTCTTACCAAAACCTCGTCTGCCTTTATTTTCGGGGTTTCAACCTCCGTCCAGACAAGATTTTTATTTTCGTCAACAAGCATTGCCTTCATTTAATCAGTTCCTTTCATAGATAAAGTCCTTCCGCCGTCGCAGACATACGTCTGACCGGTAATAAACCGCGCCTTGTCCGACGCGAGAAATTCAACAAGGTTTGCAATATCCTCCGCCGTGCATTTTATTCCGAGAAGGTTTGTTTTAAGCGCACGGTCGCTGTCGTCGCCCTCCTCCGGGCGCATTACAACCCCCGGCGCAACTGCGTTCACATTGATTCTGTACGGACCAAGCTCCTTTGCAAGAGCGCGGGTAAGCGACATTACGCCGCCCTTTGACGCGGCATAGTCGCAGCAGCCGACCAGTCCGTTTATACCGACCGCGGAGGCAAAGTTTATAATTCTCCCGCCCCTGCCCTGTTCCTTCATGAGCCTTGCGGCGGCTCTGCACGACCAAAACGCTCCGTAAAGGTTTACCTTTAAAACTCTGTCGATAACCTCCGGTTTCTGCTCCGTGAGCGGAACGTACTCACCGCCCGCAATTCGTGCGCTGCCGCCCGCCACATGAACAAGAATATCGATACCGCCCATTTCCGCAGCCGCGCGGCAGATTGCTCCGTCAATGCTTCCGCAGTCGGTTACATCGGCAACAAAACCGCGCGCGACCCCTCCGCTTTCTCTGACCGTTTTTACGGTTTTTTCAACCGACTCGGGGTTTATATCGCACACCGCAACCCACGCGCCGCCTTTCGCCAGTGTCAGCGCGGTCTGACTGCCTATATAGCCGCCCGCTCCTGTGATAAATGCTGTTTTCATTATTAAACGCCCCTTTTCTACATTATGTTTTTGCTGTTTACGCCCGCGCCGCCGACAATCTGATAAAGCACCTTTTGTACCGAATAATCATGCTCATAGCTGAACGGATTTTCCTTTGCTCCCGTGACATATCCGTAAAAATCGCTCATCATCTCATCATATCGGCAGTCCTTCGGAATGTCCTTTACGTCAACCGTTTTCTTCATGTCCTCATACGGCATTGTGGAAATCTCCGTGTCGGCATACGTCATTGCGCACTCGTTTTCAAGCGGCATAATATTTATTGTGCCGCGGCTGCCGGAAACCATAAGCTGCCGCCTGCCCCATCCGTTCACCTCCACCGATGACACAAAAATCCGTGCCAGCGCCTTCTTGTATTCCAAAACCGCCAGATTGTTGTCCTCAAAGTCTATGCCGTCAAGTCCTGTATGCTTTAAAAACGACGTTACCCGCACAGGCTCGCCGAGCATATACACTATCAAATCCACAAGATGACTACCCAGTATGTACATTATTCCGCCCCTGAAATTTGTGAGCCATTTTTTGTACTGCTCGCCGTGGAACGTACTCATTTCCGCATTTACGGAATAGATCTCGCCCGGTCTGCCCTGTTTTACCGCCTCAAAGCACTTTTTCACCGCCGGATTATAGCGGTACATATACCCAAGCTGCACCGTAAGGCTTTGCGCCTTTGCCGCGTCCAGTACGGCTTTGTATTCTTCAAGCGTTCCGCCCGCGGGTTTGTCCATATGGATATGCTTGCCCGCATCAACGCACATTTTTGCGTATTTTGTAAGGTTCCACACATCCGACTCGACCAATACCGCATCCGATTTTGATATAAGCTCGTCCGTGCTCAACCGTTCAAGACCCTCATAGCCGGAAAGTCCGCCCCTTTTTTTAACCCATTCCTCATTTTCCTCGGCATAGCCGACCACCTCGAACAGCTCCGGCAGCTTACGCACCGCAAGCATTTTCGCCTCTCCGTGGTTATGACCTATGCCAAGCTGACCTATTTTCAGCTTTTTCACATTATCTCACCTCTGATAAAACCGCAATAAGCCGCGGTTTTTTCTTAAATATACCCCAAAACCGTGCTGCGGTAAATAGCAAATGTGATATTTTTGGCAAATCTGATACAAATAAATATTGACTAAAATCAAAGCTAATGCTATAATAAAGGCACAAACAGAAGCTATCGGAGGAAACGTCTTATGGATGTATTGTCAGATTTGGCAGTGAGCAATATACACTCGGTAAACCGCATATACACTGAAAAGGGCAGCGGCGGAGTGCGCGAAAGCCGACCGTGCTGGGCGGCGGTAATGAAATATGAAGGCGAAACGGTTTACAATTACGCGGGCAAGGAATATATCTCAAATTCAAAAAGGCTTGCAATTTTGCCCAAAGGCTGCTCATACAAATGGGAATGTACCGAGTCGGGGCATTTTATAATAATCGAATTTGACGGCAACGCCGAATATGACAGGCTTTTCAGTATTCCGATTCACAGCCGCGACAAAATACTTAATGAATTTCAAAAGACGGAGCGGTGTATGACACTTAAAGAAACGGCGTATCGGCTGCGCACAGCGGAGATTGTCAACAGAATACTCTATATGCTTGTGACCGAGAGGGCGCAGCAGTATGTTCCCGGCTCCAAGCAGAAAAAAATCCTCGCCGCAGCCGAATATATGCGCGAGAATTATAACCGTGAACTGTCAAACGACGCTCTTGCGGAGATTTCAGGCTGCTCAACCGTATATTTCCGCAAGCTGTTTACCGAGGTGTGCGGAGCCTCCCCAATCAGCTACCTCCATACGCTGCGTACCGAAAAGGCGAAGGAGCTTTTATGCAGCGACTGCGGCTCGGTAGGTGCGGTCGCGCTTGCAGTGGGATATAAAAACATATACGATTTTTCCCGCGCATTCAAGCGCAGAACGGGAATGTCACCTACCGAATTTGTCAAAAAGGCAGAAGAACATTAAAAGCCGCCGTGCATCACGCGCGGCGGCTTTCCGGTTATGTCTGCGGCGCGGTCACAAGCGCTTTACGCCGTCCGAGCTGCTCAATATCGGGTTTTAAATCAATGTCATAGTTACATAGTGCTGCTGCGCTATGCCGTTATGCGTTGTCACGCAGAGTATGCCGTCAATCATCTCGACATAATACCTCAACGTATACGATTCGCCGTAGAAATAGTTGGTGCCGCCGTCACCGTCCGAGGGCGAAAACTCAAACAATCCCGTTTTAAGATTGAAAAGACCTCTTTTCTTCACTGATGAGCCGGGTTTCTGATACTGCACCACCGCATAATTGAATTTTGATATGTCTGATGTCACAGTAGCGATTATGGCTACGCCGTCACGCACCTCGCGCATATCGCACCATTCCATATCAGCCTGCGCCGTGGCATTTGTGCCGAAGGTCGCAACCTTTGACCGTGCAAACACCCGCTTGTCGTAAATATCGTCGTCCGCCGTCAGCTCGCAAAGCGCAACATAATCTCCCGAGATCGGCAGCGCTGCCGCATACTTGATTTCCGCCGTCTGTACCGCCGTATTGCACACCGCATACACATACCCCGCAGCGCCCTCCGTCACGCCGACCGAATAGCCGTCCGCATCCACTCGCAGCCGTGTTCCGTTGCCGAAAAATATTATCCCCTGTGCGACCGTAACCGTGCCGCTCTCCGCCGAGTAGGTGCATTTGCAGCCGTCAAGGCTCGTTCCGCTCCCCACAAGTGCGGATGTTAAGCCGTTTAAGTCGCTCGTCGAATAGCTGTCCTTTGTCGGAAACGGCGCAATCCCCGCCCCCGTCAGCTCTCCCGTTATGTTGTTTATGTCCTCTGTTCCGTAGCTTTCATCATCTACAAAGCTGTAATGTAGTCCCATTCTTTATTCCTCCTTTACGCCGTTTCCGTTTTCTCGAAGGTCGGTCTTACCCCCGATTCGTTTACGTCCGCATATATCATCACGCCGCTGATTCGGCGTTTCTCGGTCGCGCGAAAGCTGCCGAACTCAAACCGCACTCTGACCGTATCGCCGAGAGAGTAGTCCGTGCCGTATTCAAGCCGCCGCACCTCTGCCTCGCACTCGATATTCGTTTTCTTCTCCGCAAGAGCCGCAACAGCCTCCTCTTGGGTCATCTGCCCCGAAAGTACCGTTTCCCACTTCTTTGCGCCGCTCTCGCTCCCCTGCGGAATGTTCACCCACACGCTTTTGGGAGCCTCCTCGCTGACCTTCCACGCTCCGTCCGCCGTGTCCGAGTACAGATAGCTGCCCTCCGTACACTTTATGCCGAACTGCGTATATGTCGCGGTAGTTATGCGGTAGTAGGTGTACGCGTTCGCCGCCCTTTTATTGCTGAGCGTGGGTGTGTTCGTTTTCGGATTCCACGTGCCTTTGTACTCCATTTTGCGTTCGTACCATCCGCCCGAATTGACATTTTCCTGTCGGTCGCAGGTGTACGTCATATCGTACGCGGTAAGCTCCGACGCCGCGACCGTCGCAAGACGTTCCGCGCCGCTGTATACCTCAAATATGAGCTTTTTTGCCGCATAGTCCACCCGCACCCGAAACCCAAGTCCCGTATCGCGTAGTACCTCACAAACCACGTCGTACACCGTCTTTGGCGCGTCCGTTTTGTAGTCCTTTTTTATCTCCGTACCCGAAAAGCTCCCCGCGGTGATAAAGTCACCCGCGCCCGAGGTAACTGCGTATGCGGCGGTCGCGGACGGCAGCGCGTTTGTTTTCTCAAACGCCTGCACGCACCTTTTTGTCAGCAGCCACTCGGGCGTGCGACCGAATACTGCAATGTCTCCGCCTATGCTCCACGAGGTGACAACCGCCCACACATCGCCGCAGCGGCAGTACAGAAACTCGTTTTCCGAAAGCAGCTCGGCAAGCTCCTTTCGGTCAAGCGACAAATGCGCCTCCAGCTTGCCGCAGCCGCAATAGCTAAGCTCGATATTCAGCGAGATATAGTCCTTGAACTGCGCTAAATGCGTGAACGAAAAATCGTAAAAGCTGATGTCCTCTTTTCTCATCTATATCACCGCCGATTCAAGGTATTTGTTGTTGAAGATACACGCGACAACCGCGCCCGACTGCGCGTCGCCCACACTTACGCCGATTACGTTTCTGCCGCGTTCTAAGCGAAAGTCGCTTAAGTACGTATCGTCCGAAAGCTGCTCGGTTATCGTGCCGAGTCTTGACGATGTGAGCCGCCGCCCGGGGATGTCGATTTTCACCACGTCCCCCGAATGCGGCGTGTACGAAAAGCTCACAAATGCGCCCGTTGTGCTGTTGGTTACCGTGACCGTTTCCGCACTTGAAAGCGTTTTTGTAAAACGTATCGCGATAACCGGCTCGACCGCCGCGCTGCCGATATTGAACGCGGTGTTCTCTGCCGCGGTTGTGCCGAACGCCGCGGGCAGAGTGAACGGCGTTGACAGATTCTTTATACGGCGGTAAATCGGGATTTCCGTATCCGCCGCGTCCTCGAAATACGGATTGTCACAGACAAACTGCACCGTCAGCGCGGCTATCCTCCCCGCGGCAATCCGCTCCGCATCGGGGATTGCGCTCTGACTGCAATAGATTCTGCGCGCAATGCCACCCTCCGAAGTGTCGGAGATGTAAAGCGTACCCTCCTCCGACAGGACATCAATTATGCGGCGCACCTCTGCCGCCGTACCCGCGCCGCTTATATCTACCGAGATTGTCAGCGCACGCGGTACTGCGCGGCGCGACAGGGTTTTCTGCCCGTCGCAGCCGTAGTAAACCGCACTTTCGTATTCAAACTCTACCGTACCGAATCCCGCAAGGTCCTTTATCATGATTCCGTGATTACCGCCGCCGTACATCAAAACCTCGCCGAGCCTGTTTTTGTATTTCAGTATAAGCATATTTTGCCTCCTTTAGTTGCCGCGCATCCGCGCAAGGGTTGCGGCATTTTTAGCCGTTCTCAGCTGCTTGGTCGTTGTGTCCTGTGATGAGTTGAAATTATACGTTGTTTTGTACGTATTTCCCGACCCCGCAGTCTTTATCCCCGCCGCAGACGCCTTTGCCGCAAGCTCCGCCGCAACCGCATCCATCGCGCTAAGCATTTCCGCCCGTATTCCGTCCATTATAGCCGGAATTTTCGAGCCGAATCCGCTTGCAAAGCTGTCCGCCGAGTTCTCGCCCAAACGGTAGTAACTGTCCGGCACGTTCTCAAAGCTCATCTCCAGCATCTGAATAAAGCCGCCGTTTTCCGAATTTTCGATGCTGAAATATGCGTCGTTGAACGCCTCCGCCGAGCCAATTCCCGCCTCCTTCAGCTTGTCATAGTCCAGATACGGAAGCAGCGTGTCCGCAGCCAGTCCCACTTCGTTTTTGTACTCATTGTATCCGTTTATATAGGCTTGAAGTTCGCTCTCGCTTGACGAAAGTAACGCGTTTGCCGCCTTCAAGCCTTCCTCGGGCGACATTTTACCGATGTCGCTCAATACCTCCCTCGGCAGGTCCTTTATCTCCGCCAGTTTTAAGATTGCCTCGCGGAAATTTTTTACTTCCTGAATTCTGTCCTTAAAATCGGCAACCCCCGTAAGCGTGTAGCTGACGTCGCCGCCGAGTCTGCCCACCCCCTTCAGAGTGACATTCTGATACTTGTACCACGGATCGTCGCTTTTCAGATTTTCCTCAAGGTCCTTTTTAAGACCCGCAACCGTTTCCGCCATCTTCCGGCGGCGTTCCTCCGCAATGCGCGCTTCTTCCGCAGCTGCGGCTGCCGCCTCGTCCGCAAGCCGCTTGTTGTAGGCAACTATTTCCTCGGTATACTTATACCAATCGTCCGTACCTTTTTGCAGGTATGTGTCACGGTACTGTTTAAGGCTTTCGTAATACTCCTGCTCGGTCACAAGGTCGAGGTCGCGCGCATTTTTAAGGTTTTTCGCCATGCGTTCGTGCGTTTTTTTGTCAAGCCTGATTTGGTTTTTCTGCGCGTCCTTTGTCAGATTTTCCAGCTTGACATAGACATTCTGCATGGAGGTCACCGCGATATACGAGCTTTCGTCCATGCCTACGCCTATTCCGGACATCAGCATTTTTCCGATTGAGTTTCCCTCATCCGCAGCGCCGTTTGCCGCCTGATTGTTACTATTGTATGTTTTCAAAATTATCCACCTCCGTCAGCGCGTTTTTTGCTTTGAATCCGTTTCCCGCTCCGTCAAAAGAACACCTCAAGACACTCTGCCGTGTCGCGCTCGCGTTCCTCCGCCGTGCGCCTGTCGGGAAGGCTGAGCCGTCTTTTCATTTTCTCATAGAATCGGCGCACCTTGCGGTTTTCGATTTTTGACGTGTCCATGCTCCTGTACGCGAGGATTTTTGAAAAGCGGCAGTCCTCGCTCAAACTCATCATAAGCGCGCGGAACTTCCACCAGTGCATACTGCACTCTGCAAGGTCTATGCCGTATTCGGACAAAAACGCGCCCCACAAATACTCAAAATCCTCGTCAAAGTCGTAGACTGCCGTCCGCCGCACCCTCTCACGGCAGGTTTTATCCGCATCCGCATGAGCGGACGAATGTACGCGTGCGGGGGCGTGTACAGCTGCGCAGCCGTCAGCAGTTACGCCGTCTGCTGCGTCACCGCAGCAAGGCGCGTTTGACATGACCAAACCGCCCGCAGTGGCTGTGTCTGTTCTGTCAGGCGCAGTTTTTGTGCTGTTTCCGCTGCCGTCCGCCGCTGTGCCGCACTCTGCCGCTTTTTCCTGTGTATTTGTCGCACAGTCTGTGGCGTTTTTACCCTCTGTACCGTCTGTCGGCTCTGCCGAGCGGTTTGCCGCGGCGGCATTTTCCGCCGCCGCGCCGTTTTCGTCCGTACTCTGCCGCATCGCACAGCTTGCGCCTGTTTCTTTGCTCTTCTCCGCGCTGTTTGTACATTTGCCTTTAATGCCTTTGCCGCTCTGTTCTGCGCTGTTTATGCCTTTACCGTACACCGCAGCGTCCTCTGCTCCGCAATGCGGCGCGGTCGGCTCGCACGCGGCTCTGCCGGCAGAATAAAACCAAAGCATTCCGCGTACCGCGTCCTCCGCACTCTCAGGCAACCGCGGATAGGCGAGAGCCAGCGCGGCTGCAAGCCGTCTTTTTGAATCCGCACCGCCGTCCCCGCCTGTGAGCAGTTTTTCAATTCTTGCCCAGATGCGGAAATCCGTATTGATTTTGTACCGCCTTCCGCCGACCGTCACAAAGTCGGGAAGTCTGTATATCGCGGCGCACACCGCCTCCCGCGGCATCATCTTCCGCCTCCGAGGTCGCTTTCCAGCTTTTTCGTTATCTCGTCAACAATATAAACAAGCAGGTCGGTCAGGGGTATTACCGTCATCTCACGCGCTCCGAAAATCTCCGCCGCGGCGCCCCCGCCCAAAATGTCATCTATACTATTTTCAAGAAAGTCGCAAACGCCGCTCACGGCGTCCTCCGCGCCTGCTCCGCCGCCGTAAAGCACTTCGAGCCGCTCCGCAGCCTCGCGTCTGATTTTTCCGCAAAGCACAAACAGCTTTTCGTTAACGCGGATATTAAATTTCTTTCCGCTCAGATTAAGTCCGAGCATGCTGTCTTTGAACTCAAAACGTCTGCCGCGCAGTCCGCACACGCCCGCCGTGCCCATAAATTTAAAACCTTTCATACCTCCGACCCCCTATGCCGATTATTCCGACGTTTCCGTAAAGGTGCAGGTCTGCCAGTCGTCCGAGCTTGTCGCCGTGCCGAAAACCTTATCGCCCTTGACGCGCATACTTCCGGAGTAGGTGTACATCTCCGTACCCTCGCCCTCCGACTCCGCAACTATTGCGAAATCGCGCTTGATTGCACTCTTTGTCATACCGGTCATATCGACCATGATGACAGGTCTTGTCGCGTCCGTGCCGGTCTTTTCGCCGTTGAAAATTGCGATAATATCATCATGTACCGGGTCGCCCGCAAATCTGTCGAACTCGAACGAAACCGTCGGTGTGTAGCCGACAACATCTGTCTGCTCGAACTCCTCGTCAACGTACTGTCTTGAATATTCCTTTGGATTCTTTGACGTAGAAATACTGTCAAAGCCCTTCATGCGGTGAAATGTGTAGGTCACCGTGCTGCCGCTTTTCTGCGGCACTCCGTAAAATGCAAGAATTTTACTTCTTTTTATTGCTTCTGTCATGCTTTCCCCTCCAATTAAAAATTTTTAAGTGTTGTCAAAATGCTGTGCCCGTACCGCGGCTTGTATACCGCATTATGTGCTGTGCGCCGATGTAGTCCGCGCCAAGTCATGTCACCCGCGGCGCCGCGGTATAAGCCGTACCTTCTGCTGTTTTTAAATGTATAATACCTCAAACCTTACCGTATATCTGCCCTCGGATATACCGGGCGCGTCAAAGCCGCCGGTCTCCTTTATTCTCAGGTCAAATATCGGTTGCGGCAGCTCGTCCGCGTCCGCCTTTTCCTCCAGCCATGCGCAAAGCTTTTCGCAAACCGCCACGGCAGGCAGGTTTTCCTTGACCGAGCGTGACGGCGTTCCTCTGACGGCAAACGCAAACTCCGCGCGCCTTACTGCCGTGCCGTCCGTGTATACCCTTACATACGGCTCCGCCGCGGAGGTCTCCAACGCGCACGCGCCCGACTCCGCACCCAGACAGTTAAGTCCAACACGCTTTCCCTCAAACAGCGGGCATTCCAATATGAATTTGTAGATTGTTTCAGTTATATTTTGCATATGGTATCGGAGCATCCGAACATAGTCCGTCCCGTTCCGACAGATTTTATATAATAAAGTCAGTCGTCACTTGCTCCGTTTTCCCTCCTTCTTCGGAAAAATTCCGGCAATAACCTCATTTCCCCGATTTTCGGCGCGTTCTGCGCGCTTTATCCGTCAAAAGCCATAAGGCTTTTGACGCGTGTAGCGAAATAAGCGACAGAGAGTGAAACTCATATTAAAAATATGAGCGCGCGGCGTGAGCCTATTTCGCCGCAATATAGTCCGTTTCCATCAGCCAGTGCGGCTCCATGCCAAATCGGTTGTCACGCACCCTTGACACCGTATCATATTCAACTCCCGCACAGCCGCCCGAAACCCTGCCAAAGCAGAGCCGGTCGCCCACTCTGACCTCGGCAAGCTGCCGCGCGGAAACCCGCACCGCAAAGCTGTCGCGTCTGACCTCGCCGGCTGAGTTTCTGTGCAGTCTGTCCTTTCTGTGTACCCATGCGCGGAACGTGCCTATATTCTCGTATTCGTCCGTTTCCTCGCTGTACCTAAACAGCGTTACCTCCGAATTGGTAAGCAATCACTCCACCCCCATATAGAGCAGTCCGAGCGGAGAAAGCCGCTCCGCCGCAATCCGCAGCACCTCCGCCGTGTCATGCACTCCGCCCGCATAGTCAACTCTGTAGCCGTCTATCGTTTCGGAGTTAATTCCGCGGTGTTTCGCCGCGCTGCAAAGGTACTCCGCCGCCTCGCACAGAGCGCGGTTTACCTCATCGTCATGACCCTCACCCGTTACATACGGAAGTATCCTGTCCTCCGCGCACCGCGCCCAGCCGTCAAACTCCGACCTCGGAATCAGTCCCTCTCTGCCGCCGAGGTAGTCGGCATAATAGAAATCATATGTTATGCTGCTTTTCCGCATTGTCATCACCGTCTTTTGCCTTTGTCTTTTTTGCCGCAGCCGCGCCCCTGCGGACGTTTTTCGGCTTTGCGGCGGCTTTTTCAATCAGTCCTACCGTTGTCATATTTTCGCCTCCGTTTCACGGTTTCGGTCGCAGGGCGGTCGGCATGTGTGATGCCCGCCGTCAGGCGCACGGAAGTTAAACCATTGTGTTCCGCTTCCGTGTACCCAAGCTCACGCCCTACGGCGAGAGTATACAGTCAAATCCCCGCGCGTCGTTTTTGCGTAATGTGCCGTCCGCCCGTCAGCCGTTTCCGTAATTATTTTTTAGGCAGTAGCCGCGTGCAGGTAAATGCCCTTAACCTTGTTCTCGTAAACGTCCGCAATGCCGTATGAGC
>ERZ1034917.1681-NODE-1681-length-12569-cov-5.916813_pt1 | contig 12569 bp, 24 predicted proteins | sample MGYA00520605_ERZ1034917 | MGnify/ENA primary metagenome ERZ1034917 (study PRJEB33766, sample SAMN09781784) | gut metagenome | biome: gut microbiome | host: Homo sapiens | place: Madagascar | study: EMG produced TPA metagenomics assembly of the PRJNA485056 data... | reverse complement strand
TGAGGGGGTGGTCCTTGAAGAGCCAGGGCAGCAGGCGGGGCATGGCCGATGCGAAACGGCGGAAGAAAGCATTGCCGTAATATCCGCCGCTACCGGACTGCTGGAGTTGGACAATGGTGATACGGGCGGCTGCATCCTGATAAACTTTGTATTTATCAGAAAGATACGCGCCGATATCCTTGACTTCCTGGATGGAGTCAGGGACGGCAGCTTTATCGGTGACGAAGAACAGACGGGATTCATTCGGGTTAGCGGAAGCCTGCAAGTTAGAATCATCGCGGAGGATGGTAAGGCTGCTGCCTGCGGTGAGGCGGGAGTAAACCGTGCAGGCCAAAGCCTTGGTGAAAATTTCTTCGTGAGCGGCGGAATAGGGGGAGCCGCCCTGCCATGTGATGGTAGGCGACATGTAGCTGAGGATATTGGTATGACTGGGAAGTGACATGGTGATTCGTTTTCCTTTCTGGTTGAATTTGGAACGATTGGCCGCGTTTGCGTTGCCCGCTGCCTGCCGCGGGGAGGCTGTTCCTGTCAGGCAGCACCCCGGTGGTGGGGAAGAGACACCACCGGAGCGGAATCAATCAAGCGTTATCCTGCTTGGCAATATTGACCAGGTAGCACTTTTCCGAGATACCGAAGTCTACGAAGGTCTTATCCAGGTCGCCTGCAGCCAGAGAGGAACCATCCAGCTTGGTCTGGCCGGTGGTGTAATCGACATCATGAGCTTCCAGGACGGAACGCAGGGTGGTGTTGGGGTCAACGGGGTAGGTGTTGCGGTGCAGGTTATCGACGATCGTGACGTTAATCATGGTGAAAATCTCCTTATGATGAAATATTTTTGTGTTGGATTGTGGATTGGGGAAGAAAAATCATGGCCGGGCTGCTTGTTGTGTGGGGCGAGAGCCGGCCATTTTGCTTACTGAGCGGCGGTTTCGTTTTCCGGGGTGGCCTGGGGTGCCGTGGTGGAAACTTCAATGCCGGCGATGATGGCATCGTGGTCGGCCTTGAGCTGAGCCAGGGTTGCGGCGGCCTGGGTTTCGATTTCATCCAGGTGCTTCTTGGCAAAGCCGATGCGCTCGGCGACATGCTCCTTGGCCTTGGTGATGTTTTCGAGGTCGGCGGGCAGGTCCTCAACGTAGATAGCATTGTCGGTGCCGAAGGCGGACTTGGCGAAGCAGATGCCGTAGGTGGACATGCTCTGCTTGGCGGACGGAGCGATGGCGAACAGGATTTCATCGGGGTCGTCGGTTTTCTTGCCGGGCTTGGTCAACTGCAGAGCCTGAGGTGCCTTAGCCTTGAGGGTTTTGAGCTGAGCCATGGTCAGGGCGGAGGTGATGGAGAAAGTGGTTTCGTTGATACGGATGGTAGACATAATGTTGTCCTTTCTTTGGCGTTTGGCCAATGTACAAATATTTGCAAAGTGCGGGATGCACGATTGCTTAGGTTGGGGAATTGATGAGGGAAGCGAGTTCATGCCAGGCTTCGCGGTAAGTATCGGCGGACTGGATAAAAGTGGGGCCGTCACGGATTTCGTAATGGCCGTGGATGGGGATAATGGTGTACATGGTGGTCAGCTCCTTTAGAATTGAAGAGTAAGGAATTTTGCTTATATGAATCATAAAAAAGAACTGCCCGGAAGAGACAGTAAGGAAACGGAATTATATGGAAGGCTGCAGGGCGCTACAAAAAGCGATGGAAACGCGAGGAAATAAGAGATGCGGCCAAGATGAAACGGGGCCTGGCGGGGCTGTATGGGGCGCTGGTGAGGTGGTGCTGTGCCTGCTTGGTGATTCTTAGTATAAACAAAAATCCTGACGAAATCAATAGTGCAAATGTTGCGAGAATATGGATTTGGGAATCATTGAGCGAGGACAAAATCGGTTCGTTTTTTGGGCGGTACAAACCCGGTGCGCTGGTGGGTTAGTAAAGGCAGGGTTCAAAATCGGGCTGAAAACTGCGTGTCACTGTGGTTAGGAAGGTTCAAAATCGGCCCAAAAACAGCACGTCAATAGCGTTTATATAGAAAGATAAAGAAAGATATATAAGAGGGCGGTGCGTCCGGCGTTTGGAATGGGGACGGTTTTTGTGGTTGCGGTTTTGTTCTTGCGGTTGCGCTTACGGTTTGGCCGGGTCATTGGGTACGGGTTTGTAAGCGGCGCAGGTTTGGGTAGTGGAACAGGAAACGGTGTTCGTTTTGGTGAGGGGAACGGTAGGTGCGATGGGAGGAGCGGCGAGGGTAGTGGCGGACTGGAGAGTAAGAGACGGTTCAATTTTGGGCTGTGGGACGGGCTGAGCGGATTCGTGGATGAAGTTATAACAGCCGATAACAAAGAGGGAGTGGAAGAGCGGGTCGCCAAAAATCGTTTCCAGGGTGCGGATGTTGATATAAGAATTATCGTTGAGGGTTGCAGCGCAGTAACGGCGGCCGGCCATGTAGATGGTGGCAGGGTTATAACGCTCGCCGGTTTTTGCGGCAATCCAGTAACAGCCAAGACGAATGTACTCTTTGAATGCGGTGAGGCTATACGAAATCACATTGCGGACGGGAAGCTGTGCGGGGAAATCCTGGGCGGTAGCGATGGCGTCAAATTCAGACACAATGCGCTGGGCCAGCTGGTTCTTTGAAAGATAGTACCAACTGTTGTGGGATTTTACTTTGGTGATTGCTTCATCCAGAATGCAGGAGTAGCGTTCTTTGAGTTCAATATCATTCTGCGGCATGTGTAGATCCTTCTTTCTGGTAATATTTTTGCGCCCGGTCGAAAACGGAATGGAGGTAGAGGTACATGGTCCTGTAAAAATCTTCGGCATATTCTTCATTCTTGGAAGCTCTGTAGGGTTTAAGATAGATGCCGCCATAGTTACATCTGCGAAGCAATTCAAACTGCTTTTTAGGATCAGTTTCCAGATTGAAATCGGTTGTGTGGTGCATCCATTCTTTTATTGCGTTGGAATAACCGTAGGTGCGAAAACACCAACTGAATTCATCGTAGAAAGCACGGCGAAGGGCTTCAAACTTATGGAGCGGGATATCGATCTGCGGGTCAGAAAAGATGGGGATAAGCGGATAGCGGTTGAATACGCTGGGGGAGATAGATTGGACAAGATATTCTTCTTCGGGAAGCATGGTTATGAAAGGGGTCCTTTCTTTGAAATTTTCAAGGGCAAAAGAAAAAAGCCTTGCGTGACGGGCAGGGCTTTGTGGATGGAGCGATTGAATTAGAGGCTGAACTCGGCGGGGTTTTCGTCGGCGATGCGGAGGGCGCGGTAAAGGATATCAGAGATGACTTTATTAGTGTGGGCCAACAGCTTTAGGGTGGTGGTATCGCTGGTACGAGAAAGGGTTTCAAGGCGGGAGTTGAGGTAGCCTGTATAGGAGCTGAGAAGCAGAGATTTGTTTTCGTCGTGGTAGGCGGTTGCGGTATCAGCGATAATGCGGATGCGGTCGGAATCGGACATAGAAAGAGGTTGATACTCGCGGAAATTGGCAGGGCTGTAGTGGTCAGTTACATAATGGACAATCCAGTTCTCTTTGCCGAAACATTCCAGGATGAAAAGGCGAACGGTACTGTACTCCAGATCGGTATCAATATCGTTTTGCGTGGCGTCAATCTTATCAGGGGCAGGGTCGAGATTATAAATGCTCTGGCCGGAAAGTTTTGAGATGAGAAGCAGGCGGGGATGACTGGAGGAAAAACCTTCACGACTACCGTTGTTGATGTTGGAAAGATAAGCGGAGGCCATAAGAAGGTCCTCGCGGGAAGCGGGGGTGGGGTAAGTGAATTCATAGAGGAAAGAGGTGAGCTGCTGAAAATCCAGGGGAACACGGTTGACCTGGATGACCATATAGGGTTCATTGTCGGCTCCGAATTGTGTTGCCGGAGGGGTAAAGGTGCGGAGCTGGGAGAGGATGATGTGATGGATCATGGTTAGTCCTCCGTGTCATCGTTTTGAACAAGGTATACAAGTCTGGATTTGACAACGTTTAATCTGTCTATAAGAGTTTTGCGCGTTCTATTCAGCTCTTCAAAACTAGAACTTTCAACAAATTTCAAATAGAATCCAGGTCTAGGGAAGCAATCTTCATACGATTTTATAAACAGAATTTTATCTTCAACGCTGTATTCGTCTAGTGTTGGTGGAGTAGGCGTATCCGAAACCTGATAAAAATTATAGGTAAACTTTTCATTTTTGCTTTTACCATCCTCCCGCTCTATAAGAAAAATACGATTGGGATTATGCTCCAAGCTGAGTTCAACATCTTCTTGACGGTCATCCCAAGAAGGAACGGCGGATAAAATACAAGAGTAAATATGATATTCATGAGAGATGATAAGCCAACGGCTTGCTTGTGAATTTTTATTGTGAGGCCGGGTACAGATATCACCTGTGATAAAAGCAATATCAGCACGAGTTCTGACAGTGGGGGCCGTAAACTTATCAAGGTATCTAATAATATCATAATAGGACACAGCAGACTTATTGACCTTGGTAAAATATATCGTTCCGTCCGGTTCTCCATTGCAATCGACAACAAGGCTTTTGGGGATTTCGGCTAAGGCTTGAAGCTGCTTGACGTTAAGATAAGAGATCATACTTAACCCTCCTTACTTGAAGATTCTTTAGAAGAGGATATTTCAAAAGAATAATCGCCGTGACCACAACTGTATTCAATTTTAATACGAGGATTGCCTGTTAAAGGGTTGGACTTGCCAGCACGAATAATGCCGTAAGGGTTGCCGCAGTAGGGGCAACGGAGGTCAACAAGGTTTTGGTAAAGCGGTTCAATTTTCATCCAGTTTTTGGAATGCCACAGGATAGCATCAATCAAGAAGCTGCGGTTACTTTGGGATAGATGTCTGGATTTTGTATTGTTAAGTTCAAAAAGAACGGGGCCTTTACCTCTTTCGCCTTCTTCATAACAGAACGAGTACCCAGCGGGGATACCGGGGAGGTCTTTCAGGGTGGTTACTTTATAAACCATGGCAGTAATTCCTTTCGTTATAAGATTCAAACGGGAATGCCGGTGATTTCTTCAAAAATATCGGGGTCAAAGTTGAGAATAGAACGAACAACTTCGCGTGCTTCAGGGGTTAAAGTATGGTTCCACCAGCGGATACGGTCTGCTACAGAATAGCGTTTAGATTTCATGATGCAGCCAGTGACTTTACATTCGGGATGTTCGGCTTTTTCTTTAGAATCAACACGCTTTTCATCAATAACACGAGTGGCGTTGAATCATTTTGCGCTGCGGTTAATGCACAGCGGCGAGGACGGGGGCGGCGGCGCAGCAGAGAGTTTTGCAGCCGATGACGCGGCCTTGGTCATCACGGACCATACAGCAGGGGTAGAAAACATCGGAACGGGTGGGAACGCGGGAGGCGACCAACGCGCTGACAATGTAAATCGTATTGGGAATGGGGTTGGGAAGGTTTTCGACATCGCCATAGTAAGAGTGGGAGGTGGGGATGGTTGCGCCGGAAGCGGTGGTGAATTCGCCGTCGGAGATGGATTCAACATAGACGCGGGCAACCACGCCGAACGGTTTGATGGAGGCGGTACCGATGTTGATTTCGTGCGGGGTAAGGTTGAGGATCTGGGTGGGCATGGTGTACTTCCTTTCATTTTATGGTTTGGTTAATACAACTTTTTAGAATGGTGATTTATTTACCGTCAATTAAGATCTTGATGTTGTATTTCAGGCATCGACGGAGATCGGAAACGGTTTCTTTTAAGTCGTCGATAGATTCATTAGGCAAGGGATTATTAACGACACTGTGAACAAAGGTTTCAAATTGACCGCGGGTAATAGCGCCATTCTGGACCAACTTGGCGAATTCAAAAAGAGCTCTTTTAGTAGACTTTGGCTGGTGAATAGCAAGAGAGTCGAGCATTTCAGGCTTAATCTCAGTGTAACTAGCGGATTCAACCGGGTCGTCAGGAGCAGTGGTAAGGATTTTACAGTGAGGTACAGTTTTCATAACGATAATCCCAGCATCAACTTTTACGAGGGCTTTTAATGTAGTAAAGTAACGATTACCGGCTTCCGTCGTATAATAAATCGTAAAAGGGTTCGATTCAGGGGTGGAAAGAGATTCAACAGGGCAGAGATTCGTGGCTACATAGTGCGCGGGGTTCTTTTCGATTGCGGCGGCACATTCATCCAGGATGCGCATGGTGGTGCCGGAAAAATTGGAAAAGTTATCTGAACGATTGAGTTGGTGAGTTAGATATCTTTCTACGGCCCCACAGGCGTCAACACCACCATTATGGGTATTAAAAAAACCAAGGATAGAGGGGGCATGAAGAGAATCGGTAAGAACAAGGGACCAAAGAGTATAAGACATTTTTGAATACTTCCTTTCACTGAATTTACAATTTGCTCATGATATTTGTTGGGATGGCAGAAATTATGCGGATTTTTGCTTGAAAAGTTTGGTGAAAACGGAGAAATAATTTTATTTTGCGGTTTGGTTTATGATTGGATTATACAACCAAACGTTGTGATACGCCAGTACAAGATGTTGGACATCAGTAATAGTAATGGCGCTCCAAATCATATTTGCCGTTGGGGGTGAGGCCGTCGGGGGTGGACCAATCGCAGGCGTCCTCTTCGTTTTCGGCGGTGGGGTGAATGATGGGCCAGGTGACAACATAACAGGGGGCGGTGAAATCCTTGGCGATTTCGTTGGGGGAGATGGCGGTGGCGACATACTGGGCGATGCCGTGGTAACAATCATAGGCGCAGTAGGCTTGTTCCAGGAGGATGAGGGGTTTGCCGTCATAAGAACAGGCACCGTTGAGTTCCAGGCGGGAAAGCTCGGATTGGAGGTTGAAGGGGCGGCGGGTTTTGGTTTTCATTTTGGGTTCGACCTTTCTTTAGCAAGCGGCGTTGTTATGAATAGGGTAGCGGCGTTTGCGGATCATGGGGCAGATGTGTTCATTTTCAATGTAGGCTTTGCGGTCGGCTTTCGCTTCCCGCATGGTGCTGCACCGAGTAAGGACTTCGAGGCCGTCGCCATAGCCGTAATCATAAACGACTTCGTACACGTCCTCCGTTTTACGTTTGTATGCCATGATGAAATTCCTTCCTTTAGCGAAACTTTGATTTACAATACTGTTACTTAATTCTGAAATATTTGGGTATAAGAAAAGCGCCCTGGGGATGAAGCCAAGGCGCGGTGGGGATTCGTGATTCATTTTTACTGAGCCTGGGGAGGATTTTTGCCGCTTGCATTCTTGACGATATACAGAGTGTTTGCGAGAGTGGTTTCGCTCAGGTCGTCAATGCGACTGGTCAAACGGTCGATGCGTTCATTGGTTGCGTTGACGGCTTCGATGGTCATATCAAGTTTCTTTTCGACATGGCTTTCAATGTAGGCCATCATACGGGTTTCGGATTCTTTAATGAGTTCACCGCATACTTCGCGGGATACTTCGCGGGATACTTCCGTCATCATTTGGCGGAGGAGTTCAATGTCGTTCTTGTCAAGAGCCATGGGGCACCGTCCTTTCTTTGGTTACAGTATAACATACTGACGATCAGAAATCAATCTTGATGCGGCGTTCTTTGATGGGGATGGTTTCAAAGTGATAGCCGGAATCGTAAGTGTTGGGGATGCGGGTGCGCTTGGTATCGTGGCGGAGGGTGGAGAGCGGGGCGGCGAGAAGCAGGGCAAGGATGGCCTGGGCTGCAGATTCAATCTCGGACTGGGGGCAGCCAAAGCCAAGAAGTGCGTTGACGGCCCAGGACTTGGAAGCGTTTTCCATGCAGGCATCGCCGGAGTAAGTTCCATTTTCAATCGGGGTTTTCATGTAGTAGAAGGGGAAGAAGGGGTTATCGTCCAGGCTGAACGAATAGTAAAACCCATTCATGGCGAAGCTGATATAGCTGGTGTGGGTGACGGCGATGGGGGTGTTAGGGATGGAACGGAAGTTGTCGAGTTCACATTGGAGTTTGGAAACTATTGTCTGCCGTTCATCGGGGTCGTAAGTAAAGGTGAGTTTGTTCCAGTATTCAAGACGACGCTGCGTGGCGGTGCAGGCGTCTTCGAGATTGCGGTCGGAGAGGATGGCGGGGTGGAGAGGTTTCACTTTGCCGCCCTGTGCCGTGACGAGCTGGGCCAGGCGGGTGAGGATGCGGGCAGAGTTATACTGCCAGGAGGTTGCGTAAAGACGTTCGTTATCTTTTATAACAATCATTGCGGAATTCCTTTCATCTTGTGATTCAGTGTTAAAGCCAGGTGATAGAATCAAGGTCGGCGGCAGGAATTTCTCTGCGGTCGGCAAAAATGCCTTTATATTCCGGGTGGTCAGACGGGATGCAGAAGGCGGTGACATTCTTGGCGTTCTCAAGCGTTTTCTGCACGATTCGTTCCGCGATGGTGGTGGACATGGCAGTAAAATAAGTAACGCATTTTGCGCAGGGAATATAAAACGTGACGGCGTACTGGCGCAGTTCAGGCTGACAGATGCGATAGGGATCATTCATGGCCAGGCTGCGCAGGTTGACAAAGTGGTTGGGGCGTGCCTGGACTGCGGTGCGGCATTCATTCAGAACCTGGGCGGTGTCGGGAATGATATCCGTGGGGAGAACCGGTTCGTCATCGGTGAAGTAGCTACGAATAGCGGAACAGATTTCATCTATCGTTTGGCGGCTGTTATAATGGCCGATGACGGTAGGTGCGTGGGTGGAATCAGTGAGAATGAGAGCATAGGGGGTATTCATTTTGCAGCTTCCTTTCATGATTCAATTTATTTAGAGGTAGTGGGCGGGGAATGCCTGGCCGATTTCCTTGTAGGTGGTGAGGATGGGGCCGTGGTTGGTGATAAAATCATGCAGGCCGGCACGCAGGGCACTGAAGATTGCGTCTTCGTTGTAATGGACGGACGCTTTGTTATAATCGCGCTGCCAGGTGGTAAAGTATTCTCGGATTGCTTTGGATTCCCAATCATTTTGGAAGAAGGCGGGAACCTTGCCGGAATCATACTGCTGCCAGGCTTTGGCAAAACGGATATCGCCATAGATGCGGGAGGCCATGTTATAGGCGATTTTCTGCTCTGCGGTGCAGACGGACTTTTCAACGCCGCGGATTTTGTGGTATTGCAGTTTCATTGTGGACTCTCCTTTCCATCAGAGAATAATCTGGGTGCCTTCATCCAGGGCCTTGCGGAGGGTATCGGCGAGCGCTTTGAGGTATGCGGGGTTTTCGTTGGGCAGAGGAGAATTGACGGCGCAGCGGGCAAAGGTTTCAAACTGGCTGCGGGTGATGGTGCCGGATTCGGCCAGCTTGGCGAATTCAGCGAGGGAATCAGCGGTGGGTTTGGGCTGGTGGAGAGCGAGGGCATCCAACATCTCAGGTTTGACCTCGGTATAGCCAACGGTCTCAACATGTTCATCCGGGAAGGCCGTTACCACGACTTTGCAGTTGGGAATGGTGTGGGAAACGATGCGGGAGGCGGCCAGGTCTGTGATGGTTTCCAGAACGGTGAAGTGACGATCGCCGGCTGCGGTTTCATAGTAGACCGTGAACGGGGTGGTTTCGGGGTCAGAGAGGTCATCGGCAGGCCGAATGCGCAGGTCTACATAGTGCGCGGGGTTCTTTTCGATTGCGGTGCGGCACTGGTCAAGAATGTTCATTGCGGCGTTGGAAAAGCACTTGAGGTCTTCGACCGACTGGGATTCATCTTCCAGCCAGGCGCGGGCACTTTGGCGGGCTTGACAGGCGGCAGGACGGGTATTGAAATAGCCGATGATGGTGGGCAGGTGAAGGGAATCGGTGAGGGTGAGAGTGTAAAGAGAGTTCAACATTTTAGGTACTTCCTTTCATTTCATGCTGTTTTTGGTAGGGGATTCAATCGGCATCAATGGCCAGGGCGTATTCATCCGACTGGCCAAAGACGGTAAGGGTAATGGTGGTGGGGCTGGATGGGTCATAATCAATTTGGATATTGGTCATGACCAGGCGACAGGTGGCGGCAAAGGTCAGGAGGATAATGCCAAGGGTGAGGAGGAGGGCGGAGAAAATGCGGCGAGGTTTCATTTGGGAGACTTCCTTTCATACAATCTGCGATGCTTTTTTGATTCGGTTTATCTGTAGCGCTATTTTTTAGCGCGGCAGGCATGAAAAAACGCCCTTGACAATTCAATCAAAGGCGTGGTGTGGGTCAGACCGGCTGTGGGACGAAACGGAATTCCCAAAGAGCGGGGTTATAACCTTGCAGGCAAGATTGAATCATCAGAGACTTGTATTCCTCTGCCTGCTCTTGGTTTTCGGCTTCGTACTTTGTCAAGAGTTCTTTGGGTTCCCCCGGCAGACCGGTCCATAATTCACAAACAACTTTCAAAATATCCCTCCTTTGCTATGTACTGCTTTGGATGTGCAAAGAGGGGCTGTTTGTGGTTTTGGCCCACAAGAAAACGCCCTAACCGGGAAGGCTAAGGCGCTTGTTCTGGGTCAAAAATGGTTTTCATGGTCAGGCCGCTTTGCGGGGGCGGTGCTGGGAAGTGTTGCGGTGGGTTGCGGTGCGGTGCTTTGCCGCTTTGAAGTTGGCGATTGTAACCAAAATCAAAACGGCGATTGAAACGGCCAACAGGATGAAGGGGTGGCGCTCGGCCAGGGCGGGAAGGCCGAAAAGAACGGCCAGAGTTATGATGTTGAAGAGAACAAAGCGGGTGAGATGGGTCAAGAGGGTTTTCATTTTTCAGCCCTCCAGTTCCAGCCCTTGCACGGTGAGACGTTTGACTTCATCCGCCGTATAAACGTCGGAGTCGCTCACGCCATAAAACAAGTCCGGGGCCTCGTCTTCGCTATAGACGGAGGCTTCAAACTCATCTGGGTTGCTGTTAAAGCAGCACAGAAGGTCCGTGCAAACCTGCTTACTAAGCTTCGCTACACCAAACAAGTGGTGAAAGTCCTGTTCATACAGAGCATAGCTCATGCTTACCTCGATGTCAGAGGCGAACTTTTCGGCTGTTTCGCGGTCGTTGATGTAGGCGATTACCCCACCAAAAGTGGAATCGCCGACATAATAGTTGAATAAGACTGCAAACTTTTTCATAACAATACCTCATTTCATGCAATTCGTTTATGTTTTCAATTTTACCCAGTAGGGTTGGTGGTAGGATGCTTGCTTCCCCCGGCCTACCAACTCCGGGCATAGGTTCATTTTAGGCGGCGGGCTGTTCAGCCTTGGCTTCTTCGGCCTTGGGGGCAGCCTTGCTGGCAGCAACATGGGCGGCACGTTCGGCCTGTTTCGGGGTCTTGCCGCTGAGAAGGGTCACAATTTCCTTCTTTTCTTCCGGCGTGGCATGGCTTGCCATAACAAGCGCCAGAACGGCCTGCACGTTGACGGCACGGGACTTCAGCTCTTTCAATTCGGCCTTGGCAGTTTCGAGTTCATTGCGGGTTTCTTCCGCAGCATCGGCCTTCTTCTTGTTGGTTTCCTTGGTTTTGGCAGCCTTTTCCTTCTTGGCCTGGTTATTGGCGGTTTTTGCCGCCTTGAAGTCCTTTTCGGAAACACGTTCCAGTGGCTTGCCTGCAATCAGGCGGCCGCAGGAAAGAACCAGATACTCTAGGAAGAACGTTTCAACCTTTTCCCAGTTAGTGCCGGTTTCATCCGCAGCTTTTTTACGGGCAGCTTCGGCATTTTCACCGATAATGAACAGGTCAGCATCCGTGCAGGAATACAGAGGGCGGGCGGTATCCACCGCACGGCGGCCAGGACGCTGGCCAAACGCCTTGAAGAACGTATTCATCTTCTTACGAACGTCCGCCGCAGCAGCATCCAGTTCAGCCTTATTTTCCTTTTTCCAGCCAGCAGATTCACGGCAGGACGCCATGAAGTTGGCGGCAAGGTAGATACCACGGGCAGAGCTAAGCAAGCCGGCCTTGGATTCGACAACGCCATAGGAACGAAGTTTTTCATCCGTGATAGTGGCAAGTTCGTTTTCCGGGTCAGCATAGTCCTGGGCAAATTTGCCAAGTGCGGTCAGGGTGAGCTTGTTGGCCTTTTCGGACTTGGGAACCGGGTTTTCACGGGGTGCCTTGGTGGTGGTTGCCTTGGTTGCGAGTTTGGTGGTGGTAGTAGTGTTCTGCTTTTTCATTGTGAAACTTCCTTTCATGGTTTGATACTTTCATTTCGTTTTGCCCTGTTGGGCATGGTAGTGGGATACTTTCTTCCCCTGGCCCACCAACTCCAGGTATCGTTATTACAACGTGGCAATGAGGGTGCAGTCTACCAACTGCGGGTTAGGATAGAGGGTTTCAGCGATGGGCTGACCTTCTGTATCAAACGCCAGACAACGCTTACAACGGTCGCGGAGTAGATCGAGCACCTTATTCTCGGCCCCGCCGTTAGAATAGGCAGGGACAAAGCTCTTGAAAATAGCCCCTGATACTAACTGAAAGCGGACTTCCCAAAGTTTCAACATTTCTATACTTCCTTTCTTGACACGGTGTTGACTATGTGATAAACTACAAATAAGAGGACGGAGTGCCGCCGCATAAACAGTGACACTCCGCTTGCCTATGCGGCTAATCAGCTTCTTCCGCTTCCAGTTCCCAGTATTC
>ERZ1034917.1680-NODE-1680-length-12575-cov-3.626997_pt1 | contig 12575 bp, 8 predicted proteins | sample MGYA00520605_ERZ1034917 | MGnify/ENA primary metagenome ERZ1034917 (study PRJEB33766, sample SAMN09781784) | gut metagenome | biome: gut microbiome | host: Homo sapiens | place: Madagascar | study: EMG produced TPA metagenomics assembly of the PRJNA485056 data... | reverse complement strand
GATCGATTCACTATGTAGACGAGGGATAAAAAATGGCGTTCACAAGCGAAGTAAACTCAAGAACGACGCCGATTTCCGGTCAAATTGTTGCGGCTGGAACCCAACGCGTCCTGTCAAAAGGTCTCACTACGGATATTACTGTCAGCCAGGGAGGTATCCAGATATTGAGCGGCGGCACGGCACGATCAACTCAGGTTTCTGCTGGAGGCCAACAAAAAATCAGTTCAGGCGGGACAGCGGTTTCTACAACAATTTTTCGTGAAGGAAAAGTTTTCGTCTATAGTAGTGGGGTTGCCAGTGGTACAATTGTTTCCGGAGCCTACACAATTTTTGTCATTGAAAAAGGCGGAGAAGCTGTTGATACTGTGATTTCGAGCGGCACAATGTCGCTGAATTCCTCAGCACGGGCAACTGGCACAATTATTTCCGGAGGAAGTCAAGTCCTTTTTGCCGGGGCGGTTGCGGACAATACAACAATCTGCAACGGAGGAAAACAGGAAATTTATCTCGGTGCTCAGGCGACCAACCTGAAAGTTTCTGAAGGTGGAGTTGCTCAAGTGAATGCAGGAGCAGTTGTTTCCCAGGCAATACTTTATGCCGGCGGCAGCCAGCTGCTTCACGCCGGCGCCAGTGCCTTGGATACAATTGTTTCCGGAGGGTCGCAAATCCTACTTGCCAGTGCGTATACCTCCGGCACAGTCATCACCAATGGAGGGACGCAGGTGCTGGCAAGTCAATCTCTTGCTGATGCCACGACTGTCTCCGAAGGAACATTGGAAATTAATCTGTCGGCAAGTGTCAAGAATGCGGTACTACTCTCCAATGGAAGTGCAGTGGTAAATTCGGGTGGACTGCTTTCCGGAGCAAAACTCAGTATGGGAGGGACCTTGCAACTGAACGAAGGCGGGGTTGCCACCGGCATTACCCGTTATTCCGGAGGCGTAATGGTCCTTTCCACTGAAGGGGCAAGTCTTGCAGGCAAAGAGGCTAACGGTGGCTACTTCCAAATTGCCTCCGGTGTAGCGTCAGGGCTGACACTGGAAAATGGCGGGCGGCTTACCATCGCAGCAGGAACTCAGGCAATGGCAACAACAGTTCTTTCGGGAGGATTGGCTGACTGCCAAGGCGCAGCACAAAATTTATCACTTTTATCCGGAGGATCGGCGATCCTTTCTTCCGGGAGCGTTATCAATGGCCTGACGGTATCCGGAGGAACTTTTACCGCCTCGACGCAAACGACCATTTCGAAGGGAACGTCTCTGCGCAAAAATGCTCCGTCATTTTCCATCAATGCCGGTATCGCAAAAAATGTATTTCTGGATAATGGATCAATTTTACAAGTACACAGCGGGCATGTTGCTTCCGCGACATTGGTTCAGAATGGGTTGTTGCTTGGAGAAGACGGTGCAAAATTCAGCGATCTCTCCATTGTCGGTGGAGAAGTCCAAATTTCCGGCACAGTCACCTTCGAAGGTGGGTTAATTGCATCAGCAGGTGTCATTGCCGGAAATGGAACTCTGGACATGAGCAAAAATAGCAACAATTCGATTCAACTTCTGGGGAACTGTAATTTTACAGATTCCACCATCCTGCTTGGCTCGGCAAGGGTAACGGTTCAAGGAGAAAATAATACTCTGGGCAAATTGATTACCTCAGGCGGAGAACTGGCGTTTGACCTCACCAACTATGTCGATGGCCAGGCACCGATTGTCACTAACCTGGATGCAGCAGGAGACTGCGCGATCTCTCTGGTACTCCCTGCCACTCTTGCCGACGGGCAATATACTTTTGCGGCCGGAGCTTTCGAGTTTAATCGATCCATTACCGTAAGAAGTCAACAGACAATCTATGGGACGGTCTCTACCTCTTCAGACTTGGTCTACGGAGATTTGTTGTTCAGCCTTGAATCAAACTTCAATGGAGAACTATCTTTGACTATTACGACCATGGAAGAGACTTCCGTCCCCACCGGATATCTGGATATGTCGGGAATGCCGAGTTGGCTGACAATTGATGACAATAATGCTTCTGTTTGGTACTTCAATGGAGAAATTGCAGAGCAAAAACCTGCAGGGTCTCTCCCATCATCCAACACGAGCCAGCTCGCCATCGGCAACCTTTCCGGATCAGCCAGAGATCAGGCAATTTTCTTTGATTATCAAAACTCACGAATCTTCGGCTGGGACTTTTATTCATCGAGCAATCAAGTAACTGAAATAACATTTGCGAAACCCTCTGCTGATGCCTCCTGGCGTTTCCTCGGGTGCGGGAATCTCTACTCCACTACCCGGGATCAATTGCTCTTTTTGAAGGACAATCAGACTCTGGGATACTATTATGTCAATTCCGGCACCAGTGCGAAATGGCAGGAAATTGGAACTCTGCCCGGCGGAATTGATTCCAATTACGAAGTGATTGGTGTTGGAAAATTTGATGGCAACTCTACCGATTCCCTCGTTTGGAAAAATCGGAAAAACGGAATTGTCGGGCTTTGGAATTTTACCGGGACACGTTCGTTTTCCTGGCAGTTTCTGGGAAATTCACAGGGGGATATGGAGCGAGAACTGCTTGCCGTCGGGGATTTCAATGGCGACGGAGGAGCTGATCTGCTCTGGATAGATCGAAACCGTGGGGAAGCAATTGTTGAAATATACCGAGCAAATGAAAATGACACCTTCGACGTTCTGAGCGTCCTTTGTGACCGTGGCTATCTTTACGATGGAATGGAGTTTTTTGGCGTCTCCGACCTGAATAATGATGGGATCGATGACGTCATGTGGTGCGACAGCTACAGTGGTGAAATTTCAGCGTGGCTTCTTGACGATTATGGCAGACGCACTGCAACAATCGCTGTCACGTCAACATCCGGCCTTTAAAGACTTGAACACAACCAATGATCCTGCGTTGTAATACCTGCAATGTCGGGAAAGAATTTTATCGAAAAGATTCTTTCCCGATTTTTTTATAGCTTCTTCCAATGCCAATTCCCCATCGATACCCCTCAATACAGAAATATCATTGTAATGAAATTACAGGGAAACGCGCTTACACCCTGATTAAGCGGGATTCCTTTACTAAAGCTTACCAATGAAAATTAACTCTATTGGCAGCGGTGATTCTGAGAACCTCGCATCAGAACACCCGCCCGATATCAAAACAAAGAAAGCAGAGAGCGGCCTTCGGCTGCAAGTGCGAGAGACAACCCGATGGGGGCATTGGTCCATCCGGAGTAGATGCTGTTGGCGCCGCCCTCAAAGCGATCGCCGCCTCCCCACTTTCCGGCTTTCAGATCATACATACCACGCCAACATCCATCAAAAACAATATCGCCGCTATGATCTTGAATCGATGTAATCAACTGTAAAACCTTCCGATATGCCTCTTCCCGCCGCGGCGAAGGATCCAGTTCTACAATACATTGCAAAGCCGGCAGAACCCAATTAACCGTATAGATCAAATCCACCAATCCGCTGCCCTGCGGAGCTTCATAATGTTCAGCAGGAATATTGCCGGTAACCGGATCCATTTTCTCAATCAGGCGATCTGCTGCATATCCTGCCAGCTCCAGGCAGAATTTATCCTCAAAGCCCCGCGCTGCATAAGCCGAGCTCAAAACCCCATAAGCAAGTTCACTCCCATTAAAGGACTCCAGGTGCTCCGCAAAATAGGCATGAAAACACCTCATATTTTGCCGATAACGTTCTTTTTGCCGCAATCCATATGCGGCGCTTAACGCATAAGTCGCCGTTCCTCCCCAATGAGGCAAAGACAGATCGCCTGAAATTTCTTTTGCTGGATCAGAAAAGATACCTTTTGCGATAGTACGTTCGAAAAAATCACAGACAGCATCCGCCAGACATATACACCATTCTTCCATCTGATATCGTTTTGCCAGATGTGGCGCAAGTTTGGCTATCTGGCGCTGCAACATTCCGACTTTCCCATTGTCGTCAATCCAGAAGGCACGGCCGCAATCAAGGTTAGCGTGCGACCAATTCCACCAACCGGCAGGAACTGTGATTTTCCGGCGAATTAAAAGACCGCTACGGCAATAAAGATAATCAACCAGATTTTCTCCAATTGCGGAAAAAACACCATTCTCCAAGACTTGACCGGCAGCAAGGAAATAGAGCGCCGTTTCAAAGTTGCAATCCGCGCGGCGCGGTTCAATCATTACCCAATTTCCATGAGGTGTTTGCGTCGGAAACCGTTCCTGAATTGTCTTCACGGCTTCATTCCCTTCGGTAATAACGATACGCTCCGCTACTCCCCAGTAACCATCTTCGGGGGAAACAACTCCGGAACGAACAAACCAGTTAAGGTTCCGTTCTACCTGTTGCAAAATGGTATTCCGTTCCATCGGAAAAGGGTACTTCAGGCATTCAATTTTTCGACGGCTGCGTTCAATCGGCGGAGCGATTCTTCTCTGCCGATAATTTCCATGATCTCCAGTGCTCCCCCGGGAGTAACTGCAAGCCCGGCCAAAGCAATTCTGGGCGCCCACATCACCAGATTTAATTTCATTCCATTCCGGGTGGCATACTCCCCTATAACATCTCCCAATGCCTGATGATTCCACTCCGGAATATCTTTAAGACATTCAATCAGTTCCGGCAACAGTTGCCGTGCGACTTCAGGAGTCGATTTGCTTTTTTTGTTATTATAAAGTTCAATCCCATATTCAGGCACCTGATACAAGAAAGCGATCATCTCCGGAATTTCACTGAGCAGTGAAGTACGCTGATGCAACAACCCGGCAATTAACGGCCAGGCATGTTCCAATACCGTTCCCTCAACTCGAGCAAAGGGGCGGGCAATCGAGGAAAATTCTTCAAACGACAGCTTTTTGATATATTCCCCATTCATCCATTTGAGTTTATCATAATCAAAAACAGCTGGCGACTTATTCAGCCCGGAAATACTGAACAGTTCTTCCAATTCATGCAAAGAAAAGAGTTCGCGATCATTTTTCGGCGACCAGCCCAGCAGGGCAATGTAATTGATAATCGCTTCCGGCAAATACCCTTCGGCAACAAGATTTTCAAAGCTGACCGATCCGTGCCGCTTGGACAACTTTGCCACACTCCCATCGGGATTTTTCCCCATGATTAACGGTAAGTGCACATATGTCGGGATTTCCCAGCCGAATCCCTGATACAATAAATTGTATTTTGGAGTCGACGGAAGATATTCCGCACCGCGCACCACATGGGTTATATGCATCAAATGATCATCGACGACATTGGCAAAATTATAGGTAGGCATGCCATCGCTCTTCAGCAGAATCTGATCGTCAAGCACTTTATTTTCAATCGTGATCTCGCCGAATACGGAATCCTGGAACGTGGTGGAGCCGTCGTGATTGATCTTCTGTCGAATCACATAGGGCTTTCCGGCAGCAAGATTAGCGGCGATTTCCGCCTCGGAAAGGTTACGGCAGCGGCCGTCATACCCGGTAGAATCATTGTTGTCATTACCGTCCTGCGTCGCAGAGTCATTTTCTTCATGCTTTTCACAAAAGCAATAATATGCAGCGCCTTTGCGAACCAACTCCTCTGCAAATTTGCGGTACAAGTCTTTACGTTCGCTCTGCACATATGGGCCATAGGGGCCACCGACATCCGGGCCTTCATCATGGATCAGCCCAGCACGCTTCAACGTAGCGTAAATTACCTCGACAGCACCTTCCACATAACGGTTTTGATCAGTGTCTTCAATACGAAGAACAAATTTCCCATGCTGCGACTTTGCCAGTAAATAAGCATATAAAGCGGTACGTAAATTCCCCACGTGCATAAAACCGGTCGGACTCGGGGCAAATCGGGTACGGACTTCCGTCACTACTTGATCCATGAAACAATTTCCTTTTTTTAATGCCGTTCCCAAACGGGCAATCCGATTTTGACGGCAAGATGATATATAATACTCTTAAATTTTTATACAATATCAGCAGCAACAGGAATTTTCAACTATGATCGCGGATTCTTTAGAGAAAGCTCAATTTTCGATTTTGATTAACGTGTAATTTTGCGATCCGACGCCAATTTTCTCTGCATATGCAAGCTGTTCGCTCCCTTTGAATACCTTTCCTTTTGCTGCAACCGCATCATAACAGGCCTTGTCAATAGCAACAGGGTCAGTAGAAGCAAAGATCCCGATATTTTCCACGCAAGGCCGCATGGGACGAGGCTCACAATCACATCCGGCAGTTACAGCAACAGCAAAATTCAAGTAGATATTTCGATGCGTTGAATGCGACGCCAGAGCGTACTCGGCAAGCTTTTCCCGAAAAAAGCGTCCTTTAAAAAGTGCATTCCACAATCCGCCCAGCGAGACAATGGAAATGGCCTTGTGTGGGCAAATCGAAAAACATGCACCACAGCCGATACATTTGCCCGGATCGATACAGGAACGTTTCCCAATCGTAATTGCCCCAGCATTACAGCGATTCAGGCAGACTTTGCAGCGCTTACACTTCCAATTGCGGATGCGCGGCTTCACACTCAAATGCATTGCCATCTTCCCTCCTTTGGACGCAAACCCCATGGAAAGTTGCTTCAAGGCGCCGCCGAATCCTGCGAGCATGTGTCCTTTGAAGTGAGACATGACAATAATCTGCGGATAGTCTGCAAATGATTTTCCAATACTGCATGTCTTGAAATGAAAATGATGATGTGGCAACGGGATTTCGATTGCCTCTTCCCCCGCTGCGCCATCAGCGATCACGATCGGCAAATTGGTAAACCCATGGGCTTGCGCTAAACGGATATGGCGTTCCCGTTCAAATCGTTCACCACCATACAGAACGCTTGTTTCCATATAACAACTTCTGACGCCTTTTTCTGCCAGGAAGTCAATAATCCCCTGGTATGTCGCCGGTTTCAAGTAGGTACGATTCCCTTTTTCCCCGAAATGAACCTTCAGGGGAACCGTTGATTCCAAAGTAATTTTTTCTCTTTCGAGAAGCGCTTGAAAAAGTTTTCGTGCCCCTCCGGATAATACTTCAGGACAACAATCTTTCCCAACAGGGATAAAATATACGTTTGGCATCAATGCAACTCCCCGGCGTCAGGGTGTTCCCGACGTTGAATCCGTTGAAATGTTCGACGGTCATACTGGTACATCTGATAAGCGTTCCAGGTATTATGCCACAAGACGTAAAAAATCGGTCCCATTGCTACCAACGGCCCGGCGTAAGTCAATGCCAGATACATCGTGAAAGTTGTATTTTTTTGACCGAGCAACTGGCTTGTTTCCCGGCGGAATCGCTTGGGTGAAAGGTATTTTCCAAAATAGAAATTCCCGATACAAAGCACCAGCGACACGACGGCTACGCCAAGAATCTGTAACTTGGATTCATCAGGGTTTTCAATAAAATGACGATGCGCAATAGCAGCTATGACCATCAAAGTAAAACTCCACAAAGAAAAAGAAAATGTTTTACAATGCTTTGGCCACATTGCTGCCTGCGGGTACAATATTTTTACCAGAGCAGCTGCCGCAAATGGAACTGCAATCACTAATGCAATCGTCTTTCCCACTTGATAAATAAAGTCAAACGAAACATCTCCGGTAACCATTGGCAACAGAAAAAGCAGAGCAAGGGAAATAAAAACATTGGTGATCGTAAACCCGGTTAATGCAAAACCAATCCTGCCATGCAAAAATGCGATCACCACCGGTGCCGCCGTCGCAGTTGGAGTAATTCCGACAAAAAAAGCAACTTCTGCCAGTACCGGATTTTGCGGAAGAAACAGTTTCAACAGGAAATAAGGCACCAGTCCCATCGCCAGATTGCTCAAAAGCAAATACCAGTGATAACGTCGAATCTGCAAATCCGCCATGCGGATTTGCAAACAGGACATAAAAAACATGATCATTAAGGCAATACGGACAAAATTGAATGGCTCGGCATTCAGTACAGCGAGCTGCGGGAAAAACCAGCCGATCAGAAATGGGATACAAATCATCGCAGGCCGGATAAAAGTTTTTAACATAACAACACCCTATTGATTGTGCTCACTACTATACAGCAGCCCTGACAAAAAAACAACCCCCATACCCTTCGGAATCCCTAATTTTGTGTGTTGTTGTCATTTTCTCGTGTCGGGTGAGTCCACCTCATGATCTCCGGTACTTTTATCCCGCGAAGTCCGCCATTGACTGTATGCCGAAAGTTCAGACCGAAATGCTGCAATGACAAGTCCCAGAACGGCAGTATCATCTATAAGCCCGAACAAGGGAATAAAATCAGGAATCACATCAATCGGCATCAGCAGATAAAAGACCGCAAATCCAATGGAAAAAATTACTTTCCATGGAACTTGAGTATAATTTCCAGTGCGATAATCGCGCAGCAGTGCCCCCAAAAGCACAATTTGACCGTAAAGATCTGTTAACAAGCGTCCTTTGCGTACCGCAGCCTGGATCCAATCGCGTTTTCCATTCCCGGTAAACTTGGAATCAGTTTGCTTCGTTGATGAAGTCATCTGTAACAATTCCGAAAAAAAGTCTTTCTTTTCCAGCCGATTTTCTTTTTTGAAGACGAACAAGCCTTTGCTGTACAGGTATCACAGGAATTGATTTTTTCAATTTTTTTTATCGTCTCCCCTTGAATTTGCATTGTAAATCCACAATTATTCTCTTATAGTACTCCATCGAACCTAATCGTTTTACTATCTTGAAAAACTGTCCGTTATGGCAGGATCTGTTGTAAGGCTTTTGTGTACAAAAAGGAGTATTCAGATGTCTGGCAAAAAAGAAAAACCTATGTATACGCTTCGCCGGGGCAGCGACGTACCGGCAAACGCAACCCCCTTGCCCGATTATCCCCGTTTTGAAAATCGTCCAGAATATGCCCAATGGGGCTTCTTATGGATCAATTCCGATCACATCTGGAACGGAACTCCGGAACTGTTTGACAAAATGGTTCAAACCTATGCCGACGCCGGCATTACCCATATTATGACTTTCGGTGACATCCATTTCCGCTGGAATTACCGAAGATATTTTCAAAGGACTAATGCGGCGCTGGCACAAGTTGTCCGGGCGGCTCATGAGCGCGGGCTTCGCGTGGTAGAACACCACTCCTGTGACCTGTTCACCAGCCGTGGCACTGAAGAAGAACGTCGTGCCATGCTTCAACAACCGCCGGAAAAACCATTCTGGCCGCAGTTTGCCGAAGATTATCAACTGGACAGCACTGTTGATGGCATTCCTCTTGCCGATATGATCCAATACAGCGGACGGACTGGAGAACCGCTATTCAGCTTTTATCATGCTTATGCGATGTGCCCCAATAATCCCCATTTTCGGAAAAGTTATTTTGCCTACCTCGAGAGTTTATATGCACTCGGCATTGACGGCATTATGACTGATGACGTCGAATTTTTTGATGATGATTGCTGTGCCTGCGTCCATTGTCGAAATAAATTCAAAGCAGAAACGGGGATGGAACTTCCGGAAACAGGCGATACTGCTGGATGGAATCATTTCTTGAATGATGTGGAGTCTGTACGCTATCTGGCCTGGAAACGTTTCCGCTATCAAAGCTGCCTTGACTTCCACAAGGCTGTTGTCCGCCATTATCAGTCCTTGAACCTGAAAATGCTCCGCCCCAATTATATTGCTACTGCAATCAGCTGGGCAAATCCCTGGGCATATGTCTTCGACGATCTTCCGGAATTGGATTGGGGCTTTCAAGAAGCATTCGGCGGGGGCATGCGTTACTCATATCCGGAGTATACCTTTGAAGCCCGCCATCGGAGTGCAATTTGCCGCCACTACAAAATCCCGGCGATGAGTCTGCATTATCCGGCAACAGAAAACAACCGTCTCTTTGCATGGGGGCTCTCCCTTTACAATAACCATAAATTTTTAAGTGGAGGTAAAGAGCTGCCGATTGAACCGGAAGGCCGTCTCCGCGCCTTTGAAAAAGCGCATTTTTCGTTTCTAAATGGTATGTCTTCCCATGCAAAATTTGCAATTTGGGACAGCACTGCCAATCGAGAGCTTGACGGGAACTACAATACGCATGGATCCCGCATCATGTGCGGACTTGCCCAGTGCGCCATTCACGGCAATATTCCCATTGACGTCGTGCAACTTCCAGATGCCGCCATTCTAAGCAACTATCGGCTGATCGCAGTCCCGGAAACCATATTTCTTTCAGATGCAGAGCTCATTGCGATAGGCAACTACTTGAATACGGGCGGTACCGTACTTATGACAACGAACTCCGGATCCCGCAATACAGATACGTTCGGATATCGTTCCTGGGCAACGATTGCCTCGCTATTGAACCTTTCCGAAGTTCCAGATCTAAACATTCAGACCGTCCAGAAAATTCCGGCAGGAAAAGGAAAACTGATCCTGGCTCCTTACGAAGAATTTCTGGCGCCATCAACCGAACGCTGTATGGCATGGCAGAGGGATAAAAATGGAGTTTCAATTCGCATTTCAGAGGAAAAATTCCATTTACTGACTCCATCAGAACACCAACGGCGCAGTGAAGTTGCAGCCCAACTTGAAGCTCTCGTCGACGATGGTCTGGAGCGCATTGAATGCCCGGATGCGCCCTTGGATTTGCTGTTCAGCGCCTATTTTAACGATAATCAGGCAGTGTTGCACATCCTCAACGCGGTTGGTACGATGGAAAAAATGGCCGGTTATGATGATTTCGGGTACGATGACCCGGTACCATTTGTGCCGATCGACAAGAAGCTGGAACTGCGTTTGTCGCTTCCTGGTAAACTGGCAAATCACCCCGAATGGAAGGCAACGCTTTTCCGACTGGATCATGAAGGTTTATCTCTGAAAACGAAGCAGGAAGGAAGCGTTCTACGCCTGACCATTCCCAGCGGCATTATACAAAATTACGCGCTGGTTGAAATCACTCGTTAAGTTTTTTTCCATCGAATCAGCTACTTGAAAAAGACTTCACGTGGCATATCATATATAGTAACGGGCCCGTCCCTGCCAACAGGAGGCGGCTCCGTTGCTTTTTGAAACAAATACTGGGGTCGTCCCGATCCCGAAAATAAACAGGTAAAGAAATTTTTCCATGAATACCAGCAAATGTCTTCTGGACAGCATCATTCCGCGTCCATGTATGATTACCCCGGAGGATTCGCAACTTCTTCTGACAAGCCTCACCGCGATCTGTTGTGAAAAAACGCTTCAAAAAATCGGACAGAGTCTATCTGAAAGACTGGCACAATACGGGCTGAATCTTCCCTGTACCCATCAGTCAGCCGGTTGTACCATCCGACTTCAGATAGATCAAACGCAACCAGAAGAAACCTGGCGAATGAAGGTGAATGCAAGCGGTATTTTGTTAACCGGCGGAGATGCGGCAGGAATTTTTTATGGAACGGAGGCATTAACGCAAATCTTGTGTGTTTGCAGCTGTAACGGCTGGGATAACGATGCAATTCCCTATGGGGAAATTGAAGATTATCCCCGTTATCGCTGGCGCGGCTTCATGTTAGACAGTGCAAGACATTTTCAACCTGTGGAACAAATTGTCCATCTGCTGAAAATTTTCGGAAAACATCGCATCAACGTTTTTCACTGGCATTTGATCGATCATCAAGGCTTCCGTACCCCATCGAAAATCGCGCCAGCATTAAATTCCATCCGTCGAATCAGTCCCGGGCACTATTCTGAGGAAGACATTGCGGCAGTTCGTCAAGCAGCAGCGGAAAACTTTATTACCATCGTACCGGAAATTGAAATGCCCGGGCATTGTGGAGGACTTCTGGACTTATTCCCGCAATATGCCTGTACTCCCACAGGAGCTTCTGCTGCTGAAGTTTGCATAGGAAAACCAGAGGCACGGCAATTTTTCAAAGCATTGATTACGGAGTTTGCTGCACTTTTTCCAGACAGCCCGATTATTCACCTGGGCGGCGATGAAGCCAGCACTCTGCGCTGGCAAAATTGTCCGGATTGCCAAAAGGCCATGCAGAAAAAAAACTTCACCGACTTGCGCCAGCTTGAAGCAGATTTCATGACGGAAATGGCCAGTCATGTCATTTCTCTGGGGCGCCGGCCTATGACCTGGTTTACAGAGCAACCTTTACCGGATGAAGTCATTACGCAATGCTGGAGCACCGATGAAAGTGTTGGTGCGATGGTAAATTGCGGAGGAGAATATGTCTACTCTTTAAGCAAACATTGCTATTTTGACTACCCGGCTACTGCGGCTGAGCCGTTATTTGAGTGGACCGCATCGTTGCCTGAACTTGCTGTTTATGATGCACACCCCTGTATTGCCTGGAAAGCGGCCTTGGCAAATCGTCTTCTGGGCATTGAAGCATGCATGTGGACGGAAGCAATCCCACCATGGCGTACATTCAGTAAAATTGTCCCGCGTCTGCAGGCATGGGCAGAAAATGCCTGGTCTCAAGCGAAACAAAAAGAATTTCATGATTTCAGCCGCCGCAAAGAACTTCTGACTGCGTGTGGATACAATTTCGGGTAAAACTAATTTTGCAACGGAAAGGAAAATTTTGCTCCAAAATTTTCCTTTCGCCGCCTTCCCAACGGAAAGCTGAGTTTTCCCTGGGATCCCG
>ERZ1034917.1679-NODE-1679-length-12580-cov-13.701078_pt1 | contig 12580 bp, 12 predicted proteins | sample MGYA00520605_ERZ1034917 | MGnify/ENA primary metagenome ERZ1034917 (study PRJEB33766, sample SAMN09781784) | gut metagenome | biome: gut microbiome | host: Homo sapiens | place: Madagascar | study: EMG produced TPA metagenomics assembly of the PRJNA485056 data... | reverse complement strand
GCAAGCAAGCAAGCAAGCAAGCCTTTATTTATAAATAAAGGCTTGCTTTTATCGGAAAACAGCGTGTGTTTTCCGCAATTTCCGTCTATCCCTTTCTTCTTTTTCCATCAGCCTTTCCGACTGTTGTCCTTGCCGGCATTCCACCGGTCATGGCATGGCGGCGAATTCCTCGTTTATTCCGGTGAGGGGAGGACGGCATGAGATATCCGACCACGGTGAAAACACTGATCGACAAGCTCCGGGACGGCGATTCGGTTTCGTGGGGCGAGTTTTACGAGCGGTATCACCAGATCATCCGTGACGTGGGGGCCGTAAAGGGGCTTTCCGGGGACGAATGTTCCGATCTGGTGCAGGAGGTGATGCTGCGCTTTTTCCGCAATTCCTCCACGTTCCGCTTCGATCCGAATATCGCGAAATTCAGGACTTATTTCAGCCGGATCGTTTCCGGCAAGATTGTGGACATCCTGCGCCGGCGCATGGTGACGAAGCCGGAGTTCGCCGCGGATGAGGAGTTGTGCCGGGGCGTGGAGGAACCGCCGGACGTCGCGCTGGACCGGATCCTGCTGGACCGCTGGCGGCGGTTCATGCTCGAACAGGCCAGGGAGATCCTGCGGTCGCGGGTCGATGCCGGAACCTATCAGGCGTTCGAGCTTTACGCCGAGCAGGGGAGGGAGCTGCGGCGGGTCGCCGAGGCGCTGGAGATGACGCCGAACCGCATCTATGTCGCCAAAAGCCGGTGCCTGAAGACGCTGCGGCAGATTCTCCTTGAACTGAATGAATCCGACCCGGAACTGGAGCTGCTGCGCGATGAAGTATGACGTCGGGGACAGAATCGGCTCTTATCAGTTGCTGTATCTGTGCGGCGAGGGCGCGTACGGCCGGGTGTTCCTGGCCCGTAACGTGCTGACGCAGCATCAGGTGGCGTTGAAGCTGCTGCCGCTGTCGGCGAAAGTCACCGCACGGGAACTGCAGGGATTGAAGAACTACCGGGAGTGCCGCCATCCCAATCTGCTTCAGATTCACCATATCGATCAGGCGGAGGGAGTCCTTTACTATACGATGGACGCGGCAGACAACCTTGCCGGAACGGGCGGCGGGTACGAACCCGACACGCTGGCGGCGCGTCTGGCCCACCGGAAATCCCTGCCTGCCGGCGAGGTCGCCAAAATGGCGGCGGAACTGCTGGAGGGGCTTGACTGCCTGCACCGCCGCAACCTTCTGCACCGCGATATCAAGCCGGACAATATTCTGTGGGTGGACGGCCGCGCCACGCTGGCCGACATCGGCCTGACCACGGATTCGCGGAATGCCAGCCTGGTCGGGACACCGGGATTCATGTCCGGCGAGCTGCTCTCCGGCAAGCGCCCGGCGAACCGGGAGGATGACCTGTACGCGCTGGGCAAGGTGATCTATTGCGCCCTGACGGGGTGTCCCGCGCGCGACTATCCGCACTATCCGCAGACGGTCACGATTTCGGATGCCGCTCCGCTGATCCGGGCTTATACGGCGGCCTGCCGTTCGCCTTCGACGGTGAAGTCTTCACTGGAGATGAAGCGGCTGCTGACCGCTCCGCCGGAAGCGGCCGTGAAGTGCCGGCGGCACGTCTGGCTCCGGGCCGCCGGACTGCTGGCGCTGCCGGTCGCGGCGGCCGCAGTATTTGTGTTTTCGCGGCAGACGGAGGCAGAGGCGGCGGCACAGGCGCCGCAGGCGGTCCCGCCCCGCTTGCCGGCGGAGGCCTTTCGCCGCGATGCACCGCTGGCCACGGAACTTGAACTGCTGTACCGGAACCGGACTTCCGGGCAGGTGAAAGCGCTGCTGGCACAGGCGGAACGGGCGGAGAAAGCGCTTGACCGCGAAGCTGTGGAAAAGCTGGGCGAACTGAATGCGCACGAGATGACCGCGGAAACCTCCCGGATGGCGCGCGGCCTGATCCTGAAAGCCCGCGAGGAGCACTGGCGTGAGGATCCGCTGTGCCGTCTGGCGCGCAAAGAGGAGCAGGTGAAAGCGTTCCTGGCCGGGCGCCAGAGTGGGGGAGAGGCGGATGTCCGGGCATTTCTGGCTTTGCTGAACGAGCGGGATTCGCTGGTGCGAACCTGCATGAAGTTGAACGACGACAAACGATAACCGGGGAGGGAAGGATTTACGGAATTTACGAAATGATACCGGAATAAGCAAAAACAGTGGGAATTCTTTCTGTTTTTTGCCGTGCATGTGTAAGAAATGAAGAGCCTGCGCGGATAATGGCAGAAAGGATTCGACCGGAAATTACAGAAAAAGGAATTCCCGAATATCGGGAAACAGAATCAACCAACCGTATATAAAGGATAAAAGAAAAATGAAGAACTCTTTCGTTGCACTCGGAGCTTTTGCCGCCGCCGCCATGTTCGTCGCCGGATGCGTGTCCGGCGACAAGCGCAGTGAATGGGACGCCCAGTATGAGCGGTTCCGCACCGAACGCCCCGCGGCGGTCGCGGTGAATTCCGGCGATGCGAACCTCGACGCCGTCTCCGCTACCACCGCCAAACTCTACGGCGCCACGGTCAAGTACCTGGATGAATACGTGACGGCCAACAATGAAAACCGTCCCTATATCGGCTATACCTACGAGGTTGAGGAGCTGGTCAGGAACAATAAGGGCATGACCGAGGCGCAGGCTTCCGAAATCGTTCTTGCCGAAGCGAAAAAGCGTGACGAAGGCAAACCGGAAAGCGAGCAGGAGTATCCGCGCATTATCGCCGGACACAAGGCGGTGATGGCGTTGAAGCCGGAAAACAAGCTGGCGGAGCTTACGCCGCTCATCGCCGAGGCCGCTTCCAATGTGGACAAGGCGATTGCGCTGAAGGATTCGTTCAAGGGGTTCGACGCGAATACCCTCATGAAGGTGAAAAGCGTGATGAACGTGATCGATCAGGCGCAGTTCACCAGCGAGGCGCTGGCGTTCCTGAAGTACCGCTATGATCAGGCGCAGAGCCTTGATGAAGGCAAGATGCAGTAATTTCCTTTGTCCGGGGCGCGGGATCAAGGCCGCGCCCCGGCACGCTTTCCCATTGCCAGAAACATAAAGAACGGTTAAAAATGACAAGAATACACGAGAGGCCGAGTATGAAGTACGGTTTGGTTTATCTGGGAGGCCTGCTGGCGGTTCTGGCCGCCGGCTGCTCCTCCGACGATATCGCTCTGGAGCCGACCCACGCCACCTATTCCTATGAACAGGTCAAGGATCAGGAGATCGCGCTCCCGGCCAACTACAATAAGAACAACTACCGGAAACTGCTGCTCGGCGTCGCGGTCAACGACATCGGAGTGAAGGCCGGGGAGATTTCGCCGAATGTGGTGCAGACCCTGAGTACCCGGCTCCAGACGGAGATGGCGAAACTGAAGCGGTTTTCGGTGTTTTCGGCGCACAACCGGGGCGGGGTGCTGCTGTTCCAGTCGCTGGCGGATGTCGGCGATGCGAAGATGCCCGACAAGAATCCGCGGGAGATGGACCTGATCCTCAGCGCCTCCATCACCGTCAGCAAGGAAAAGACGGAACGCAAATACGACGACCTGCTGATCTACGAAGTCGAGTGCGATTTCAGTTGCGAGGACATCCGCACCGGCGAAGTGAAATTCGCGGAAAAGGCCACCGGCCGCACCGCCCGGGCGGTCAAATTCGGCCTCGGCGGCCGCCGTGTCGGCGGTTACAGCGAGGAAGATGAGAAACAGGCGATCTACAATGCAGCGATGAAAGCGATCGCGGTGGCCGCCAACAAGCTCGGCAACTACTATCCGGTCGGCGGGCAGATCACCGGCATGCTCAGCACGCGCATGACCATGGACAAGGGGTTCGAGCACGGTGTGGGCAAGGATATGGTGATGACGGTTTACGCGTCGGTTTCCGGCGTTGACGTGCCGGTGGCGCGCGCGGTCGCGTCGCCCTCCGACCTGACCAGCAGCCTGAAGATCATGCAGTGGAACGACGACGACGAGGACGCCGAACCGATCGTCGACGAAATTCGCGAAGACCGCAACTGGTTGAAGAACAATAAACTGTATGCGGTCGGGATCGGGCTGGCCACTCCGCCGGAGTGGGAAAATCAGTACAAAGACAGCTTTGATGAAAGCATGAGAGCGCGCTGATGTTCAAATTTGCTGCATGGCTGGGAGTGTTTCTGGCGGGGGCGGTGCTCTGCGCGGCAAATGCTCCGTTCGACGTCCGCGCCAGAGCGGAGCGGATGCGGGAGAACGGGCAGACCTGTGCGGGCGGCACGTCCGAAAAATTCGGCGTATACATCATTTCGCTGGTCGACCTGGAACTGGATGGCGAAATCCCGATGGCGGAGGCCTCCGAACTTGCGCTGGCGCAGGGCAAGCGGGAGATCGCCGCTTTCATCGGGCAGGAGGTATCCGCCCGCGACTGCGTCGAAACCACGGTCACGACCATCGATGACCGGACGGAGAGCAAAGAGTTCCACGAGTCGATGATTTCGGTGAACGTGAACCAGTTTCTGCGCGGGGTCGTGCTGTACGATATCCGGAAAACCCGGAAGGGGGTCAGCGCGATCTGCTTCGTGACCGGCCGCACGATGGATATGTCCCGCGAGCTTCAGGAGCAGATGGCGAAGCTGCCGCCCGGCACGGTTTCCGCCGTCGGCGTCGCCTACGTCGTGGACGGGCGGCTCGACCTGGCGAAGCAGCAGTCGCTGCAGACGGCGTTGCGGTCGGCGGTGGAACAGGTGCTCGGGACTACGCTCGCGGCGAATACGCAAGTGCAGGACAATGAAAAAGTGCGTTCGAGGATTTTCGCTCATGCCTCCGGTTTTGTGGAGGAGTACCGGATCATCGAGGAGGGCGCCGGCGACGGCAGCTACCGCACCGCGATTTACGCCAGGGTGGCGAAAGACAAACTGCTGGAGTCGTACAGTGCCTATCTGAAATCCTTCGGCGATCCGCTGTTCTGCCTCAGGAGCGGCAACCGGGAGCTTTACCAGACGTTCGCGAAGTTCTTCGTCGGCCTCGGGCTGAAACTTTCCGCCGATGAAAAGAAGGCGGACTACCTGATCGATGCGCAGGGGGATTACCGGCAGCTCCGCCATCCGGCCAGCGGGGTGAATGGAGTCCAACTGAGTTTGTGGATTCGGATCAGCGACGCGAATACCGGACGGGAGCTGCTGTCGCAGAAGAACGACCCGCGCCGTTCGGCGGTGTTTCACGCCTCCGGCGAGCGGCAGAAGGAGATCGCGACGGAGAAGGCGTTCGCACAGATCCGGGAGCCGCTCCACAGGGAGCTGAACCGGATGATCGGACAGATGGCCTCCGCCGGGCGCGAGATCACGGTGGTGATCGACAACTATTCGACCGCGTATTCGGAGGCTCTGGAGCTGTTCTGCAAGGTGTTGGAACAGGTTCCGGGCTGCGGGAATGTGAACCGGAAGATCGACGCGGTCTCCCAGACCGTCACCGTCACCGCGGACTATCAGGGCAAGATGGATGATCTGGCGGATTTCCTGAAAGTCCGGCTGCGGAAAGAGATGCCGCAGAAGAGCTGGATACCGGCCGTTACCGCAGTCGAAACCAACCGGCTGCAATTGACTTATTAACCTTTCAACGATAAAGGAGAGATACGATGGAACACAGAAAATGGTTTGTTTCCCTGATCGGCGCCGGTCTGGCGCTCGGAATGCCGCTGCAGGGCTTCGCACAGGAAGCCGCGGGAGAGGAAGTTCCGGCGGTTGAAGCTGAATCCGCCGCCCCGGCGGAGATGCCGCCGCAGGAAGTGTCGGATGGCGGCGTGGAGGCGGTCCGTGAAGCGCAGGAGGGAGAACCGGCTCCGGCGGAACCGAAATTCAAAAGCGCCCAGCAGGTGCTGAAGCGGATCGCCAAGGAAAAGGGATGGGACGAAGGCTGGGATGAGGCAAAGAAACGCACGATCGTGATCGAGTCGGCTGACTTCAAGACTGCCGATCCGGCGACGGACGCCTCATTTTTCATCAAGCGTGAAATGGCCGCCAAGAAAGCCGTCCTGACGGCGAAAGTCGCGATTATCCAGACCATCAATCAGGAGATGTCGGCGATGGATCTGGTCAATATGCCGGGCAGTGACGTCAACAAGGCGTTGGGCGCGGAACGTGAAAAACTGAATACAGAACTTGCGCAGCAGAAAGAACTTCTGGCTTCCATGCTGGAAAAGGTGGACAAGGCGGAAGCCGACGTGCTGCGCGGAACCACATTCGGTGACCGTTTGAATGACCTGATGGCCGCCGCGATCAGGAAACTGGATCAGGAGTATGAAGCCGATGCGCGCGATAAGAAGGCGCAGGCACAGTATGAACAGGCCAGAAAAGAGTTTGAGGTCGCTCAGAAGAAATATGCTGAGCTGACGGAAAAGGCCGAGGCGATGCAGGCTGACGTCCGGGAACGGCAGGACAGTGCCGTCGAATCGATGGCCAAAATGCCGCTCTATGGTTCTTCGGTGATCATGCAGACCGAGTCCTGGGATAAATCCACCGGCAAGTATCAGGTTTCCGTGATTCTGTGCTGGAGCTATGCGATGGAACGTGCCGCCCGGGCGGTCGTGACCGGGGAGGAGTTCCGCATCAAGCCGAATGCGAATGGAAAGAGCGTGCAGAAATGGCTGGATTCCCAGAATCCCGCCACGATGGTCGGACCGCGCCAATATGTCGACGGTCAGGGCAACCGCTGGTTTCTCGGCGTGACGGCCCGCGCCTATGACGACGAACTCGCCTCCAGCGCGCGCCGGAGAAACAAGGGAATCGCTGAAATGTACGCCCAGCAGATGGCGGCCTTCTGCCTGTGGGCCGACGTGGAAAGCTATAAGCTGGCGCAGACCGCGCTGGAGAGTCGCGGCGACGACAAGGTGCAGCGGGATATCGTCGCGGAAAACTATGCGGAAAAGCTGACTCAGTCTTTCAGTAAAAAGAAGATTCGCGGTATGCAGAAGCTGTTCAGCGACGAGGTGACGCATCCGATTACCGGAACCACGATTTACGTTGCCGTGTACGGCATCAACCCGAATGCGGCCAAAGCCGCGTTGGAGATTGAAAAGCTGAACTACGCGACCAAGGTGATGGACAACCGCCACCAGACGGTCGAACGCGGCCGCGATGCCGCGAATCAGGCTGCGGTGAAGGCTTCCGAAAACCGCAAGGAGGATTTCCAGAAAGGTTACAATCAGCAGAAAAAAGCGGTGGAAGGCGAAGTGCAGAAGCGCGAGGCTGTGAAGAAGCCCGCGAAGGGAACCAATATCATCAATCGCGGGACTTCAAATGCCCCCGCCAGAACGAAGCAGTCCACTTCCGGCACTTTCGGCGGGGATGTCGATGTCAGCGATGATTTCTGATTGAGTTGCCGGTAAAAGAAATACGGGGAGGAAAAATTTCTTTCTCCCCTTTTTCAGGAGGAACATATGAAAATTCTGTTGTTGGCCGCAGGCTGCATCATGCTGGCCGGCTGTGCCGGAGCGGGGCGGATTGCGGAAAACCCGGCATCAGTCGGAAATGTGGAGACCGTCGCCGAAACGGAACCGGCGGGAAGTGTCGCGGCATTGCCGGAACCGGTTTCCTTTGCGCCGACATATCAGGCGGCGCCGGAAAAGCAGTATGCTGAAGCCCGCAGGATTTATGATTCCAGTCCTGCCGCAGCGCAGGGAGCATACCGGCATGGGACCCTTGTTTTCGTGATCGTCGTGATTGATACCAATCAGGAGAAGATCAGGTATCTGGAAGGGACCGCCATGCTGCGTGCAACCGCTCTGCTTCGGGAGAAGTATCCCCGACTTCCGCCGCAGTTCCGGCTGAGAAACCGGGTGGTGGAAAAAGAATTGGACGACGACACCGGGATTTACCGATATGCTCTGGTTTACCGTTTGACCGATATCGAAAAGGCAATCGGGAAAAAAGCCGGTGAGTGAGCGGAAGAAACGCTTGCGGATTCTCCGGTGGAAACAGTATGCAAGTGTTCCCATTCGAGCCTGAAATACCTGGTCTCCGCGCTCGGAGCCGTTCCGGGAATGAAGCGCATGAATCGGAACACTCTTTTTTATCTGCCTTTCAATGGACGGGAGTTTCCCGGCCGGGCTTTGCAAAGATGAGAATCGCAACAAAGCGGTTGCCGATATACAGGGTTCCGTTTGCCTGATGGCGGTAAGTGACAGCGATCCGCCGGCTCCGGAAGTCTCGGGCGGAGGAATGGTGACGGTTCAATTCGCTGGCAAGTATGGTACAGGGGACTTCCCGCCGGCTTTGCCGTCATATCGCCTCCGCTGATCCATCGACTGCCGCAAGGAGCAGTCTGTAAAACGCCCGTTCGATCACCGGGAGTTCATTTTGCGCAAACTTTACAAGAGTGAACCAGAACAACGGCAGCAGCAACAGCAGCGCGCCCGGCGTAAGCCAGAGCGGGCAGTGGCGCGGCGAAAAGCAGAGCGTGGCGATAAAAAGCGCCAGCAGCATTCCGAACAATCCGAACAACACCAGCCAGGCCAATCCCGGTATTTGGAGCGCATATTCGACCCGGCAGCCGCCCGGAGCCGGAACGATCCGGCCCTGAATCTCCGCCCGCGCGGAGTTCCGCATCCGTGTCCCGGTCAGGTTACAGGGCGGCTTCAGCCGGAATTCCAGACCGTCAACCGTGCCGTGGAACCGGACCGGCCGCAGACTCCGGGGAATATTCACCGCCCGACGCAGGCATTCGGCAGCTTTCTCCGGCGGGAGGGCCAGCAGAAAGGAACCGGTTTTATATACCCGGTTGAATCGTTTCATCGTTCTCCCCGTTTTCGGAAAAGATACATCAACTCCGATTGTTTTTCCAGCCGGGCCATGAAAAAAGCCGCCGGAAAATTCCGGCGGCCTTCTTATCGCAAATGCTCAGAACTCAGTTCTGCGCCTTGCTGACCCGTTCGGCATAAGCGCCGGTGCGGGTGTCGATCTTCACGATATCGCCCTGGTTGATGAAAAGCGGAACCTGAATTTCGTAACCGTTGTCGATCTTGGCCGGCTTGGTCACGTTGGTCGCGGTGTCGCCGCGGACTCCCGGCTCGGTTTCGGTGATCTCCTTTTCGATGAAGGTCGGCAGCGTGATTTCAATCGGCTGGCCGTTGTAGAGCACGAAGTTGCAGACGCTGTCCTCGATCAGGAAGTAGGCCTGATTGCCGAGGGTTTCAGCCGAAACCGCCATCTCTTCATAGGTGGTCGGATCGCTGAAAATGTAGTGGTGGCCGTCGAAATAGGAGTAGAACATTTCACGTTCTTCGAGGTCCGGCTTTTCGATTTTATCGGTCGGACGGTAGGTTTTTTCCATGCCGGAGCCGTTGATCATGTTTTTCAGGCGGCAGCGGTAGAGCGCAGTGCCCTTGCCGGGCTTGCAGAAATCGAACTCGGTGATGATCCACGGCGCGCCGTCGATCTGGATCTTCAGGCCTTTCTTCAGGTCGGATGGACTGAACATGTTTGAAAAACTCCCTTAAAACATTGGTGTAATTGAGTCGTAAACTTATAATGAACCGAATAATATACACCGGTATCCATATTTTTTCAAGAGGTCGGAAGGAGAACTTTTTGTGATGGCTCACTGAATCATACATCAACTCGACAGGTTGACAAATTTTCCTGTTATCAGAACGGCAACCAATAAACTGCAGGGAGATTTTCAATGAATTGGGACTGGAAGAAAGACACCTGTAATTCCCGGGAGAAAACAAAATATTGCTGCACCATTAAATATGGACAGGGTATTGTTGATTCTCTGCTCGAAGAAAAACCTTGGAGAAGATCAATTCCGCAAGAGGGTAAACTGGCTTTGGCTTCTTTGGCGCAGCTTGATGTTTATGAATTTTCTCATTGGGCATCTGATGTGAAAATTGATGCCAAGACTGATGGGATTGATATATCCGTCTGGATTGAAAATATCTGGCTGACGGCTCAAAAAGAATCCTGGAAATGGGAAAGTGAGTCTTCATATGGGGCAAAAGAACTGATCTTTCTGGTCTGCAAGGGGTGGAAGTGTACTCCGGCACTTCTCAAAAAAGTGAGGGAAAAGCGAATTACTCTGGCTGATATTCCACGGGGAGCCAGAAAAATTCTGGCGAAAAAAGTGGAATTGAATGAAAATGAATTTGATTATTGGGCCCAGGAATTGAGTGTTACGGAAGAAGCCGATGGATTCAGAGTACGGATCGGAGTTCCGAATATCTGGATCTGCGCGGATTTATTTCAAGGGGGAACCTGGTATTGGGATAAGCCGATCTGGGGAACGGCCGGTTTATTTGGGCGGTTGCCAAGCGTCTTGTTTACATGGCGTCAGAAGGTCATCTACTGTAATACCTTTAAAGAGTTGCTTGAAATTCTAACTGAAAAACGGGGAAAAGTATGGGGAATGGTTTTATTTGCTCATGGTTCAAGGGATGGAAGAATCTGGGAGAATACCAATGTTGATGACAGCCGTAATTGGCAATTTGACATTATGCGTAAATTAGATTCATACCGATACAAGTTTGCCCGGATAAATATGATGCAGTGTTACAGCGGTTATCAGGGGACTTTCGTGATTCCATTGAAGCATTTGGCTTATGTGAACCGTTTGTCCGGGGATAAGAATTCTGACACTTGGAAGAAAGAAAAAATTGAAAACTATTTCCGGAAGAAATATAAAGAATTTGATGATTCTGCTGATGTAGAAATCACAGTAGTGAAAGAAATTTCAACAGAAGGCCAAGAAGTTTTCCGTTTGGGGGTTCGAGTTACCATCAACTGGGCCGGAGCCTGGTTTCGTTACGGGGAAAAGATAACGCTTTACCGATATGTGAACACGGCCCTATTGGATATAGACTGGAGCGGGTTATGGGAAAAGTGGAATGTTTTTGAATAAAAATTCATTACCGCTCGACCGGATGCAGCAGGATATGAATATCGGGTGATTTGATCAGAATGCTCTTGGTAAGATGGTCAATTTGCGCAACCCGGTAATCCTGCTCAAATATCTGTTTTTGACCATTCACTGTCCGGGTTGTCCATAACTCGAAAATACGCGGTGGAAGCGGCGGATGGTCGCGATACTCATGCCAAAGGAGGCTTCCTTGCAAGTTCGGAGTGGAAAAAGTCAGGCTAAGTGCGTTTGAATCAGGCCAGGGAGGTTCCGGGTATAAACCGGGGCTTCCCAGATAACCGATATAGCTCCAGAAACGAACAGGACCAATGGAAAACGAACCATCTTCAGCGGTAATCGTCTTTTGCGTCAATGCTTTGATTTCCCAACAGACAAACGTGATTTTCGCTCCGGCCAGCGGTTTGCCCTGAGCATCGGTTAATCGACCGGTCAATTCAGGATATCGACAAGTCGGAATTGGTGCAATGATGCAACCTGTCTGAAAAAGCATCACAGAAAAAAGAAAAATCAGGAACAGCTTCTTCATATTCATTAAGTAAAATTTCCCGGTAAAAGTTTCAACCTGATGATCCGCACCAACCTCAGCCCGCCGGAGGCGCTACGTGTAAAAAGTGTCTCCGATGGCCAACGGTTTCGCCGTTGGATCACGACCGGCAACGTGCCGGTGCGGAGTACCGCCGATAGACCCAATCTAACCCATTATTTACAACCCCGGTTTTGAGATTTTTGCGCAGCAAAAAACTCGAAACCGTACGCGGCACCGGCACCTTGCCGGTCTGGGGGACCGGGGGGCGAAGCGTCCCCGGCCGCCGGAGGCAAAGTCCCGGGGGAAGCCATGCCGCCTTCGCGGCAGGCGGGTCTGCGCGCCCTGTCGGTCGGCAGACCTTGTGCGCTACGCGGCCTGATTTTTAATCAGGCACCGGTAGCTGGGCGCAATGGAATATTTTTGAATAAAAATTCATTACCGCTCGACTGGATGTAACAGGATATGGATATCGGGTGATTTGATCAGAATGCTCTTGGTAAGATGGTCAATTTGTTCAACCCGATAATCCTGCTCAAATATCTGTTTTTGACCATTCATTGTCCGGGTTGTCCATAACTCGAAAATACGCGGTGGAAGCGGTGGATGGTCACGATATTCGTGCCAAAGAAGTACCCCATGAAAGTCTCCGGTGGAAAAAGTCATATACAGTGCATTTGAATCAGGACGCGGAGGATTGGGATATAAGCAAGGCGAACCGATATGAATGATATAACTCCAAAAGCGAGCCGGGCCAACTGTAAATGAACCATCTTCTGCAGTAGTCGTCTTTTGTGTCGATTCCTTGATACCCCAACAGGAAAATGTGATTTCCACTCCGGCCAGCGGTTTACCCAAGGCATCGGTCAACTGGCCGGATAGTTCCGGATACCAGCAAGTAGGCATCGGTGCAATGATGCAACCTGTCTGAAAAAGCATCACAGAAAAAAGAAAAATTAGGAACAGCTTCTTCATATTCATTAAGTAAAATTTCCCGGTAAAAGTTTCAACCTGATGATCCGCACCAACCTCAGCACGTCGGAGGCGCTACGTGTAAAAAGTGTCTCCGACGGCCAACGGTTTCGCCGTTGGATTACGACCGGCACGTTGCCGGTCGTGGAGTACCGCCGATAGACCCAATCCAACCCATTATTTACAACCCCGGTTTTGAGC
>ERZ1034917.1676-NODE-1676-length-12597-cov-3.715277_pt1 | contig 12597 bp, 8 predicted proteins | sample MGYA00520605_ERZ1034917 | MGnify/ENA primary metagenome ERZ1034917 (study PRJEB33766, sample SAMN09781784) | gut metagenome | biome: gut microbiome | host: Homo sapiens | place: Madagascar | study: EMG produced TPA metagenomics assembly of the PRJNA485056 data... | reverse complement strand
TTTCAACGTCATATTGGGAAAGAGAGCGAAAGCGGTATCCGGCGCATTAACGCGGAATAAATTCAGAAGGGCAAAATCAATCGTCAAGCGTGCAGTACGTACGCGCTGTAAAAGAGTGTCGTTCTCCGCTACAGCATTTTCAGCCTTATCCATAATTTCCCGTGCTGTGACAATCGTCTGAGGAGATAACCAGGGGGCGTCTCCAGTACCACAACGCAACGGAGTTCCCGCTGCATGAAATTCCTTCAAAATCAAGTCCCAATACTCTTTGATGAAAGGTGCAGCATTTCCGTAATATCCGTCCAGGAATTCCTGAAACAGGACATTTTCATCCAAATCAGGGTTCCATAACAATTTGGAGACGATATATCCGCGAAGCGCAATATAATCACCGGCATATCCAGTTCCGACATCGCCCTGGTTAAAGACTGACACGGCATGATTTTCCCGGAAAAAACGAATATCATCTGCCAGAGATTCAATGTTGGGATGCGGCAGCATATAATTGGGGAAATTGGTAAGATAATTCCAAACGGCAAGTTGCCCGGCAATCGCACTCCATTGGCGAAATTCTTCAGCCATATCGGCATTACGTTCCGAACGCAACGGATAGCCGAAGTCACACTCAATAGAACAAAGGCGAATACACACGTTATCGACAGGCCGTACAGTTTCAGGCAATTGCCGGGTATATTGATACGCAAGCGTCATCACAGTAAGATCGGGATAGGTTTTCCCCACCTCTGTGGCAACTTCATTGACAAAATCAAGCAGCAAGTCAGTCTGATTGCCATGCTCTCTGACAAAGGCTTCACACTCTGGACATTGGCAAAACAGGTAATTATCATTCTGACTGATATCGAGGACTCTCTGTCCGGGATTTTCCTGCAAAGCATTGAAAACATTTCTGATATATTCAGCGCGCATCTCCCGATTGGTCAAACAGGGCTGTCCAATTTGGCGTTTTCCTTCACGCATACAGTACCATTCTGGATGATCCTGAAAATATTTTTCAGGAGGTAAATACAAATTCCCAGTGTGGCACCAGCCAAAAAGATCCAAATGACCTCCCCATTCTTCAGGAATTTCTTCCCAGTGTCCATTCACTTTGCGACGGACAGAAAATAGCGGATCATCAAGGAAGGGTTTATAAAACGTTTCGCGATTGAAAAAAGGCGGGGTATAGACTTCCTGAATTGTCGGGATTTGAATTCGTGTCTGCTCAGGAATATCGGTTTCTGTGGAAGTCCAGAAACGAACACCTAACCAGTCTTCCAGAAAAGAATAAACGGCATATAGCGTTCCCCGTGGAGCATCACCGGAAAGCACAAGATCATTGCCACACTCATAAATAACAGTCGTATCATCTTTCAGAGCATCAAGATCGACGGCATTGCCAAGGAGTTGCCGGGCTCGTTCCCCACGGCCGACAACGATGGCATGTTTTCCTTCGGGCAACGAAGAAACGATGGGCAGTTCCACACCGGAAATCGCCTGCAAAAAAGTTTGCAATTCCCTGGCGGCATTCTGTTCCGGAGCCGATGCCCGGGGATCGATTTCAATGACAAAATCCGATGACCCATTGTCTGCAATCACGAGATCAGCATAAACGGGCAAAGTAAGAATTCCAGTTACAACGGTAATGCCCCAAGCAAAAAAAAGTTTTCTAATATTCATAGAGTCTCTCTCCTGTTTCGACGTCACAAATGTTCTCTGTATAATACGGCATACATCGGATATTTTCAAGACGGTATTTTGTTTTATTTGCCGCAGAAAAAATTGCAATGACGGGCTATTCAGAGTGGCATCGTAAAAGTCGCTCTCTGCATCTGATCATATCTCCCAAGGACTGACATCTCGACCCATTTCGGTGATCGTGCCAATAAACTCAAGAAGCAATCGTTCGATATGAAATTTTCGATGAAAGACAATACTCTGCGAATACCATTCAATGGCAAACGTATTGTTAAATATTTTTTTACAGAGAGACGATATCTCTGAAACGTTCAAAGTATTCAGTCAATTTTGCCAATACCGTTTCACGCTTGCTCGCGCGGGTTCCCGGCGAGGTGAAACGGGAAACTGGAGGCAGAACTTTCGCCAAGGCTGTCCCATTGACCTGAAGAAATCCGTCGCGGAAAGCATTCTGCATGAACTCACGAGTTTCCTTCTCGTTCAGGGCCTCCCCGCATATAATACGCTTAAGCTCCTCTTCTCTCCGCATGGCCACGAAAGCAGCCCACGCCTCATCAACGTCACGTTTCGGATTCAAGGAGTTGAGAAAGGCTTCAATCAGCTCCTTCTTATTGCGCAGCGCCAAGCTCGAATCAACGGCTTTCGCAATGGAAATCGCTATTTCCTTGTCCTCCATCCGACTGTCTTGATATTTCTGGATCAACATCAAAATATAATCGATATTGATTTCACTCTGTTTCATCAGCTCCATCTCAAAGACAATATCATCATTGATAGAGTCTTTTGCGGCCTTCTTGTTTTCTCTGAACTCGTGATACAGGTTAAGGTAAACACTCTGATAATCCTGTTGCTCCCGCTCAGAAAGTATCTCCATGCCAGCAAACTGGTCAAATACAGAAAGGATATTCCGTACCTTGAGAATCGTACCATAGAGGCAAATGAATTTTTTCTTGTCCTCCTCCCCAACAATCGGAATGGCGAGAGGGTAATTCTCCAGAAGCTCTGTGACCAGTTCACAATATCCGGGTACATATTTTCCTGCGTTATCCGTATAACCATTATAGTAATCCTCGCAGGTTTTAAGCATGACGATGCCGCGCGCCTCAGAATTACCGAAAAGAGCAATGCTTTTATTGGTCTCCTCCTCAAGGTCGCGAAAGCAAACGATATTGCCGAAAGTTTTAATCGAATTCAAAATACGGTTCGTCCGGGAGTAAGCTTGAAGCAGGCCGTGATAACGAAGATTTTTGTCTACCCAGAGTGTATTGAGTGTAGTGGCGTCGAATCCGGTCAGAAACATATTGACGACAATCAGGAGATCGATTTCACGGTTTTTCACCCGCATGGAAACGTCCCTGTAGTAGTTCTGGAACTTCTCGGCGCTGGTATCGTAACTGGTCTGGAACATCGCGTTGTAATCCTTGATAGCCACATCAAGGAAATCACGCGAAGAGGTATCGAGCTGGCTGGTGTCCTCGGAATTCTCCTCTTCCAGAAACCCATCCGCCTCCGGCTCGTTGACGTTAAAGCTGTAAATCAGCGCCACGTTCAACCGCAAAGATGGGTCAGCGTCCATCTGCCGCTTGAATTCGCTGTAGTAGAGTTTCGCCGCCTCTATAGAGGCCACGGCAAAGATTGAATTGAAACCGGTCATTCGGATTTTCTGTCTGACCTCTTCCACCTTGTCGCGATTGCGTGTGGAAGCAACGGCGGAAACATTCGTGAGCTGGTTGAAATCAAACGACCGGTCGTTACGTCGGGTCTTCTGGTTGAAATGCTCCAGAATATACTTGGTGATGTTGCGGATCCGATCTGGATCGAGCAGCGCTTTTTCGCGGTCGATGTCAATAACCTTTTCATCTTTGATGTTCTCTTTTTCGCGCATGGTACTGATATATTCGACGCGAAAGGGAAGAACATTCTTATCGCTGATGGCGTTGACGATCGTGTAATCGTGCAGCCGTTTGCCAAAGGCTTGTTCGGTGGTTTTGATTCCGCCAACTCCGGCGTTTTGCGCAAGAATCGGCGTGCCGGTAAACCCGAAAATATGATATGTCTTGAAAGTACTTGTAATTGCCTTGTGCATATCTCCGAACTGCGAGCGATGGCACTCGTCAAAGATGATGACAAAATGTTGCGAATAGACATCGTGACTTTTGTGCTTCTTAATGAAAATTGAGAGCTTTTGAATGGTAGTGACGATAATACGGGCATTCGGATCCTCGAGCTGCCGTTTCAAGACAGCAGTACTGGTGTTGCTGTTAGCAGCGCCTTTTTCGAAGCGGTCGTATTCTTTCATAGTCTGGTAGTCAAGGTCTTTGCGGTCAACCACAAAGAGTACCTTGTCAATAAAAGGGAGGCGGGAAGCGAGCTGAGCGGTTTTGAACGAAGTAAGCGTCTTGCCGCTGCCGGTAGTATGCCAGATATACCCGCCGGCTTCGAGCGTGCCGTACGTCCGGTAATTGTGGGAAAGTCTAATGCGATCCAGAATCCGTTCGGTCGCGACGATCTGATAGGGGCGCATGACCAGAAGTTGCTTTTCGGAGGTAAATACGCAGTATTTCGTCAAAATTGAAAGCAACGAATGTTTCGCAAAGAAGGTTCTGGTAAAATCCATGAGGTCATAGATCGGGCGATTTCGAGAGTCTGCCCACCACGAGGTAAATTCGAAGCTGTTGCCAGAACGTTTGCCTTTCAGTATAGTTTTGCCGTTTCCCTCCCGGACATGGTTGTCCCGGGTGGTATTGCTGTAATATTTCGTGTATGTTCCGTTGGAGATGACGAAGATTTGAACATACTCGAAGAGTCCGCTGCCGGCCCAGAAGGATTCCCGGGCGTACCGGTTGATCTGGTTGAAGGCTTCGCGGAGGTCGACGCCACGCCGCTTGAGTTCAATGTGAACGAGCGGAATGCCATTCACGAGAATGGTAACATCGTAGCGGTTCTCGCGCACACCACCCTCCGGGGTGTACTGGTTGATGACTTGAAGTTTGTTGTTATGGATATCCTCCTTGTCCAGGAGGTAGATGTTTTTGACGGATCCATCGGTGCGGGTAAGAAGCTGAACGTAATCGTCCTGAATAACAGCGGCTTTCTCACGGATACCACAGTTGGGGTTGGCGATGGACTTTTCCCGGAAATGTTCCCACTCGGAGTCGGAGAAGGAAAAATGATTCAGAGTTTCGAGCTGCCTGCGCAGATTGGCTGTAAGTTCAGCTTCGGTGGTAATGGGGAGATACTCATAAGCTTGAGATTGCAGGAGTTCAATAAACGCCTTTTCGAGTTCCGCCTCGGACTGATAAGCAGAGGAGCGCGGCGTATCGGGAGTCTGATATTCGGTGACGACGGTACTTTCTGGATTCTCGGAAACGACTTCATACCGGCACATTGTCATGCCTCCCTTGCAAACGGTTTAAAAGTCAACAGCCGGTCGCGGTAATACTCATATTGTTTGCGGCGCATTTCAAGTTCCGCCGGCAATCCAGAGGAGATATCATTGACCAGCGCATCGAATTTGTCCAGAATCGCTACAATCCGCTCCTGCTCCACCAGCGGGAGAAGTGGAATGGATATCTTTTTTAGTTGATCAATCGTAATGCCCTTAACAGTTGTTCCACTACCTTCTATTTGCAATGTTTTGGAAAAATAAACTACAAATTTTTTATTAAGAAAATCTTTAAAAAATAGCCCTCTTAGATCTTGATTGATAGCTATATCAGATCCACTAATCACCATTTTTCCTGGCGTAATTCGCGTTGCAACAATAATTTCATTACAAGGAATGACGTTACTCGTACTATGATTTAAACCTTCTTTCGTAATAAAGTCTTCCGTTTGGGACAAGATCAAATTACACTTTACAATATCTTTGACAGAAGCCCAGGGGATATTTCCATTCCAATAATGTTTTTGGCATTTTGAGGGCGTCCCTCCACCAACATGGTCCTTTATGCAATCTCCCAGCGGCTTCCATTCGACTTCGTCGCCGAAAGTCAGGAGCTGGTCGCGATAATACTCATATTGTTTGCGGCGAGTCTCCAGCTCTGCCTCCAGCTCTGACTCCAGCTCTGCCTCCAGCTCAGTGAATTTGTCCAGAATCCGGACGATCTCCTCCTGCACCGGCAGCGGGGGAACGGGGATAATCAATTTATTTAGTATCCCTTGAGTAAGACTTGGTACTCCACCTGCTTTGTTGAGTCGTTCAATATGCTGATGTCCAATACAATAATAAACATACTTAGGTATAACTATTTCATAATTAATATCAGTATAAAAAATTGTATCTACGTTCCAGAATGGTTCATCAACATAATACAATTTGTTTAAAGACCCCTTTCGAGGAATTAAAACCGAAGGTTTATCATATATCGCTGTATCAATGTATGCTATAATTCCACCGGATCCATATACTGGAACATTTCCCGAACCTAAATGCTTATAGTCTCGTCCATTTTTTATTGTTAACACTTCATTAAGACTCATATACGTCACACCGTCGGGGCAGTATTGCTGGATGAGTTCGTCGATTCTGCTCATGCTACGCGTTCCTTTGCAGGCGGGCTATTGTGATAATGGCTATATGCCATATGATCCGGCGTTCCCGCTTTCGTCGCGAATACAACTGAATTCGGCAGGATTAAAGGATGGGGTTGTGATGATTTTCTAATCCCCTCGAATTCGATGGGGTTCAAATCCTGGGCATTAACATTTATTCCGCCATCTTCGAAGTGATATAAAATTAAATTACGGTTCATTTTCTACCCCCATCGTCTGTAACCACTTCCGGTACGTTGTGATCGACATCGCAAGGAATTGATGAAAGAATGCGGAATAATGCTTTATTGATAAAATACTGGTTGCGCCCTGAAACCATTTTTTCCAAGATCCCGGCATCGCGTAACTTATTTAGATAAGAAGTTGCGGTATTTCGACTGATGCCCAACTGCGTTTGAAGATGTTGAATTCTGGTATACGGGAATAAAAACAACGTCTCAACTAAATCGCGGCTGTAAAAAGAAAATTCATCTTTTATCTGTTGTTTGGTCGCCAACATTGCCGCATCAATTTGCTGTATGGTACGAGCTGTCATTTTCGATGTTGCCACGACAGCATCAAGCATGAAGAGGATAAAATTTTCCCAATCGTTCGATTCTCTAACGCCTTGCAAAAGCCTGTAATAATCGCCTTTGTGACTGATGATATAGCGGCTTAAATAGAGAATGGGAGTATCCAAAAGATCTTTTAAAACCAGATAAAGGACATTGATGATTCGCCCGGTTCTTCCGTTGCCGTCATAAAATGGATGTATGCTTTCAAATTGATAATGCAATACGGCCATTTTGATTAATGGGTCAATATCCGGCCAATTGTCATCATCATTGATAATCTGTTCTAAATTGCTCATCAACTTTATAATGGCATCATATTCCTGGGGGGGAGTATAAACAATTTCTCCAGTAGCGGCATTCTTTAAGGTTGTGCCTGACTGTTTGCGAAGCCCTGCATCATTTTTTTCCAGAATCTTTTGGATGGCACATATATTATTGACCGTGAGCAACTCCCCATCACGAATCAGCCGAAAGCCCTCATAGAGCGCCTCCGCATAATTCACAACTTCCTTTGCCTGCGGAGAAACGATGTCACGCTCGAACAGTCCGACGCGATACAATTCATCATTCGTCGTAATGATATTTTCAATTTCAGAACTGTCTTTCGCCTCTTGAAGACATAAAGCATTGATCAAAACATATTGATTGGGAATCGTCCGGGCATACCCTTTTAATACCGCAAGTTCCCGGTTTGCGTCGTTGACGCGCTTTAGAATTCGCTTCGTCTCCAAATCTGTTGCCGGAGGAAGATATGCAAGCATTTCTTTACTCATGCGATGTTCCCCTGTGATATTGCTTCAAGATTGGACGTTTTTAAACAAACGGAAGATGTATTGCTCAAAAATACGTGTTTTTTAAGCAATACAGGGCGATTATGCTCCGTTAATCCATTTCTTTGAGCAACGGTCCAAAGAATGTTCTGGGAAATTTGCGCAACGTACTTCATCGTTTCTCCTCCAAATCCGCAACGATCGCGTCGATGGCGGTGCGCAGTTCGTTCTGGCGGGCGACGATTCCGGCGATCTGCCGGTTCAGCTCGTGAATGTCGATCTCTTCCCGATCGTCTTTCTGCTCGACATAGCTTGCAACTGAGATATTGGCATCGTTCGCAATCAGATCCGCATTCTTCACAAGACGCGTGAAGTGCTCCACCTCCTCCCGTTTGACGAACGCGTCGAAAATCTTTTCCCGGTTCGCCTCGGAAAGCTTGTTCTTGTTCCCCTCCCGCACGAACTCCGCCGAGGCGTCGATGAAGAGCACGCTGTTGTCATGCTTGCTCTTTTTCAGGACGATGATGCAGGTCGCAATTGTCGTTCCGAAAAAGAGATCCGGCGGCAGCTGGATCACCGTGTCAATATAATTGTTTTCCAATAAATATTTGCGAATCTTCGCCTCTGCACCGCCTCGGTAGAGCACTCCGGGAAATTCGACGATTGCCGCCGTCCCTGAGGTCGAAAGCCACGAGAGCATGTGCATCGTAAACGCCAGATCCGCTTTCGATTTCGGCGCCAGCACCCCCGCCGGCGAAAAGCGCGGATCGTTGATGAGCAGCGGATTCGAATCCCCCGCCCAGCGGATCGAATACGGAGGATTCGAGACAATCGCATCAAAAGGCTCATCATCCCAGTGTTTCGGGTCAGTCAAGGTATCCCCGTGGGCTATATCAAATCGTTCATAGTTGATATTGTGCAGAAACATGTTGATCCGGCAGAGGTTGTAAGTCGTAAGGTTGATTTCCTGGCCAAAGAATCCCTGCCGTACATTCTGCTCCCCCAGCACCTTCGCAAATTTCAGCAGCAGTGACCCGGACCCACATGCCGGATCGTATACCTTGTTCACCTCTTTTTTCCCTGCAACGGCAATTCGAGCCAACAGTTCGGAAACCTCCTGCGGGGTAAAAAATTCTCCCCCCGACTTCCCCGCCGCGCTCGCATACATCGACATCAAAAACTCGTAAGCGTCTCCGAAGGCATCGATTGTATTGTCGGTAAACGTCCCGAGCCGAAGATCGCCGATCGCATTCAGAATCTTCACCAGGAGTTCGTTGCGCTTTGCCACCGTGGGGCCGAGCTTGTTGCTGTTCACGTCGATGTCGTCAAAGAGGCCGCGCAAATCGTCTTCGCTTGCCGTCCCGTTTGCAGAATTTTCAATGTTGTGAAATACACGCCCAAGCGTTTCATTCAAATCGGGATCTTCCGCCGCCCTTCTCCGAACATTGACAAAAAGCTCAGAAGGAAGAATGTAAAATCCCTTCTCCCGCACAGTATCCTCGCGCCCGAATTCCGCCATCTCATCAGAAATCCCGGCATAATCAAAACCCGTATTTCCTGCATCATGTTCCGCCTGATTCAGATAAGCGGTCAGATTCTCCGAGATAAACCGGTAGAAGAGCATTCCCAGCACGTATGCCTTGAAATCCCACCCGTCCACACTGCCGCGCAGATCATTCGCAATCTGCCAGATCGTCCGGTGAAGTTCGTTGCGTTCCTGTTCCTTTGTCATAAATTTCCCGTATTCTGCCTGATTTCCTGATTGTGGAATTTACTTTGAGTTCTTCTGACGGAGGCATTCATCAAGCGTTCTGCCTGTCACATCTCTCCACCACTCCCAGCCATTCATATTGCGCCCGTAAACCAGTGTAGCTGCACCGGAAGGCGATGAAAATTTATAGTCCTGCGCGAACAGGAGTTTTTCTCCCTGCTGTTTCAGGACTCCTGTCTTCAAAAGTTTTTCCCGGGAGTGAACCAGTGCAGGATTCCGCTTCCCTGATTCAGAGAGTTTCGGCGCGCAACTCGACCCGGCAAGAACATAATAGCCATCGTCGCGGACAACCAGTTCAGCGTCAACATCACCCTTTGTATTTTTACAGAAGAAATGTGTTTCGTCAGCAGGAGCATCCGTGTGAATTTTGTTGAAGATCCCGCCATACCCGAGCACTTCGGTAAGCGCTACAATCTGGTTGTAATAATCTGCAAAATCAGAACGTTTGGCTGGCTCTACCTGCGGCTCTTCCCGACATCCCTTATTACGGTTATCAAGTTGAACATTCCCGGCTTCAGCAGCTTTCCGAATCAACAACCATTCCAAATACTCTATTTCCGTTGTGGAAAGACTGTTGTCTTTGGTAACAAAGTAGAGAACATTCTTCCAATAATCCCGTTTCCCCCCTTTGCTATGTTCCTTAATCCGCAATGCCATGCGCCGCGTCTGGCCAATGTAAACCTGCGGGTCCCCTTCTTCTGTCTCTCCAACGATCAGGTAAACCGCCTGGAATTTCGCTTCCGGGCAGCTGCTCAGCAACTCCTGCCGATCCCGCGGGACAACCAGCACCCGCATCAGCTGCGTCGTAAACGCTGCCCGGCGGAATCCGCTTGGAATCCCCTCCAGAAGTTCGATCTGGATTGTTTTGATCTTCCAATTCTCTTGCTGCTGTATCAATTTTCTACCTTTCCTCCGTTATCGCTCAACAGAATATACCGCCTGTATTGAAAAAATACAATCCCCAGCCAATACAGGAAAACGCGTCCCATGCTGGAAAGATCACTTGTTTGCCGACAAAGTAATTTTGTGTTCCGTTCGACCGCCTGCCTGTAATTTCGAGCCCCCTTCCATCTCCGGGACAAAAAAGATGCCGTCTCTTATGACGCTCATCAAACATGAAGAAAAATAGTTATCAAAAGGCAAGCCGTTCCCACAAACGCCTACGCCATCGCCCGATAGATGCAAAATCCAGCCAATACGGCTCAGCAAATTAAAAAATATTCTTTTCCCAGAGTAAAATACCCCCCAAGATACCCTCAAAAACTCTCTTTTGGCAGTCCTTGGCTACCCTAATTGCTGAAGACCACTGTACGCCTTCCGTAATTGATGATACGATTTTCGAGGTACGCCTTGACCGCTCGTGTCAAGACACGGCGTTCAATTTCTTTGCCCAACTGTTTCATATCATCCGGGTCATCTTCGTGGGAAATCCGCTCCACATCCTGTTCGATAATCGGGCCCTCATCCAGATCGCATGTCGCAAAATGCGCCGTAGCTCCAATCATTTTTACCCCCCTTTCCCATGCCCGCTGGTAAGGATTTGCCCCTTGAAAAGCAGGGAGAAACGCATGATGGATATTGATAATCCGACTGGGATAAGCATTGATGAAGTCTTCACTCAGAACCTGCATGTACCGGGCCATCACCACCAGATCAATGTGATGCCTTGCAAATAGTTCCAGAATCGCTGCTTCCTGCTCCGCTTTTTTTCCAGGCTTCACGGGAAAACAATAGTATGGAATACGAAATTTATCCGCTACCGTCTCTAAATCCGGATGGTTACTGACAATAAAGGGAATGTTACAAGGTAACACTCCTTCCTGATGCTGAACCAGTAAATCATAAAGACAATGCGATGTCTTCGATACCATAATCGCAACGTTCCGGATGTCATTATCCATGAAACACTGATAATTCAACTCCAAAGATGCGGCAAGTTCAGCAAATTCTTTTTCCAGCTGTTTACGGGTCATATTCATACCAGTAAGATCAATTTTGATCCTCATGAAGTATCCGCCGTCAAATTTATCCGTGTACTGCTGGCAATGAAGTACATTGAGGTCACGATCAAAGAAAAAACCGGTAATTGTCGCCAATAACCCTTTGCGGTCCGGGCAACGAATTAAATATACTGCATGATTCATAAGTCAATCCTGTCTGGTCACCAAAAAACGTAAATTCTATTGCAGCGCCATGGAATCAAAAGAATTCCCCCTTACCACTCCGGTCGGGACATTTAACGGCCCCTGGGAATCGGCAATGCCCCAGCGGCGACTGAGCGGCCAGAACACAAAGAAGGCTTTGCCTACTATATTCCGTCTGGGCACAACACCCCATCCCCGGCTGTCGTAACTGAACAGAGAGTTGTCTCCCATCATGAAATAGCTGTCTTCCGGAACAGTAAATTCTCCATTTCCGCGTAAAAATACCGAATCAAACGACCGATAAGGTGCCGGAGCATAACCATGATACCCGCCCTGGCCGCTGTAAAGCTTCTGGAATTTTGGTTCAAGCTCATAAATCGGGATAAATTCACTCTCCCCTTCAGGACGGATTTCCAGGCAATTCTGATTATATCGCAACGTGTCGCCGGGAAGCCCTACCAACCGCTTGATATAGTAAAGCCCTGAGTCTTCCGCTAACGCGCGGCCATTACTGCCAATAATTCCTTCGGTGTTGAACACCACAACATCTCCACGGTTCACCCCGAAAAGCTGATGGCTTACCCGATCGACAAAAAGATGATCACCCAGAGAATGATACCCTTTAACAATCACGTCTCCTTCCTGGAAAAAATCTCCGTGCCGCATATCCGCATACGTCATCATTTTCCGTGGATCATTTCCCGGCATCGTATAGGTTTCATCCCCGATATTGAACTGCATCGAATCAAACCAGCCATTCCGCCGTTGCAGGCTTTCCGCATCAAACGATCCATCCGCACGGATCAATAAATCCGCCGGGCGAACGGAAAAAAGTACGTAATTCAACCACGGAGGCAACTTGTCAAGATACGCCGTCTGAGGAGTTCCTCCCAATATGTAATGAATCCCGAAAAGCGTCGGCTGCATACTGCCGGTCGGAATCTGAAACGGCTGCAAAAATAATGCGCGCAACCCAAAGGCAACCACCAACGCAACTGCAAAAACATCCATATATTCCCGAACAATCGGCATGGAACGCACCGGCTCCAATTTCTGAAGACGATTTTCCAACATCTGCCGAGATTGTTTCAATGCTTCTGCACTGGTTT
>ERZ1034917.1673-NODE-1673-length-12624-cov-10.647307_pt1 | contig 12624 bp, 2 predicted proteins | sample MGYA00520605_ERZ1034917 | MGnify/ENA primary metagenome ERZ1034917 (study PRJEB33766, sample SAMN09781784) | gut metagenome | biome: gut microbiome | host: Homo sapiens | place: Madagascar | study: EMG produced TPA metagenomics assembly of the PRJNA485056 data... | reverse complement strand
AAAGATAATATAAAAATAAAATTACAAGGTGTAGGATTTTATGTACAAAATAAAGATACTAAAAAATGGGTAAAAGTAGAAAATGACACAGTATCTTATACAGATAAAAAAGAAGATGCAACAGAGTTTATAACAGATAAAAATGGTGAAATTACAATTAAAAATTTAGTTGTAGGTACATATGTAGCTTATGAAACTAAAAACCCAAATTATGGTTATGAGATTATAAAAGAAGGACAAGAAAAGTCAATTACTGTAGATAAAACAGCAGAACTTCAAATTCCAAATAAGCAAAAATACATTAGACTTTCTGGATATGTATGGGTAGATAAGGTCTTCTCAAAACAATCTAAGAGAAATGACTTATATAAAGACAATGAGTATGACTCAAATGACATATTGTTAGATGGAATTACTGTAAGACTAATTGATAAAACAACAGGTAAAGCAGTAAAAGAAGCTAAGACAGCTAATGGAGGAGAATACTTATTTAAAGATGTTTTAGTAGAAGATTTAGAAAAATATTATATAGAATTTGAATATGATGGATTAACTTATACAAATGTAATACCTCATATTGATAAAGATAATGGTTCAAAAGCTGCTGAAAATAGTAGTGTAAGAGATGAATTTAATAAAGGATTCTCAGTAATAGAAGGAAGTACAGAAAGTAATAAAGGTATTACAAAAGATAGTGCTGGAAATCCAAAATATGATTTAAATTATAACATTGACAAAAATAAACATACATCAACGCTTAACAATACAGGATTATATCCAATAACAGCTAATACAAATGAAACAGGATATGTTATAAAAGACCACTTTACTCCAGGACAAGAAGAAATTAAGTATATAAATTTAGGTTTATATGAAAGAGAGCAACCAGACATTGCATTAGTAAAAGATTTATATAATGTAAATGTTGCAATAAATGGATATAACCATATATATGAGTATGCAAACAGATTTAATAATCAAGGAGAATATGGAGACGGATTTAATGTAGGAGTTAAATTTGGAAATAAATATGGAAACATGTCATATACAAGAGCGATTTATGAAGCTGATAAAGAATATACAAGTTCAGATAAGAGCAAAGAATTAAAAGTATATGTAACCTATAAAATATCAATGAAAAATGAATCTTCTAATTTACAAGTACAAGTAAATAACATAGTAGATTACTATGATTCAAATTATACATTAATAAAAACAGGAACAGGAATTGACGAAAAAGGAAATGTAACAGGAGATATTTCAAACAGCGGTAGTCAAAGTTATAATGATAAATATCAAAAAGTAATTATTAATACAAATTCAAAGATAGAGCATAATAAATCAGCAGATGTCTATGTACAATTCGAATTAAATAGAGATGCTGTACTTAAAATCTTGAACGATAAAGAAAACTTAGATAATGTTGTAGAAATCAATTCTTATTCTGTATTTGATACAGATGGAAAAGTATATGCAGGAATAGATACAGATTCAAACCCAGGAAATGCAGTACCAGGAGATACAACAACATATGAAGATGATACAGATTCAGCACCAGGTTTAAAATTAGTAGTTTCAGATAAGGCAAGAGAGATGACAGGTAAGGTATTCTTAGATTCTACTTCAAATGAATTAAAGACAGGAGAAGTAAGACAAGGTGATGGAATGTATACAGACGGAGAAAAGGGAATTAAAGATGTAAAAGTTACACTTAAAGAGAATATAGAAAGCGGAAAAGTATATGAAGCAACAACAGATGAAAATGGTGACTTCTATATTTCAGGGTATATACCAGGTGATTACACATTAACTTATACTTGGGGAGATAAAGAATATACAGTTCAAAATTACAAAGGAACAGTTTATGACAAAAATAGATATGATGCAAATGTTACAAATAAAGAATGGTATAAAACAGATGTAGATACTAGATATACTGATGCAATTGATAATTATAATACAAGGGAAAAAATTGATGATGAAATTGCAGAAGTTACAAATAAAACAGCTACTACAATTGATAAAATGGATTCAACAACACCAACAATGGGAATTAGTGTAGAATACACAACAACAACTACAATAGAACAAACAACTGATAAATTTAAAAGTCCAGATTTTAAGATTGAAAATATAGACTTTGGTATTGTAGAGAGAGCAAGACAAGATTTAGCTTTAAGAAAAAGAGTAAATACATTTAAAGTTACATTAGCAAATGGTCAAGTAATCGCAGATATGACAATAGATGAAAAGGGAAATATTACAGGAGAAAGAAATCATGTAACATATATGGGACCATCAAGTACTACTACACCAAAAAATGGACTTGTTAAATTAGAACTAGACAATGAGTTAATTCAAGGAGCAACAGTTGAAGTAGAATATGAAATAAAAGTAACCAATAATAGTGAATTAGATTATGTATCAGAGGACTTTTATAAATATGGAATTAAATCAGGCAATGAAGTTACTATAACACCAACATCAATTATAGATTACTTAGATAAAAATTGGGGATTTGAAGCTGAGAAAAATAAAGAATGGACTGTAAAGAGCTTAGATGAAATTAAAAACATTGTTGCAAAAGAAGTATACGAGAATGAAGATTCAACTATAGCTGACAAGACAATTCTTTACACAGAAAGTCTAAAAGGACAAAAATTAAAACCTACTGAATCAGCAACAGTAAATTTAAATGTTTCTAAAGTACTATCAAATTCAGATGAGATTTCATTAGACAATGAATCAGAAATTACAGAATTGACAAAGGACGGAGGTTCAAGACTAATTTCAACACCAGGAAATTATATTCCAGGACAAGAAGAAACTAAAGAGTCAGACGAAAGTATAGCAGAAACAGTAATCGTAACACCAAGTACGGGTGCTAATCTAGGATTTATTGTACCAGTAATGATAGGAGTAATAGCATTAGTAATTTTAGGAGCTGGAGTAGTAATAATAAAAAAGAAGACTTTATAATATAAAACCAAAAAGGATTAAATCTGAAAAGATTTAATCCTTTTTTCTTTACGCAAATAACTAATTGGAGAGTTTTTTGTAATATAAAAGAGAAATTTGTAATTAAATTGTAAATAAAATTTAAAGAAAGCGTATTAAAACAAGGCTAAATGACTGTCCCTAAAGGTATTACAGATGGAAAATGTAATATTTGGTTAAGCAGGAAAAAACTTATATTGATTTTGAAAACGAAAATAAGTACTATATATAGTAAGGAAAAGTATAAATATTTTAAATATATAAGTCCATTTTTAGATGTATTTAAAGGGGCAGAGGAGGAGCTAGATGAAAAATAAGATTTATCAGAAAATAGTGTTATGTACAACTTTATTAGCAGTAGTTTGTTTAAGCATACTATTTTTTATGCAATTCATAAGAAATGTTAGTGTTGGTGCAGATAACTCTAGAATGAAATTAGAAGTTAATTTAGATAAATATATTAACTATAATATATCAGATCAAGATAAAGGAACTTTAATACAATATGATGTAAAAGTGGGAAATAACGAAGAAGAGTTAAGAGAATACATTCCAACTAGAGAAAGTGAATTGAATATTGGACTTAATCAAATTGATGGAAAATATCCATATGATGTTAAGGTGGTTGCAAAAAGTACAGAAGCTACAAATGGAAAAACAGAAGAGATACAAGAAAACTATCAATACGATAACACAACAGGAACAGTTGTAATTAAAGCTAGCAATGAAAATGAAAATGGAGAGCCAATTAGTAGTTCAGAACCTAGCAAAGATGCTAAAGATGAGTATTTAGTAATTTGTTATTATGATACATATATTGAACAACCGATTGAAAGAGAATTAGACATTAAAATTTCAGTAAAAGCATCATTATTTGAAGATGATAGATTGGCAAGTGCAGAAGATGAGCTTACAGGTAAAGTTAAAGAAAATATTGGAGAATTAACTAATATATCATATAATACACCGGATATAGCTAATGGATATATAAAATCAAATATAATTAATGGAACAAATTATGATACAGTATATACAGAAAAACAAAGTGTATTAATCAGTAAAAAGGAATCACAAGAAAAAATAAAAATATTAGAAAATAATAATTTTGTAAAAGCAAATAACAATAATAGTGAAACAGAAATTGATGTAGAAAATAAGGGAGATTTAGTTTATAAAAGTACAAAAATAAGAAAAAGTGATGTAACAAGAGTTTTAGGATTAGATGGAGAAATTAGTATATTAGATAATAATCAAAATTTAATTGCAACAATTAATAAAGATACAGAATTTGAACAAGATGGAACTGTTACAATTAACTATGAAAATGAACCACAAGCTATAATAATAAAAACAAGTAATATTCAAAATGAGGGTATTTTAAATATTGAAAATACAAAAGTAATTAAGAGTAGCATGTTAGAGATTAATAATTCTAAAATAAAGACAGTAGGAAGTTTAATAGGGGTAAGAAGTGAGACAATAAATGAAACTGAGCAAGAAATAGAAGTATATAGTAAAGAATATGAAAACAAGATTGATATAAAAGATTCAAAAACAAATGTAACATTAGAAGTAAATAATGATCAATGGACAAATAAGCAACAAAATGAAATCACATTTGATGTATATACAAATGCAAATACTATAAATGATAATATGTTAAAAAATCCAAAAATAAAAATAGAGCTTCCAAGTCAAGTTGAAAAGGTTATATTAGGAAATAGTTCTGTTGTTTATGCAAATGGATTAGAATTGCAAGATCCATATTTGGAAACAAGTAAAAATGGAAATATAGTAATTGTAGCTAATTTAGTGGGAGAACAAACTAGTTACAATGATAATGCATTGGGGTTAATAACAGATGTAAAAATATCTGCTACAGTAATATTGAAGAAAGACATTGAAGGGACAACAGAAAATGTAAATTTAATATATTCAAACCAATATACTTTAGATGGAAGTACAGAAGTTGAAGAAAAAAGTAAACAAATAAAAATAGAAAATTATAAAGAAGAAGTATCAAACCAAAGTGAACAAATTGTAGCTTCTAATGTTGGAGATACATTAAATACTACATCAGAAAATGTGGATAGATTGAAAGTAGAGGTTGTGCCAGTAAAAGGTGATACAACTTTAAAAGATGGAGATACTGTTTATGAAGGAGAGTTTATTAAATATAATATTAAAGTGACAAATACTTCTGATAAACAGATTGATAATGTTAAGGTTGTTGGAACTATCCCAGAAGGTACTGTTTATGGTGAATTGGAAGCGGATTATGAAAATACTTTTGGAAAATATGAATATAGTTTTGATGAAAATATAAAAGAAAAAACAATACAAATTGGTTCATTGGGAGCGGGAGAAATTAGTACGAACTTCTATGAAGTGAAAATAAATGACTTAGGTGATGGAGAAGAAGAAAAAGAAATTCTAAGTAATATAAAAGTTTATGTAGGAGATGCTGAAATAACGAATTATCAAATTAAAAATATAGTAAAATCAGCGGATGTACAAGTATTTTTAGCTGCAAGAAAAAATATCACAGAAGGAATGTGGACATATGTTCTTAAAGTTAAAAGTAATATTGAAGAAGTAGCAGATTTAAAATTGCAATTACCAAAAGAATTTGTATTAAGAGGAATAACTAACGCCGATAGTTATGGTGATGAGAATTCTAAAGTATATGAAATGCAAGTTTCAGATGACAATCTAATAACTACAAAAATAAATTTAACTACAAAAGAAAAAGAGTATATAATTGTTGGAAATATAGATAGTTTAAAAGCAGAAAATCAAACGGAAGAGTCTAAATTATACTTAAATGCTATTGCTAAAGTTTTTGTAAATAATACAGTATATTCATCTAATGAAAATAGAATAGAATACAATTATGAAAATGTATCAGTATCTATGACGTCTGATAATGAAGGAGAAGAAATTAAATATGAAGATGAAATAGAATATAAGATTGAGGTAAAGAGCATAGGCCAAAAAGATAGCTATAGTGAGGATAACAATGTAACAACAGTAAATTTGAAAGATTACTTACCAGAAGATGTTATTCCTGTTAGTGTTACTTATCAAAATTGGGAAATAGATAATATTACTGAAAATGAAGAGGCAGAGACATATACAATAAATGATGGATATAAAAAAGTTGAAAGAACAAAAGAGATAAATGGAAGAACAACTGATGAAAAAGGAAATCAATTGCCTGATATTGATATAGATTTGTTTATACCTTTTTATGAAAGTTCAACTGTGATAATAAAATGTAAAGCAGGATTGGTAGAAGAAAAAACTAAAATTGAAAATAATGCTACTGTCTCTGGGGATTATATTCTTTCTAAAACGACCAATACCATTACGCATACGATTCTTCCATATGATTATGAAGATAATCAAGATCCAGATAATCCAGATAATCCAGATAATCCAGATGGCCCGGATAGTCCAGACAAGCCAGATGATAAAAATGAGAAATATAGTATATCAGGGATAGCTTGGTTGGATGAGAATGAAGATGGTAAAAGGCAAACAAATGAAAAGTTTTTAGATGGTATAACAGTAATGTTAGTAAATACTGATAATTCAAGTGCAATAAAAGCAAAACAAGTAACAGATGCTAATGGAAGTTATAAATTTTCAGAATTAGAAAAAGGAAAATATATTATAATCTTTAATTATGATACAGATACTTATTCAGTAACAGAATATCAGAAGAGTGGGGTATCAAGCAGCTTAAATTCAGATGCTACCACAAAAGAAATAACATTATTAGGAACACAGACTAAAGCAGGAGTAACTGATATTATAGATTTAGGTGCTTCCATTCAAAATATAGATATTGGTTTAATAAAGAATAAGATTTGTGACTTAAAATTAGATAAATATATTTCTAAAGTAACAGTAAAAACGAACAGTGGAACAAAAGAACAGTCGTATAACAATACACAGCTTGCAAAAGTAGAGATTAAGTCAAAAGAAATCCAAGGAGCAATTATTGTTGTTGAATATAAAATAGTAATAACAAATGAAGGAGAAATACCAACAAGTGTAAATAAAGTAATTGATTATTTGCCAGATGGTTTAGAGTTTTCATCTGAGTTAAATAAGAGTTGGACAACGACAAAAAGTGGAGAATTTACAAATACAAGTTTTTCAAATCAAAAAATTGATCCAGGTAAGAGTATAGAATTGACGTTAGTAGCTACAAAGACAATGACATCTAATTCTACGGGTACGTTTACTAATATTGCAGAAATAGGACAAATGAGTAATTCAGATGATATAAAAGATATAGATTCAACACCAGGAAATAAAGTAGAATCAGAAGATGATTATTCAAAAGCAGATTTAATTATTTCTATTAGTACAGGTGCGGTACTATATATATCTATTATATTAGGAATAATTTTAATTATTGCTATCGTTGTTTATTTAAATGTGAAATACGGAATTAAAAGAATAACTAAAATTTCAATGTTTGTGATGATAACTGTATTGACTATATTTATTAATGTACAAGATACATTTGCAGCAGATTATAAACCGTGGAGTAGTCTTCCTGAAAGTGCTAGTTGGAAGGAAACTGGAGTACATACCGTAAATGGAAATGGATATTCAGCGTTCACGGCTAGTGGATATGGTATTACCGGATATTGTGCAATGGAGACATTTAATAGTGCTACAGGAGATGGATTAAAAAGGCATTTAGATGGAAATGGAAGATATAATACTATAACATATGCTACAGAAGATGCAAAAAGTGATGAAGATATTTTTTTGGAAAGAGTAAATAATGATGAAGATGTGTATGTGGTTAAAGATGGTAATAAACTTAAGATAGGGCCATTTAAAATTAAAGGAAATGCTACAAGCTATAAATATACAATAACAGGAAAAGATGCAACAGGAAAAAATAAAACAGGCTATAATCCAGAAGTTACTGATAAAACGACTAATAATGGAGTGACGACATTTTACTTGAAGATAAACTATACAGAAGATAGTATAAGTAATGTAAGAGTAACAGGTTATAAAACAGTAACGACAATAAGTAAGAAGTATTATAAAGCTGCATTTGCTTATTACATTCCATATTCTGATGCAGGGACGGGTACTACAACTTGGAGATGTGAAATGGGACACACACATACAAATTGGCCAATTACGTCATTCTATCATAATTATCCTTATCAAGATGTATTGACATATAATAGATATAAATGGACAGAAGGTGGTGAAAAAAAGTCTACAGATAAATCACATTATGTATCTTGGACAATTAAAAATGGTGATCTTGAAATAATAAAACAAGACAAAAATGACTCAAATGTTAAACTTAAAGATGTAGAAGTAAGAGTACAATGTGATGCAGTAAATTATGATAAAACTTTTAAAACAGGAGAAGACGGAAAGATAACGTTAAAAAATTTAAAACAGGGAACATATACAATCACAGAATTGTCAAATCCACATTATGGTTATACCGTTATGGCTACTGGTAGTGTAAAAGTAAAAGGTGGAATGAAAAATACATGTACTTTGGGAAACCAGAAACAAACAGGAAACCTTAAAATAATAAAACAAGATGCAGATTCTGAAAAAAATTTAGAGGGAGTAAGTTTTAAAATAAAGAAAAAAGACGAAAACAAATACATACAGGTTAAAACAGGTGATGGTTGGAAAAAAGATATTACAGGAATAGTACATGTAGATGATATGAAAACTGTAGATACGGAGAACGAAGCAACAATATTTACGACTAACAGTGATGGAATTATAGAAGTGCGAAACATTTTAAAAGGAACATATTACGTAGAAGAAGTTTCAGTTGGAGATATATATTTTGGATATGAAGTAGATGATGATTATATAACTTGGAGTTACACATCAACGGCGAATAAGGATAATACCGGAAGTGGAAAAGGTCATATTGCTACTGTAGAAGTGGTTGCTAGAGCATCATATAATACGAAGGAACCTCCAAAAGAGGAAAATAGAAATGAAATAGTAGTATTTAAAAATAAAAGAAAATATATAAAATTGAGTGGATATGCTTGGGAAGACAAAAGAGTTGGTGGCAAAGACAATAAGGCAGGAAATGAAAAATGTGATGTAGAAGAAAACACAGAAAGTAATAAAGAAGAGGATAAAAGGTTAGCAAATGTACTAGTTAAGTTATATAGTTGGGAAGGAAAACTTCTTGGTCAGACTATTACAGACGAAAAAGGTAATTATGTATTTGGAACAAAGTCGATGGCTGATATAAATGGAGATGGTATAATATCTATAGTGGATGTAACTGAAATTACGCGAGTTATAAGTTCGGGAGAAACAAATAAATATACCAATGGATTAATGGATATTAATAATGATGGAAAGATTGACAAAGCTGATATAGAAAAACTTCAAAATATCATATCTTTAAATGAAGAATTGATAGATGTAAAAATAGAAGATATATATAATTCAGAGACAAAAAAAGCTGGGTATATAGAGTTTACATATAATGGATTAAATTATGAGACTGTTAGTGTTAACGTGAAAGAAGAAAATACAAACAAAGTAGCTGAAATAAGTTCAAATTCTCAAAATCTAGTTGATAAGTCTATTGATGGAACATATTTAGATAATAGAACAAGTTTCAATAAAAGTTGGGCTGTAATAGAAAATAATAAAAAAATAGACAGTGATGGCAATGTTGATACGTTAGATTATAATCATAATAATTATGCAAGCAGTTTATCATATCCAGGTGGAGTTACTGGTTATAATGAACAGGAATATCCTATTATTGTAAAAGATAATACTAACAATAATATTTTTAATATAACTGCAAGAACAGAAACAAATGTAGATGAAAATTCGGCATCTAAAAAATTCTTTGGACAAAATAAAACAATTGAAGAAATTTGCAAAGAAGGAAAAGATACAATTAAAAATATTAATTTGGGAGTAAAAGAAAGAGCACAACCAGACTTAGCACTTATAAAAAATATATATAGTGCAAAAGTTACAGTGAATGGATATGAGCATACATATAATTATGAAGATAGATTTAATAAAAATACAGGGGAAAACAAAAAAATAGACGAATTTAATCCTGAAAATAATGAGGAAAAAACTGAAACAAATGTTAGAGTTAAATTTAATCAAAAATATGGGGAAAAATCATTTACAAGAGCAATTTACCCATCAGACGTAAAAGAAACACAAGATAAAGATTTTTCAGTAAAAGTAGTGTATAAAATAACGCTAAAAAATGAATCAGGAGTATTATATTCTAAGATAAATAGTTTAGTAGATTATTTTGACGCACGATATACAATAGAAGAAAAAGGCTCAATTGGCACAGGTTATGAAAATGGTGAGATTAAGGATGAAATTAATTACAAATTAGATAAATCTTATCAAGATGCTAAATATAGAAAGTTGATTATAGATTGCAATACAAAAATAAACCCAAACGAAAGCAATAGAAACATTTATGTAGAGTATACATTAACAAGAGATAGTGTAAAAGATATTTTATTTGATGAAAATTGGGACGAAAAAACAAATATAGAAGGACTAGAAAATATTGTTGAAATTAATTCATATTCAACATATAGTGATAAAGATTTTACAAAGAGTTATGCAGGAATAGATAGCGATTCTAATCCAGGTAGTACAATTCCAGGAAATAAAGATACATATGAAGATGATACGGATTATGCACCAGGATTAATACTAGAAGTTGCAAATTCAAGAGAGATAACAGGTACAGTATTTGAGGATAATGCAGTAGATCCAACAGAAGGAGGAACAAATAGAGAAAGATTAGGAAATGGAAAATTTGATGATGGAGAAAAAACGATATCTGGAGTGCAAGTAGGTTTATATAAAGAAGCTGATTTTGAAAATGGAGTGAAATTAAGATCAGGAGTTCAACCTGTTGGAACGACTACTTATGAAGGAGATAATAAGGATTCAACAGGAAAAGATGGAACATTTACGATAAAAGACTTTGTACCAGGAGAATATAGAATTGTATACACCTGGGGAGATGATAAGTATACAGTAGAGGATTACAAATCTACAATTTGGACATCTGCTAATAAAGATGAGAAAGAAAAAAATAAAAAAACTTGGTATAGGGTAAATACAAATACAAGATATTCAGATGCAAAAGACAATTATGCTACAAGATTAAAAATTGATGGCGGAGACACAAGTATAGATAAAAAGGACTCAATGGACTCAATGACAAATTCTATGACATTTGGAGTTGAATTAAAAGATGATATCTATAATAGAGAGACCAGTGGAATTGATAAAGTTACATTCAGCATAGAAAATATAGATTTTGGTGTTATAGAGAGACCAAGACAATCAATAGATGTAACTAAGAGAGCAAAATCAATGAAAATGACATTGGCTAATGGACAAGTAATTGCAGATGCAAAAATAGTAGAAAAAGATGGAAAATTACAACTAGAACAACAAGTAAAAGGTGTAATATATACAGAGCCTTCAGATAAAAATAACCCTAAAAATGGACAAATAAAAGCAGAAATTGATAATGAATTAATTCAAGGCTCGAAAGTAGAAATAGAATATGAAATTAAGGTACAAAATAATAGTGAAATAGATTATGATTCAGAGAAATATTACTGCTATGGAGAAAAGGACGTAGAAATTGTTAAAATTAAGGCTAGTGGAGTTTATGATTATTTAGATAATACAATGATTGCAAATGATGAAAATACAGAGTGGGAGACAATAAAAGATTATAATGAAAAAGTTAGCAAACCAACTGTAATAGAAGAGTACTTGCATAAATCCCAATCATCTTCAACAGATGCTTCTGGAAATACAGAAATAAGAATAGGGTATGAAAAATTTGAAGAGCAATATAGTGAAGCGATAGGAAATTGGAGAATAGAAAATATTATAACAGCAAGAAAAAAGAGATTAGCAGATAAAACAATTCTACATAATGCTAATCTTGAGGGAGAAATAGCACCAGGTGAATTTAATATGGCAAGCTTAACGGCTTCCAAGATTTTAACAAATACAGATGAAATTGAATTAAATAATGATGTAGAAATAACTGAAGTAACTAGAACTGCAAAAACGGGAAGAAAAGTAACACCAAAATATACATCTTTATATGATAGAGGCGAAACTGTAACAATTACAACACCTACAGGAGAAAACAAAAACTATATTTTAATTACAATAGTTGCAATATCATTCTTTGTAATATTAGGCACAGGTATAGTATTTATCAAAAAGAAAATTCTAAAATAATACATGATAAGATATCAGGACTGGAAATTCCAGTCCTTTTAAAATTAAAATTAAAATTTATATTGCAATTTTCGACAATATATAATAAAATAAAAATCAAATATTAAAACAATATAAAAAAAATACTAAATATAAATAAAAAAATGTAAAAAACTTTTTCGGTACAGGCTACCAAAAAAGACAAAAACCACAAAGGACAAGTAGTAAAATATATTTAATTTAAAAAAAGTTAAATAATAACTTAAAAAAGAAGAGGTGGTAAGGATGTTTCAAAATATAAATGAAGATACAATAGATTTAGATAGCAAAAATGAAAACAAAAAAAGT
>ERZ1034917.1672-NODE-1672-length-12634-cov-12.752604_pt1 | contig 12634 bp, 7 predicted proteins | sample MGYA00520605_ERZ1034917 | MGnify/ENA primary metagenome ERZ1034917 (study PRJEB33766, sample SAMN09781784) | gut metagenome | biome: gut microbiome | host: Homo sapiens | place: Madagascar | study: EMG produced TPA metagenomics assembly of the PRJNA485056 data... | reverse complement strand
CCTCCGCATACCCCTGAACTGCGGCTTTTTGAAACCATTTCACCGCTTCCGTTTCGTCTTTTTCTACACCCGTGCCGGAAAACAGACAGTATCCGAGATAATGCTGCGCCTCCGCATACCCCTGTTGCGCCGCCTTTTGGAACCACGTTACCGCTTCTGTTTCATCTTTTTCCACGCCCGTGCCGGAAAACAGACAGTATCCGAGATTATACTGCGCCTCCGCATACCCCTGAACTGCGGCTTTTTGAAACCATTTCACCGCTTCCGTTTCATCTTTTTCCACGCCGTTGCCAAACAACAGACAGCATCCGAGATTATACTGCGCCTTTGCATGTCCCTGCTCTGCCGCTTTGCGATACCAATGAACAGCCATTCCCGTATCCAGTTCAACTCCGTCTCCGGATTCATGACAACTGCCGAGCGTGTATTGTGCATTAGGATAACCCTGTTCAGCGGACTTCCGACACCATTTCAATGCTTCTACTGCGTTCGTTTCCGTTCCGATACCATTGTATAGATGATAGCCGACCCTGTATTGTGCCTCCGCTTCACCTTGATCCGCTGCTTTCCGAAACCACGTTACCGCTTCTGTTTCGTCTTGTTCCGTACCTTTGCCGGAAGCCAGACAGCATCCGAGATTATACTGTGCCTCCGCATATCCCTGATCTGCCGCTTCTCGGTACCACTTCACTGCTTCCGTTTCATCTTTTTTTACACCCTCGCCGGAATCAAAACAGAGTCCGAGATTATATTGCGCAAGCATATTGCCTTGATCTGCTGCTTTTTGGTACCACTTTACTGCTTCGCAATAATCAGTTCTGATATTATGGTAATAAACACCAAGATTGCATTGTGCACGACTATGCCCTTGTTCCGCCGCTTTGTGCAGCCATTTTGCCGCTTCATCGTAATCTTTTTCGACACCGTCTGCATTGTAGTAGAGTCCCGCAAGATCATATTGTGCTTCCGGATCACCTTCCTCAGCATGTTTTCGCAATGTGTCAAGATCATTCTTCAGCATGTCTTCCGCCAGATTGAAATTTCGTTTCTGCAAGATATTTCTATTTCGGTATAATCTAATTTGCGCGAATGCCTTTTCAAGTTCTTATTCTGGAAAATATTTTATGAAGCAGCAGTGGAACGATATCACTCCGCACTTTGTTGTGTATCTTTTACTCTGCAAGATTACGAGAAGAAAAAACGAGCTTCTCTTGAGTATTTGGAATTGCCGATGAAAAATCTTTGATTTTTTACATGTTGTAAATCTTGCGTATTCAGAGATGTGGCGAACCGATGAAATCACGGTTTGTTTTGGGCGCGGTCAATGCTTTCTGTTCCCAATTATGGGCTTTTGCTTCATCTTTTTGGCCATTGATGCCTTTCCGATATGCTTTGCTCAGAAGTTTCATTGCAGGAACATAACCGGCATTTGCTGAAAACAGTAAATATTCCAATGCTTTTTTCTCATTCTTTTCAACCTCTTTTCCTGTATAATACATGCTTCCAGCCAAAAAAGCCCCCGCAGGACTTTTCCCATATTTTACGGTATCCTCAAATTTTTGCAACGCTCGCTTCGGATTTTTTATTGTGCCGCGTCCGGTTAAAAGATAGATTCCCGCCGCAAGTTTTTCCCAATTGTCTGCTCCGCGGTCATAATATTGGAATGCCTTTTCAAAATCCTGTTTTACAACAAGACCCCGTTCATAAAAAACAGCGATTTCTCCGGCTCCTATCCACTTATTGGGGGAAGTTCTTTCCATTTTCATATAGTAATCAAAAGATTTCTGGTAGTCAACAGGGACTCCTTTTCCATCAAAGTAAGCGCGCGCCAACTGCAAATAAGCGCCGTAACAATTTTTTGCGGCGGCTTTTTCATACCATTTCAAGGCTTCGGCATAATCCTGTTTTACTCCGAAACCACGAGTATGGCAGAACCCGATTTGCATCATGGCGTCCGGAGAACCTTTTTCTGCAGCCCGATAGAAATATTTCAGTGCTGTTTTAAAATCCTGCGGAGTGCCGAAGCCGAAATAATAACTGTTGCCAAGTCGATACGTCGCATTGACATGTCCCTGCTCTGCCGCCAGTGAAAAATACTTGAATTCCAAATCTTTGTCACGCCTTGTCCCCCGTTCAAAAAAACTTGCCATTGCCACTTCATACTGAGATGGCGCATATCCCTTGTCCGCGGCTTCAAGGTATAATTCAAATGCTTTTTTCAAATTCCGTTTTACACCCCATGCGAAACGATAACATTGAGCCAATCCGTGGATTCCTTGGAGATAACCTTTTTCTGCTGCACGCTCATAATATTCTTTTGCCAACACAAAGTTCTTCGGAATGAGATTTCCTGCAGTACAATAACTGGCAAATAGATACATAGCCTCTGCACAGCCTGTATCAGCTGCTTTTTTGAGATAAAAAAGGCATTTCTCCGGATCTTTCGGGATGCCCCATCCATTACCGTGATAGAGTCCGACCCAGTGGATAGCCCAGATGACAACCTGTTTATGCTTTTCAGTAGCAAGATCTTTTTCCGCAGTAAGAGTAAAATATCGGAAAGACTCCTGATAGTCTATGGGGCTGTCCCCTTTTCCATAATGACGCATCCAGGCATACCAATACTGACCTTCTATATCTCCTCTCTGTGCCCATGTGTGTAAGGCATCAAGAGCATCTGCCTGTTTTAGAGAATCGGTTCCTTTTGCAAAAAGAATCTTTCGGGCATCCGAAACTGTAATATCTGGATTTTCCGCAAACAATCCGTTTGCAGTCAACAGAAACAGCAATAGAAAAAAACTTCGCATTTTCACTCCTTGTTAAGCGAAGAATATATCATATCACTTCACAAAAAACAAGATTATGAAAAATAAGATATTTTTTTCTTGGCTTCGATATAATGCCGCAGTCTGAAGATGATCGAAAATAGAAATATAAATGGCATTCCTCCGGAAATCAGACAGATTACCGAAGAAATGCCAGTAAAATTGACTTACTGGTTTTTCAGGTAATTCCTGACGGTTTCCGCCTGGAGCGGCCATTTTTTGATCTCACGGTCGCCGAGGATGATGACGCCTTCCACAATTCCTTTCGTCATATATTCGCGCGCTTTGTCGAGCTGGTAAATGAGCAGTTCAGGCAGGTTTCCCGCATCGCTGTATCCGTATTCATGGAGAAAGATGCCCTGAATAATCGGTTTGCCGGGGAATTTGCTGCGGCAGAGTGCAAGTTTTTCGTCGTATTCCAGAATTTCATCCTTGTGCCAGAACCAGAGGTTGACGACATCCATGTAAGGCTGGATATGGGAAAAATCCTTTTCATCCAGTTCATGCACATAGACCACGCCGTACATCTTGAGCTCAGGATTGTATTTTTTCAACGCTTTGGAGCGGGCTTCAAAACGTTCCGGCAGGACGACTTTCAGGTAATTTGTCGTTACATCGTCGCACATTGCACCGACGACATTCGGGAACTGAAGAGATAATTTACTGAGGAGCTCCGCATTTTCTTCGTCCGTGGCTCCTCCCTGTGCGCCGGGCGTGCGGCAGTTCGCGTTGACCTGGCAGAGCATTCTCTTGTATTTGCCGTGAATGCCGAGCATCTTTTCATTGGTCGGGCCATAGACGTATACAACGTTTCTGGCGTCATAATAGTCCGCGCCCTTTACAAGCGTATCATCCGCCATGGTGCCGCCCCAGTAGGGAGTCGGCCCGCCCCAGACCCAGAGATTGTCGTCGCCGAGTTTCACGAATTTCGAGGTGTCCGGGCGCGGTTCCGCTGCCAGCATCTCTTTGATGAGGGCGTCCAGCGCCGAGTTTTCCGGTTCGATCTCTTTTACCCATTCGGTATCGATTTCAGTCATTTGCGGATCGTCTTCCACATAACCCGCCGGACGCGGAGCCGCTGTCGCCCCAAGTTTGACGTTTCTGTGTTTCCTGATTTCGCGGCATTTGGCAAAGAGTCTTTCAATTGCCATGTCGAGCTTGCGACGCTGTTCTGCACTGATCTTCATCTGCTGTGATCCTTTTTTATGGTTTTGGACATTGAAGAATGTCCTTTCATATCTATATTATAAGTGGAAATGAGATAAAATAAATGTCATAAAATGGAGATTTCATGTCAATTCATACCGAAAATGATTTTCATCTGAATCCTTCCCCGCCGTTTGACGTCCGGATTGTATTCTGCGGCTATACACGGGTGGCGAACTGGAATTACACGAATGTCAATCTGCGTGTCTGGCTGCTGTACTGGAACCGGACTTCGGGCGCGGAACTGGAGCTGAATGGAAGCGTGAAAAAGATGGAGCCCGGAGAGGTGATCCTGATTCCGCCTTATACGACGTTTTCCACGAGGCTGAGGGAGCCTTTTCTGCATTTTTATATTCATTTTGAAGCGAAGGCGCCCTTCGACCGTGTGAAACGGGAGTTCCTGTGTTTTCCCGCCTCCCATGCCGCGAAAGTCCTGCCGCGTATTCTGAAGGCAAGGGATGAGATATCACGTGCCCTTGCGTTTCGTCTCCTGATTTATGAATATCTGCTGCGGATTCCGGGAAGTGCGTTTCTTCCGCCGGGGGAGTCCGTGCTGGACACGAGGATACTGCGTGCGCTTGATATCATGAACCATGAGCTTGCGTTGACGCGCGACAACCGGGGCATCTGCAAACGGATCGGGATGTCGCTGAACAACTTCTACCGTCTTTTCCTGGCGGAGACAGGGACGACTCCGAAGCATTACCTTTTGAACCAGCGCATGGAGTCGGCGCGCCGTCTCCTGATTGATTCGGAGAAAACGATTGATGAGATTGCTTTCGAGACGGGATATGCGGACCGTTATCATTTTTCCAAAGCGTTCAAGAGTTTTTACGCCTGTCCGCCGGTTGCTTACCGCGGTATGTACCGTCACAAATCATAACCTGCGGTGAAACAGGCGAATCCGGATTGATGTGCGACTGTGATGAGATGGTTTCAGGCAGGCGGGAAAGCCGAGGGGAGCTTGGACCGGCTGACCGGGTCCCCCCTCGTTTTTCTGCTGCGGGACGTTGTTTTTTCATGCGTCTTTGCGCCTGCCGCCCGCGGGAGCGGACAACGTATGGAATCGGACCGTTTATTTTTCAATCTTGACAGCTTGTGCTCCGTTGGAGGCGACAGCGCCGCTCCGGACCGGTTTCCCGTCCAGACAGAGCTGATAACTTTTCTTTCCTGCGGAGTAATTCATCAGCAGGACCAGAAGATTTCCGTCTTCATCCGAGAGCACTTCATATTCATCACGGCTCCATCCGGGAAGGCTGATACGTCCTTCGACCACCCGATGTTTACGGAAGAAAGGTTCGTGTTCCGCCAGAATCCTGCTGACGGCGGCAATGGCGGAAAATGTCCGGGCATCCAGTGACGGGTAATGATAGATCAGAACCCCCGTATTACTGTCCGCGGCGCGGCGCAGGAGAGTTGCTTCGGTGAGCGACGCGGGAAACGAGCGGTCCGTTACGGCATACGGATGAGCAATCGCGCCTAACATATAGCGGGTGTTTCCGATTGCTTTGCGTGTCCGTTCGATATCCGTCTTCGGACGCCCGTAACCGCAGGCCGCACGGTCCATTTTTCCTTTGAGCATTTCCCAGTTCACGCCGTAAACCAGATTGGTGTCAGGGTTTTCGTAGCCGCTGTAAACCGAGAATGACGGTTTTGCGGGAAGTGCCTGCAGGGCGTCACGGAACATTCCGCTGATATCCGCCATTTTGCGGTTCATGTAAACGGTCCATTCCTTCAGATATTTTTTTCCGATTTTTTCCGGTGAAACCTCCTCCGCAATTCCCGCCGATCTGCGGAATCCGGCAAGACAGCGCGGGCAGAAGCAGGAAAGATAGGAGTTCATGACATGGGATTCATAATCCCACATTACATCATCTGGTGAACCGGATCTCTTATACCAGTGCGGCATTTCCGCTTTCATATATGTGGCAAACGCAGGGTCTTTCACAATGATGCCTGAACAGATCATGGACTTGACTTTTTTCCCGTTTACATCAATCTGTTCGGTTCCCGGATGTTTTTTCAGAAAAGGAAGCGGGGAAAAATTCCAGGGCTCAAAGTTGATCAGGGTAAAATACGGAAGCTGTCCGTTCGTCCGGAAATTCACTTCATTGACACCCATTTCCGCAAATTGGCGGGCAAAGATTTCTTGCAGTTTGCTGGAGTCCATACTGCGCATCCAACTGCACCACATTTGAATCTGCATGTCCTTGAGTCTCGCTCCGTTCAGTTTCGGATAAAGCCGGACGGCGACGCGGCGCGGGACTTCCTGAATCGATGCTTTCCGGCTTCCCGCATGAAAATAGAATTCACCTGTTTCCGTGTTCGTGTGTTCCGGTGCACGGAAAACGAACGCGATCCATTCGTGCGAACCCAGATTCGGATTGTATTTCACCTGATTGGCAATCCTTACGGCATAACGGCGGAAGTTTTTCCCACCGTGCTGCACTGTGCCCTCATCGGATATTGCGAGGTTCCATTTTTTGTAATATCCGGAAGCTCCTTCCGCGGCATATCCTTCCGGCAGGTCGAAATACATGGTATAATCATCCAGAACAAAACCTTTCACCCCGTGGGGACGGAACAGAATCTGCTGAATTCCGCCACGGTTGACGCAGATCTCCTTTGCTTCCCAGTTCGGCCAGATCACGGAATCTTCCAGCAGCAGCCGGCATTTGAGGACATTGTTTTCCTGCTTGAATCCGGCGAGCGGTATTTCACTTCCGCCGACCGTGATACGGGCATTCTTTTCAGGTGTTCCGCTGATTTCCGCCATATTCATGCCATTGTTCAAGGGCGTCGATGTTTTCACGGTTTCTCCATTCAGGCGGAACTGTGCATTTTTTAGATTATGAGTCAGCATCGCCGCACGTGCCTGCATGGAATAAGCGGGAGAAAGAAAGAGACGGTTCAATGCCGGATCGAATGTGCTCCAGCGGAATGAAAAAGTTCCATTCCGGTTCAAATGGAAATCCGCTTCTTTTCCGTCGGAGAAAGTTTTCCGGACAGGCGATGAGGGAAACTCCACGGACGTTTCGACTCTTGCCGGGGAGTGGAACGCGAGCTTGTTCCGCCCCGGCAGGAAAGCCGGAGGGGCAGCCAGGGAAAAAGGAACGGACTGTTCCGTAAAAACGAGTCTGCCGAGCGGGCAGGTATGAAAACTTTTCTCGCAAATCTGCCAGGCGCTTTTTTCATTCCTGCTCTGTTCGATGCGTCCTGCCATGATTTCCCAATTCTGATTTCCTCCGGGGATAACTCCCAGCGACGCAAACGGGATCGCCATCTCCACATTCCAGAAGCCGTTGCCGCGTGAAACCGCGGCCTTTGCCCCTCCGGACCATTTCATATCGCGCGTTTCCCAGAAATCGGGTGCGGAACATCTGGAATCCAGAATGGCGCCGTTCGGATTTATGACGAAATCATAGGCCACGGACGAGTCTGCCGACGGTTTGAGGAGAAGCAGTACACAGTCATCCATGTAAATCGCCGGATCGTCATTTTTCTTTACTTTGTCTTTGAACTCGTGAAGGCGGTTTTCAAGAGGATTCAGGCAGCTTTCCCTGCAATGGAATGCGACATACAGGTATTCGTTGTCATACGCGAAACGGATTGAGGTCTGTTCTTTCGCAAAACGGTTTTGCGTATTCAGAATGAAAGGTTCCGCCGCAACTGCATTCCGCCAGCAGGCGTCGTCCGGATTTCCGTCTATTTCCGGCGGGATGGCGGCTCTTGCGGCGCTCGTCAGTCCGTTGACGGGAAGAAGCGCCGGTCTGTCTTTCTCCGGTAATTCGGAATGTGTGGATACGGCAAAGCGGTCCAGCCAGACTTGCGTTTTAGCATCGCAGCCGTATTGGACGGTCAACGCCGGATACCCTGCCCGCGGATCGATGGGGCCGATCCGGAGCCATTCCCAGGCGCCTGAGGTCTGAAAGACACCGTGTGCGACACGCTGGAATCCATTTTTCAAGATTACGGTGAGAGGCGCGGCGGTATCCTTTTTCAGGCGCAGGTAAAGATAAACATTCCTGCCGGTCGCAGGAATTGGGATCTGCGCGGCTTCATACCAGCGTTTGCCCCAGACCGCCATTCCGCCGGACGCATCTTTCAACCTGACTTTTTTCCCGTGTTCCGCCGGATAATCCTCCGCTTCGAAGTCCGCCTGTTTTACTTCGACATCTTTCAGTGCCGGTAAAGGTTCTTCCGTAATTTTGAATGCGCGCAGACGGAATTTTGCACTGCCGTCAACCAGAGAATAAATGAACAGTTTCATGCCTGCCTGCGGGCTGAAAGCGGAAAAAGAAATTTTTTTCCAGATGCCTTCCCGCAGAGGGATTGCCGGAGAATAGGAGAGATTGGAGGCGCTTTGGAGATAATACTGGATACTGCCGCTGCCTTCCGCCTCGAATTCGATTTTTACACGGGTGCCGGCTTTGCATCTGACGGGGAGCAGGACTCCACCCAGTTTTGCATTCGATTGAACCTCAAGGATGCCGTTTTCAAATGCCGCCGAACTTTTTACGGCGGTTTTCTTCTCCGGCAGAATCGAATTTTCCTTGCCGGACAGCAGAAAGGTTCCGCAAAGAAGCAGGGTGCAGAGTATGGAATACTGTGGAATCATATCGTAATCCTTTTTTTGTTTTTTTGTAAATGAATGAAATATATTTTCCGGTTATTGGAATACATGTGGTTCTGCGCATGCGGTCCATGATGAGCCGGTCAGTTGATCATCGAACCATGGTGCGGTAATGCAGCGTTTCCCCGCCAGAAAACTGGTGACGTTCTGCACGTGCCCGTCAAGCTGGACCGTATTCGCACGCCGCTGGTGCCTGTAATGCCATGGATAGGTTTTATTGAATGTGCTTCCCCAGGAATTAACCCAGGAACCGAAATAATGGTGATACCCGTATTTCTTGTATGTATAACTGTCTGGTCCTGAATCGGCAAAGATTGTAGTTCTTGACGGATATTTCAAATAGATGGAACTTAATTTGATCATCGTCGGTTTCTGGTATCCGAAGATATAAGCCTGAAGCCCGTAATTCAAATTTGAATTGCTGAAGCTCCAGACATCCATCGACGGACATTTGGTAATCTTCCTGTTGATTGTTTTATCCGATTCCATCTGTTCAAACCATGAATATTTTTTCCCGTCTCCACCGAAATAGTTTCCTCCCGAGAGACACCATTCCTGTGAGTCGGTGGCATAAGATAAGAAAGCCAATCCCAGTTGTTTCAAATTGTTTTTACAGGCAATGTCACGTGCTTTTTCCCTTGCCGCTCCCAGCGCCGGCAGAAGCATTCCTGCAAGAATGGCGATGATCGCAATCACGATCAGAAGTTCTATCAGAGTGAAAATCCTTGTTTTCACCCTGCGAAGTAAGAATATCGAACAGGGAACACGGAAGGAAGAAGTAGAAAAACAATTGAACATTTGAACATTGGAACAATTCAACAATGGAAAGAAAGAAGGAACGGGGAAACATTTGAACAAGCGAACATTGGAACAATTCAACAATGGAAGGAAAGAAGGAACGGGGAAACATTTGAACAAGCGAACATTAGAACAATTCAACAATGGAAAGAAAGAAGAAGTAAGATCAGGGGACTGGCAATGTTCCGTCCTGTCTTGCTGCCGGAATGAAATACCACTCTTACAATTTTCCCTCATCAATAATTTGATCAGTGTGCATCTTTCTCTCATTTGAAAATCCTTTCTCCTTGTTTCCTGTTTTAAATGTCATAATCATAATCCATAAAAGGCTGAAACATCTGCGAACTTTCCTGTCTTCCGTTTAAAATACTGACCAGCTTTTTCATTGCCGTATTGCCCATTTCGTAGAAAGGGATCACGATCTTGGCATAATAATAAAACGGATACTGGGAAACGGTATTGCTTGAAAAACCGACTGCGTGTATCTGCTTTCCGACCTCCATCCCGCGCCGGATCAGGTCATTCATCACCGCATTCGCCATGAAGAACGAAGTAAAAAAGATTCCATGGGGTTTTCCGCTCTGCTTTACCGCCTTTTCATAAAAATCATTCAGCAGTTTGCGGGAACGTTTTTCATACTGCCGGTAATTTTCCCCGACACGCAGAAAGTCGAAACTGTATCCCGGCTGGCCTTCTCCGCCCAGCGCATCCGCGAATCCTTTGCGGCGCAGGCGGCTGTAGCGGTCCGGAGATGTGTAAACAATGGAAAATTCCCTGCAGGAGAGCCCTTTCAGATACTCAGCGGCAAGCCGTCCGCCATATTCCTCGTCGATGTTCAGCATGACCATATCGGGCACGATTCCGCTGAAATCAGCACTCCACGTATTCATGAAAATCATTTTTCCGCCGCTTGCAAGATAAGCCTCGCACCCGCGTTGCAGCTCCTCACGGTTCATCCGGTCATGCAGATAGAAAATCACTCCCGTATTTTTTTCATGACGGCTTTGCTCCAGAAAAGAGATGTAATCGGTTTCACGGGAGTAATAATGATAAATCAGCGGATAGCCCAGTTTCAGGGATGCATCGGAAATTCCCATGGACATCTGGATAATCTCCGGAGACGTCCAGGCAGGCATCAGCACACGTACCGCAGGCATCTGACCCCGGCGCAGAAATGCCGCCTGAAGATTGCGGGTATATCCCATTTCCAGTGCGGCTTTCCGGATCAGGCTGCGGGATTTTTCCGAGATACGGTCATAGGGATCTTTTTCCTGTTGCAGGGCACGTGAGACCACCGCTACGGAAAAGCCTGTCTTTTTTGCTATGTCGATCAATCTGACCATGAGTTCCGTCTTTCATATTTTTGCTGAACAAACGTTCGTTCTGCTTTTAATTATACTGAAATAAATGAATTTGTCAAGAGGTGTTTCGTTTATTTTTCTGATTTTTTTGAATTTTTCGGGTTTCTTGGATGCTTTATCCCCGGAGCAGTGAAAGATAAAAGTGTTCCGGTACAGGTGCATTGTGTCTGCCTCGGTCCAGCGGAATACGCAGGTTGCACTGTGCATGAGACTCCCAGCCGGAGTTTCCAATGTGATATGGTATTCCGCCGGTTGCTTTCCGCGGCATGTTTCACTGCAAGTCATGAACTGCGGTGAAATGAGTGCGACGAGGCGGTTTCAGGCAGGCGGGAAAGCCGAAGGGGGCTTGGACCGGCTGACCGGGCTCCCTCGTTTTTCTGCTGCGGGACGTTGTTTTTTCATGCGTCTTTGCGCCAGCCGCCCGCGGGAGCGGATCACATAATGACATCCTCTGCCTGGAAATTTCCTCTGCACCACTCTTTTCTCAATAATTTTCCATATTTTTTCTTTTCCCCCCTTGACGACAGAAGTATTTTATTGTATAATTAATAATACCAGATAATACCAGAGGGCGGAAAAATGAATGATTCCCTGAAGAAAAACCAAGTCTATAAAGAGTTGCTCGGACAGATCCGCCGGGGAGTTCTCGCTCCCGGTGAACAGCTTCCCGGGGAGGCTCAGCTTGCGGTTTCGCTTCATGTATCGCGCGTGACTCTGCGTGCGGCGCTTGATCTGCTGGAAGAAGAGGGGCTTGTGGAGCGGGTAGACCGGAAAGGAACCTTTGTTTCAAGAAAGATCGGAGGCAGGAATTATCTCGCGATCGCCAGTATGAACAGTTCCGCCAGCAATCCCTATCCCTATATCATTCCGGGGATAGAAAAACGCTTGAGCGACGCGGGTTATCGTCTTGACTCCTGCTCGCCTCAATTCATCCGCAACCTGGACTCCAAGGCATTCCGGCATCAGTTGAAACAGAACTCCATTCTCGGAATCTTTCTTCTGGAGAACAATTTCAATGGATCGGAGCCGGAATTGGAGCTGCTGAAACATGCCGGAGTCCCTGTCGTCGTTCCGCACGGGGCGCCGGAGGACCGCCCGTATTTCGATTTCCCGCTGATGCTCCCGGATTACCGTCAGGCGTTCGCGGACGGCGTGCGGCATCTCGCTTCTCTCGGGCATACCCGGATCGGGACGATCAGTTATCGTCTGAAAGATGTGGAGCAGTCCTGCCGGGGGTTTTCCAGGGAGGAATATCTGAGTTTTCTCCAAAACAATGGTCTGGAGGCTGTCCCGGAACTTTTCCACTGGACGGAATACCGGGCGGATGCAATTCACCGGACTGTCCGTGAAATGATGTCCAGTCCCATGCCGCCGACCGCCATCATGTGTTTTTCGGATTTCTACGCAATTCATGTTTATGAGACGTTATATGAACTCAATATCAAGATTCCGGAACAGGTGTCCGTCATGGGATTCTGCGGCTATCCCGGAGCACAGTTCATGAATCCGCCGCTTTCCACTGTGGATCTGATGTATGAAAAGATCGGCAGAGATGCCGCAGAGTTCATCCTGCATTCTTCCGAATGGTTCGGGAGAAAAAACAAACCGATGACCGTTTTCTCACCTTATAAAGTCATACCGGGTGAAAGTATCTCGCCACTGAAAAAATATGAATGTTGCACAATCAATACAGGAGTATAGGGCAATGAAAATCAGAAGGTCCACATTGATCGAATTATTGATGAGGAAAAATTGCAAGAGTGGTATTTCATTCCGGCAGCAAGACAGGACGGAACATTGCCAGTCCCCTG